>ENA-OSEO01000034-OSEO01000034.1-sediment-metagenome-genome-assembly--contig:-NODE-34-length-332401-cov-7.810125_pt1 | contig 332401 bp, 264 predicted proteins | sample MGYA00237883_ERZ534232 | MGnify/ENA metagenome assembly ERZ534232
AACAGGCTGTTATGACTGCCCCGTTGCCATATCGGCAGATCGTCCAAAGAAAACACAACCTATAGGGGGTACTTGCGTTAAGTGGATACCCCCTTTTGGAGAATATATTTCCGCTTTAAGCAACGCTTCCGCGTTATGCGGAAAAACTCATGCTTACCTCGTATGGGGCATCGAGAACACGGACCATCGTATAGTCGGTACGGATTTCCATCACCGTTGCCGTAAGGTGGGTAACGAAGAACTGGAGAATTGGCTTCTTCGGCTTCTCAATCCAAGAATCCATTTTCGTTTCTTTGACCTGCAAGTGGAGGGGCATCCCGTCATACTACTTGAAATAGAAAGGGCATTTTGCCATCCTGTTGCATTCAAAGGCGTGGAGTATATCCGCATAGGTTCCTACAAGAAGAAACTTAAGGACCATCCCGAAAAGGAGCGCGGGCTCTGGCGTAGCTTCGACCAAACACCTTTTGAGAGGATGGTCGCCGCCGAGAATCTACCGGAAGGGGATGTCCTGATGCTTCTCGACTACTCCGCGTATTTCGAGTTATTGGGGCTGCCTTTGCCCGAGGGGCGAAAGGCTGTGCTAACGGCTTTAGAGTCTGAAGAAATGATCGTCCCCGCCAAAACGGGCTTATGGAATGTCACTAACCTCGGCGTCCTCCTTTTTGCTAAGCGGTTGGCCGACTTCCGTGCGTTCCGACGAAAGCCCGTGCGTGTCATCGTGTATAAGGGCAATAGTCGTGTTGAAACCGAACGCGACCAGGAAGGCGCGAAGGGATACGCTGTTGGATTTGAAGGATTGATAGGTTTCATCAACGCATTGCTGCCCGCCAACGAAGTGATTGAAGCCGCCTTGCGTAAGAACGTCCCGGTTTTTCCGGAAATAGCCGTGCGGGAGTTGGTCGCCAACGCTCTTATCCATCAAGATTTCTTCGTCACTGGTGCGGGGCCTCTGGTGGAGATATTCAGCGACCGCATGGAAATTACCAATCCGGGTGCGCCCTTGGTTCAAACGGAGCGATTTCTCGATTCGCCCCCTCGCTCCCGAAACGAAGCCTTGGCCTCGTTCATGCGTCGTGTCGGTGTATGCGAGGAGCGAGGCAGCGGCGTAGACAAGATCGTTTCCCAGACAGAAGTATATCAACTGCCCGCCCCTGTGTTCGAGAGCATTCATGACAATACACGCGCTGTTCTCTTCGCACCGCGTCCTCTAACCCGAATGGACAGATCCGACCGGGTGCGAGCCTGCTATCTCCATGCCTGCCTCAAATACGTGAATCGCGAGTTCCTGACGAATACTTCAATTCGTACCCGATTCGGGATCCAACGGGACAACAAGGCCATGGCTTCGCGTTACATCCGCGATGCGGTCGAGGACGGGATGATCCAGCCGTATGACGAACACGCCGCTCCGAAGCTCAGGAAATACGTGCCCTTTTGGGCGTGACAATCTAGTTGACGGGTAGTTGACTGCAATAGGGATCGGAAGCGTGAAATGCTGCGCAATAGGCTGATATCACCCGGCTTGAATCTCATCTTCTTAGTTGACGGGCTTTTGATCCTACCGGATGAGAGCCGGGTTACCGGCAGGCGGAAAAGCCGATACGCTGCACGGCGACTCTTGTTGGGTGCACCTGCGTCGAGCCTCCTAGATACCTTGTGAATTGAAACAATCAATGACTGCCCCAGCAGGAAGCAACCCCATGACCGGCAAGAAACGCAGAACTCCTAAAATCCTCACGGCCAGGGACGCCATCCTCGAGAGCATCTCGGACGGCGTATTCACCGTGGATCCGGAGTGGCGTGTCACCTCTTTCAATCGGGCCGCCGAGAAGATCACCGGTGTGCCCCGTACGGAAGCTATCGGTCGCCGCTGTTCGGACGTGTTTCGTTCCAGCATGTGCGGTGCCCACTGCGCGTTGCAGGAGACGTTGAAAACCGGCAAGCCCGTTATCGGCCAATCCGGCTACATCGTGGACTCGGAAGGAAACCGCATCCCCATCAGCGTATCCACCGCCGTGCTCAGGGACGCCGAGGGCCGCGTCATCGGCGGCGCGGAAACGTTTCGGGACCTCACGGAACTGGAAGCCCTGCGCCGGGAGCTGGAAGGCAACTTCCGGGTGGGCGATTTGACCAGCAAAAGCCCTTTGATGCAGCGCCTGTTCGAGGTCCTGCCCGCCATCGCCGCCAGCCCCAGTACGGTGCTCATTCTCGGCGAAACCGGCACGGGAAAGGAACGGGTGGCGCGGACGATCCATTCACTGAGTCCCCGGAATTGTGGCCCCTTCATCGCCGTCAACTGCGGGGCCTTGCCCGACACGCTGCTGGAATCGGAGCTGTTCGGATACAAGGCCGGGGCGTTCACCGGCGCGCACAAAGACAAACCGGGACGTTTTGCGGCGGCCAAGGGAGGAACCCTTTTCCTGGACGAGATTGCAGAGGTCAGTCCGGCCCTTCAGGTCCGACTGCTCCGGGTGCTGCAGGAGCGGACTTACGAGCCGCTGGGCGCCACCCATTCGGAGACCGCGGATGTGCGCGTCGTTACGGCCACCAACAAGGACCTGGCCGAACAGGTGCGCCGGGGGTCGTTTCGGGAGGATCTTTACTACCGTGTGAACGTGGTCCGTGTGGAACTGCCCCCGCTGCGCCGGCGAAAAGAGGACATTCCCCTCCTGGTGGACGAGTTCATCGCCCGATTCAACCGGTCGCAGCGGAAATTCGTTCAGGGGATTTCTCCCGAAGCGCTTTCTCTGCTCATGGCTCACCCCTGGCCGGGCAACATCCGCGAGTTGGAAAACGCCATCGAACGCGCTTTCGTTCTCTGCCGCAAAGGGCTGATAGGCATCGCGCACCTGCCCCGGGAACTGACGTTCTGCGAAGCGACCGCAGCGGGCGAGGCGGATATCCGTTCCGCCCACGACATTCTGGACGCCCAGGCCATTCGCGGCGCACTGGAACGCAACGCTTTCAACCGGCTGGCCGCCGCGAGAGAACTCGGCATTCACAAGACTACGCTTTTCCGCAGGATCAAGAAGCTGGGAATCACTCTTCCCAGGCCGGACGGCCGCACCCGCCGCCGGAAACAGGAGTAGCGGCTATGCATCTCGTTTGGATGATGATAGTAGCTAAATAGCTACTCATGTGTTCTTCCACCTCACTTCCGATGCCGAACTATCCCCTGTATTACCAGTCTGTTATGAGCTAACCCGTCTCCGGGTGGAATCTTGGCGCCCTATTTGCATTACTCTGTGTGAACTCTAATGAACAGGATCCGCAGGATGAAAACCGCGTTCGCACATTGGGACCATCGAATAGCGCCCGTCTTCGACACCGCGGGCCACATTCTCGTCGTCGAGACGGAAGGCGGGCGGATGGTGGGGGAAACACATGCGACGCTGCCGCAGGACCCACCGGTCCAAAAGGCGCTTCGACTGGTGGAGTTAGGCATCCAATCCCTGGTTTGCGGGGCCATTTCCAGACCCATGCATAACATGGTTGCGGCATACGGAATCCAGGTGATCCCGTTCCTCGCCGGCGACCTGCGCGAGATCATCGAGGCTTGGTTCAACGGCCGCTTGAACGGCGATCTTTTTGCCATGCCGGGCTGTCGCAGGCGGGAAGGTCGGCGGTGGAAGAACACGAATGAACGGTATCAGGAGGGAACCAGTATGAATCCGAAAGGACGCGGAACGGGGGGAGGAGGCGGTCAGGGTCAAGGCCGGGGTCAAGGTCAAAGCCAAGGCCGGGGTCAAGGTCAAGGCCGGAATACCCCCCGCAGTATGGGAGCGGGCTCTCCAGCGGCGGGAGTCACGAACTACTGCGTCTGTCCGCAATGCGGACATCGTGAACCGCATCAACGTGGAGTACCCTGCGTGCAGAATACGTGCACGAAGTGCGGAACCGTCATGACAAGGTATTAGCGGATGGAGGAAGTGCGGCGCCAATCATACGCCGTATGCCTTTGATGCCTCGGAATTCGCGCGCCCTGCATCTCGTCGGTCCACACCGGTCCGGCGCAACCGAAAGAGATGCGAGCCGTTAACCGGAAATCCTTTGGAATGAGGAGGATACAATCATGCCTGGAGGAGATCGAAGAGGACCTATGGGAGCGGGACCCATGACCGGCCGTGCAGCCGGATACTGCTCGCGGTCCGGAGTTCCCGGATATGCCAATCCCATGCCCGGCCGCGGCATGGGGATGGGTTTCGGAAGAGGCCGCGGCGCCTGGTGTACGGGCTTCGGCGGCGGACGTGGACGGCGAAACCGGTTCTATGCCGGCGGGGTTCCGGGCTGGACGGGATTTCCCGGATACACGGATCCCTACGCATACCCGGCATCCTATCCGAGAGCCGAACCGGAAGTCGAGAAAAAGGTGCTTAAGAGCCAGGCGGACGCCTTGCAGTCGGAGTTGGAACTCATCAAGAAGCGCCTGGACGAGATCGAAACGAAAAGCATGGAGGAATAGACTTCCGTCAAGAGAATCGAAACCAACCCGGCAAAGGCCGCATCCGGCTCTTTCCGGGGTTGGGCGACCGGGCTTTCTGGAAGGCGCCCGAAACGCAGAAGTTTCCGGACGCAACGGCGGATCGCCATCGCCATGATCCGTGAAAGGCAGGCCGGTTTGAGACGAAAATCCACCGGAGCGGACATCCGGATCGCCGGGGCATGCTTGCATGGAAACGTCCCAAACGATCCTCCGGTATAGGTCGAGGAAGGAGCATTCGTATGAAGATAGTGTTCACCACATCGGGAAACGATCTCAACGGCACGCTGGACACTCGATTCGGCCGGGCTTACAGGTTTCTTGTGTACAATCTGGACAACGACACCTTCGAGATGGTGGATAACCGGCAGAACGTGAACGCCGCCCAGGGAGCCGGCGCCCAGTCCGCGGAGGTCGTAGCCCGGCTGGGGGCGAAAGCCATCGTGACCGGCCATTGCGGACCCAGGGCGTTTCGCGTGCTTCAGACGGCCGGAATCCGGGTTTTCAATACCACTGCGTTGACTGTCGCCGAAGCGCTGGAGCAATACCGGGCGGGCAAGCTCACCGAGGCCAAATCCGCCGATGCCGGATGATTCGGGACAGGAAAACAGCCGTTATCAGGTATCACTCCGTCGGGGTGATCCGAGGTGGGCGCGTCGTCGCCCGGGAGACGCTCATTCTGCCGATCTATGCGAAAGGCCGCAAAGGAAGGGTGGAAATCCTCCCCGAGGTTGGCGGCCCGTTGAAAAACCTCATTGCGGCGGGCTGATTGCGTGACGATATATGGGCCGGTGCGCGTCCGCCACATGCATACCTTAAAAACCGCCGGCGGGTGCGAACGGAAACGGCGGGAGTACGTCCCGCCGTTTTCTATCCTCAATCCTTTCAGGTCACCCCACGTAACTCCGGATGAAGTCGCCCATGACGCCGAGATTCCGGACCACCCGAACCCCCGCTTTTTCCAGAGCCCGGATCTTGTCCTGGGCGCGACCCGTCCCGCCCGAAATGATGGCGCCCGCATGGCCCATGCGTTTTCCGGGAGGAGCGGTAAGTCCGGCGATGAACGAAATCACCGGCTTCTCCACCCAATTCCGGATGAATTCCGCCGCGTCCTCTTCCGCCGTGCCTCCGATTTCGCCGATGACCACTACGGCTTCCGTGTCCGGGTCATCCTCGAACATCTCTAGAAGATCCACGAAGTTGAGACCGATAATGGGATCTCCTCCGATTCCGATGCAGGTGCTTTGACCCAATCCCGAACGGGTGATCTGGTCCACCACTTCATAGGTCAAGGTGCCGCTTCGCGAAATGACTCCGATGGTTCCCTCCCGATGGATGGCGCCAGGCATAATGCCCATCTTGCACTTGCCCGGGCTGATGATGCCGGGGCAATTGGGTCCGATGAGGTGAGCACCCGTATCCTTCAGGATTCGCTTCACCTTCACCATGTCCAGAGTAGGAATCCCCTCCGTAATGCACACGATGACTTTGATGCCCGCGGCGGCCGCTTCCATGATGGCGTCCGCGGCGAACGGCGGCGGAACAAAGATGAGGGAGGCATCGGCTCCCGTTTCCCACACAGCCTCCGCCACGCTGTTGAACACGGGCACGCCTTCCACCTTCCGGCCTCGCTTGCCGGGTGTGACGCCGCCCACCACGCGGGTTCCGTACTCCAGGCAGCGGGCCGCGTGGAAGGAACCTTCCTTGCCCGTAATTCCCTGGACAATGACTCTCGTTCGTTCATCGACCAATATGCTCATGGACTACCCCCCCTCAGCTCTTCACCGCCGCAGCCACCAACCGTGCAGCATCCGAAATGGTTTCGGCCACCTGGAAGTCCAAGCCCGACTCCCGCAGAATCCGCCGGCCTTCCTCGACATTGGTTCCCTGAAGGCGCACGATCAGGGGGACATGGATATCCACCGTACGGGCGGCCTGAAGCACGCCTTCCGCCAGGACATCGCATCGAAGAATCCCACCGAATATATTGATCAGAATGGCTTCCACCCTCGGATCTCCCAGAATGATCTTGAAGCCCGCTTCAATCATTTCCTTATTGGCGCCGCCGCCGACATCCAGAAAATTCGCCGGCTCCGCGCCCGCCAACTTGATCAGATCCATGGTGGCCATGGCCAAGCCCGCGCCGTTCACCATGGCTCCCACGTTTCCGCTCAAGCGGATGTAATTCAGATTAAACTCGCCGGCCTTGCGCTCCAACGCATCTTCCTCGTCGGGATCCCTCAGTTCCTTCAGCTCGGGATGTCGGGCCAAGGCATTGTCATCAAAGTTGATCTTGGCGTCCAAGGCCAGAAACCCATCGTCTTTCGTGATGACCAGCGGGTTGATTTCCACCAGGGAGCAGTCGTAGGCGGCGAACACCTCATACACCTTCTGGAGAAACGGCGTAAGGGATCGAATGGCTCCCGCTTCCAGCCCCAGGCCGAAAACCAGATTCCGGCATTGGTACCCGCACAATCCCGTGAGGGGATTCACCACCTCCTTGAGAATCAGTTCCGGCCGGGTGGCGGCGATTTCTTCGATTTCCACGCCTCCGGCGCCGCTCACAATAATAACGGGAGCCGCTTCGGCTCGATCGACGGTGATTCCCAGGTACAATTCCTGCCTGAATTCCACCGCTTCCTCCACGAGGAGTCGATTCACCTGTTTGCCTTCCGGACCCGTTTGCACTGTCACCAGCGGGGTCCCCAGAATACCCCGGGCGGCGGTCTCCACTTCCGAAAGAGTCTCGACTTTTTTGACTCCTCCTCCCTTGCCGCGCCCCCCGGCATGTACCTGAGCCTTGACCACATATCCCTTGGCTCCCAGTCCCTGGGCGATTTTGAGCGCTTCTTCGGCGGAAAACGCCACACCACCTTTGGGAATCGGAATTCCGTGCCGCTCGAATATCGCTTTCGCTTGGTACTCATGGATCTTCATGACATGTCACCTCACAGTTGCTTGATTCCCATGCAAGTTCCTAAGGCCGATTCTCCTTAACAGGCTGTTAAACAGAAACCTGAGCCTTGGATCTGCGTTCCGTCATTCGGTCCAGCAGCTTTTTTACCTTGAATATATGTTCCCTGAGCCCCAATACTTTGGGATCGATTCCCAAGATAAGGCCGATCAGTTGGGAAAGGTACAAGGTAGGCAACTGGTACTCTTCCTTATGTGTCTTTTTGATCATTACCTGTCCGAGTTCAAACTGTTCGAAACAGGACGCACAGGCCACCAGGATAAGATCCGCCCGGGCCTTCCTAATGTACTGGAGCTTTTCCCTCAGAATTTCATACGAGGATTCTTCGTCCACGCTAGCGGCCAGAGGATATCCGCAACAAAGGAAGCGCCGCATCATATTTACGGCGGTCCCCCCGGCGGCCTCGACCAGATTGTCCATGGCCGTAGGCACATAGCTGTGGGAAGGAGACAAAGACTCCGGATACATGACATACGAGGGCCGGAACAGATGACATCCGTAGTGACAGGCCACCCGGAGGTTCAGATCGAACAACCGCTTTTCATCGATGCTCTCCACCCCCACATCGTCATGGAGCACATCCAGCAGGTGCTTCACCTGGATGGCGCCGGTGTATTGCCTGCCCACCCGCGACAGAATGCGGTTCACCTTCCTGCGGCGGTTGGACTTCTCTTTCATGATGTAATTGGCCTCTTTCAGGGTGCTGACGCAGCCGGTGCACGTGGTGAGGATATTGAGTCCGGCTTCTTCGGCCAACGACAGGTTACGGGCCGCCAGCGCCAGCCACGAATCGTAGTGCACCAGTTTCATATTGGATACGGGGGGGCAGCATCCAAACGAAAGATCCACCAGTTCGATGCCCAACGCCGAGGCAACGGCCCGGGTGGCGCTTTCGAAATGGGGGTACTTGGTGGGAATGATACATCCCGGGAAAAAGGCATACTTCAAAGACATGTTCCGTATTCCACCGTTGGTTTCGAAGGTCAGGGTTTTTCGTCGATGGCGGCAAGATCCCTGAAAAATCCGGTTTCCGCAAGAATCCGGGAGATCTCCTCCGTGTTCACTTCCGGCAGAGGAGGCAGTCCGTATCGTTCCCGTTCGCGCTCCACACGGAAGGCCAGAACCGAACGCCCCGTCTTGGCGATCTTTTCCACGGAGAATCGTATCTTTTCCGGGAGGTTGCCTTTCCGTGAGGCCATGTTTTTCAAGCCCGTCAGCAGTTCGGGAATGGGAATCCGCTGGGGGCATCGATCCTCGCATACCTGGCACGTGGTACAATACCAGAGCATCGGGTCCTCGATCACCGCCTCCTGCCCCTGTTGAAGGCACTTGAGGAGGATTTTGCGCGGTCCCAGGCCCTTTAAACTCAGGGCCACGGGACAGCTTCCCGAACACCGGGAGCATTCATAGCACTCGTACAGTTGGCTCCGGTCGAACAGGGTCCACACTCGTTGTACGGTCATGCCACAGCCCCCGCTTTCAGAAATCGCTCGTACGCCTGCTTTGTCTTCAGAATCTCTTCTTCCGGAATGCGTTTCAGGTGTTCGGACATCCGTTCCATGATTCCGGCGAACCGCTGGCCTTCCGCGGCGCTCACCCATGCCAATTGCAGCCGCTCGGAATCCAACCCGTACCGTTTCATTTCCTTCCATAACCGGCGCACGCGCTTTTCCGTCTGCATGTTGGCATTGATATAGTGACAATCCGCAGGATGACAGCCGCTCACCAGCACGGCCCCGGCTCCCCGGGCAAAGGCGTATCGGACGAAATCACGATGCACCCGGCCGGAACACATGGTCCGTATGATGCGGGCATTGGTAGGATACTGAATTCGACTCACACCGGCAAAATCGGCCCCCGCGTAGGAACACCAGTTGCAGCAGAACGCCACCACCTTGTCCGTGGGGTGTTCCCGTGTGGCCGCTTCCAGTTGGGCCAGGATCTGGTGATCATCGAAATGCCTCATGTGAATGGCGGCGAAGCGGCATTCGGCGGCGCACGTACCGCAACCCGCGCAGGAAGCTTCAATCACCTCCGCCACCCCCGTCTCTTCGTTCCGGCGGATGGCATGGTAAGGGCACACGCGCACGCAGGCCCCACAGGCCTTGCACAATTCGGGATTCACCCGGGCCGTGACGGCCTCCACGGTAACCTGCCCTTTGGTCAGTAGAATACCGGCTCGGCTGGCCGCGGCGCTGGCCTGAGTTACACTGTCTTTAATATCCTTGGGGCCCTCGGCGCATCCCGCCAAAAAAACCCCTCGGCACGCCGTATCCACGGGCTTGAGTTTGGGGTGGGCCTCCAGGAAGAATCCGTCCTTGCAGGTGTTCAAATTGAGGATGTGCTGCAGAACCTTGCTGTCGTTTCGGGGCTCGATACCCACACTGAGAACGGCCATGTCCACCTGGTATTTATACCATTCACCCAGGTGCATGTTTTCGCCGATGAGGATCAAGTCGTTGGTGTCCGGATCCTCCACGATTTCTCCGGGGATACCCCGGATGAATTCGACGCCCTCGCGCCGCGCACGCCGAAACAGATCCTCGAAACCTTTTCCGAAGGCTCGGATATCGATGTAGAAGACCTTGATCTCCGTATCGGGCCAGTGCTCCTTGATGAGGAGGGTGTCCTTGATGGTGTTCATGCAGCAGATGTTGCTGCAGTAGTTGTTGGAGCGGGTGGAACGAGAGCCGATGCACTGCAGGAAGGCCACCTTACGAGGCGTCTTCCGATCCGATGGACGGATCAGGCGGCCTTGGGACGGCCCTCCCGCGTTGATCAAACGCTCGAATTCCAAGCTCGTGATGACATTGGGGAAACGCCTGTACCCGAACTCGGTCAGGGGTGTGGGATCGTAAACGTCCACCCCCGTGGCCACAATGACGGCGCCCACGTCCAGGTAAAGCGTTTTGCCCCCCTGTGAGAAGTCAATGCAGTCCGCTTTGCATTCCTGCAGGCATTTGTCACAGGCCACAATGCCTTCTTTATTCAGGCACATATTCATGTCGATGACATAGGAGGAGGGTACGGCCTGAGCAAAGGGAATAAAAATACCGCGTCTCGTGGAAAGTCCGGCGTTGAATTCGTCGGGGGCGATCTGAGGACACACCCGGGCGCAATCTCCACAGGAAGTACAAGCGTTCGTGACGTACCGGGCCTTCTTGCGAACCCGAACCCGGAAGTTCCCCACGTACCCTTCCACCTGCTCCACTTCGCTCAGTGTGAGAAGCTCGATATCCGGGTGACGGCCCACTTCCACCATTTTGGGAGCCAGAATGCAAATGGAGCAATCCATGGTGGGAAACGTTTTGTCGATCTGGGCCATCCGCCCTCCGATACTGGCGGAACGCTCCACGAGATACACTTTGAAACCCGAATCCGCCAGGTCCAGGGCCGCCTGAATGCCGGCCACTCCACCACCGATCACCAACGCCCGTTGCGTCACGGGTACGGATATCTCGGTCTGAGGCTCCAGCAAGCGGGCCCTGGCCACGGCCATTTCCACCAGGTCCTGGGCCTTGCTCGTGGCTCCTTCCCGATCATGAAGGTGGACCCAGGAACAGTGCTCCCGGATGTTGGCCATTTCAAAGAGATAGGGATTCAGGCCCGATTCCCGGCACACCGCACGGAAAGTGGTCTCGTGCAGCCTGGGGGAACAGGAGGCCACCACCACTCGATTGAGGCCATGGTCCTGAACGGCTTTCTTGATCTCCTCCTGTCCCGGCTCCGAACAGGTGTACAAATTGGCGCCGCAAAACACCACATCCGGCAGGCCTTCGGCAAACCGGGCGACCCGCTCCACATCCACCGTGTTGCCGATGTTCAGCCCGCAGTGACAAACGAACACGCCGATGCGCGGCTTGGTCGACGCCGTTGGGTTCCGCTCATCGGACTTCAGTGCTTGAGGTTCCTGTGGCAAGGGGAGCTTCTCCTTATCAGGCCGTTGAAAAACGCGATCCGCTTTCACGCCTTTGGCGTGACGCTTCGTCCTTCGTCATTGCGGCGTACGGGTTGTACGCCTCATTCCTCAGGATTCGCACGCCTTGCCTCTCATCGTTTTTGAACAGCCTGCCCAAAACGCTGTTCTTCAACGGGCTGTTGACAGGCCCGCAAAAAAACGCGGTCCAACGACTTGTCCCGAAAACGAACACCGCGACCCGAGATCATTTCCCGTAACGGTCCTTTCCATACCTGAAGCCTTCCTCAAAGGCCTTGAGATTGAGTGCTTCCGTGCCGGCGGGTATGCTCGCCAGAATGGCCTGTTTCATGGACTCATAGGCGATCATTCCCGTGACCGACGTGATGAAGCCCAACATCACGATATTCGCCACGATGGCGCGCCCCAGTTTTTCGGCAATGCGCGTGGCGGGTATCTTATACAGGAACGAGCCGGCGGGGGCTTCTTCGAGATTCACCAGATCTTCATCAATCAGAATGATGGTGGAATCGTTCACCTGAGAACCATACGTGTTCTTGGCCTCTTCACTCATGAGCACGAGGACCTGGGGCCGCAAGACCCGCGGATAGTGCACGACGCCCGAAGAAAGGATGACGTCCGCACTGCACGCCCCGCCCCGCGCCTCGGGACCGTAACTTTGGGTGAACACCGCGTTGAGTCCTTCGAACAACGCCGCCGCTTTACCCAGGATGTTGCCGGCAAGCACGATTCCCTGGCCGCCGAACCCGGCGATGCGCAGTTCATGTCTGGATTCCGCGGATTCGCTCACACCGCCCTCGCTTTCCGTTCCACCATATTCAGGTATTCCTCGCCGAACGTGGGCTTGTCCACATCCACAAAACGGCCCACCACGATACGCTTCCGGATATCCAGTTCGGCATCCTGAGGTTCGCACCCGTGGCGGATTTCGCTGTTTTCCCGGTACAGCTTCATCGTATCCAGCCCCAATCCCAGTTTGTTGGGCCGGTTGTACCCCGTGGGGCAGGGAGCCAGTACCTCGATGAACGTGAAGCCCCGCTTCCGGAGCGATTGGGCCATGGACTCCACCAGGAATCGGATGTGAAAAGTAGTCCACCGAGCCACATACACGGCGCCCGCCGCCGCCGCCAACCCCACCAGATTGAACGGATACTCCACGTTTCCGTACGGAGTGGTGGATGTCTTGGCTTCGATGGGGGTCGTGGGCGCACATTGTCCCCCGGTCATTCCGTAATTGAAGTTGTTCACGCAGATCACCTTCACGTCCACGTTCCGCCGAGCCGCATGAATCAGGTGATTTCCCCCGATGGCAAACAGGTCCCCGTCTCCGCTGAATACGGTCACCCTGAGATCCGGACGCGCCAGGGAAAGACCCGTGGCGAAGGGAACGGCCCTTCCATGGGTCGTGTGGTACGTATCCATGTTCAAATACCCCGCCGCACGTCCGGAACAGCCGATGCCGGACACGACGGATACCTGGTCCGGGGAAAGGGCCTGTTCCTTCATGGCATGGATAAACGCGTTGAGCACCACTCCCAGGCCGCATCCCGCGCACCAGATGTGCGGAATCCGCCCCGCCTTGAGGTAGGCGTCGTCGGGGTGGGCCCCGTGACGCTCTTCGTCCCTGGACAGGTGACGGGATAGATCGAACGGCTGAACGGGCGCCATTCTTCGGATCATCGGGCAAACTCCTCGATTACGTCCAAGATTTCGTCCGGCCTGTGCATGGTGCCCCCCATCATTCCCAGCAGCACGGTCTGAGCCCGGTTTCCGGCGCACCGCTCCACTTCGTAGGCCATCTGTCCAAAGTTGATCTCCGGAACGATAAACGTTCGGACTTTTTCGGACAGACAGCGAATATGCTCCGAAGGGAACGGCCACAGGGTAATCAGACGGAGCATCCCTACCTTGATCCCTTTGGAGCGGGCCTGCTCCACGGCTTCACGGGCGCTCCGTGAAACGCACCCGTAGGCCACCACCACCGTGTCCGCATCCTCGAGAAGGCGGGATTCCACTCGAATGATGTTCCGGGCGTTCTTGCGGATCTTGTCCACAAGTCTTCGCACGAGGCGCTCCTGGGCCACATCGGTGATCACCGGGTACCCCATCTCGTCGTGAGTCAATCCCGTGACATGGACCCGATACCCCTCCCCGGCGCAGGCCATGGGGGAAACCAAGTCCTCTTCCGCCAGAAAAGGGACATAGCACGACGGATCCCGGGAAACTTTTCGCCTGGGCCAGACCTCGATACGGTCCGCCGGAGGGATGACCACCTTCTCGTACATATGCCCCACAATCTCGTCGGAAAGAATAAATACGGGCTGCCGGTATCGCTCGGACAAGTTGAACGCCGTGATGGTCAGTTCGAACATTTCCTGGGGTGAAGCCGGCGAAACGGCGATGACCCCATAATCTCCGTGCGAGCCCCAACGGGCCTGCATCACGTCCGCCTGCCCCACCAGTGTGGGCAGACCCGTGGAAGGGCCGGCTCTCATGATGTTCACCACCACGCAGGGGGTCTCCATCATCATGCCCAGTCCGATGTTTTCCATCATCAGGGAAAACCCCGGTCCCGATGTGGACGTCATGGCCTTGGCCCCACCCCAGGAAGCTCCGAGGAGGGCCGCCATGGAGGCGATTTCATCCTCCATTTGGATATACATGCCCCCCAAGGCGGGGAGTCTGCGGGACATCCGTTCGGCCACTTCCGTGGCCGGCGTGATGGGATATCCGGCAAAAAACGTGCACCCGGCGGCCAGGGCTCCTTCCGCGCTTGCTTCATCCCCGTTCAGGAAATGCTCGCCGGTGAGCACGGCTCGGTTATTCCCGGCCATCGGTCTTCCTCCGTTTGTTCATCAGCTCGTTATAGCGATCGATATCCTGTTTGCTCAGTTCCTTGGACATCCTGAACCGACTGTAAATGGCGAATTCCGGACAGATGACCTGACACAGGGTGCAGTTCACGCAGGCAATCTGTTTCTCGGGAACCACCTCGGGGGGATGGTAGCCTTTGGCGTTGAACTTCTTGGAGGGAACCAGTACCTTGTTAGGACAGAATTCGATACAGAAATTACAGCCTTTGCAGCGATCCGCAATGATGTGCACTTCCCCCACGGGGATGGGATGTTTTTCGGAATCCAAAGGAAGTCGCCAGAATTGCATGGTTTTCACCTCGCCGTTACCAAAGGCTTGAAATTACTGTTTTCCGTCGACTCTTGTCAAACCTTTTGTTGGATTCAAGGGACTTCCACCACGGGGTCGCGAGTGGAGAAAATCACCCTCGCCGCGGATTCGGGCGGCATTTCCGCATGGGAAGGATCATCGGGATCGTAAGGGCGTTCAGCTTGCGTGATCTTTGCGCAGCAGCCCGTTGATAAACACTATTTGTGGGCGGGCCGGTGCAAAACGCCACCTGGCAGGGAACTCTCGGGCGCCCATCCATCCGGTATCAGGCCCTACAACGGCGGAGCGTTTTCCCACGGGACAACGGAGATCTTCGAACCCATGATTTCGTTTCACAAACAAACCGCTTCCAAGGAATCGCCATGTCCGAGCTGATCGCCATCGTGGGGCGCCCCAATGTAGGCAAATCCACGTTGTTCAACCGCTTGACGCGGTCCAGGCGGGCCATCGTGGATTCGTCCCCCGGTGTGACCCGGGATCGGAACTATGCCCGCGCCCGATGGGGAGAACGGGAATTCACCCTGGTGGATACCGGAGGATTCGAACCGGAAAGCCGTGACGTCCTTCTGTCCGGAATGCGTGAACAGACCCTGGCGGCCGTGGAAGAGGCGGATGTGCTTCTCTTTCTGCTGGACGCCCGATCGGGGCTGACACCGGCCGACAGGGACATCCATCGCATGCTCGCCCGAACGGATAAACCCTTGGTGCTGGCCGCCAACAAGGTGGATGGACCCGAACAGGAACGGCTGCTGCACGATTTTTTCGAATTGGGTGCGGAACACGTGTTCCCCGTCTCCTCCGCCCACGGGTATGGAATTTCGCATCTCATGGACCATGTGGTTCCGTTGCTGCCGTCCGTGTCCATCCCATCGGCCGAAGGCGTCGGCGAGTCCCCTCCGGCCCTCGCCGTCCTGGGCCGTCCCAATGCCGGGAAATCCTCGCTCATCAACCGCATGCTGGGAGAACCCCGCCTGCTGGTAACCGACGTTCCCGGGACCACGCGGGACAGTATCGACACCATGGTGGAGCATCAGGGCAGGCGGTTCCTGCTCAAAGACACGGCGGGGATCCGTCGCAAGTCCAGCGTGAGTCTGCGGCTGGAGAAATACAGCATCATCAAGGCGCTGAAAGCCATGGAAGAATGCCACATCGCCCTGCTGGTCGTGGATGCGGGCAGCGGCGTGGTGGAACAGGACGTGCGCATCGCCGGCTACGCGCACGAACGGGGAAGGGCCCTCCTGCTGCTGCTCAACAAATGGGACCTGCTGACTCCGAAAGACCGGGACTTGAATCGTTTCACGGAGGAAATTCGACGACGATTCAAATACCTGCCTCATGTACCGATCCTGGCGGTTTCCGCGGAAACGGGTAAAGGGGTATCCCGCATTCTTGACATGGTCCCCCGGGTCATGGAACAGTACCAAACCAGGGTTTCCACGCCGGAGGCGAACCGCATTCTCCAGTCCGCGGTACGGAAACACCATCCGCCGCGCGACGGGAACCGGCCTGTGAAATTCTATTATGCAACCCAAACCGGCGTGTGTCCGCCCACGTTCGTGGTGTTCAGCAACAGGCCGGGGGGAATTCATTTCTCGTACGAACGATACTTGGTGAACCAATTCCGCGAGTCTCTGAATCTGGAACTGGTTCCCGTGCGCTTGCGGTTCCGGAGCCGCGGAGATCGGGGGCGGACCTGAGCAGATAACGAGCCCGCGGGCCTAAGTGTCTTGGAGGAAAAGAAGAGGAATTCGGAACAGGATACGCAGTTTTCCCTTGCTTTCGTCATCGGAGCTGCGGTATATAGGCTGTGAAGGTGTATGTGCTCTATGACCTGGGGAAGGGTAAAGAGCCAAAAAGGGAGGAGACAGCAGATGAAAAAGGTTCTTGCGGTATGTTTCATGGTTTTTGCCCTGGGTCTATACAGTCCGGGGGCATGGAGCTTGGTGTCGGATTATAACGCCACCTTGCTGGACAACGGGGGTGTCCCCGGCGACAACGTGACTCCACAGTGTGACTTCATCAACGGTTTCGACCTGCTTCAGGCCAATCTCACGGCAAGCGACGCCACGGACTCCATTACGGTTCAGGTCATTGTGGCCACCATCGTGGGCAACGGGAACCCTTCTCCGCCTTTTCCGGCGGGCAACGCGGGGTGCAGGGACATCGACCCCATGACGGATTGCGGGGACTCGCTTCCGGCGTGCAACAACATCGATGCTCCGGACAAGGGAACGCTGGCTACCGACGAAACGTACGAAATCACCATTTGCCAGCCGCCCGTCGGATCGGTGGGATGCGACGGCGCGCCCCTGTTCACCATGGAATTCCAGCCGGCGAACATCAGTGGGTTAAACATCGCCCAGACCGCCGGTAATCCCGCGATCAACGTGACCCCCACCAATATCGACATGACCAACCCCGTCAACTGGACGAACAATTTCGTGGTCCAAATCTCGAATCTCAAAGCCGCGGGCTTCAATTACGCCGCTCCATGGGGCATCAAGTTCTTTGCCAACTCCCGCGTGGACGGCCCCGGTGAAGACGTGTTCGGCGGAACGGTTACGCCTCCGCCTCCGGAACTGGACTGCTCCAAGTCGTTTAACGTGAGCACCGTGGCGCCCAACGACATCATCACGGCCACCGTGGTCATTTCCAACACGGGTGGGTCCGGAACCGCCGTACAGATCAACGACACCCTGGACGCCGGCCTGGTGTATGTGCCCGGCTCCACCAAGATCAACGGCATTGCGGCGGCGGATCCCGCCATTATCGGCGATACCCTGCAGTGGAACGGCGTGAACGCTCCCCTCGGCAACACCACAGTTACATATCAGATCCAGGTGGCGAACATCGCCCCGCTCCAGGAACTGTGCAACTCGGTGGTCGTCATCTCCCAGGATTTCGGGGGAATCGCCACGAGCTGCTTTGCCTGCGTACGGCGTCTCGGCCCTCCGGCCATCAACTGCGCCAAGAGCTTTAATACTTCGCAGGTGAGCCCCGGATCCATCATTACAGCCACCGTACAGGTCAACAACACGGGTTCTTCCGCCACCGCCGTCCAGATCGTGGATACCCTGGATGTGGGCCTCTCCTACATCGCCGGCACCACCAAGATCAACGGCATCGCGGCTGCGGATCCCGCTGTGGCGGGGCAGGTGTTGACGTGGGCCAGTGTCAATGCTCCCATCGGCGCCACCACCATCACGTATGAGATTTCCGTGGATGCCATCAGCTCCGGGCAAACGCTCTGCAACAGCGTGGTCATGAGTTCCATTGACTTTCCGACCATACCCTCGGCTTCCTGCTCCGCCTGCGTGAGCATGCCCAGGGAACTGGTTCCCGGTATGACGCATTACGGCGCCGCCGCCGCTGGTCTGTTGATGCTCTTCGCTACGCTGGGCATCGTGCGCCGGCGCAGGAACCACGGTTAAGTCAACGGTGCGGTGATTAACGGACACCGCACGGACGAAACGATCCATCAGCAACCAACACGTAAGGAAGGCGGATATCCGTTCGCCTTCCTTGCTTTTTGCAGGCATCTCCCGTGAGGACCAGACCGCCGGATCCTACAGCTCCGAGGCCGAAATTCCGGCTGACTCGGTATGTTCTTTCCTTTGCCGCGCTGTTCGCCCTTCTCTATGGCCTGTTCATCACCCATTTCGAAGGCCTGCTCCCGTATTTTTCCCTACTTACGGGCGCGGTATATGTCCTCCTGAACCTCTTCTACGATGGGTTTTCCTGGACGGGGAACATTCTCACCCATCCCACGTTCGCTTTTGAAATCACCCGGGGATGCGACGGCATCACGCCTCTGATTCTGATACTTGCCGCCGTTCTGCCGTTTCCCGTATCCTGGAGAGCCAAGCTTTGCGGTCTGGCATGGGCCGTTCCCATTCTTCTCGTCTCCAATTATCTTCGTATCGTGCTCCTGGCGCTTACCAAGATCCACGCGCCTTCCTATTTTCCGATCATGCACGGAGGCATTCTTCAACCCGTGATGGTCCTCCTTACCTTCGTCTTGTTCCTCCTGTGGCTTCTTACCTATGGCGCCGAGACCCACTAGACGCGCCGCCGGGCGCTTCCTTGTTACGTTTGGCCTTTCCGCGGCCGGATACATGATCGTCTATTACCTGCTTTTCGACCTCTACGCAGTCATTGTATTCGCCATGGCCAAGACGGCCCTGTTCTTAAGCAATCCGCACCTGCATCAGGTAGTGATGAACCCCGGCGTCTCCGCCGCCATCTTCCAGTTTGCTGAAAGCGCCGATCTCTATGCCGTAACGTACACTCCCTATTTCGTGTACGTAAATCTGGTCTTCACCCTGGCCTTGGTGGCCTCCATGCCCTCGTTTCCGCTTCCGGCCAAACTGAAAAAATCCCTTTGGGCTCTGCTCATCCTCATGTTGGTTCACGCCTTCCAGACTTTTGTGGATCTGGCCTACGCGTCCAGCACCATCCAGCCGGCGTCGCAATGGATACCCTATTCTCCGTTGTTCATTCGCGCACTCTTCGAGATCCAGCGCTTTTACAGCCATATGGGGCAATATGTCCTTCCCTTCCTCCTGTGGCTCTTCCTGTTTCGTGAACGTATCCTGGCTCTCGCACGGCCCGGCCCAGTCGGAAATCAGCTGGGGGTCTCCCGTAATGCACCCTGCCCCTGCGGAAGCGGGAAGAAATACAAGATCTGTTGCGGCAGGCAACAAACCTGATTCATCACACCGTTCCCCTGCGCCGCCCGGCCCACCGCTCTAACAGTCCGTTGATAAACAGCATTTGGGGCAGGCTGTTCAAAAACGATGAGATGCAAGGCGCGCGAATCCTGAGGAATGAGGCGTACAACCCGTACGCCGCAATGACGAAGGATGAAGCATCACGCCAAAGGCGTGAAAGCAGATCGCGTGTTTCAACAGACGGCTAAGGTCCCCGTCCTCGATCCCGATGCCGGACCCCGTGTGCCGTGAACGGTCATCCGATCCAACATTCTGGTCCAAAACGAACATTCATATCGGGGGGAATGGCTTTCATGGAGAGCATCCGCCATCCGTACCCCTGAACCGCCCCCAATTCCATCCCCGAAAACACCGGCGCCCGATCCACCCAAAAGGGATCGAGCGCCGGTGTTCCACATAGAAAAATATAAGGATTACTTCGTGGCCGGAAAGACCAAAGATACTTCTCGAATCTGGACGCCGCAGGGAAGCTTGGCGATAACCGTACCCTTCGTGCGATCCTGAAGTATAAGCTGCCACGTGTATCCCTGGTTTCCAAGATCATTCACCACCCAGATGCCGTCGGAGTAATCCGGGTCCAGGAACAGCACGTTGTCGATTCCGTCCGTGGTGACGGCAATGGCCGCCGATCCGTTCTGGTAGGTTTGGAGGTAGAAGCTGAGGGTATTGGAGGCGTCCTTCCAGATTCCGTTTGCCGGTCCGACCCCTTGGGCGAGAAGAGCTTTGACGTTCAATTCATAGGTGGCGTTGGCGGAAAAGAAGAGGGTGAAGTCCTGATTGGCGTTCAAGCGGAGATACGGGTCTCGTAACCGCAGCGTACGATCGGCTGTAAATGTCTCGCAGAATTCCTGCCCGTACTCTCCTTGAAGGGACAAATTGGTCAGATCCACACCGTTCTGCTGAATACGAAAACCCTTGGAACACGCGAAGAACTTCTCGGTGATCAGCTTGAAATGCACGTAGACTTCCCCGCCTTCGGCCCACGAATAGAGAAGAGCCACATCATAAAAGTGCTGGACGGGGTACAAGGCCGCATCGTCGGGGACCGAAGGAAAGGCAGCAGCCCATGCGGATCCGAAAAGTAACCACGAGCATACCAGGACGACGGCCACCAGTCTTCTCATGCTTGTCCTCCAGCGGTCGAAACGAAACCAATTGTTTCCCATAAGCCTCTGCCGCGCTATGGGCGCTTGTTACGATGAGGAATGCAAGGCTCCCCAAGTCGGCGGGTGATGTTACCGAATAAGTATACAGGCCTTAAAAGAAATTTCAAGTGGATTATCAACTATGCCGCCCTTTTTTTGAAGGACCGGTTACCGGTTTCCCAGGGTGCTCCGAATCTCTTTGACGGTTTGCCTCAAGCCCATCCGCCCCCCGCCTCGTCCTCCCCGTCCCGTTGGGTAATGCGAGCCCCTCCGGGCCCTCAAATCCGTTTCCACCGAAAAAAAATCGGTAGACTAACCGGCCGCTTTCCTGTACCTTTCCCGGCACATTACCCATTGTGCCTGAAACCCGATATTCGGAAGGAGAGGCTGCTCATGGCCGTTATCACAGTATCTCGACAGTTCGGGGCCGGCGGCAGAACCCTTGGGGAGAAGCTCGCCAAGCGGCTCCAATACCGGCTGGTGGATGAAGATATCCTGGACATGGTGGCCGAAAAGGCCAAGGTTACTCCCGGGGGCGTTCTCTCTTTCGAACGTTCCGCCGGGTCCATGCTCATGAAATTTCTGGATTCCATGGTAAGCAGAAAATTCATCGACCGTCTCATTTCCGAACAGCGCGGATATATCGACCACGAACGGTATGTCGAGCTGGTACGGGAAATCGTGCTCCAGCTTCACAAAGACGGAAACGTGGTGCTCATCGGCAGGGGAGGTCAATACATTCTGGGAGGACATGCCGACTGCGTGCATATTCTCCTCGTGGCGGACCGCAAGTTCCGGGAGCGTTTCCTCATGGACAAGTACAACGTTTCCGAAAAGGTCGCCGAACAGGCCATCAATCGCGAAGACCGGCAGCGTCATCTGTTTTTGAACTGCTTCAAGGATGAAGACCACGACCATCCGCTTATGTACGATCTGGTGATCAACACCGGACGCGTTTCTATGGAAAAAGCGACGGATCTCGTAGTTCAACTCCTTCCCTGAGGCTTGCTCCGCCGTTCCGGATGTTCCCGCCCGCCGTGCGCCGTCCGTCGCGCCGTCTTCCCGTTCTGTTCGGGAACCGCGCCGGCCCTTTCACGAGCCGGCGGGTCATCAAGGCCGCATAGTCAGCTTCGAAGCGATTTCCGCCACATGTCTTCCCTGAAAGCGGGCTCCCGCCAGTTCGACGGCGCTGGGCCGCCGCGAACCGTCTCCACCCGCAATGGTGGAAGCGCCGTAGGGGGAGCATCCGGCAATCTCGTCCATCGTCATGTGTCCCTCAAAGCTGGAGGGCAGTCCCACCACAACCATACCTTGGTGCAACAGGGTCACGTGAAAGGTAAGGATGGTGGCTTCCTGCCCTCCATGCTGCGTATTCGAGCAGGCAAACACGCTCCCCACTTTTCCCACCAGAGCGTTCTTGACCCACAGCTTTCCGGTGGCATCCAGAAACTGCCGCATCTGCCCGCACATATTTCCGAACCGTGTGGGAGTTCCAAAGAAAATGGCATCCGCCTCTTCCAACTCGTCCACCGTACATACCGGTATGTGCGCCCATTTCTTCCGCGGCTCCAAAGCATGCATCTTTTCGAGCACCTCGTCCGGGAGGGTTTCAGGCACCCGTTTAAGCTGCGCGCGCGCTCCCGGGACTTCGTTCACCCCGGCTTCCACCGCAAGCGCCATTTCATAAATATGTCCGTACATGGAATAGAAAACGATCAAAGCATTCATCGAGTCTCCTCCTCGCGTCGATCCCATTTCCCCCGGCCGTTAGGTCACCCGGCGGGAAATCCTCGGATGTGTCTCAAACCGGATAGGGTTACCTATCGCGTCCAGCGTAACCCATCTCAAGAGCCAACACAAGAATACCTGCACAGACGACCGGCTTCACCCCGGATTCCGGCATGAAACGCATGTTCCGGCGCATTTTGGTGAGAAGCATTCGGGAGTCGGAATACGCTTTGACCAGGCGGCAATCATCGAGAAGGGGTACAGCCATGCCCACAAACGCCCTGTCAGGCTGTTGAAAAACGCGATCTGCCGTGTTGCGCTTCATCCTTCGTTATTGCGGCGTACGCTATGTACGCCTCATTCCTCAGGATTTGGACGCCTTGCATCTCATCGTTTTTGAACAGCCTGCCCGAAAAGCTGTTTATCAACGGACTGCCATGCCCACAAACTCCCTATTGAACCTTTCCACGGTTCCGGGTACCATGGCATCGAGGCTTGGACCTTCACATAGAGAACCGAAAGAGCGCCGCCGCATCTTTGACTTTCAGGCCGCGCCATCCAGGAAACCCATGAAAACCCCCGTAATCCGAACGCCTCTGCCGGGCCCCAAGGCCGCCCGCTACATCGAGCTGGACCGCCGGTACGTGTCTCCGTCCTACACCCGGGTTTATCCTCTGGTGGTGGAACGAGCCGCCGGAGCATGGGTTCACGATGTGGACGGCAACTCGTTTCTAGACTTCACGTCGGGCATCGCCGTATGCGCCACAGGGCATTGCCACCCGGAAGTGGTGCGGGCCATCCAGACACAGGCGGAGCAGCTCCTCCACATGTCCGGCACGGACTTCTACTACACCCCCCAGATCGTGTTGGCGGAAACCTTGAGCAGGCTCATGCCCTGGGAAAACGGAGGAAAGGTGTATTACGGGAACTCGGGGGCCGAAGCCGTGGAAGCCGCCTTCAAGTTATCCCGATGGCACACCCGGCGGGAGCTGAATATCGCTTTTTTCGGCGCGTTCCACGGCAGGACCATGGGCGCCCTGTCCCTCACGGCCAGTAAAGCGATTCAGAAAAGACACTACTACCCGCTGGTGCCGGGCATTACGCATATTCCTTACCCGTACTGCTATCGGTGCCCGGTCCACCTGTCGTATCCTTCCTGCGACATCGCCTGCGTGAGTTGGTTGGAAGACACTCTCTTCCGCACCACCGTGCCCCCGGAGCAAGTGGCCGCCATTTTCGTGGAACCCATCCAGGGGGAAGGCGGATACATCGTGCCTCCACCGGAGTTCCACGCCCGCTTGATGGCCGTGGCCCGTAAATACGGCATTCTGTACGTGGTGGACGAGGTTCAGAGCGGCATGGGACGAACGGGCGCCTTGCTGGCCATCGAGCATTTCGGGGTGGTTCCGGACGAGGTCTGTCTGGCCAAGGGGATCGCTTCGGGCATGCCTTTGGGCGCTTTGGCGGCCCGAGCCGAGATTATGGACTGGGAAGCGGGCTCCCACGCCTCCACCTTCGGGGGCAATCCCATATCCTGCATGGCGGCGCTGACCACCATCCGGTTATTGCAGGAAAGCCTCATGGCCAACGCGGCCGCTCGGGGCGAACAGCTTCTTCAGGGTCTGAGGGAAATCCAGACCACGGTGGAATGCATGGGGGATGTGCGCGGAAAAGGACTGATGGTGGGTGTCGAACTGGTCCGGGACCGGGTGACTAAGGAACGAGCCACCGAGTGGCGCAACCAGGTGATCCAGGCGGCGTTCCGCAAGGGGCTCCTGCTGCTGGGGTGCGGGGAGAATACGCTGAGATTCTGTCCTCCGCTGTCCATTTTACCCGAAGAAGTGGACGCGGGCCTGGATCTGTTCTATCAGGCGGTGCGGGAAACGGTCGGGTAGGCGGCGTTCTCTCCTCGGGGAGACCCCTCGGAGAACTCCCGATCTTTCATTTCGAGAGCTTTCCCTGATCCGCGGTTTCCGGTCCCCCGCTCTGTGGCTCGGCGGCCGGAAGTCCCGGAGCGGTTCGGGAAATCCGGATCCGCAGGCGTTTCCGAATCACCCGTCATTCTGCTCCGTTTCAGCAGGGACACAGGTGTGCCGGCAGGAGGTGAATCATGACGGATTTCTTGACTCGACTGGGTGTCTCTGATGTGCACTCGGGGGCGGGCACGGGCGTATGGCTGTCCTGTCGGGGACCCCTGCTGGATCTGATTTCCCCGGCGGATGGGACCTTCCTGGGAACCGTTCGGACTGCAGGGAAAGAAGAACTGGGGGAAGTGATATCCGCGGCGGAGCACGCCTTTCGTCAATGGAACGCCGTGCCCGCGCCCAAGCGCGGCGAGGTCGTTCGCCGTATCGGAAACGAACTGCGACGTCACAAGACGGATCTGGGGGCTCTCGTGAGCCTGGAATCGGGCAAAATTCGAGCCGAGGGCGAAGGTGAAGTCCAGGAGATGATCGATATCTGTGAGTTTGCCGTAGGTCTATCCCGGATGCTTTACGGCTTGAGCATGCACAGCGAGCGGCCCCGGCATCGCATGTACGAGCAGTGGCATCCTTTGGGACCTGTCGGTGTGATTACGGCGTTCAACTTCCCGGTGGCCGTGTGGTCCTGGAATGCCATGATCGCCCTCGTGGCCGGGGATACGGTCATCTGGAAGCCATCCAGCAAGGCCGTCATGAGCGCGGTGGCCGTCATGCGGATCGCCGGTCGGGTGATCGAGGAGGAAGGACTTCCACACGGTCTTCTGAACCTGGTGGTCGGTTCCGGGGAAGATGTGGGGGAAGGCCTGGCGGGAGACCCCCGGATCCCTCTGGTTTCCGCTACGGGGAGCGTGCCTATGGGACGCCGCGTGAGCCGCATCGTAGCCGAGCGATTAGGGAGATCCATCCTGGAATTGGGGGGGAACAACGGAGTCATCATAACTCCCAGCGCTGATCTGAATCTCACCCTTCGGGCCGTGCTCTTCGGAGCGGTGGGCACGGCCGGACAGCGATGCACCACCATCCGAAGAGCCTTTATACACCGGGATATCTACGACGGGTTCACCAAGGCGCTGACCGAAGCCTACCGAAAGATTCCCATCGGCCATCCTCTGGACCCGGGCACCCTCATGGGACCCTTGATCGACCGTCACGCCGTGGATAGGATGCAGGAAGCCTTGGCGGCCGTCTCCACCCAGGGGGGACGGGTGCTCTACGGGGGGGGACCGCTTTCCGGCGGGTTGTTCGACACGGGAACCTACGTGACTCCGTGCCTCTGCGAAGCCTCCTATGAAATGCCTGTAGTGAAGGAAGAGACCTTCGCCCCCATCCTCTATCTCCTGAAATACGACACTCTGGAAGAAGCCGTCCACAGGCACAACGACGTACCCCAGGGACTGGCTTCCGCCGTGTTCACCAACGATCTCCGTGAGGCCGAATTCTTTTTGAGCCACCAGGGGAGCGATTGCGGTATCGCCAATGTGAACATCGGCACCTCCGGCGCCGAGATCGGAGGCGCCTTCGGAGGCGAAAAGGACACGGGAGGCGGGCGCGAGGCCGGTTCGGATGCCTGGAAAGGCTACATGCGCCGGCAGACATGCACCATCAACTGGTCCGGGGAACTTCCGCTGGCCCAGGGCATTCGTTTTGAATGGCCCGCATCGTGAGGCGGATTCATGGGCAAGGTGTTCATGGATGGAAACGAAGCCGTGGTGCTGGGGGCCTTATACGCCGGCTGCCGCTTTTTCGCCGGATATCCCATCACGCCGGCCACAGGCATCTATCAGGGCATGTTGGAGCGCCTGCCCAAGATGGGAGGCATGGCGCTTCAGGCCGAGGATGAAATCGCTTCGCTGGGGTACTGTCTCGGGGCCTCCATGGCCGGGATCAAGGCCATGACGGCCACGTCCGGCCCGGGAATCAGCTTGTGCAGCGAACATATCTCCTTCGCCGCGGGGAGCGAAATTCCCGTAGTCGTCGTAAACGTGATGCGCCAGGGTCCGTCCACCGGATCCGCCACCCGGGGCGCCGACGGGGACGTCCAGTTCATGCGGTGGGGACACAGCGGCGGATTGCCGGTCATCGTGCTCGCCCCGGCCGGCGTTCCGGACTGCTTCACCCTCACGGTGCAAGCCTTCAATCTCTCCGAGCGGTTCCGCTGTCCCGTGTTCGTGGCGTCCGGCAAAGAAATCGCCATGACCCGGGAAACCGTGGACGTGGAGGCGCTGGAAACGATCCCCGTCGTGAATCGACGCCCGCATCGGGAGGGGCGGTTTCTTCCGTTCGGCGTTCCTCCCGGTGAAGACGTTCCTGATTTCCTGCCCATCGGAGGTCCCGTCCCGGTCCGCCAGACCTCTTCCACCCATGGAGCCGACGGGTACATCACCACGGACCCGGAACTGATTCAGGCGGGGGTGGCACGACTCCGGCGAAAAATCGAGTCTCATGGATCCGAAATGACCTATTATGATTGGGAACCCGACGACGGAGCCGCCGTGCTCCTCATCGCGTACGGCGTAACGTGGCGGGCGGCCCGGACCGCGACCCGCACGCTGAGAGAGAGAGGCGTTGCCGTTTCTCTGCTCGGACTCAAGACCCTTTGGCCCTTTCCCGAGGAAACGGTGCGGCGGGCCGCCGAAGGCGCGCATCGGGTGATCGTAGTGGAAATGAATCTGGGACAGATGGTGCGCGAAGTGGAACGGGTGCTTTGCCCCCGCCCCGTGGAGTTTTACGGGCGCATGTGCGGCCGATTGATCGGCCCCGAGGAAATCCGGCAGGCGGTCCTCCATGGCGCCCGTTAATGGGGGGCGGAATGATTGAAACCGCGGCTTCGTGCAGTGCGCCGCAGTTCCGGCTCTCCCTGTCTCCGGAACCGCTTTTCCTGCATCTCTTGACGGAAATCGCATATGGATGATTTTTTGAACCCGCACCGCCCCCCGGCCTTCTGCCCGGGTTGCGGCCACGATCGCAGCGCGCGGGCCCTGGACCGAGCTTTTCGGCAATTAGCTCTGGAACCGCACCAGGTGGCCCTGGTGACGGATATCGGGTGCTCGGGGCTCTTCGACGTGTTTTTCCGCACCCACGCATTTCATGGTCTTCACGGTCGCGCCTTGACCTACGCGGCCGGCGTCAAGCTGACTCAACCTCATCTCCGGGTGGTGGCCGTTATGGGGGATGGGGGTTTGGGGATCGGGGCCGCCCACGTACAGGCTGCATGCCGCCGTAACCTCAATCTGACACTGCTGGTGCTCAACAATTTCAATTTCGGCATGACCGGCGGACAGTATTCGTGCACTACGTTTCAGGACGCCTCCATGGGAACCTTTCTCCATAGCATCGAAAAGCCCCTGGACGTATGCGCCCTGGCTGCGGCCGCCGGAGCCCCCTTCGTGCTGCGATGCTCTGTCTATGACCGGGAACTCGCCCAAAAACTGGTTTGCGCCCTCCAGTATCCGGGATTTTCCGTGGTGGATGTGTGGGGTCCCTGCACCGGACGCTTTTTGAAAAGGAACCCCCTGTCGCCAAAAGAACTGGACAGGCGTATGGCCGAGCTTCCGGCGTTCGAAGGACCCGTTCCGGAAAATGCGCGGCCCGAGTTCGGCGCACAGTATCGAACGTTTCTGGGAAACGAACCTTTTGCCCTGGATCTCGATCCGATAACGCCCCTGTTCCCCCGTCCTTTCCAAGGCCGCCGAGAAGCCGCCATCTTAGGAGCGGCGGGGCGGCGCATCGTGTCCGCCGGAGCCGTCCTGTGTCGAGGAGCCATGCTTTCCGGTTTATGGGCCACCCAGAAGAACGAGTACGATATTACCGTCATGCGGGGGCCTTCCGTCACGGAAGTGGTGCTTTCCTCGGAACCCATAGAGTACACGGGCATGGAGTGTCCCGAAATGATCGCCGCCTTGGCGTCCGAGGGTGTCGCCATCCGCCGGGACTGGTTTCCCCGGCTCTCCTCGGAACATCGGATACTCCGTGATTCCTCCGTAGCCGTGCCCGAAACACGGGCGCAGGTTTTGGAAGTGGATTTTCAGCGGCACGGCGTACGAAAGTCGGACCGGGCGTTGGCTTGCCTGGGTCTCATGGCCCGCATGACGTCGCTGCTGTCTCTGGAAGCGCTCGTTGAGGCCCTGAAGGGCGGGCGAAGTTCACCGGAGGAAATACGGCGATTGTTGACGGCGGTTCCGATTTCCGGCCCTGTCCTCTATTAGGATCGTCGGGAAAGTGCTCCCGGAGGGATTTCCCGACTCCTCCCCGCCTTTCGGGAACAGGCTTACCAGCCTTGAGCCGCCGAGTCGAAACCTGGGATTTCCACAGCGGACCCGGTCCCGCTTTTTTACTGGTACACCATAAAGTAAAGCCTCTTTCGCGTCGATGAGTCCAATAGCCGGCCGCTGCAATCCGCTGAAACGCCGCTGCAACGGCTTCGGGAACAGGCCTTCGATCTCGTCCCGTTTCCCGGGGATTTTTGTTGTCGCCCTAAACGGCACGAAGCTTGCTCTCACAGCAAATACCCATTTTGAACGGAACATCCACGAGCCCAGGAGGATAACGGTGCGTTCACGCTGTCTCAGGAGAATCGTTGGGTCTGTTGCGGTCCTTACCATACTCGCCGGCGCACTCTTCTCGGCGGTTTTTGCAGCGGAAGTGTCCCCTTCGACGGCGCGGATCGTGGCGGAGAACTACCTCGCCCACCATGTGCATCTCTATGGGGAGTGGGGAGGCTCGCCCACCCCGGAGATTACGGATTCCGAAACCATTCGGTACCAGGATATGCTCATCGCCTTCAACTTTCGGGTGCATCCCGCGGGGCACCTGTTGGTTTCCGGTTGGGATGAATTCTCCCCGGTGGTCCTCCATTCCACCCGTACCGAATTCGACCCGGAGCGTATCCATCTGCCCGGCGCCGTGGAATCCTGGGTGATTCCGGAAATGTACCAGGCTTATATGGACATCGCTTCCAGGCGCAGCGCCCTGGAAGCCGCGGCGCCGTATGCGGAAAGCCGCGTGGCTCAGGCATGGGCGGTATTCGGGGATACGACCAAACGGCTTTCCACCGGGATAATGCCGGCCGGATACACATTTGCAACCACGGGTCCTTTATTGTCCACCCAGTGGAACCAGTCGTCTCCCTATAATCAATACTGCCCCGTCATACCTGGCCAGTGCACGACGTACGTGGGGTGCGTTGCCCTCGCCTTCGCTCAGCTTATGAAATACTGGAACTGGCCCGACCGGGGCGCGGGAAGCAAGACGTATTACTGGCGCGCCGGAGGGACAAACCTGAGCGCCGATTTCGACCACGAATACTACTGGGACCGCATGCCCAACGTCCTGAGTGCGAGCAGCACCAGCGCCCAGAAGGACGCCGTGGCGCGCCTGTGCTCCGACGCGGGAATCGCCGCGGAAATGGAGTACGGGTGCAGCGGCTCGGGCAGCTACATGTGGGCGGACCAGGTCCTGGGAACGTACTTCAAGTACAAGAACACCATGCTGCGGCGCTACCGCTCGAACTTTACGGCGTCCCAATGGCTGGCCCTTTTCAGGCAGGAATTTGAAGCCCTCCCCGCAAGACCCGTGATTCTTTCCATCTGGACCACGTCCGGAGGCGGTCATGAAACCGTGTCCGACGGTTACCAGACGGGAGTGACGGACAAGATCCACATCAACATGGGTTGGGGAGGCTGGTACGACGGCTGGTACGACATCACGCACAATTTCACCGCGGCCTACACATGGGACGCCAGCAAGCAGGTCATCGTCATCGGCATCGAACCGGACCGACCCACGCAGAATCCTCCGGTGGCGGATTTCACGGCGGATCGCGTTTCCGGGGCCAAGCCCCTGTACGTGCAGTTTACCAGTACGGTGAGCGGCGGGGCCGTGGACACGTACCTGTGGAATTTCGGGGACGGCGGCGCGAGCTTCGAGGCCAACCCGGGATACACGTATACACAGGAAGGCGCGTACACGGTGAGTCTCTCCGTGAGCGGTTCGTCGGGATCGGATCAGAAGACCCGGACGAACTATATCACCGTGGGCGCACGCAAGGCCGGGGCCATGCCCATTTCCATCCTGCAGTTTCTGCTCGACGAGAACTGACGGCCCGCCCTGCCTCGATCGTGTCGGATCTTCTATGCGTTCTCCGGGCATGACACCCGGTATCCGCTTAACGGACGAGGGGGTTGAGCCTTGCCGTGAATTCCACCCGTGGAATGCGGACCCATTGGCTCATACGCCAAGAAGCCCTTTTAAAAGATCGAGAAACCCCTGCTTGACACCCCACCGGCCTTTTTCCTATGGTTTCATCGATTGAGAAACGAAACCGTCTCCATTGAGGGCGGAAACGTACCGCCGTTTTCAGGCGGCGTGGCGCCTGAATATCCTGAAATCCCCCGGAGGAGCCGAATATGCCTTTGTTCGAGGTGGATGAAACGCGATGTCGGCGGGACGGCATTTGCGTCGCCGTGTGCCCGGTGAGCATTATCGAATTCAAGGAACGGGGAGCTTTTCCTTCGCCCGTTGCCGGGGCCGAGAAACGGTGCATTGCGTGCGGTCATTGCGTGGCCGCCTGTCCCCATGGGGCGTTGTCGCATTCCGCCATGAAGCCCGAAGCGTGTCCCCCCTTGCGTAAAGATTGGATCCCGGCTCCGGATCAGGTGGAGCATTTCTTTCGATCCCGGAGGTCCATTCGTAACTTCGCACCCGGTCCCGTGGATCCCGGTCTGTTGCGACGGGCCATCGACATGGCCCGCTACGCGCCGTCGGGGCACAATCGCCAACCCGTGGAATGGATGGTCCTCCGGGACGGCAAGGACGTGCGAGTGATGGCGGAATTTGTGGCGGACTGGATGCGGGATCTGATCGAGGAAAAGCCCCAGTTCGCCCAACAACTGAACATGGACCGCGTGGTCGCCGCTTTCGAGGCCGGGAGGGACGTCATCTGCCGGGGCGCTCCCCACTTAGTGGTAGCCCATGCCCCCAAGGCCGAACGCACGGCTCCGTTCGCGTGCACCATTGCGCTCACGCACCTGGATCTGGCGATACATTCCTTGGGTCTAGGGGCCTGTTGGGCCGGCTACTTTACCGCGGCGGCGGGAATGTGGCCCCCGCTGCAGAACGCCTTGGGGCTGCCTCCGGGAAATGTCTGTTTCGGTGCCCTCATGGTGGGCTATCCGGAATACGGCTATCACCGATTGCCCCTGAGAAAGGAGCCACCCATCCTTTGGCGGTGAATGGGAAGCCGGGGCCTTCAACACAACCAATCAATAAGGGGAATGTGCATGTTTTCCACGCGAGTTACGGAAATGTTGGGAATTCGGTATCCCATTGTGGGCGGCGTCATGATGTGGATATCGACCCCGGAATTTGTCGCGGCCATTAGTAATGCCGGAGGATTGGGCATACTGGCTTCGGCCATGTACGACCGCAAGGAAGATCTGGCGGAAGCCGTCGACCGGGTCCGGGAGCGCACCCGGGAGCCTTTTGCGGTGAATCTGAACCTGTTTCCCGCCATGCGTCCCATCGACAACCGGGAGTACCTGGACGTGCTCCTGGAAAAAGGGGTGCGCATTGTGGAGACCTCGGGCCATTCAGCCCCCGAGGATCTGTGCACTCGTTTCAAGGAAGCGGGCATGGTCTGGATCCACAAGTGCGTAGGAATTCGATATGCCTTGAAGGTGCAGGACATGGGCGCGGACATGGTCACCGTGGTGGGATATGAAAACGGCGGGGCCACGGGCAAGTTGGACCTGGGGACCCTGGTATTGGTTCCCCGCGTGGTGGAATCCGTGCGCATACCCGTCATCGGCGGCGGCGGAGTTTCCGACGGCCGCGGTCTGCTGGCCGTTCTGGCATTGGGCGCCGAGGGCGTAATCATCGGCACCCGTCTCCTTCTGACACAGGAGGCCCGCATACACCCCCGTATCAAAGAAGCCCTGGTAGAGGCGTCCGAGCTGGATACCCGGCTTATCATGCGTTCCATCAATGCGACGCATCGGGTATGGGCGAACGCGGCGGCGCAACAGTGCGCCGAGGCGGAGGCTCGGGGAGCCGCCTTAGAGGAGATTTTAGGGATTGTGGCGGGAGCCCGGGCCAAGCAGATGTACGCCCAGGGGGAACTGGATCTGGGAATCTTGTCTTGCGGACAGGGTGTGGGTCTGGCGCACGATATTCCCACAGTGGCGGAGTTGTTCGAACGGATCGTGGGGCAGGCGGAATCCACCGCTCGATCGCTCGCCGGAAACGCCTGACAGGCCGTTCAAAAACGGGATCCGCTTTCACGCCAACGGCGTAAAAGCATTTCATCGTTTTGCACCGGCCTGCTGAGGAACGACGCCCCTTCCATCCGCGTCGTCTCATCCAACCCGTGAACCCTGGTAACCGGGAGAGTTCTGATGACCGAGAACAGCCCCTTTCAAGTGGAAACGGAAGAACATATCGCCTGGGTGACCTTGAATCGCCCGGAAAAGCGGAACGCCATGGATCCCCGATTCTTCGGGGAACTCAAATCCCTCTTCGAGTCCCTGGACGAAGACCCGGGGGTGCGGGTGGTGGTGGTCCGGGCCGCGGGCAAGAGTTTTACGGCGGGTCTGGACCTGTCCGACACCGCCGATCTCTTTCAGGTTCCCACGGCGGATCGCAGGGAAGCGCTTCGGAAAAAGATCCTTGCGTTGCAGGAAAGCATGGATGTGGTGGAACGCTGCCGCAAACCGGTCATCGCCGCCGTGCACAGCCATTGCATCGGGGGAGGAGTGGACCTGGTCTGCGCCTGCGACATCCGCATGGCCACGCGGGACGCCGTGTTTTCCATCCGGGAAACCCGCATCGCCATTGTGGCGGATCTGGGCACGCTGCAACGCCTGCCTTTCATCATCGGGCATGGATGGTTTCGAGAGCTGGTATATACGGGCAAGGATTTCTCTGCGGAAGAAGCCTACCGCATGGGCTTCGTCACCCGTTTGTGCGATGACCGGGATGCCCTGTACGCGGAAGCCCGAATGCTCGCTCGTGAAATCGCGGCCAATTCCCCCCTGGCGGTACAGGGCGCCAAGGATGTGATCCTTCACGGCCGGGACCACGGCGTTCGCGCCGGACTGGACTATGTGGCCCAGAAGAACGCGGCGGTTCTTCCCTGCGAGGACCTCATGGAAGCTCTCCAGGCGTTTCGCGAGAAACGGCCGCCCAAGTTCACGGGGGCTTGAAACAGGACGAACGGTGCAACCGCTGCGACCCCGGATCACCTCGGCAAAGAAAAAGTGATGGGGCCGACGCCATCGAGACGCGCCACTTCGCCGCGCTCTTCCAGGTACCTCAGGTGGGCTATGGCTTCTCCCGTGGCGAACCATTTCTGAGCCACGGGGAACTGCTCCCAGGAATCGCACAGGATGTCCCACGTCATCCGGGAAGCCACCTGGAACGCGTGCTGCGGTCCTCTGCCGAGGATTTCCAGAACTTCCTCCAATCGGTTCCGATGATGCTGCCTCAGCTCTTGGATACGTCCCAGAAAATCCGTGAACACCCGCCTGTGACCGGGTAATACCCGGTCCACCGCCAGCACGGCTACTTTGTCCAGACTGGCCAAATAGCTCTTCAGCGGGTTTTCCTCATCCGACCAGCACTGGATATTCGGGGTGATGTCCCCCAATATATGGTCTCCCGCAATGAAGATCCGTTTTTCAGGCTCGTAGAGGCAGGTATGTCCGCGGGTGTGGCCGGGCGTCTCTACGCAGAGGAACCGGTAACCTCCCACCTGGATGACGTCCTCGTCTTCGAGAATGCTCACCCCCGGGACCCATTCCGAGGAAAACTTGTATCCGGGATGGTTCTCGAGGGCGTTACGCAGTTCCCCCTCGGGGAATCCGCTGCGGCCCGCATAGGCAACCATGGGATCCCAACCGCTCCAGGATTCGATGATTTCCGCATCCGGCCGGTTGAAGAATACCCGGCTGTGTTTCGTGATCAATCTCGAAATGAGACCGAAATGGTCCGCATGCAGATGGGTTATGAAGAAATCCGTGGCATCGAGATCGATATCCAGGGATTTCAGAGCGGACATCATGGCCGCGTGGCATTCATCCCGGTTCAGTCCCGTGTCGATGACCAAGTTCCGGGGCGAGCCCGGGACCACATAGGAATTCAAGGACTTCAACGGACTGTCCGGAAGGGGTATCTCCACGCGGAAGAGACCGGGGTGCATGGACTCGATCATCATAAGCTCCTTGCTCTTTCATCAGGACATAGAACATCCCGGAAAGGCGTTTCGGTTGAAGGCGTTGGTCCGGCAAGAGCCGCAGCGTTTCGAACCTTACGGAACGGCCCGACTCCTATTAGTCGCCTGTATCGGCGGGTATACTCGGCCGGCCTTCATAGGTCATATAAAACACCACGGGCACCATGAGTAACGTGAACGCCGTGGACACGAACAGGCCGAAGATCAAGGCCCAGGCCAGACCCGAAAAGATGGGGTCCAGCGTGATGGGCCACGCGCTCAACCCGGTGGTGAGCGCCGTCAGACAAATGGGACGCATGCGCACCGCCCCGCTGGATAGAATGGCTTGCCGGAGTTCTTCTCCCTGAGCCATGGAATCCCGGATAAACGTGATGAGCACCACGGAATTTCGGACCACGATTCCGGCCAGGGCGATGGTGCCGATCATGGCCGTGGCGGTGAAAAAGATCGGATCCGGATATCCTCCCACCGTGGAGCCGGTTACGGCATTCAACAACCAGAAGCCGGGCATGATTCCGATGATGGTGAGGGGAATGGCGATCATAAGCACCACGGGAAGAAAGTAACTTCGGGTTTCGTACACGAGTAGCAAATAGATGGCCAGGCAGGCCACGCCGAAGGCGATGCCTAAATCGCGAAAGACGTCCACAGTGATCTTCCATTCTCCTTCCCCGGCCCAATCCACGGAAAAACCCTCGGGGAGAGGAGTCTCCCGGAGTTTCCGTTGGAGGCTCAGGATCGCTTCCGCCGGAGGCCGCCCCGCGGATTCGCCGAACAAGTAGACCACGGGACGCAGATTCTTGTGGTAGATCGTTTTTTCAGCGCGGGTTTCCCTGAACGTACCCAGTTCGGAAATCGGCACCGGGGTTCCGTGGTCGCCACGGACGTACAGACTGCTCAGATCCTCCGGACTGGAACGATGCTCCCGCGGAAGTCTCAGACGAATCTCCAGCGGGTTCGCTTCGTGGGGCTGATGCAGGACGCCGGCGGAGAGACCTCCCAGGCACGTCTGAAGCGTCCGGGCGATGTGCTCCGCCGATATTCCGTTCAGGGAGGCTTTTTCACGATCCACTTCAAATACGTATCGAACCTGGTCCGATTCCACGGAATCGTCCACATCCACCATGAAAGGTTCCTGGACCATGAGTTCGCGGACGGTTCGAGACACCCGGATGATTTCTTCGTAGGAATGGTAGGGGCTGCCGTACACTTCCCCCGTGACGGTGGCCAATACCGGGGGGCCGGGGGGGATCTCCACCAGCTTGGCGATCGCCCCGAACCGTTGGCCGATACGCGTCACATCGTCCCGAATGCGTAACGCGACGGCATGACTCTGTTGAACCCGATGGTCCTTACCCACGAGATTGATGCGTAGGTCCGCCACATGACCGCCTTCCCGGAGATAATAGTGACGGACCAGTCCATTGAAGTCCATGGGACTGGACGTGCCCACGTAGGTGGTGAAATCGGTGACCTCGGGCACGCTGCGCAGGTAATCGGCCAACGCGTGCGTGACGGCGGCGGCGCCTTCCAGCGTGGTTCCCTCGGGCATGTCCACCACGATCTGGAGTTCATTCTTGTTGTCGAAAGGCAACATCTTGAGGGGGACGAGGCCCAAGGCGGCCAGAGACAATGCTCCAGCGAACAGGATCAGTGTGGCGCCCATCAGGAGCAGGCGCAGTCGCCGGGATTCGAGAAACGGGTTCACCACGCGACGGTAGCCTCTGCGAAGCCACGGCGGGGTGGCGTCCGGGCCAATTTCTCCGACTTCCGCCGAGGGGACCCGCCGCCGCAGGAGCATGTAGCTCATCCAGGGAACGATGGTCAAGGCGCAGACGGTGCTGAAGACCACGGCCAGCGGAACGTTGACGGCCATGGGCCGCATATAGGGTCCCATCATCCCGGTGATGAAAAACATGGGGGCGAAACTGGCGATAATGGCCAGGGTGGACAGAATGACCGGAGGCAGGACCTCCTGCACGGCGAAGAGGGTGGCGGCCAAAGGCTTGCGTAGCCGCATGCGGATGTGCCGCTGGATGTTGTCCACGTTGGTGATGGGATCATCCACCACCAGGCCCAGCGAGAGAATCAAGGCAAAGAGAGTCACCCGATTGATGGAGTAACCGGACAGGTAATTGACCAGCAGTACCAGGCTGAAGGTGACCGGCACCGCCGTGGCCACAATGAGCGCTTCCCGGCGTCCCATGGTCAGCCAGATGAGCACGAGAACCACCAACCCCGCCACGATCAGGGATTCCACCAGATCATTCACCTTATCGTCGGCCGTCTTCCCGTAGTCCCGGGTGATCCGCAGTTGTATATCCTCGGAAAACAGGGAGTCCTGCAACTCCTGGAGTCGGGCCTGAACGGCTTTCGACACGGTGACGGCGTTGGCGCCCCGTTTCTTGGCCACCGCCAGCGTCACGGCGGGCAGAAGTCGCGGGTGGTCCTTGCCCGTGCTTTGAATGTCGGGGAATCCGTCCCCGGCTCCGAATCCGATGTGGGTGTAAGTATCCAGTTCCTCGGCGCCGTCTTCGATTCGGGCCACGTCCCCCAGATAGACGGGCTGCCCCCGGTTCACTCCCACGACCAAGTGCGGAAGATCTTCGCGGGAAGAGAACGGTTCCCCGGCCACCATCACGAATTCCCGGTCGTCCCGCTCGAAGATCCCGGCGGGCGCGCGCACATTGGCCCCCCGGAGCGCCCGTTCCAGATCCGAAGGCTCCAGCCCGTGCGCCGCAAGAGCCTCGGTATCCGTAAACACATGCACCACCCGCCGGGACCCCCCGATGATGCGAGTGACCCCCGTATCCGGAATCTGCTGGACCTTGATCTCCAATTCCTCCGCAAGGCGGCGGAGCCGGTAAGCCGGTACTGTCTCACTGTACAGCACGGCGCTCACAATGGGGACATCGTCGATTTCAACGGGTTTCACCACCCAGCCCGTTACACCGGGAGGCGCCAGGTCCAGGTGCATCATGATTTTGTTGTGGAGCCGGATCAGGCTGTCCTCCCGGTTTTCACCCACAAAGAAACGTACCGTCACCACGGCGTTGTTTTCCCTGGACATGCTGTACACGTATTCCACGCCATCGACCTGGGAAAGCAGCTTTTCCAGCGGGGTTGCGGCGAGACGCTCCACCTGCCTGGCTGTAAACCCGGGCATTTGAACGAACACGTCGGCCATGGGGACCACGATCTGGGGGTCCTCCTCCCGGGGCGTCACCATGAGCGCCCCGATACCCGCGGCCAGGGCGAACAGAATGAACAGAACGGCCAGATTGCGACGGATGAACGCTTCTACGATTCGGCCCAGGATGGTTAATCGGTCGGCAGGCACGGGAGCGTCCTTCAGGGAAGAATAACTTGGGGAAGGGGTTGTCCCGGCGGAGCGGGGGCAAGCCCGGAAAGGATTTCCACGCGATGATCGATCCGTTTGCCGGTCTTGATTTCACGCCGGACCACGGTTCCGTCCTCATCTACCAGGTCCACCCATTGAACCTGACCCATGCGCCGGATGGCCTGCTCCGGTACCAGAAGCCGCGTGGTTGTGTCGTAGGGGATCCTCAGACGTCCGAACATGCCGGGATACAAGTCCGCCGTTTCCGGCAGCGATACCTTCACCGTAAAGGCGCGCGCGTGTTCCGAAGCCTTGGGGACGATTTCCCGGACGATCCCCTGGTACCGGCGGTCGATGGCGTCCACCCGGATCGAAAGCGCTTGTTCCAATTGGATGAACGGAAGCAGGGATTCGCGGACCACTGTTTCCAGATGGAGTTCATCCGGGGCATACAGCACGAGCAGGGGCTCGCCCGGAACAGCCATGTCTCCCGGTTCCACCAGGCGTTCCACGACTACGGCGGAATGGGTGGCCTGGATTCGGGTAAACACCAGGGTGGAGTCCACCACGCCGATTTCCTTTTCCGCCTGCCGGACACGAGCTTCGGCGGCGGTGCGCCTCATGACCGCCATATCAAAATCGTGCTCGCTTACAGCCCCCCGATCGAAAAGCTTTTCCAAACGATCGTGTTCACGAATCCTCAAATCCCAGTCGGCCCGGGCCTGCTGAAGGGCTGCTTCGGCCGCCGCCTTACGCGCCTCCCATTCCCGCGCGTCCAATTCGATAAGCACGTCTCCCCGGCGCACCGAATCCCCGGCGCGGACATGCACTTTCTCGACTTGGGCCAGAATCTTTCCAGCCAACACGGTCTCGTGTTTGGCTCGTATGGTGCCCACGGCCTCCGCAACAAGGGATATTTCTTCCATTTCAATGCGGGCGGCGCGTTCCGATTCCGTAAGGGTTCTGGGCGCCTGGAACACGGAACCGGGGGATATCTTGTCATGAAACGCCTTGGTCACCCATAAGGCGATTCCCAGGAAGATCACCAACCCCGCCAGAACGGGGGCCCATCGGGTCCGGAAGCGGTTATTTCGGGGAGTCGGGTTCACGCACGGTTCCTCGGATGCAACACCGTGGAAGGACCTTGTACCGGACGAGCGGAAGCGGGTGAGCGGCCCGCCGGTACGCCTCAACTCGCGTTTTTCCTCAGCCTGTTAACCCAGCCATTTCAATATGGATTGTACGATCCGGCGATGGATTTCCATTTGGGAACTCCGGGAAGTGCGATACAGTCGAAACGAATGATCTCCTCCCTCGATGACCGTCAATTCCCAGGGAGCGGACAGGCGGGAAAGCACGGTTCTCAGTATGGAAAGATCGCACAAGGGGTCCCGGGAACCGGCCACGAACAGCATGGGAATGCGGATCTGGTACAGCGGAACGTCGCGGACAGGCTTCTTCTTGCCCGGCGCGTGCAATGGGTATCCCAGGAAAACGAGATTTTTCGCGGGAAGATTCCCCTCGGCCGCCATCTGGGCGGCCACGCGGCCTCCCATGGACTTTCCGGCCGCCACCAGCTCCAGAGGCCGCAAAGGTTCGTACTGGAGCAGGAACTCGCATACTCGGCGCCAGGTTAGCGCCAGCACTTCCGGGCGATCCGGAGCTTTGCGTCCCTGTTCCTTATATGGGAAATTGAACCGAACAGCCGCAAAACCGGCCTCTGCCAGTCCCTGGGATACGTCCACCAGGAGAGGATGGTCCTTATCGTTCCCTGCTCCGTGAGCCAGGACGACGACCGTACCTTCGCCCGGCCGATAGCTGTCGGACAGGGATGCCGCGGCGGACACGGCGCCTATGGGTTCCATGGGAACGGTAACGTTCAAAGAAACGATGTTCATATGTGTTGTTTCCGTCGCAGCCGGGATCCGCGAACCCGCCTCGTTGAACAGGAGATCGAAACAACCGGATTGCCGACCTTCAAACGGTCATCCCGGGCGGATCCCAGCGGGTCTTCACGCCTCAGGAAGACGGCCTGCTTACTGTCGGCCTGGAAATTGGAGTATGTCACAAAGGGGCGTTCCTTGAAAAGAGCTTTCCGAATGGAAATCAACACCGTATTCTGAGGCCGCATGCCCTTGTCGATTTCACGGAAGAGGTCTGTCGCCGGGAAAGGTTATCCGCCGGGGGGGTTGCATCGTACGGGTCATTTTGGTAAGAAGCCCGATACCTACCGGCCATGAAGTGACTCCATGCCATGGGAGGGCGGTGTCCCGAATGGAGCGGTCACCGGGCTCCCGCGGGAGGATGGTTTGAAGCGAGTCCTGATCACGGGCATTTCCGGGCAGGACGGATCCTATCTCGCCGAATTGCTCCTGGAAAGGGGATACCGGGTGCACGGCATGGTCCGCTCCGAATCCCTGGCGGATCCAGACGGTTGCCTGAGCCGGATCCGGGGCTTCCTGGATCGGGTGGTTCTCCATGCGGGCTCTCTCGTAAGACCGGAGGACGTGACCCGTGTGGTTCGAAGCGTGCGGCCGGAGGAATGCTATCATTTGGGAGCCTATACGTTCGCGGGTTCCTCCGAGGCGCACGACGGGCTCGTGATGGAAACGAACATCATGGGGACGCTCCACGTGCTCGGCGCTTTGCGGGAATGGTCGCCCCGGTGCCGTTTCTTTTTCGCCGCATCCAGTGAGCTGTTCGGAAACGCCGTCGAATCTCCACAGAAGGAGACGACCCCTTTCACTCCCCGGAACCTGTATGGGATCTCGAAGACCACGGGTTTTTTGCTTACGAAATTCTTTCGGGAACATCGGGATCTCTTTGCATGCAGTGGAATATTGTACAATCATGAGTCACCGAGGCGGGGTTTCGAATTCGTCACCCGGAAAATCACGGCTCATGCCGCCCAAATCAAACTCGGTTTGAAGGACAAGATCGTCTTGGGGAATGTGGATCACCGCCGGGACTGGGGGCACGCTCGGGACACGGTGCGGGGCATGGTGCTCCTGTTGAACCAAGACGCCCCCGAGGACTGTATCCTGGCCACGGGGGAAACCCATTCGGTGCGGGAGTTCCTGGAGACCGCGTTTGCACATTGCGGGTTGGATCCCTATGCCTATTTGAAGATCGATCCCAAACTCTCGGCTTACCAGGAGCCTGTCATCCTGTGCGGGGACGCTTCCCGTGCCCGCGTGCGTCTGGGCTGGAAACCGGAAATCCCCTTCGACGTCCTGGTGCGGGAGATGGTGGATCACGATCTGCATCTGTTTTCTTCCCGGGTAGACGGTTCCGGAATGCAGAGAGGATGCGAACCGCGGAAAGACCCGATGCCATGACCCGAAAACGATGACCCGCAACCCGATCCATGCACTCGAGACCTTGGGACGCCTTTTTTTCGACCGGCTCGCCGGCCCGGGAAGCGGACTTCTGCGTTCCGCGTGCCGGGCGCTCCTGTCCGTACACCCCGGCTTGCATGGACTCTACCTGTATCGCACGGGAAGACTGCATGAAGCGTTGAACTGCTTTGCACGCACCGGCGACCAGACGCTTTGGTCTCCCCGCATTCGGCATCGGGTGTCGGACATGGTGCGGGTCCTGGAGTACGGATGGGTCCTGCCGGAAGCCGTTTCCCGCAGGGCGCGCCGAAGGACCGGGACGCTGATGGCGTTGCACAACTCGCTCCCGTTGGATGCCACGGGCTATGCCTTGCGTTCCCAAGAGCTGCTGCGCCATTTGCGGGCCAGGGGAGAGCGGGTTCTGGCCTGCACGCGTCCGGGGTATCCCCGGGACATCGAGAAACACCGGTATGCCGCCGCCGCTCCTCAGGATACGGTGGACGGGGTAACCTACGTCCGGTTGCAGGCCGGCGGCATGAACATCGGGGCCGTCGAAACGGCCTACGTCGACGCGTACGCATGGGCCCTCGAAACGCTGGCCAAGCGGGAACAGGTGGCCTTGATTCACGGCGTGTCCCAATATCTGACCGGACTTGCCGCCGTCACGGCCGCTCGTCGGCTCGGCGTCCCCTCCATTTACGAGATACGGGGGCTGTGGCACCTGACACGGGCTTTCCGCGAGCCGGGCTATGGGAGGACGGATCATTTTTCGTACTGCCGTCTGTGCGAGTGGACGGCCGCCCGCAGCGCCGATGCGGTCATCACGTTATCCGGCCCTTTGAAACGGACGCTTGTGGAAGAGGGCATACCCGAGGAACGAATTCACGTCATCCCCAACGCCGTGGATACGGATCAATTTCAACCGGGCGAGCCGGACGCGGAACTCATCCGCGAACTGGGGATCCGCGGGAGGACCGTGGTGGGGTATATGGGTACGCTCACCGGATATGAGGGCGTGGACCTGATCCTGCGCGCCGTGGCCGATTTGGCGGCACAGAATGTTCCCGTGACGGCCCTCATCGTGGGGGAAGGGTATGAAGAAGCCCGGCTCCGAGCCCTGGCTCGCCGGCTGAACGCACCCGAGTCCATCCGTTTCACCGGATTCGTGCCGCACGATCAGGTTCGGCGGTACTATTCGGTGATGGATATTCTGCCGTTTCCCCGCAGGGATGTGGAGGTATGCCGGCTGGTGCCTCCCCTGAAAATTCTGGAGGGCATGGCCATGGGCAAGGCGCTGGTGATCTCGGACCTACCCGCGTTGAGGGAGATGGTCACCCATGGAGAAACGGGGCTGGTGTGTGCCCCGGACCGTGTGCAGAGTTTGCGCGACTGTTTGAGCCGCCTCATCGCGGATCCCGGTATGCGCGGAGCATTGTCCGAAAACGCCCGCCGGTGGGTCGCCGCCCATCGGGACTGGAGCCCTGTAGCCGAACGCGTCGCCGCGTTGTACCGGCAACTCACGGGCAGGGCGGAACCATGAGTACGGAAAGAACACCCGGCGGGTACACCCGGAACGCCGCGGGAATCGTACACCGGGTCACTCGGGAACAACGGGAAACCCTGCTGCGGCAGCAGGGCCTGGTCCTGTGGTTCACGGGTTTGTCCGGCTCCGGCAAGTCCACCATCGCCCATGCCGTGGAGGAGCGCCTTCACGGCATGGGTCGGTTGACCTATGTGTTCGACGGCGACAACGTCCGCCGCGGATTGTGCCGGGACTTGGGGTTTTCACCGGAGGACCGGGGCGAAAACAACCGGCGCATCGCCGAGATGATCCGGCTGTTTCTGGATGCCGGCGTCATCTGTTTAGCCGCGTTCATTTCGCCCATGCGCGCCGACCGGGAAATGGTGCGGGCCATCATCGATCACCACCGGTTTTACGAGATCTACGTCCAATGTCCGTTGGACGTATGCGAAGGGCGCGACGTGAAAGGGCTGTACCGGCAGGCCCGTCTGGGCAGGATCCCGAATTACACCGGCATTTCCTCTCCCTACGAGGAACCGGAACACCCGGATCTCACCCTGAAAACGGATCGGTGCTCCCTGGATGAATGCGTGGAACGGGTCCTGGGATTGGTTGCGAAATAGCCCGCTGCGACCCTTTGGAGAAACGCGAACCGGCCGGTAACCAGGGAGAGGATGTCTGTGACGATTCCGTTTGACCCATCCCGCACTTCAATAAAGGCGGAGAACAGAACATGCTGATGATTCTTGTTGTATAGGAACAGAGTGACCGCGACTTCATCCAGCTCCGGCGTCCCGGCCATCTAGTTGCGATTCGGTTCAATTATGGTGCGCCCAATGGGGTCCCACCCCCATGAGGAAACCTGTTGGATCACTTTCGCGTGGGATTGGCTTTGACGGTATGGCTCGGCGGGAGGCCGGCGAGGGGCGGTACGCCGTACGTGGGGAGATGGAAGATTTCGATCCGTCCCCTGTTCCGCTCCAGCCAACGGTGGGTTTCTTGGGCCCGGTATACCGGGTGCGTGTTCACGATAAGAAACACCTTCCGCGATTGTTCGTGCAGGAGTCTTCGCAGGAATTCGATGAACACCTGTTCCGAAAAGGCGTCTTTATGCACCATGAAGGAGAAGTGATTCCGGTTGGTCAGGGCTGAGATCATACGGCGATGCACGCGCCCCGATTCCACGACAGCCGGATGGATTTCCGCAGGCCCTTGGGACCCTTTGGCGACAGGATCCCGGCGAAGTCCCGTCTCAGACCCCCAGAGAATCAGGGCGCGTTCTTCTTTCGCTTGTTTGCGAATCCCGCGATACTCCTGTTCCAGCCAGCGCTCCACCGTTTCCGGGTCGTATTCATAGGCGCCGCAACGGTCTTGGAGGAATGAAACCCCACCGCTCCAAACAGCGGCCCACCGTCCACACCGACAGATGGAGGCCGAAACGGAGTTCGATCAATTCGGAGACGGCGTCCCGAGTCCACAACGTGAAGGGAAGCCGAAGGTCGTCCGGGCATCGATCGCACAGCGTCCGCACGATTTGGCCCGCCTGCCAGGGTAGCAGCAGCCCGCCTTTCGGACGGCCCCGTTTCCCGGCTTTGAGGGCCTGATCCCCTTCCCGGCGGTGCCGCTTGACCCAGTTGCTGATGGACTGAACCGTGACTCCCAGGATGCGGGCTACATCGCTTTGCTTTTGCCCCTCCAAAACCGCCTGGACCGCCCGGATACGGAACGCTTCCTGTGCACTGGGGGACAGACTGCGGGCGTCTTTCGTAGCCATGAATTCACTATACCAGAATTCGCTCGGAAAGTTAAGAGCGATCTGCTGTCACGCCTTCGGCGTGACACTTCATTCTCCGTCATTGCGGCGTATTATACGCCACGCCAAAGGCGTGGCTGAAGATATGGCTTACATCCCACCGTTTTGCGCCAGCCCGTGCACAATGGTGCGTATCAACGGGCTGGTAAGGACTGTTTTCCGGAAGGTGTGCTCAACCCTTGGAAAGTGGGCCATACTCGAGGCTGACGGGGGGAATGATTTCGCCCGGCGGGCTTGCGAAACCGCGGACGCCGGCGCCTCGTCGGGGCGCCTGTGATCCGGGGAAGAACCCCCTTTCCCCTCCCGGTAGGACGGAAGGACATTCGATGAAAGCATAATCAGGAAAGGTCAGGGGGGTCAAACGGCCCGCGCCATGGCATGGGTACCGCTGTAATGGCAGCAATGGAAGGATTCCGCCACCCAATCCCAGCCCGATTCACGGCTCAGGTCTTCGGTTCTTACGGGCTCTCCCGTTTTTACGCTGACCGCTCGTCCCGTGATCACATTCCGGCACACGGGGCAGACCTTCTTGAAACGCCACATATTGTTTTCGGTTTTCCAGCTCGTGAACATGGCCTACCTTTCCTGCGTGAAAGCCTGCTCGAACGTTTCCGGCTCGCGCCGGACCGCCCCCCACGGGACAGTGCCGAGCCGAAACTGAAGTACGCCTGAAACTCTGCGGAAGCCGAAATAAGTTCCTGTTCCGTAGTATGAATAAGGAACACTAAAAACGCAAGAAGAATCTTAGTGGTAATAACAGGCCCTCCACCGTTCCCGGCGAAACGGTGTTTTCGCGAAAGCCCGGAAGAGGCTCCCAACGGATTATCGCTCGGGCCATGGTGTTGACGGGTGGGTGTTTTTGTCCTATTTTGAACCGCGAACCCAAGGGGCGGTTCCTTGTAACTATTTGATATAACTATTAAACAAGGTTGCATCGGCATGTCGGATTCCTTTTATATCGTGGGCATCGACCTCGGAACGACCAACAGCGCCGTCGCGTACACAGCGGCTCACGAGGAGGAAAATTCCGAGGCGGAAATTCACATTCTCCCCATTCCTCAGCTGGTGGATGCGGGGCGTGTGGAATCCAGGAGCCTGCTTCCATCGTTCCTGTTTCTTCCGGGACCCCATGATGCCACGGGAAACAGTTTGGAACTGCCGTGGGGCTCGTCGGAAGGGCGAGTGGTGGGGGAGTTCGCCCGGGAGCGCGGAGCGGAGATCCCGGCGCGGCTCGTGTCGTCGGCCAAGTCCTGGCTCTGTCATACGGGTGTGGATCGAAACCGGCCGATTCTTCCGTGGCAGGGGGATGAGGATGTTCCCAAGCTTTCACCCGTGGAGGCCTCGTCCGCATTCCTGGAACATGTCCGCCATGCCTGGAACCATGTGATCGCCCAAGGGAACACGTCCAAGGCATTGGAGCATCAGGAGATCTTTCTCACGGTGCCGGCCTCCTTCGATGCGGTGGCTCGGGAACTCACGGTGCAGGCCGCCCAGCGCGCGGGGCTCCCGAAGGTGGTGCTTCTCGAAGAACCTCAGGCCGCGTTTTACGCATGGCTCGATGCGGAACGGCAAACCTGGAGAGAACAGGTGCGTTCCGGAGACCGGATCCTGGTCTGCGATATCGGAGGAGGCACGACGGACTTCAGCCTGATCCGAGTGGGGGACGACCATGGCCAGTTGACGTTGGAGCGAGTGGCGGTGGGGGATCATGTCCTGGTGGGAGGAGAGAATATGGATCTCGCCCTGGCCTATTTCATGAAAGAGAAGTTGGAGCAGGGGAAGACCACGTTGGACTCGTGGCAGATGCGCCAGTTGATGCATCGTTGTCGCCAGGCCAAGGAAAACCTGTTTTTGAATTCCGAGATCCCGAGTGCGCCTATTTCCATCCTGGGACGCGGTAAGGGGCTCATCGCGGGGACCATCCGGAGTGATCTGGCCCGTGAGGAACTGGAAAGCGTTCTGGTGGAGGGATTCTTTCCGGAATGCTCCCCTTCGGACGTTCCCCGAAAATCCCGCCGGGTGGGTATGCGTGAGTTGGGGCTGCCGTATGCCGAGGATCCGGGGGTCACCCGGTACCTTGCCAAGTTCCTTGCCGAAAGCGCCGATCCCGAGAAGGAAGGATCGTCCGTGCGGCCTACGGCCGTGCTGTTCAACGGCGGGGTCATGAAGGGTCCGTCGCTGAGACGGAAGTTGCTGGATGTGCTCGTGTCCTGGAGTGGGGGGCAAGGAGACGGAGGGCTCCGGGAACTGACGTCCGGGGATCCGGATCACGCCGTAGCCCGTGGGGCCGCCTACTACGGGCTGGTTCGACGGGGGCGGGGGATTCGTATCCGGTCCGGTGCGGAACGCACCTATTATATAGGCGTCGAAACATCCATGCCCGCCGTGCCCGGCGTACCCGCTCCCTTGAAGGCGCTCTGCGTGGCGCCCTTCGGCATGGAGGAAGGCACGGAGCTATCGGTTCCCCAAAGGGAGTTCGGTCTTGTGGTAGGTGAAACCGTGGAGTTTCACTTCCTGGGATCCACGGTGCGGAAGGGGGATGTTCCGGGTGATGTCATCGATATCCTCGATGACGAGATCCAGGACATCACCACGCTGGAAAGCCATCTGGAAGCACTTTCGGACGAGGGGGGCGCCGTGGTTCCGGTGACTCTCCAGGTACGGTTTACGGAGATCGGAACCCTCGAGATCTGGTGTGCGGCCGAAAACCGCTCCCAAGGGTGGAAATTGGAATTCAATGTTCGGGAACAAAGGCCTCGGGCCTCCTGAATGACCCGGGCGGACGCCGTCGGTCCGTGCCATCGCGATTCTTCCTGCGGGTTTCGGGCGCGGCCTGCCGCTCCGTCGGCCCGAGCTTCATCGGACGCCGGTGTAGTTTCCGCCCGGCCCATCAACGAGGTCGACATTCATGGAATCGTCTGAATCCGGATATGTGGTCGGGATTGACCTGGGAACCACGAACTCCGCTGTGTCGTATGTACGCCCGGAAGCCGCGGATGGCGGCGGCTCCCGCATCGAGTTGTTTCACATCCCTCAAGTCGTGGACACGGGTATGGTGGCTGCCCGGCCCGTACTTCCTTCCTTTCTCTATTTGTCCGGAGGATACGAGTTACCCGAAGGAGCATTGGACGTGCCCTGGCGTAAGGAATCGCGATTTGCCGTGGGCGTGTTCGCCCGTGATCAGGGTTCGCGGGTGCCCGGCCGTCTGGTGGCTTCGGCCAAATCCTGGTTGTGTCATGGAAGGGTGGACCGCAAAGCGCCTATTCTTCCGTGGGGAGCCGACCTGACGGAGGTGGAGAAGGTGTCCCCGGTGGATGCGTCCGCCCGATACCTGGAACACATGCGCGATGCCTGGAATTTCGTCATGGCGGGAGGTTCGGAAGAACTCCGTCTGGAGTATCAGGACGTGGTGCTCACCGTCCCCGCTTCATTCGACGAGGTGGCCCGGGAATTGACCCTGGAATCGGCGCGAAAAGCGGGCCTGCAGCGGATCACGTTAATCGAGGAACCTCTGGCGGCTTTTTATGCCTGGCTCAGGGAACACGAGCAAGACTGGGGCGACGTGATCCGCCCCGGACAGGCGGTGCTGATCTGTGACATCGGCGGCGGAACTACGGATTTCACACTGGTAACCCTGAGGGAATCCGAGGGAGGGCCTCGATTCGAGCGGCTGGCCGTGAGCGACCATCTGATGCTGGGCGGGGACAACATGGATTTGGCCCTGGCCCGCTTCGTGGAACACCGGTTGACGGGCAAAGTCGGCGGTTTGGACACGGCCCGCTGGCAGGTTCTGTGTCACCAATGCCGCCAGGCCAAGGAGGCCATCCTCGATGGACGTGAAGAGCAGGTGAAGGTTTCCGTGTCCGGGACGGGTACCCGGTTCATCGCCGGAACCCTGACGGATGTGCTGGATCGAGAGGGTGTGGAACACCTCCTCATCGACGGGTTCTTCCCGCTCTCTACGAAAGGGGAATTGCCCGAGCGGCAGCGGACGGGGTTAACGGAGTTCGGGTTGCCCTACGCCCAGGAACCGGCGGTCACGCGCCATTTGTGGAATTTCATTTCCCGGCATGGGGATGAGCTTTCCCGGGTTCTGGGCCGATCCGGAGTATACCCGGACTGGATTCTATTCAACGGGGGGGTGTTTCGGTCATCCTTGATCCGGGATCGCGTGGCGGAGACGGTGCGAAGCTGGTTTATCCGGGATGCGCCGGAAGGTTGGGATCTAAAGGTATTGTCCAACCCCAGTCCGGATCTTGCCGTGGCCTTGGGAGCCGCCTATTACGGCTTGGTGCGAAGAGGACGCGGCGTCCGTGTGGGCAGCGGAAGCCCCCGATCCTATTTCCTGGGCCTTGAGGCAAGCGACGGCCGAGACCCGGGGGCCGCGGGGGAAGTCGCGGCGCTGTGCGTTGTGGAAAGAGGTCAGCAGGAAGGCGTGGAGCATGTGATCGACCGGTATTCCTTCGAGGTTCGGGCGAACCAGCCCGTGGGGTTTGACGTGTACAGCTCCTCCACGCGATCGGGGGATCGGACGGGGGACCTGGTGACGGTCTCCCCGGAGGAGATGACGCCGCTGCCTCAAATGCGCACCGTGATCCAATTCGGGAAGAAGGCCGGGGAGACGGCGGTGCCGGTCCAGATCCAGGCGAGATATACGGAAATCGGGACGCTGGAGTTGGGGTGCCGGACGCCTTCCGGTTCCCATAGCTGGCGATTGCAGTTTCATCTCCGAGGAGATCCGCGAGGGGAAGCGGTGATTACAGGGGACACGCTGGACGAGGGTCTTATCGGGGAGGCCGTGGATTTGGCGTGTCGCGCCTTTCGGAAAGAGGATGCCGGGCGCAAGGCGCCCGAACACTTGTTCCGGGAACTGGAGCGCCTGTTGGATCGGAGCAAGGAACGCATACCCGGGACCGTATTGCGGCGGCTTGCGGACGGCGCCCTCAGAATGGAATCGGGTCGATCCTTGAGCCCGTCCCATGAAGCCCGGTGGCTGAACTTGCTGGGCTTTTGCGTTCGGCCCGGATTCGGGGACCCGCTGGATGAATGGAGAATCAAGAACATCTGGAAATGCTACGGTCCCGGTCTCCGATTTCCTCGGGACGCCCAGTGCCGGGTGGAATGGTGGGTATTCTGGCGCCGGGTGGCGGGAGGCTTGAGTTCCGGTCAGCAGAGACATCTTTTCCAATCCCTGGGACCCATTCTGCGCGGCGCCGGTCGGAAAGGCCCCCAGAAGATGCGGCCCAATGCCCAGGAGATGGTGGAGATATGGCGGGCGGCGGCGAATCTGGAACGTTTGCCCGTGGACGCTAAAGTGGAAATGGGCCGCCTCCTGCTGGGCGATCTGTCTCCCCGGAAAAGCAAGGCCCATGAGTGGTGGGTTCTGTCTCGGCTCGGGAGCAGGATTCCGCTGTACGGCCCGCTGGACCGCGTGGCGCCGCGCGGCGAGGTGGAACACTGGGTCAAGGAAATTCTTGCCGCAAATTGGAAACAGACCGAACCCGTGATTCGGGCGCTTTCCCAGATGGCGCGTCGAGTGGGTGACCGGGAACGGGACTTGTCCGAAAAGGTGTTGGAACGGGTTCGATCCTGGATGAAGGAGATGGGGGCCTCCGAGAAGCACCTCAGGCCCGTTGTCGACGTGGTAGTTCCGAGTGAAGGTGAAGACGCCGAGAGCTTCGGAGAGTCTCTGCCGGCAGGCATCAGACTTCGGACATGGGTGGAATAGATGTTCCCAAGGTTTGCTCCAATTCACCGAGAGCCTGCTCCTGGGAACGGACATGAATGGGTGTGACCCCGGCTTTCCGGGCCGTGGAACAGTTTTCCGGGCTGTCATCCAGAAAAACCGCCCGGGAGGCGTCCACTCCCAGTTCGGAACAGGCGCGATGAAAGGTTTCCGGCATGCGCTTGGTCTGGTGCAGGTAGTACGAATTGAAGACACGGTGGAAGTGATGTCCGAAGGGTTGCCGGAGTTCGATTTCATCCAACCAGTTCGTCTGATCGCTCAACACGGCGGTCACGAACCCCAGCTCCTTCAAACAGGCGGCCGCCTGTATCATGCGCGGCCGAAGGTGAAATCGGGAAAGGATCTCGCGGCGGAGTTCCGCATCCGACCCGTTCAGAGGGTACTGCTTTCTGAGGAGATTCCAAAAAGCGGGCTCTGTGTTTCTTCCAAGGGCGTAGCCGCATTCATAGATCACGCGCCGGGCGTGGTTATAGAACGGCTCCGGATCCGCGCCGTGTTTCCATGCGATGGCTTTGAGTCCTTCGCGGAATCCTTCCTCCGCCAGCACACCCCCGAAATCGAACAATACCGCCTGCATACCGACTGACTCCTCCGTTTTCCATGCGCCGTGGGACTGTGGCGCCCGTCCGGGTATGGGAACGCACCGTTCCGGAACGTCGTCCGGATTCCTTCACCCCTCAGGTGCGCATCCCGCAGGCCTCACGCCTGGGGATCCCCGCATTCCGTGTTGCTTCGTTATCCAACGAATCGTTGGTTTCCTGTCAAGCCGTTGAAAAACGCGACGCCAACGCCGTGAAGCTTCACCTTTCGTGATTGCGGCGTACTGAATGTGCGCCTCATTCCTCAGGATTCGCCCGCCTTGCATCTCATCGTTTTGCACGGGCCTGCCCACAATTCTGTTTATCAACGGGCGGATAGGAGAACCCCATCATAGCATTTCCGCGGGCCGTGTGCACGTTGGTGCGGAAACGGGCGCCATGAACCGCCATGAAATGTCACGCGATGCGTCAAACATGGCTTGCTTTTTTTTTCACGATCCGATAAGAAAGCATAAATTTCAACAGGGAGGCCGTCGTATGCCGCGCATATACCAGCGGAAAGTCAAGGCGCCCGGTATTCTGGCGTTTCTTTCCGGGTTCGTTTTGATGCTCGTTGTGGGGTGGGTGGTGTTCCCAATGGTGCTGTATTCGGAGAAGACGCAGCCCATCAACTTTTCGCATGTGAAACACGGGTCCCAAGTTGGGTTGACCTGCGATGATTGCCATAGTTTCCGCCCCGACGGGACGTTTGCGGGAATCCCGAGGGTTTCCAACTGCGCGGAGTGCCACCAGGTCCTCAACACATTCAGTCCGGATGAGAAGATCCTGCTGGAGGAATTCATTCAGCCGGGCAAGGAAATCCCGTGGCATGTGTACTCCCGCCAGCCCATTTGTGTGTATTTTTCCCATGCGCCCCATGTGAAGATGGCGGAGCTGGAGTGCCGGGTTTGTCATGGACCCAAGGATGCCGAGGACAAGCTTCCGGCATATGAGGAGAATCGGCTTACCGGGTACAGCCGGGAAATCTGGGGTAAGAACATATCCGGATGGAGCCCCAATACGTGGGACAGCATGAAGATGACGGACTGCGGGGACTGCCATTCCCAGCGGGGCGTGAGCAACCACTGTTTTGTCTGCCATAAGTAGTGCGGAGGATACCAAACCTTCTTGGCGGAATGCCTGTTCTTCAGCGGGCGATCGGGGGATGTGGGGACGGAGATGAGGAGATACTGGATTAGTGTGCTGTGCTGTGTCCTTGGAGTCGGCCTTTTGGGGTTCGTGGGCGCGCAAGCCCCCGAAAACCCGGTTGAGGACGCATTTTACATCCGATCCATGATATACGAGGGCCAGCGCCGGCGCCCTCCCGTGGAGTTCACCCATTTGCAGCATGTGGAGCAGTACGCTTCGGACTGCACCGAATGCCATCATGAATACCAGCCGGGTCAGGCCATACAGAAGTGCGGCGAATGTCACCTGGATGAGGATGAATTCGCTCCTTCTCTGCAAAACGCCTTTCACAAGACCTGCCGGGAATGCCACGTGGATAGCGCCGGAGTGGAAAGCTCGGCGCCCATTAAATGCTCCGAATGCCATGGTCAGATCGACTATCATGATTTCGAGTTTTCCAGGACCAGACCTCCAGTGGTATTTACGCATCTGAACCATTGGCAGAAGTACAATACTCCCTGTTCAAGCTGTCATCACCGCTATGAAGACGGGGAGAACGTTTGGAAACGGGGTGATCCCGTACAAAAGTGCAATGAGTGCCATAAGGCGACCAAACAGGACAATGTGGTAAAGCTGAAAACCGCTTTCCATAAGCAATGCAAGACGTGTCATAAAGGTCTTGTGGATCAGGGAATCCAAGTTCCTTACAAGTGCAGCGAGTGCCATTACGACTTCAAGGATTTTCCCTACCGCGCCTTTCCCAAACTGACCGACTGATACCGCGGCCGCCGGTCGGGCCGCAGCATTCATTCCGTATTCCGGGGAGACTCATGGAGGAGTCTCCCCGGCTTTTGTGTATCCCCTCAAATCCAGAGGCCGTTCCTGCACGCCTTTTGGCGTGAGAGTTCCGCCCCCACACAAATTCCCCGCTTTCCGATTCATCGCCTGAAAACGATCCTGGAACGGAACTTGCTTTTAACGAGTGCGCATTGGGAGCGGCGGGTTCCATGCCGTGCCGCCAGCAGGCGTTTGGTGGGTTCCGGCCCGGAGCGTCGTCATGAATCCGGCAAGAAAAGTCTGCCTGTGGCCACCCGTGGTGGGAAAAATGTTCCACGATTCAAGAGAGGGATCGTATGAACGGTTTAGAAGGATTTGATGACCCCGTGAATCGGCTCAAGTTGGAGGGGGCTCGCGAGATGGCTGTGGCCACGGCCTGCGCCATTGACCGACCGCTGTGCATTATGAGTTGCGTGCTGGAAAGCCTCTTGTCCAGGGTGGATCCCGGCGGTCCGGAACACGACGAACTCAGACTCGCCTTGGAACAGGTTTATCGCATCGGCGAGTTGACCAAGCGGATCAACAGCGTATGGAGGTACGAGAGCAAGGAGGGAATCCAGGGGAGTCGGATTATTGACATCGACAAGGCCGTGGCGCCCTGTGTCCTCGGTGATCGAATCGTTTATGGAGAGGAGCACTGGCCGATCCGCAAGGCCGATACCGGCTGTGCATCCTTGCCTTAGCCCATGACCTGAACATGCATTTCATGCATACCCCCTCCGATGCGTGAACAGAGGAAGACTGCTTCCGGACGCCGTGGACGGGTCCATGCGCGCTTGGATCCCAAGCGGGCGGCATGACTGACGGTTGCCCTGTTCGCAGCCGCCGGCTCCCGGCGTGCGGTCTTCGCTCATTGTCTTTCACCGCGTTTCCCGCCTCGTATGAAAGAGGACCATTCCGTTCGACCTTTTCCGCAGCCACACCCTTTTCCGTTTCGTTTCCCGCCAGGCGGGGGGAACGGGACCCGGCCACCGATCCCGTTTGCACAAAAAAGGGTTATGCATGAATCCGAACGTGCCGATAGGAAACAGGAGTCCTCTTGCGGATGCGGTCCGCGGAGTACGGCGTCGTCATGCGGGATTCCAGGGCATTCCGCGGACTCTGTGTCGAGGAAGGCTATTGTTGGGGCGGCTGCGGAAGCGGTCGGCGGGCAAAGATGCACTGAAACCGGAGGAAGACCGCGGTGGCCGGTATCGAAAAGCGAACCCGTAGCAGGATCTACGGATATCGAGGGCGAGCCGGGGTCTTTTCGGCCAGGCTGGGAAAGGAAACGGGCCTATGCCGGGATCTGAGTCTCAGGGGAATCTTGATGGATTACTCCGGCGGATTGAACCCCGGAGACGAATGCACGGTATCCCTGGCGCCCGAAGGTATGGGAGCGGATTATCTGTTCAGGGCGCAAGGCCGAGTGGTCCGATCGGAGGGAGGAAGCCTGGCGGTGGAGTTCCTGGAAATGGACGAAAACAGCTTTTCACACCTGGTAAAGCTCCTCGAATGGAACAGTGAAGATCCGGAAGTTATACGTGGAGAAGTCACCCGGCCTTTGCGGGAGTGAACGGACTGGAAGGCGGGGTGGACCTGTGGATTCGAGCCGGCCTGAAAGGGGTCATCGCTGAACCGGAGAGAGATGCATGAAAATCGTAGTGGGTATTGCCGATATGCGGGTGAGCAAGGACCCGACGGATACACTGGTGACCTTTTCTCTCGGCTCCTGCATCGGGCTGTCGGTCTACGATCCGGTGGCTCACGTGGGAGGACTGCTGCATTTCATGCTTCCGGAGAAGAGCCTGGATCCGGAGAAGGCCGTGCAGAAACCGTTCATGTTCTGCGACACCGGGGTTCCTTTACTGTTCAAGAGTTGCTATGCCTTGGGGGCTCAAAAGAGCCGCATGATCGTCAAGGCCGCCGGTGGTGCGCAGATCCTGGACGACAACGGCTACTTCAACATCGGGAAGCGTAACCATATGATGCTCCGGAAGCTGCTCTGGAAAAACAACGTCCTGATTTCCGCGGAGGCCGTCGGAGGAAACGTCAACCGGACCATGTACCTGGATATTCGAGATGGAAGAAGCTGGATCAAACTCTCCGGCAAGGACATGGTGGAGTTATGAACACGATGAATCGAATCCTGCAGTCGATTCAAGGGTTGCCCCCGTTTCCGGACGTGGCGCGCAAGGTGTTGTCCATCCTGAACAACCCCGAATACCAGGTTTCGGAAGTCGTCCGCGTGATCGAATTCGACCCATCCATTACCGCGGGGGTGCTTCGAATGGCCAATTCTCCGTTCTTCGGTCTCTCCAGACAGGTGGGGTCCGTGCGTCAGGCCGTGTCCCTTTTGGGCCAGCGCAGTCTGAGGCAAGTGATCATGGCGTCCGGAGCGCTGAACTATTTCAGAACGGACAGCGTCGGGTACGGAGTCAAGGGGCAGGATCTGTGGCGTCATTCCGTGGCCTGCGCCATCATGTCTCAAATCCTGGAACGCAGGTTGAGATTGAACTTGAAAGTCGACCAGGATGCGTTCACTGTAGGCTTGTTGCATGATATCGGAAAACTGGTGTTGAGTACCTTCGTTCAGGAGGAACTGGAACGTATTCTGTTTCTTGTGGAAGAGCGGGGATACAGTTTCATCGAAGCCGAGAGAGAAATCTTCGGAGTGGACCACGCCGAGCTGGGAGCGCAGGTGACCCGCAAGTGGAAGTTCCCCGTGGAGATCGTCCAAGCCATCCGATATCATCATGCTCCTCAGCATGCGGAAACGGGGGATGAACTGACGCCTGTCATCTATCTCGCGAATATCGCCTGCCTTTTGCTGGGTCAAGGCGGAAGCGGCATCGACGGCCTGAATTATCGCGGGTACTCGGATGTAATGCATCGGTTCCGACTCCGAATACGGGACCTGGAGGCGGGTTTGATTGTGCTGGAGGAGGAGATTCGAAAGAGCGAGGAACTGCTTCAGGCCGGTTGAAAGGGGTGCTCCATGTCCATAAATGTGTTGCTGGTGGACGATTCCCGTTCCATGCGATCCGTGATCCGAAAGACGGTTCAGATATCCGGAATCGACGTAGGCGAGTTTTACGAAGCTTCCACGGGAACGGAAGCCCTCGAGATGCTCCGGGATAACTGGGTGGATCTCATTCTCTCGGATGTGCACATGCCGGAAATGAACGGCCTGGAACTATTGCGCACTTTGAAGGAGGACGATATCCTCAAAAGCATACCGGTGGTCATGATTACCACCGAGGGGCGGGACGATCGCGTCAATGAGGCATTCCGGGTAGGGGCCGCGGGGTACCTGAAGAAGCCCTTTACGCCGGAGCAGATCAAGGAGAAGCTGGTGGAGATATTGGGGGAGCAAAATGTCCGGGCGCCTGCAGGAGATCTTGAAGGATGTGACTTCTGACATACTGGAGACCATGTTTTTTGTGGTCCCCGAACCTTGGAGTTCCCAGGATACCCAGGGAGAGGATCTCCGGTTCGACATCCGGGGTGTCGTTTCTCTGGGAGGTTCGACGCCCCTGTGGCTGAATCTGTTCGTTCCCATGGCGATGGCCCGGCGGTTGGCCGGTAACTTTCTGGGTCTCGAAGAGTCCCGTCCCGATGCGGACTCATTGTTGGATACCAGCCGGGAAATGCTCAATATGATCGCCGGCAACCTGGTTACGGAGCTGGAGGCCGAGAGCGGTCTGGAGTTGGGGCTTCCCGAGGTGTCTTTTTTCCAGAGAACGGTTCCCCGCGCCTACATGGGGGAACACAAACATGTGTTTATTCTGGTCGAGGATGAATACCTCATGCTCTCTTTCACGCGGGAGGGCTCCTGATGGGGAGCGAGGTACAACTCTTCGAGTACTACCTCAAACCGGGATATATTTTTGTGTACCGCCAACCGTCGGTAATCTACACGGTCTTGGGTTCCTGCGTGGCCGTGACTCTCTACGATCAGGAGTTGAAGTTCGGGGGGATGAATCACTTTCTATTTCCCTATGCTACGGACCCGAACAAGGGGACCGCGAAACACGGCAGCGTGGCCGTCCGGTATCTGGTGAAATTGGTTCAGGAGGAAGGGGGGGACAAAAGGAATTTGACGGCTCAGCTTTTCGGAGGGGCTCACCGGTCGCAAGATTCCGGTCCGAACCTGGGGGCGGAAAACGTGAAGGTGGCCCGGGAAATCCTGGAGAAACAAGGAATTCCAATCAGTTCCCTGGATGTGGGGGGGAGTATGGGGCGTAAGATTATTTACAGTACGGCCACGAACGAAGCGGTGGTGTACAAAGTCGAGCACATCCGGGCCGGTGACTGGTATCCGTATGAGGACCGCCGGTAGTACTCGGATCCGGGCTTGCGGCGGCAGGCTTCCTTCTCCGGTATAGTGGACGCGGACTTGCCGCGAATACGCGCACTGAATTCCACCCTTCTCTCTTGGGCGTTCACATGATGGGAGAAAAACAAAGACTCCGCATCGCTGCTTCTCGTCCGGGAGAGGTTTGTTTCCGCAGGTTCGGCCAAAAAGGGGGCGATGGATGCGCGAACCGAAAGCGACGGGTCGGTTGGACGTTCCGGGGCGGGAAAGCAAAGGTCATATCTTCAGCCGGTACGTGATGATGCCGTGACTCACGTCGTAAGGAGATATGGAGACCTTCACCCGGTCTCCCACCATGATTTTGATCTTGTGCTTCTTCATACGACCGGCCATTTTGGCCTGAATGACATGGCCTTCCTCACACTGGACCTCGAAATTGCCGAAACCCAGTGAACGGGTAATGACCCCTTCCGTTTGGATCAGATCGTCTCTTGCCAAAATTCCTCCTTCTGTATGATTTCCGGATGCGGGAAGCACACTGCGGGGAGATACGCCGCCAAAGCGGACCGATTCCCAAAGTACGGCCGGTACGTCAAGGGGATGACATCCCGAATGATTTCATAGTAACGTGCCTCCGATAAAGATGAGGCTCCCTTTATAAGGATTTTGTTTTGAGAAGTCAATATGAAGCCACAACCTCAGACGATAAACGCCTTTTAGAGCAGGCCGGCAAGGGAGCCTTGCAACGCGCCGCAGGTGACGTATATCCCGCTCCCAAACGGGTACGCGGTGTGACGGACGGATGGATTGCGGCGACACGGATTGTACGATGTTCGGCGTCCCCGGTACAGAGGACCACTGAGGCTGCATATGCCCGATGAGAAAGAAAATCGACCGGCGACGGTGGAGGAGGGCGGGAGTCTGGGGCAGTTGCTCCTTCGGGAAGGCCTGATCACCCGGTCCCAGCTTTCTGAGGCCCTGGCGGTGCAGGAAAGGGAACGGAACCTGTACCACCGGCAACTGGTGGCCTGCATGCTCAAGGAGAATCTCCTTTCCGTAAGCGACTTGGTGGGGGTCGTCTCCGCGTTGGGCTTTGAAAAGGAGCTGGTCCGCAGGTTGGTGCAGGAGAAGCGAGTGGACCGGGCCCTGTACCAGCGCCTCACGGAGACCGGTGATGAGCCCCTTCTGGTGAAATTGTTGAATCGGCGCATCGTGTCCGTCCGAGAACTGGTGACTCGATACGGATTGGGGGTCTCCCTCGAAGAGGCCTGCAAACGGGGGATGGTTCCCAGGGCCGTGGCCGCCCAGGTAAAGAAACGATGCCGGTCGCCGAGGATGTTGGGAGAGATCCTGGTTTCGGAAGGTCACGTCAGTCCCATAGACCTCAGCTACATTCTGGACAAGCACGCGAAGCGCAAACAGCTCGGAGACCTTCTCGTGGAGGAGGAGTATCTGACTTCGGACCAACTCATGGGCTTGTTACGGGAACGCGGCAGGAGTCCGGTGCCTCTGGGGCAGTATCTGGTGCAGAAAGGGCTCATCACCCGGTCCACTTTGCTGGAGATGCTGGCCCGGCAATACAACTTGAAAGTGGTGGAGTTGAACGACCTGGATCTGAAATCCGCCACGTTGCAGAGTCTTCGGTCCGTTATGAAGGCTGCGTATGCGCGGCTGAACGGGGTCCTTCCCGTGCGCATGGAAGGGGCCCAGTTGACGCTGGCCCTGAACGATCCGCGGGTTCTCCAGCGGGAGGTGAACGCGGATTACGGCGGGTACCGGGTGCATTATGTGCTCGTTTCCGAAAGGGATTTTCATGCGCTGTTCCGATTGCTCTATGGAGAGGATTGGAAGAGCGAGGGAGACGCGAAACCCAGGATCCAGGTCGACGTGCTCGAAATGAAGCTGGAGGAGCAGATACAACCCGCGTCCGGCGCCTGTACCATGGAGGACGCCCAGGATGTGGAGGCTCACGAAATGGTCAATCGGATTCTCATCCACGGTTTGGAACTCGGAGCCAGCGATATTCACATCGAACAGGATTACGAGAGCGTGAAGCTCCGGTACCGGGTGGACGGGGTTTTGGGTGAGCCCCTGGAAACCTGGATGGTGGGACAGCTCCAAGAAAAGGTGCATGCCGTGGTGTCCCGCATCAAGATCATGTGCAATCTGGATATCGCGGAACGGCGGCTTCCCCAGGACGGGTCGTTCCGCATGTCCTACCTGGACCGTACGCGGCATAGCAAGGCCATGGTGGACTTCCGCGTGGCCGTATGCCGGGCCAACGTCGGAGAAAACGTGGTCATCCGGATCCTGGATTCGCGAAAAAGCGGCGTGGGACTGGACGAGTTGAACATTTCGGCGGATCTATTAACGGAATTCAAGCGGTTGCTGCGCCAGCCGGCAGGCATCATCCTGGTTACCGGTCCCACGGGCAGCGGCAAGTCCACCACGCTGTATGCGGCGCTTCAGAGAGTTCACAATCCGGGTATCAAGATCATCACCGCGGAGGACCCGGTGGAATACAACTTCCCCGGGGTCATGCAGACTCAGGTGCATCCCAAGATCGGCTTGGATTTCCCCAGGCTCCTCCGTTCGTTTCTGAGATTGGACCCGGACGTTATCCTTGTGGGGGAAATCCGGGACCGGGAAACGGCGCAGATCGCGTTTGACGCCGCTCAAACCGGACACCTGCTGCTGAGCACGCTGCACACGAACGATTCGTTCGGGACCCTGGTTCGACTAAGGGATCTGGGTATCGAGTACGGCCAAATTTCCGCTTCCTTAAAGGGCGTGCTCGCGCAGAGACTGGTTCGGTTCACCTGTCCCCAATGCCGTCACGAGTACCGCCCCAAGGAGGAGGAGTGGGGGCCCATCTTTCTGGAATACCCTGAGAATATCACGTTTCAGCGGGGTACGGGGTGCACCGCGTGCCGGTACACCGGGTATCGCGGCCGGGGGTGCCTGTGCGAGCTTCTGGTGGTGGATCAGCCTATGCAGTCCTTGATCACCCGCGGAGCCGATCTGGAAACCATCCGGGAAAACGCTTTCGAAAACGGCATGCTGAACATGGTGGAAGATGCGGTTCGAAAGCTGGATCGAACCACGTTGGGAGAGATCCTGCGGGTGGCGCCGTTCGACATGATCGAAATGTTTCGGGCGAAACAAAAGGCGTTGGGGCCGGCCGCCGTGGAAAACCTGATCGGAGCGGGCCTCGAAAGCTTTCCGAGGATCCAAAATTCTTGACAAAATCACGGCGGCTACGTATAAGAAGGGTTCGATTATACGGTTCGGGTCCCATCGTCTAGTGGCCTAGGATATCGCCCTCTCACGGCGAAGACACGGGTTCGAGTCCCGTTGGGACTGCCATCGACTTCCGACATGCTTTCCATGCCCTCCAGGGGAGGGCCGCAGCCTCAGCAGGCCGTTAAACGTGATCTGCTGTGTTGCGCCTCCTCTTCCGTCATTGCGGCGTACGGGTTGTACGCCTCATTCCTCAGGATTCGCCCGCGTTGCATCTCATCGTTTTTGGCCGGCCTGCCGGTAATACTGTTTATCAACGGGCGGCTACGCCCCATCGAAAATACGCCTTCAAGATCCTTGAGTCGAAAGGTTATTTTAAGTCTAATGAAAGCCGTGTAATAATGCAAGAATGAATTTAAATTGAAACATCGGAGTGGTTCAAGCCGCATGACAGGGTGTGTATCAATGCGCCGATAGGGGCCGACTGAAAACCCGTTGAACCGGCGCTATGGCGAACCGGGTTGCCGCTAAAGAACGGAGATGGAATATACCGCTTCTCTTCCTCACGAATTTAGGATGTCCGGGAGGCAACAACCATGCTGCAGCCGGAGTTGAGGGCATGGGGCCGCCCGTGCTCCGGAACAACCGGAAAACCGGCTCCGTGGGAACCGACGAGGGAGTAGGATGATGGGAGGCCGGGAGAAACCGGTGCTTCGACCGGAGCAGGATGCCGTGCTGTGGAGCGCGCGGGTTTACCTGAACCGAGACGAAGCGCCCCAGCTGCAGCGGCGCCTGGAGCTGTGCCGTGACTGGAACGAACTGTTGAACCAGGCGCAGCGGCACGGTATGAAGGCGGTGCTGCATTCGCTTCTCGGTGATGTCCCGGCCAGGCTGATGCCCGAAGAAGTGCTGGAATCCCTGGAACGCTATTACCGATCTTCCGTATGGAACCACATTATCCGGACCCGAAAGCTGTTATATCTGTGGGATCGATTCATGGAATCCGGAATCCGGGCTATCCCTTTCAAGGGACCGGTTGTGGCCGCCGCCTTGTACGATAACGCCGCGTTGAGGCCTTACAGCGACCTGGACCTTCTCGTCCGCCGGAAAGACGTGATTTCGGCGGGGAACGTGCTGGCGGAAGCAGGCTATGGCCCGGCCCCGCGTCGCTTGTCTGATTCCCTCAAGCCGCATCACCAGGAATTTTACGATTCGGAAGGGCTTCGTCTGGAACTGCACTGGGACTTGACCCCCGTACTTCGCCGGACCCGAGTGCCGTATAACGATCTCTGGCGAAACCTGGAGACCGTGGGGATCATGGGAAAACCCGTCCAGGTCGGGCCGTGACGTATGCGCTGGGTTCCGCCGCTCATTTCTCTCTGGCGGCCCTGTTCGACGAGTCCGGAAACGATACGTACGCCTTATCGGACCCTGCCGTGGAAGAGGAGGGGCGGGGGACTGCACCGGGAGACGAACGTTTAGGGGGTGAGGGCCTGGCGTTCGGATGGGATTTTTCCTTCGCCGTCCTGGCGGACAAGGGGGGCGACGACGTGTATCGGGCCCGGAGCCGAAGCGGGGCCTGCGCCATGATCGGTTCCAAAGCGTTGCTCATGGACTTGGGAGGAGGTTCCGATACGTATTATCTGCCGGCGGAGGAAGCCCTCGGAGCCACCCCTCCTCATGCGTCGGACGCGGCCGCTTGCCGGCTGGAGCTGTCGGGTTTTGGTCCGTATGCGGGTTATGGAAGGAGTATCGCCGTGTTCCTGGACGTGGGAGGCCGGGATACGTACACCGAAATAGGAAGCCGGGGACAGGAAGCGCTTTCCAAACGGTGGCGGAACGACGCCGTATGGCGATGGTCCTCCCCCACGCGCACCGCCTGCCCCCCGGAATCCTTCGGCGTCGGCATGGATGCGTCCACCGGAGATGTTGCGGACCTGCGTCGATTTGAACCCGAATCCTGACGGCGCCTGTCCATATTCGGGATGGTCGGGGGTCTTTCCGGGGAAGGGTTCCCCGAACCCGTAGCAAGCCTTTTTCAGGGAGAAGTCACCGGCCTCCGGCCGGAGATTGCAGATCCCGAACGGCCGGAACGGAAACGGCCTCCACGGCCCGGTTCCAGGATCCCTGCAGGTCGACGGAGTCGTAAGAAAACCGCTTCGGCTCCGGGAGCGCCCGGATGCACATTCTGATTCTACCGTCCTCGTATCCCAACCCGGACCAGCCTTTTGGAGGCGTGTTCGTGCGGGATCAGGTACAGGCCCTGAACCGTGCGGGCATCCAGGTCGGCGTGCTGGCCTGCCGGCCTCTTTCCGCGGATCTGATCCGCGAGGGCCGCATCGGCCGGCGCCATGGACTCATCCGGGAAAGGGACGACCGGGCGCCCGTGTACTGGGGCCATGGGGTGGTGGGCGGTCTGGGGAGTTCCGGCGACGCGCTTCGTTCGTTGCGCCTCTGGAGCGACCGAGCGTTTGACGTATACGCGCGGGAACAGGGGCTTCCCGATCTGATACACGCTCACGGCGCGTACCCCGCCGGCATCCTGGCCCGCCACATCCAAACAACGCGCGGTATGCGCTATGTACTCACGGAACACAGCTCGGCCTACGCTTCCGGCAAGCTGAACCCAGCCCATCGGGACGGCATCGGGGAGGCGTTTCGGGATGCGGATGCACGAATCGCCGTGAGTGCGGGATTGGGAATGCGTCTGAATCGGCTTTTCGGAGACCGATTCCCCCTTTGGAGCGTGGCGCCCAATCTGGTGAACCGTCTGTTCGAGATCTCCCGCGACCGTTCTTTGGAAGGCGGGGGACGGTTCACGTTTCTGAACATAGCGGGGGCCAATATATTGAAGAAACAGGACGTGCTGCTGGAAGCCTTTGCGTCGGCATCGCGGGAATTGCCTGAGGTCCACCTGCGTATCGGGGGTGACGGACCCCGGCGCAAGGATTTGGAGAATCTGGCGCAGCGGCTGAACCTAAGTTCCCGTGTGCGGTTTTTGGGTGAGTTGACTCGAGAAAGGGTGGTTCAGGAAATGCAACGGTGCCATGCATTCGTCCTGACCAGCGCCTACGAGACGTTCGGAGTGGTTCTCATCGAGGCTTTGGCTTGCGGGAAACCGGTTATTGCCGTGGCTTCCGACGGTCCCCGGGACATCGTGCGCCCGGAAGACGGGATCCTGCTGGAGGAGGCCGGTGTGGACGCCGTGGCGGGAGCCATGATCCGAATGCATCAAGATGTCTTGAAATACGACCCGGAAACGATACGCCGGGATTGCCTGGCCCGCTTCGGGGAAGCGAAGGTGACGGCATCGCTGCTCCGAGTGTATGCAGGCGTCTGCGAAGGACGCCGATGAGGGAGCGGGCCGTGGACGCTCGTCGGGCCGGGGAAAGACGCGATCTGCGGTGACGCCGGCGGCGTGGTTTGCATCGGCCGCTAGGGGCAAGTCCCAGCCCTGCTCCCGTTTACGTCAAATGTCTTGCCTTTCGCATGGAATCCTGTAGAATATTAACTAGATGCCCGAATAACGGAAATGCAGTTTCTCTCTGAAACCTCTGAGGAGATGGCACATGGCGTCCTGTTCGATCGAACGCCTTGAACAAGCGCACAAGGACCTGGACTACCTTCAGCCGCTGCTCCCGGATGACCGTCGGCTGGCTCCGGACCTGATCGAAGGCTTCTTGCACCGGTTGGCCAAGGAGCTGGTCCTCCTCAAGGGACAAGGGCGAAAGATGTTGATCCACGGCCATGTGGGGTGCGTGAAATCGACCCTTCTCAACTGCCTGAAGGTGCGGGCGGAACTGAAGCCGCATTTCCTTACGGTCCCCGTCTACGTAGAAGAGGTATCCGACCCCGACGACATAGAGGCGATGGACATCATGATCGGGGCCATGACCGCGGCCATGGAGAAGGCATTGGACCGAGGAGTCGACCTGGACGAGTCCGCATTGAAGGGAGCCGTGGAGCTTTACAGGGAACTGAGGGGCCTTTGGCAGACAGAAATCATCCGCGAGGAGGGACGCGAAGGCGACATCCAGGTTCAGGCCGGGGTATCCCTCCCCGCCATGCTCCAGTGGTTCAAGGCCGTGTTTCAGGCCAATTACCGTGTCAGCTTCGAGAACAGAAAGAAGGTCCGCGAGACCTTTAACAGTGATGGGATGGCCCAGCCCCTCTCGAAGGGGTATCATGGAGTAGCCACAAACCCATGAAGGAGGCCATCCCATCACTGTTGAGGCGGCGGATGGGGAGAGATCCGCACGCACATCTCGAAGTAGCAAAAAGAAAGGTAAACATCAGACTTGACCCCGATTGTCCTGCGAACGAAAATCACCGTCCGACGAACTCACCGTTCATTCGGTTATGATGACGGATTACGCGCTCGATCAAAAGGGTAACGAATGGCGATCGTGCTTCATATGGGTGTCTACCTCGGTCTTCCCTTCCTATGGTGCGAAGCGCCCGGTCAGGATGTCGAGGGGGCCGGTCCCGGCTTAGGCAGGAGTTCCAGGTCACGCAAACCTCCCAAGTATCCCTACGATCCGGGTATTGATTTTCTGGCGGAAGCCTTGCTCGAAGCGGAAATTGATTTCCGGATAGAGGCGGACAAGACGAAACGGGCGACGGCCTCGTTCTGGGTCCCGTCCTCGAAAACGGGACCGGTTCCATCCAGCGGAGTCATCGCCGACGTTTCGGAAATGGATGAAGAGCGCGTTCTGAAACCCTGGCTCGTGCAGATCTATCTGCTATCAGGACTGGAAGCGACGGAACTTTTGTGTTCGTCCATGGGTAAACGAACCCTTGCGCGAGGTGTGATCGTCGGCCCCGATCTTTCCTTTTGGTCCGAAGCCTTCCGTTTTGCCGGCGCCCTCGTGGCTCGGCAACGATATGTTCCCGGCCTTTTTTCAGATAAAGACCGGGCGCGGGCTGTTTGGGAACCGGTGTTCTCGGGGAAGGACGATGAACACCTGACCACTCTGGCGAAACGCATGCCTCCCGCTGCACGCGCCTTCTCCGATCCGAGTGCTCGGGATGCGCCGGCGGTGTCCGCGTACAAGGTCCTCCAAGCATTTGTCTCCGAGAGCGTGGACGCGTTGGTGCGTCTTGCCGCCCCGGCCTTAAGGAAGCTCCCGGCCGGACGTTCTGCGGAGTCCTCGTCGTTCCCAAGCGCCCACGATGCGTGGCTCAGCGCTCTCAAAACGCCTGACGGGACTCTGGAAGCCGGGAAACGGGAGATGGAACGGCTGGCCGGGGAAGTCCGGTGCTGGCGTCTTCGGCTGGAGACGGTTCTCAAGGGTTCGCACAGGCTGTGCCTTCGCCTGGAGGAACCCGAGAAACCCCTTGCTGCGGGAAAATCCAAGAAGATCCGTACCGATTGGTACGTTCGGTATCTGCTCCAACCCCGGGATGATCCGAGTCTTCTGATCCCCTTGGAGAATGCGTGGTCGGCGGGAAAACGGAAAGCCCCCGGGCTTTCGAGAGCGAATGGAAACGCCTTGGAGTTCGCCCTCGCATCTCTGGGGCAGGCGGCGGCCCTCTGCCCCCATATAGAGAAGAGTCTCAACACCGGCAAGCCTGCCGGGTATGAATTGGACACCCCCGGCGCCCACGGATTTCTTACGCAAACGGCCCCCGCCTTGGAGCAAGCGGGTTTCGGGGTACTGATTCCGGCCTGGTGGACCCGCACGGGCGCCCAGGCGAAAATCTCGGTTCGGGCCAACGTTCGGACTCCAAAAGTTTCGGGCGGCGGCGGCCTGTCTCTCGATACCCTGGTCCGCTTCGATTGGGAACTGGCTTTGGGTGGGGAGATCCTTTCCTTCCAGGAATTCGAGGCCTTGGCCAAGATGAAAACCTCCCTGGTTCAGGTGCGCGGGCAATGGGTGGAAGTGAACGCCTCTGAAATGGAAGCGGCCGCCCGGTTCTGGAAAACCGGGAAATCGGGGGAAGCCAGGCTTGCGGACCTTCTCCATATGCAGCTCGGCGCCAAGGAGGCCTCGCACGGCCTTGAGTTCGAGGGAGTTCATGCCGAGGGATGGGTTCAGGCGTTCCTGGAACGGGTGGACGGTCGCCGGTCCTTGGAAGAACCGCCCTCGCCGCAGGGGTTTTCGGGCGCGCTCCGTCCCTACCAGGTCCGGGGCTACTCCTGGCTCGCGTTTCTGCGCCGGTGGGGACTTGGGGCCTGTCTGGCGGACGACATGGGTCTCGGAAAAACGGTTCAGACTCTGGCCCTGGTCCGACGTGAATGGCCGTTGAACGGCGGGGGCCCCGTGCTGTTGGTATGCCCCACGAGCGTTGCACAGAACTGGCGAAAAGAAGCGGAACGTTTCACGCCGGACCTACCGGTGTATGTGCATCAAGGCCTGACCCGCAAAAAGGAAGAGTATTTCCAGGAGCAAGCCCGGCAATCGGCCATGGTCGTTACGACGTATGCGCTGCTCCAGAGGGACCTTCGGTTCCTGAAGGAAATCCACTGGAACGGGGTGGTGCTGGATGAAGCCCAGAACATCAAGAACCCGGAGACCAAACAGGCGCGGGCGGTCCGGGCGTTGCAGGCCGGCTATCGCATTGCCTTGACGGGTACTCCGGTGGAAAACCACGTGGGCGACCTCTGGTCCATCATGGACTTCCTGAATCCGGGCCTTCTGGGCAAGCAGGCGGATTTCAAACGACGCTTTTTCATACCCATTCAGACGAGGCGCGACCCGGACGTCCTGAATCGTCTGAAGAAAATCACCGGCCCGTTCATTCTGCGAAGGCTGAAGACGGACCGAAACATCATCTCGGATCTGCCCGAGAAGAATGAAATGAAAATCTTCTGTTCGCTTACCAGAGAACAGGTCACTTTGTATGAAGCCGTGATACAGGACGTGCAATCGATGTTGCGGAAAGCGGAAGGCATCCAACGCAAGGGACTCGTCCTGGCCACGCTTTCGAAACTCAAACAGGTGTGCAACCATCCCGCACAATTCCTGGGGGATCGCTCTTCGATCCCGAATCGCTCGGGCAAGATGGAGCGGCTTACCGAGATGCTCGAGGAAATCATCCAAATGGGAGAACGATCCCTTATCTTCACGCAGTTCGCCGCGATGGGGGAAATACTCCGTCAATACCTGGAGGAGACCTTCGGCATGGAGGCTCTTTTTCTCCACGGCGGCGCTCCAGGACCACGGCGGGACCGGATGGTCGAACGTTTCCAAAGCGATGCGAACGCCCCGAGTTTTTTCATTCTTTCCCTCAAAGCCGGAGGCGTCGGCCTGAATCTTACCCATGCCAACCACGTGTTTCACTTCGACCGCTGGTGGAATCCGGCGGTGGAAAATCAGGCGACGGATCGTGCGTTCCGTATCGGGCAACGGCGAAACGTCCAGGTTCATAAATTCGTGTGCTCGGGGACTCTTGAAGAGAGGATCGACGAGATGATCGAGCGGAAAAAGGGCATTGCGGAGGATGTGGTGGGCTCGGGCGAAGGGTGGCTCACGGAGCTTTCCAACGAGGAGCTGCAGAAGCTTTTTGCCTTGAACCGGGATGCGGCGGGAGTTTAGTCATGTGGCGGCGGCGCTACTACAGGTATTACCAGGAGTCCCAACCCAGGGAAACGAAAGCCGGGATCAAGGCGCAAAGCAAGCGCGGCAAGTTCGGTGAGTCCTGGTGGGCGAAGCGTTGGATCGGGATTATCGAAAGCTTCCATATCGGGGCGCGGTTGGACCGAGGAAAGTCGTATGCGCGCAGGGGCCAGGTGACGTCCATCGAGGTCCAGAAAGGTGCGGTGACCGCGCAGGTTCAGGGCTCCCGCGCCCGACCGTACCACGTCGAGATCCGGGTGAAGACGCTGACGGATACCCAGTGGGACCTTGTGGGGCAACGGCTTTCCAAGACCGCCCTGTTTGCGGCGAGGCTTCTCGCCGGCGAAATGCCTGAAACCATCGAGGACGTCTTCCGGGCAGCCCAGGTCCCGCTGTTCCCGACCCGAAGTTCGGATATCAAGACGGAGTGTTCCTGTCCGGACTGGTCGAACCCCTGCAAACACATCGCGGCCGTTCACTATCTTCTGGGCGAAGAGTTCGACCGGGATCCCTTCCTGATTTTCAAGCTTCGCGGCCTGGAACGCGACGACATGATGTCTCTCATCGGTCGATATTCCAGAGAACACCCGGAGCCTGTCGATACCGAAATTCCGGCAGAGGCGGAGAGGGCGCCTTTCGATGCTCCCGAGCCGCTTCCGGAAGATCCGTTGCTTTTCTGGGGGGCTCCGCTGAAACCCGATGAATGGGAAGGCGAGGTGGAAATTCCCGCCATGGCGGCCCCACTGGTCCGGCGTCTGGGCGCGTTTCCCTTCTGGAGGGGCCAAGAACGCTTCCTGGACGCCGTGGAATCCGTCATGCAGGAATCATCACAGACAGGCTTGCAGGTGTTCCTGGGGGAATGGCGGCGGATGCCGAGGAAGAAGTGAGACATGCTGAACCGTTTCAACAGGCGCGGAAAGAGGCCCGGAAACCGCTTCGGCGGGGAGTATCCCATGGAAGGCCGGGGAAAAACGCGATCTGCGGTGACGCCGGCGGCGTGGTTTGCATCGCATCGTTTTCGAACAGCCTGGCAGGGGGCCTTCGGCCTGAACACCGTGGGTTAGTGCATTGACGCCGCGGACGTGGATTCACCCAGGTTGGGAACCGCAGGGTGTTTCCGAGTACAGAATGGTTCCTCGGAGGGTGGGTTTCCAGCAAACGCTCCCTCCGAAGACGTATTCCGTGAGGGCAGGGGATTTGCAATTTGCAGGATGCAGGAAACGGGATAGCAGCCTGCTGATAAATACTATTTCGGACAGGCCGTTCGAAAACGATGAGATGCAAGGCGCTCGAATCCTGAGAAATATGGCGTACAACCCGTACGCCGCAATGCCGAAGGATGAAGCGCAACACGGCGGATCGCGTTTTTCAACGGCCTGATAGGAAGGCCGGAAGGCGTTTCGCTGATAGGAAGGCCGGAAGGCGTTTCGGCGCGGTCCGAGACGCGATGGATCCGTTTCCGCCTGCTGCTTTGGCGTCGGAAGGGGTCAACGAATGGACCGGGTTGCGGGTTTTGCTAAAGTGGATCAGGCAGTCATCCGATCATGGAGACAGCGGCTTGCTTCCGTGGATGCTTCGCCGCCGGATTCGTCTCAGGGCAGGGACAATCGCTCCAATGCGGTTGCAAACCGGTCCGGGGAAAGTATATAAAGTCACCAAGGGTCAAGGAGGGTTCCCATGAAACGTAAAGCCGTGTGTGGTGTGTTCGTCGTGTTGATGATGGCCGGCTTTTTGGCTGGTCCTGCCCAGGCGCAACTGGGGTATTGGGATGGTTATGTGGACCTAGTTGCAGTGAATATTAATGATGAAACCTTGGTTAGAGTGACCGATGTGGAAACTCCAGCCAAGTTCGTTTATAAAATTGTAAAACTGTCTGAGAATCTAAAAACTAAAGGGCTTGCCATTGCCTTGACAGCTGCCTCAACAGGAAATCCTGTGAGGTTATATTTTAACTACTCCTTGAATCAACCAACTAGTAATCACATTGGTATGGATATTGTTCAATAAGTGTATTAGTATGTTTATTCGGCTTAATGATGACGCAATACTTAGTAATCAAATGAATATAACTATATCTTAGTGGGTACAAAAGGGCTGTGCAGCATTACAGTGCAAAGTTTATTATATTTAGTCAATAAAACAGCATATAATGTCTAATTATTCAGTAAACTTAATTATGAGCACAACAAATATTACATATTAAACTGTCTGCCATGAATAACCAGGTTAGGCCTAACTTTTTTATAGTGGGTGCTCCAAAATGTGGGACCACTGCATTATACAAATACCTCAAGGAGCATCCGCAGGTTTTTATGCCAAGACGAAAGGAGCCCGCGTTCTTTGGAGAAGATCTCAGGAGGCTTAGATGGCAAAGACCTTCATTCAACGAATATATGTTTCTCTTTCGTAAAGGGGCAATGTTTCCATGTGTTGGGGAAGCATCTACAATGTACTTGGTATCGAAGTCTGCTGCAGCCGAAATTAAAAGGTTTTCACCTGATTCTCGCATCATAATAATGATTCGCGACCCAGTACAAGCCATGCATTCAATGCATGGGCAACTTCTGTCCAGTTTCAGTGAGGACATACACGACTTCGAATTGGCTTTGCGTGCTGAAAAGGATCGGTCTTTAGGTAAATGTTTACCAAAACATTGCGGATATCGTGAACAGTGCATGTATAAATATCAATACCACTATACAGAACAAATACAACGCTATATAGACCAATTTAAGCGAGAGCGTGTTTATGTCGTGATTTATGACGAATTTAAGGCGAATACAAACAAAGTATATAATGACATATTAAGCTTTTTAGGTGTTTCCCCATTTACGCTTTCTGATTATAGTAAGATTAATGTATCTAAGCGTCGTCGGTTTCGTTGGTTATATCGTAGTATAAATTATTTACCGTCATTATATCGAAGGATTGATCCTGGGGTTAGATTAGCTCGCGTGTATATATGTAGGGAAATGATTAGGGTGGCCAGAAATATAGAAACGGCTATCAATGTAGTGCCATATCAGAGACCTCCCCTCGCAGTGGAAATAGAACGGCAGTTACGTGTCGAATTTGCTCCGGAAGTTGAACAACTCAGTAAGCTACTGGGGTGTGATCTGTCACAGTGGCTTTTGATGCCGAATGAAAGATAGTTGTGTTCTGACATCATTTGGTTCCTTGTTACTCGAAGCCAAGAAGTGCAGTGGCTGCAAAACGTTTATCCTCCAGATTTCTGCATCCATATTGGGCTTATTGTCTTCTGTGTAAGTCTCTCGCCACAGAAGGTTATCGAGGGACTGATATTCGAGTACGTAACGCACGATGTAATCGCAAGTAAATAGGAAGTCTTGGATAGGAGAGCTTTCTCGCTAATGACCATTCCCGTTTCCGTCATTATGCCCGCCTACAACTCGTCCTCGTTTATAGAAGCCACCCTGCGCTGCGTGGTTACCCAGTCGTTACAAGGGTTCGAGCTGATCGTCGTGGATGACGGATCCACGGATGGAACGCCTGAGATTGCGGAACGTTTTCTTTCGCGGCACGGCGGGGGGATCTCCCACCGGGTGATTCGCAGCGAGGAAAATCGCGGTGTGTCTCATGCCCGAAACGTCGGCATCCGGGAAGCTCGCGGACGGTATCTATTTTTTCTGGACTCCGATGATCGGATGGAGCCGGATGGTCTCGATATCCTGTACAACGCCGCGGTCCGGCACGGCTCGGACATGGCTGCATGCCGCTATGATATAGTGGAACTGAAGGGCGGGAAGCCCCGTGAGGTCCGGAAACACCTGGGATATCCGGATCCGGTAAAGCGGGTGCTTACGGGTCGTGAAGCGCTATCTCTGTATTTGGTCGGAAAACTGGGTCTTTGGATGGGGAACATCCTGTACGCATCGCGACGCATACGGGAGAACGACATCCGTTTTACGGAAGGGATGCGGTACCTCGAAGATCGAGAATTCATCGTCAAGAACCTGTTCGAGTCCGACTACCTGGTTTACGTACCGCAGACCTTTTGCCACTATGTCCAGCACGCGGATTCCGCCATGGGTTCCAACGAAACGGATATCGGATTCTTCTTGAACCCGGACTGGTATGTTCGCGTGGAGGCGTTCCTCCATGCGCGCCACGCGTCCCGGGACCTGATGGACAACCACAGGCGGAATGCCGTGCCCAGGGGTATTTCCTGGCGCAGAAGCCGGTTGACCGTGAAACAGCCTTTCTTTAAGGAGGTAGAGGCATACCTGTGCCGCATGGCGCGAGCGTATCCGTACAAAATGGATGGATGGACTCTCCGGGATGCTTATTACTGGCTGGATAACCGCATTATTGCCTATACTCCATCGTTGTACGAGGCATGGAGACGTATATACAAGTCGGCTGCTAATCTTATATTCCGATAATCTATATATTACATAAATGTATGCGAAATGTTATTTGTGGAAAGTAAACAGACGTAACATAACACACAACAAGTCTAATAATCTCCATTATCCTATATTTGCTAATAAGGCTGTTGTTACTGTTATTTGATAGTATGTTGATGCACCATATTGCAGGCGGGCCAGTGAAAAACTCTGCTACGAGCATAAACAAAAGTACTTAATGAACTTACTTTCCATACAATACTCCAATCCGCGAAACCCGCATGCGCGAGGGGGGGTCTGGCGTAACCTGCATGAAGCGTTTCGTATCCTGGCTCCGGACAACGAGATTCAATGTTGGACCGGGCACAACGGCGGGCAGCCCTCTCCCTGGATGCAGGACGGCGTACGATACGTGCGGATCTCCGCGGGGGGATCCCGCTACGCGGACCGACTGAGCTTTACGGTGTTCGCCTCCGCACGCCGAATATCGGCTCCCGATGTCGTGATCCTGGTCTGGGACCGGTATGCTCCGGTGGTGCGCCCAGTGAGCCGGCATATCCCGGTCGTATTGGAATTGCATAACGGGTTTCTTCATTCCACCGGCGCAGGGGGCCCCTTGGACATGGTGTCCCGCTTCGTGCTGAAGCGGGTGTTAAGCTCCAGCCGATACCTGATCGCCGTCTCCCGGGGTCTTCTCGACGGGGCGCTTTCCTGCGCACCGCGAGTTCGGCGGCGCGCCGTCATACCGGCCGGAATTCCAGACGATGCCGGGGCGTACGAGGCTGCAGCGAACGATAACGGCTTTATCCTATTTTTGGGCAGGCTGGATATGCGCCAGAAGGGGCTGGATGTCCTCCTGGAAGCCTACCGTCGGTCCGCCGTCTCCCTTCCCCTGCTCATCGCCGGGAAAGGGAACGACGAGGAACTCGTCCGACGCATGATCGGCGACCTGGGCCTCGCTTCCCGGGTTCGAATGGCGGGGTGGGTGGAGGGAGGCGCCAAGCGGCGGCTTCTGGAAGAATGCCGCCTGGTCTGCATGCCTTCGCGATACGAAGGCTGGGGAACAGTTGCCTTGGAGGCGGGCGCCGCGGGGAAACCCGTGCTGGCAACCCGGGTCGTCGGCCTGGAAGAAGCCGTACAGGACGGTGTTACGGGGATCCTCGTGGAAAAGGACGATATAGGCGGTCTGTCCGAAGCCATCAGGCGATTGGCGGCGGATACGGAACTTTGCCGGAGGCTGGGCGCCGGAGGCCGGATCCGGAGCCGCGAGTTCACGTATTCCCGCCTGGCCGAACAGCGCAGGACTTTCCTGAAGGAAGTCATCGAAGATTTCAAGGGGACACGGGACGCCGACGCCGACGCCGACGCGGCCGCGGCAACGAGCCCGCAGGCCGGCCGGTTCCGGTGAAGCGCCGCCGGAACGCGCCTGATCTTCAATGTGGATAGGGGAAAATGAATCGGCTCACCTGCCATTTCAGACTGGATCCCAAGACGGATTCCGAGGGCAAGGTCACCGTTAGCGCCCGTAATGTCGCCTGCGGACTCGTAGCGGTCTTCATGGGGCTTTTACTGGCGGGAATCTTCATTATTCGGGGATACGATCCGTATGAAGAGCCGCTTCCGTTTACGACGTTGCAGAGCGACGTGAATAGGGAAGAAGTGCGCTTTACTGAAAGTGATACGGCGTCGGAAAGATCGCTGTCCCATGGAAGCAGAGATAATCCAAGCCGTTGGGGTTGGAAACGCTTCACACTCTTATTCATGAATCACGGCTTCATTGCCGGAGGGATCCTGCTAAGTGTCGCCGGCATCCGGATCCTGTGCACAGGAACCCGCATTGTGGTGGATACTCGCCGGTCCCGCGTCCATTGGATCCAGGTGGGCTTTTACCGTGGCCGTTCCGCCCGGTACGCGCTTTCGGAAGTGCGCCTGGTGCTCCATGAAACCGTTGTGCGCATGCCCAACGGCTTCGGCTGGCGCGGCTTCGCCGCGGCCCTGGTCAACCGGGACAACGGGAGTGTTCAACTGGCGCGCATGAAGAGGCTGGAGGATCTGAAACACTACGCGGATTACTGGCGGCGCCTGACAGGAATCCCTGTCCGGGAAACCGCAGCGGAATATCTTTCGTAACACCGCAGGAGCGATGTCACAAGAAGGAAAAAGGCGCCTTTCTTCTCCTGATTTTCAACAGCCCCGTTATAAACAGAATTGCGGACAGGCCGATGCAAAACGATGAGATGCAAGGCGGGCGAATCCCGAGGAATGAGGCGTACAACCGGTACGCCGCAATGACGAAGGATGAAGCCCAACGCCGCAGATCACGTTTTGCATCGGCCTGTCACGAGGTCATCCGGCGGGCCAGTTCTCGTTTGAGGATTTCCTTTGCCGGCAAAGCCTGCGTGTATATGGAATCGACTTTGTGAAACTCGAAGGAACGGACGTCGAAGATCCGGGGGGTTACCAAAATATCCGGCGGGCTGTTTTTGCATTTCTCCGCCAGGATGGAATGCTGCATGATTTGGAAGGTATTGAACAAGGCGTCCAGGAACGAAAAATCCTCCTTGACGGAACGTTGACCCGCCACACTGACAGCGACGGTCCACTCGCAGCTGTCTTTCAGAATATCAAAGGGAACCGGATTCACGGCGCCTCCATCCACCAAGACGCGGTTGTCGCGCCGCACCGGAGTGAAAAGGCCGGGCACCGCCATACTGCCCTGGATGGCCGACTGGAGTTCCCCGGATTCGTACACCACCTGCTCGTATTTCCAGAAATCGGTAGCCACGATGGCCAGCGGGATGTCGAGGTCCTCAAAACGGGATACTTCGATACGTTCGCAAAGGTAGGCCGGGAACGCGTGGCCCCGGATTAAGCCGCCGCGTCCGAATTCCGGATCGACCAGTTCGATCCATTGGAAGAGATCTTTCTTAAAAAAAGCTTTTTTCCATCCGTCGGGCGCGCGGAGCACCAGCTCATCCACGATCGATCGGACCTCTCGAGCGGATTTCCCGGAGGCATACAGAGCGCCTATAATGGCTCCGATACTGCTGCCCGCGATTTTGTGGGGTCGCAGCCCCAGTTCCTCGAAGGCTTCCATCATGAGGATATGAGCCAGTCCTCTGGCGCCTCCGGCCCCCAACGCCAAACCGATTGTGGGCTCATGGGCCATACGTTTCTCCCGGAGTGGGCTTTTGGCTCTTCTGTCAGGCCGTCGAAAAATGCAACCGGCTGTCGCGCCAAAGGTGCGAGACTTCGTCCTGTCCGCCCGTGCTCCCACCGGTCTGCGTGCGGACGCGCACAGATGTCAAGCAGACTATCGTCAATGCGGCGTATGTAGATACGTCCCATTCCCCGCAATGCGCTACGCCCAGGGCGCGGCTTGCATTTCATCGTCTTGCAGCGGCCTGAAGATCATACTGTTTATTAACGGGTTGTTGGAGGGTATGATTCCCATACTGTACCCGGGTCGGCGCCCTTTGTAAACAACGTTCCCTTCCGGCTGCGGATTGATTTCCTTTCGTGAAAACGCTATGTTGGAAATATGGAAAGACGGCGCACGGCCTTATTTCGGATGTCCGACCTTCGCAACGACGACTTCGTTCCCGGCGCGCCGGCGGAGCGCATGGGTCTCGTGTGGCCGCTGACCCGGGAAATCGTGTCCCTGAGCCCGAAACACGATGCTGAACGAAGACTACAAAGACATGTTACACGCCTTATCCGACGAGAAGGTTAGATTTCTCCTCGTCGGCGCCTATGCCTTAGCGGCCCACGGGTATCCTCGGGCCACCATGGACATGGACATCTGGGTCATGCCCTCTCCGGATAACGCCGAGGCGGTCCTTAGGGCCTTGCGCCGTTTCGGAGCCCCCCTGCACGATCTCACCCCGGAGGACCTTCAGAGGGATGGGACCGTTTTTCAGATAGGAGTCGCCCCGAGGCGCATCGACATCCTTACGGCGGCATCCGGGCTCCGGTTTGCAGAGACGTACCACCGCTCGCTGTCTGTGGACATCGAAGGAATCGAAGTCCGTGTTCCGTCCATCGACGATCTGATCCGAAACAAGCGCGCTTCGGGAAGGACTCGGGATCTGGCCGACGCCGAGGCCTTGGAATCCCTGAAGAACTCGGATCCAATGGATGCACCGGACGGGGAATAGCATGCACGGGGAGTCCCTTACAGGTGTGCACGCATCGTGTTCGGAAACAGGTTTTCCGTTTAGGGATCCGCGTTCGTGGCTGTTTCGGCTTTGCGTACACCCGTTCGGCTCCTGCGGATGCGTGAAAGGATACTGCGTATGAATACGACGGCGAAACAGACCGGGTCGGGCTATGAATGCCCGTGCGGGTATCTGTATAATCCCGAGGAAGGGGACCCGGAAGCGGGCCGGCCGCCGGGGACCCCCTTCGAGGATCTCCCGGAGGCCCTTACCTGCCCCCGGTGCGAGCGGGCCCGGGTCCATTTCCGGAAGCGACCGCTTCCGGAGCGACCCCGGATGTGACCCCGGCCCGCCAAGGGAGCATTCGGGAAAGGGTGTTGCCAACATCCATATCCTGCTTTAAGATTTCCGGGAAAGACCGGTCCGGCTCATTGCATACCGCTTTCCGTGCATTGCGGATGCGCCGTCATGAAACACGGCGGCGTCTTGGACCCCGGCAGGCTGTTGAAAAACGCGATCCGCTTTCACGCCTTTGGCGTGACGCTTCCTCCTTCGTCATTGCGGCGTACGGGTTGTACGCCTCATTCCTCAGGATGCGCCCACGCCAAAGGCGTGGCTTGCATCTCATGATTTTTGAACAGCCTGCCCGAAATGCTGTTTTTCAACGGACTGCTAGTCACCCATCCGACGGGTTCTCATGACGGTCGAAACCGATTCATCCGCTTCTTCCCCCGAAGAGAGGCTCCCGGAAAAGGCGCCGGCTTCTTCCGCCGACCCGGTGGAAGAAGCGAGCAAATTCTACAGGGACCGCTACCGCGTATTCATCGAGGACATCGCCGAGGGCGTGTACGAAACGGATCTGGAGGGGCGTTTTACGTTCTTCAATCATGCGTTGTGCCGGATCTTCGGAGTCCCTTTCGATCAGCTTCACAATCGCAGCTATCGAGACTTCATGGAACCGGACCACGCCCGCGAGGCGTACGAACGGTTCCATGAAGTGTTTCGCACGGGCCGGCGGATGACGGATATCATCTGGCCCTTCACCCGCCCGGACGGGCGTAAGCGCGTCATCGAGCTGTCCGCGTCCCCCATTGAAGACGAGTCGGGGTTGCGGGTCGGATTCCGAGGCATCGCGCGGGACATCACCCAAAGATTTATCGCCCGGCAGGCCCTGAAGGAATCCCAACGCAGATTCCGCATGCAGTATGAAGCGAGCCGAAGCGCCGAACGGCGCTATCGGTCTCTGCTGGATTTTTTGCCGGACCCCGTGGCCGTGTTCAACATGAACAACACCATTTCGTACCTGAATCCCGCCTTTGTGAACGTGTTCGGGTGGACCCTGGAGGAGCTGGAGGGCAGGCGCATTCCCTTTATTCCTTCCCATCTCATGGACGAAACCCGTGAGGGTCTCCGGCGATTGCGCCGGGACAAGACGCTGTGCGGCTTCGTAACCAAGAGATTGACCCGGGGAGGGGAGATGCTGGACGTCGTCCTGAACGCGGCCGTGTTTTTTGAAGAGCAAGACGAACCCGCCGGCCAGGTGGTCATCCTCCGGAACGTCACCCAGGAACGGCGGACCGCCCGAAGCAACCAGGCGTTGCTCCGGATCAGCACGGCGCTTCACCGGTACCGGAGTCTGGATCGGATTCTTGAATTCATCGTGCGGGAAGTGAAGGAACTGATTTCCGTGGAGGGCGCTTCGGTCATCCTTCTGGATGAAGACAGGAAGGAGTTCTATTTCCCGGTGGCTTCCTACGATAACCAAGACGCCGGCCAAAGGATGCGGGAAGTCCGCTTTCCTATGGATCAGGGTGTGGCGGGAGAAGTCATCCGGCGGGGAGAGGCCCTCATTGTGGACGATACCTCCAAGAGCCCTTATTTCTACCAGCAGGTGGACGATCAGACGAGGTACCGCACGCGAAACATGCTGGATGCGCCCATTCGAACCAAGGACCGGCGCATCGGGGTGTTGTGCGCCGTAAACAAGAAAGAAGGGCGTTTCGATGAGACGGACGTGGAGATGCTCACCGCCGTGGCCAATACGGTGGCGCTCCCCATCGAAAACGCCCGCATGAACGAGGCTCTCCAGAGTTCCTACGAGGAAGTGCGGTCCTTGAACCGGCTTCAGGACCGGGTGATTCATCATCTTTCCCATGAGTTGAAAACGCCCGTTTCCGTGCTGGCGGCGGCGTTGAACCTTCTGGACCGCAGGCTGCCCCGGAGCGGCGACGAAGGCGTGCGAAGGACCCTCGAGCGGGCCCAGCGGAATCTCCAACGGATACTCGAGATCCAGTACGGCATCGAAGACATTTTGCGGGATCGCGACTACAAGGTGTATCATACGCTTTCCATGCTTCTGGATGCGTGTGCGGACGAGCTGGAGGGTCTGGCGGCGGAGGAAGCGGGGGAAGGCGATCTGGTGGACCGGCTGCGCGCCAGGATCCTGGAGTTGTTCGGGCCGCGGGACGTTCCCGTGGAACAGGTCCGCCTGGACGCATTCGTGGCGGAACGAATCCGGGAAACGGCCCCTTTGTGGGCGCACCGCCGCGTACGCCTGGTTACCCGTCTGGAACACACGGAGCCCGTTTGGATGGCGCCGGGTCCCCTGGCCAAGACGGTGGACGGCCTGATCCGAAACGCGGTGGAGAACACCCCGGACGGGGGCCTCATCGAAGTGACGGTGCGGCCGCGGGCCAACGGGGCCGTATTTCAGGTGAGAGACCGCGGAGTGGGGATCACGGAGGAAAACCGCCGCAGGCTTTTCGAAACCATTTACACCACCAAGGACACCATGGGGTATTCCTCCAAACGTCCTTATGATTTTCACGCGGGCGGAAAGGGGTTCGACCTGCTCCGTATGAAGCTGTTTTCGGAGCGGTTTCATTTCGCCATCCGCATGGATTCCACCCGGTGCGGGCATATACCCGCAGACGAGGATTTGTGCCCGGGAAACACGGATCTGTGTCGAGCATGCCGCGGCCCCGAGGACTGTGCGGAGTCCGGAGGAACCACCGTTACCGTGGAATTCACCCGTTGAAGGCGGCGGTGCGTCTTTCACGGCGCGTTTAGCCGCCCGTGGATAGACCGTAATTCGGGCAGGCTGGTGAAAAACGATGGGATGCAAGCCACGCCTTCGGCGTGACGAGTCCTGAGGAATGAAGCGTACAAACAGTGCGCCGCAAACGCGAACAATGAACCGGAACCGAGCACGTCGCGTTTTTCACCAGCCTGGTAACCTTTTATGCAGCGGCTGAGAGCCGGCAAATGTCAGGCGGTCATGGACGTCATGCAATCCCAGGGAAACAAGTCGGACGATTCAACGTCAACCTCCGATATTCCGGTGCGGTTCTTCCGGGAACTCCAGATTGAATTCCTGCTTCATGAGCTGAAGGATCCCTGTTCGGTCATCGAAGCGGGGGTGCGGAGTCTTCTGGAACGCAGGGAGCGGCTTGGACCGCTTTCCCAGAAACAGGAACGCACGTTGAAGCGCGTGCTGAGGAGCGCCGTGAAAACCCAGGTCATGCTCAACGGGCTGTTGGAAATCGGACGATCCGAGGAAGGATGTTTCGCGTGTGGAGCCTTTCATCCCGCGCAGGCGCTGCGAAAAGTTCTCCTGGAAGCGCTGGAAGCCACGGGAGGGGTGGCTTTCGAGGAATTCAGGGAATGGAAGCAGGCGAAGAAGCTGCATGAATTTCTGGAGCGGTACGGCGTTTGGACGGATATTCCGTCCCGGCTCAACGACGTGCGCATGGTCCAGGATGAGACCAAATTTTGCCAAATCGTGGGTAACCTGGTAAAGAACGCGTTGCATCACCGGAGGACCCGCGTGGATGTCAGGGTGGACGTACAGGACCGTTTTCTCCGCATCGAGGTCGAGGACGACGGGCCGGGCATCAAACCGGAACATTCCCAGTATGTATTCCGCCGGTACTCCCAGGTAAACCCGGAAGCGCCCGCGGGCCGGAAGGGACACGGCCTGGGCCTTGCCGGGGCCCTTATTCTGGCGCGGCGGCTGGGCGGAGACATCCATCTGGAAAGCGGGGAAGGAGCGGGCGCCGTGTTCCGGCTGACCTTGCCCCTGGAGCTGAGTGCGGACCTGCGGCAAACGAGTCTGCCCGGTTCCGTATGAAATCACAGGTCCTCCAGTGTCTATCAGGCCGTTGACAAACCGTATTGCGGGTGGGCCCGGTGCAAAACGACGAGATGCAAGCCACGCCGTCGGCGTAAAAGCAGATCGCGGTTTTCAACGGCCTGCCGGGAGGTTCACGTGAGGAAAACTCCCCATCTGGAAGGCAAACGCATCCTGGCGGTGGATGACGAATGGGATGTTCTGGAGACCATCGAGGACATTCTGGACATGTGTATCGTGGATACGGCAGGCGACTATGCCGGCGCCTCGCGGAAGATCGCGGAGGAAGCCTATGACCTGGCCGTTCTGGACATTATGGGGGTGGACGGCCTCCGGTTGCTCGATGAATGCGTGGCGCGGGGAATCCCCGCCGTGATGCTCACAGCCCACGCCATCAATCCGGAAACGCTCATGGCGTCCATTCGGAAGGGGGCCGTATCGTATCTCCCCAAGGAGAAACTGGCGGAACTGGATACGTATCTGGATGAATTGATGGCCCATCTGGAGAAAGGGGATCCCCCCTGGAAACTGCTGTTCGAAAAGCTGGGCGGTTATTTCGACGACCGTTTCGGTCCGGGTTGGAAGGACCAGGACGAGGCGTTCTGGTCGGAGTTCGATCGGACCTATTCGGTGAGCAAGGGGGCTCAGGCCAGGTTGATGCGGGACAAAAGGCTCCTGGGAAAGGGAATCTGATCGTCCCGCGGCCCGCGTCCGGACGGGCCGCGGGTTCCCGTCGGAACGGAGTACCGTGGTCCGGGTGGTTTTCTCGATGCGGGGAGCTTTGGGGGGAGTCAGAATGCGGCGCGGAGCGGGCCCGTTTCCCCGATTCCCTCCAATGAGAACCGCACCATGAACCGGCTTTCGGATTCCTGCTTTTCAAACTTCACTTCCATACCCCAGCACTGAAGCCGCATCAAGGCGCCCACCGCCGTCTCCACGGTCTGATCGGATTCGAGAGAGCGTTTGGTATTGCCGAAAAGGAAGAACTCATCCGTCACCTTCACCAGCAGTTCCGCGTTCAATTGCTCGATGTGATCCGCGGAGTAGCGGTAGTCCAGGCTGAGGCGGTCCCCCCTGGCGTCGTGGGCGACGACGAAGGCGTTGAAGGTGCGCACCCGGTCGTCGTACACGTCCCAGGCGGTGTCCAGAAGTATCTGGAGGTTGGAGGCGGGGTATACCTCGATTTCAAACAGGAGGTCGGAGAAGGGCCTCCGTTCATCCTCCCCGGAAAGGAGATCCCTGCGAGCCTCCCGGATGTTGTAGTCCTGGCTGATCTTCAGGCGGCCGATGTCGCGGAAGGTCGGAGCGCCGTCCGGGCCGACAAAGCGTCCCGTCCACACGTTCTGGAGGGCGGCGGAGACCCGGTTCAGCGCGTCCGCAGTGTCGTCGGGATCGAACGCGGGGCCGTGGGAGGGTGCATCCACGGTGCGATATTCGTAGGCCACGAGAGGCTTCACCTGATGTCGCAGGGCGCGGAGGCGACCCGTCTCGATGTTGAACACCCGGCTCAGGAGCGTGGAGGCTTCCGCTCCCATCTGAATTTCCCCCCGCCGGGAGACGCCCGTGTCCACGCCCGGCTCCCCGCGGTCCACGTGGTATACGGTTTCCTTGACGCCGGCGAAAGGACGGAAGACGACGCCCATGCCCGTATCCACGGGAAGGGAGACCTGAGGAGCCGCGAACAGACGCTGTCCCTTGTGTCCGTCGTCTCTGAAGAAATAGGTGTATCCCGAATCGAGATGGCCGAACAACGGGGCCTCGCCCATCCGAACACCGGGCGACCGGAACGACAAGGCCGGCATCTGCTGGGCGATGGAATTCTCGGGCTGTTTTACCAGGGCCTGCAGATAGGTCATGTTTCCGTAAAGACCGAACCGGTCCCAGTTTCGGGTGGCGCCGACCACCGATTTCCGGAAGAGCGCCGAATCCTCCTCGAGATCGCGGTGGAAGTCCTTTTCAAACACGCGGTTCGAGTCCTCGAATCCGCTGAAGGAAGATTTGAACTCCCGGATGAAGTCCTGGTCGGAAACCAGGTCCAGGTCCGCCTTCAGGAGGACTCCGGACGGCAGGGACTGGTCGTGTTTGGAACGAAGCCACCAGCGGTTCCGGTTGGTCCGGGAGAAGCCGTCGTCGAAGAAGTTGTCGTCTTCGAGACGATCGTTGAGATAATCCAACTGGATCAAGCCGCGGGAGTAGTCCTTCAGGAGGTAGCGGTATTCCACGCCTTGCTTGAGCCCCCGGCGTCCGAGGATATGCTGGTGAAACGTGGCGTCCGTCTGCTCGGATATGGCCCAGAAGAAGGGGATGTCCAGTCCCGCCCCGCTCCGGTTCGAATACTCGGGCCTGGGAATCAAGAAACCCGTCTGGCGGGTGACCTTGACGGGGATGATCAAATAGGGTACATAAAGGACAGGAAATCCCCTGATTTCAAAATGGGCGGATTGAATTCGGGCGTAGCCGTCGACGGCCATGTGGATTTTGCGGCCCCGGAACCTCCAATCGGGCAGTTCGGCATCGCACGTGGTAAAGGTACTGTTTCGTAAATGAAATCGATTGGCCCCGATTTTTTCCAGGAGGTCCGCCCGGATGTGGAAATTCCCGTCCCGTATGAACAGTTCTCCGGCCTGGATCCTTCCCAACCTGCTGTCCAAGTCGAGCCAGAGATGATCGCCCCGAAGAGCGCCTTCCGGGAGGATGAAGAGCACGTTTCCTTCCGCTTCGGCGGATTGGAGTCCCCTGTGATAGATCACGCGGTCCGCGAACAGCTCGCGGTCTTCGCGCGTTATACGAACGTCGCCGGTAAGAATGATCTGTTGAGTGTCTTCGTCGTATTCGGCCCGGTTTGCTTCCACGACCCAGGGACCGTCTCCCAGGTCGACACGCAGCCCTGAAACCTCCTCGCGGGACGCCGAGGCCGAATGCGTGTGGAAAACGAACATGAGGGTCAAGAGGCAAAGCCCGCAGAGGCGCACAAGAGGCGGCGGAAGATCAGGAACGCGCATGGCACACCGGGTTCGATGAGAGGATTAGGAAAACTCGGGTACAAGGTAGCACAGGAAGACGGTGCTCGGCAATGGCGGAACCAATGATTGGACGTTGCGGGATGAATCCCCGCCGGTAAGAAAAGGATATTGCAGTGGTGTATCGTGGACAAAAGTATCGGAGAACCGATCGTTCAAGCGTATTCCAGGAACAGGAATTTCATCTGAAGATTTCCAGCAAGGTCCAGGCGGCGTTGGATCGAGTGGGGGTCCCCCGCCGGCGGCCGTTCAAACCCGATCCCTTTCAGTTGGAGGCCGTGGAACAGGTATCCGCAAGCGATGTGCTGGTGACGGCGCCTACCGGGTCCGGAAAGACCTGGATTGCGGTTCAGGCCATGCAACAGGTATTTGAACGGGGATGCCGGACCTGGTATGCGTCTCCGCTGAAGGCCTTGTCCAACGCGAAGTACAAGGAGTTCCAGGAGCACTTCGGACCCATGAACGTGGGGATCCTGACGGGGGATCGGAAGGAGAATGCTTCCGCGCCCATCGTGGTGGGGACCACGGAGATTTTCAGAAACCATCTGTACGATGCCATGCATACGGGCGAGAACTTGGCCTTGGACTTGATGGTGTTGGATGAGGCCCATTTTCTAGGGGACCCGGATCGGGGGATGGTATGGGAAGAGATCCTGATCTATCTGCCTCCCAGGATTCGGCTGCTTCTTCTTTCCGCCACCATATCCAACGCCCAGGAGATCGCGGATTGGCTGTACTCGGTTCGGGGAAACCAGCCCGTGCTGGTCCGCGCGGAGGAGCGGCCCGTGCCTCTTTACAGCCTGTTTCTGTTTCCGGACGGAGAGGTGGTCCCACTGCTCGACAAAGGGCATCTGAACGGCAAAGTCCGCAAATTCGAGGACAGCCGGAGGGAGAAACGGTTTCGTCTTCCCTCTCTTCCCATATCCTGGGGCGCCGTGCTGAAGGGGCTCCGAAGCATGAACCTGCTGCCGGCCCTCTTGTTCCTGAAGTCCAGGTCGGACTGCAGCACGGCTGCGTCCCTATGCCCGCCCGCTCCCGAGTGGGATCCCGAAAAGGAGCGGCGATTCCGGGAAAGGCTGGATGAGCTGCTGGAAGAAATGCCTTTTCTGAAAGGACATCCCCATTTGTTGAATCTTCGACGCGCCAAGGCGGCGGCTCACCATGGGGGGCAATTACCCCACTGGAAGCTTCTGGTGGAATCTCTCATGAAGGAGGGATTGCTGGAGGCCATTTTTGCCACGTCCACCGTTGCCGCGGGCGTGAATTTCCCGGCGCGCACCGTGGCCTTCATGAACAGCGACCGGTTCAACGGCCGCACCTTCGAGAATCTTACCAGCACGGAACTGCATCAGATGCTGGGTCGAGCCGGAAGGCGGGGCATGGACCGCATCGGCTTCGCCCTGGTACTGCCCGGTCCATTCCAGCGCCCGGCGCTGGTGGCGGAACTCTTGAAATCGGAACCCGAGCCCATCATGAGTCAGATGCGGGTCAGCTTCTCCATGGTGTTGAATCTGCTGCTGTCCCACGCTCCGGAAGAAATCCGGGAGTTGTTGAAGCGATCCCTGTTCTTGTTTCAGGGCAGCTCCCATCTTCTGGAACGGGAACAGGAGTTGGGAATTCTCATCCGGGAATTGGAGCCGGGGGTTACGAATCCCCGTTGCGGCACGGCCCGGGACATGCTGGTGTACATGGAGCGGCAGCAGGAAGCCGTACACCGGCAGCGATTTCTCCGGCGGCGACTGAAAGGCGATCGGCTGACCTGGTTCAGGCGTTCCCACCTCGTGCGGGGGCGCCTGTTTCTGAGCCGCAAGCGGAAACGCTTCTGTGTGGTCGAGGCCCCGGATCTTCGCTCCGGGGACGTGTTCCGGGCGGTTCCCGTTTCGAGCGATTTGAAGCTGCGCAAGGGCCGCATGCGTACCCGTGAGTTTCATATTCGCAGGATCGGGCCGCTGCTGGATTACCGGGTGGATCTTCCCGAGCAACTCGAAATGCAGGAAGCGGCCGACCGTATCCGGGACGCCGCTGCGGGCGAATACGACCCCCTTTCCACGAATGCCCCTCTGGATCCGTACTATGCGGACCAGGCGTTCCATATGGAGGAGGAGCTGAAGCAGGTCAGGGAGGAACTGAAGCAGCTTCCGTGCAGGGATTGCGCCCACTGGACTCTGTGTCACGGCCGCGAAGACCCGGAATGGAAGATGAGGGCCGAGCAGGCTGCGGAACTGATGAAGCAGGTGGAGGCGGAGAAAGAACGAGTCTGGGCGGATTTCAAGAGACACCTGGGTTTTCTTCAGAACACCGGGTTTGTGGATCTGCAGGGACGATTGACCGAGGATGGCGCCTGGTCGGCCCGCCTTCGCCTGGATCAGCCTCTGCTCATTGCCGAAGCCATTCGCAGGGGCGTCCTGACGGCGCACAGTCCGGCTATTCTGGCCGGGTTGGTGGCCGTGTTCGTGTGGGAACGCTCCCTGGATTCAGATCTTCCCGAGGGATGGATAGAAAACGACGAGGAACTTCACCAAGTCTTTCAGCGGCTGATGACGGAAACGATGGAACTGAAGAAATCCATGGAGCGGAACGGGTTTTCCACGCCCCCGTTCCAGTATCGTCCGGCGGCGACTCTGTTCTCCTGGGCTTCCGGAGCCACATGGGATGAAACCCGTTATGTTTCGGATCTGGACGAGGGGGACTTGGCCATGCTCATCTACCGCACGGCGGACAATCTTCGCCAACTCGTGGATCTGAGGGCGTCTCATCCGGCACTCGCGGATACGGCGGCCAGGGCCGTGGACATCATTCTCCGGGAGCCGGTGTTGCCCTATTGAGTCCGGATGGGCAGGCCGTTCAAAAACGATGAGATGCAAGGCGCGCGAATCCTGAGGAATGAGGCGTACAACCCGTACGCCGCAATGACGAAGGATGAAGCGCAACACGGCGGATCGCGTTTTTCAGCAGCCTGTTAGGATGAAAACGTCCGATCGTTGGATAAGGCTCGTTCGATTTCTTTGATCTTCGAGTTGTTTAATACGGGAAACAGGGGCGTGGTCAAAGCCGTGGTGAGAATACGTCGCTTGACCAGGATGGCTTTGATGGTTTGTACGTCGTCTTTGGGGTTAAGCATCCAGAAACGCTGCAAGCGTTCCAGGATGTTGCAGGCCCTCTCCATTTCAGGATCGCCGTCCTCGTCCTGCCGGTAACTGGACAGAGTCACCCGGACCACCACGTTCCACTCGCTGGGAAAGACGTTGGAGGATAAGGCCAGCACACCGGATCGACTTGGGGTGGCCACGAACACTCTTTCGTCTCCATCGTAGAGCAGAAAGTCCTTTCGATTTCCCAATGCCCCCCGATACTCGAAAAGCCGCTTGGCGGAGCCGGAATGCACCATGCCGACAATGCCGGGGTTGTCTCCGATCTTCCGCAGGACGGAAGCCAGAATGTTTTTTCGCTTGATGGGCTTGTGTCGCTTCAGGATGAATCGAGCATCGTTTCCCAGAAGAAGCGGGAGAGAGTCTTCCTTGAGAAGCTGTTCCAGGAAGCGGGGCAGCCCCCGGTTGCTGTGGTACCACAGGGGGTAATCCATCAGCACCAAGGGATTGGAGATTCTATACCGCTTCGTTTCGGCTTCGATCCACCGGGTCAGAAGAACGGTTTCCTCTGCGGAGCGGCCGGTGACTCCGAGGTACAGGGGAAAAGGCCGGTCCACGACCTCCCAAACCGTACGAATCAGCTCCTGCTTGGTCTCCAGGGGCAGCGCCGCGCCTTCTCCCCAGAAGGCGTGTCCCACGGCCAAGGCCTGCACGTGAGGAGTGACGTAGGACAAGAGCCGGACCAGACCCGTTCTGTCCAGGCGCCGGTCGTCCAGCAGGGGAGTAACAATGGGGCAAATCAAGCCCTTGACGAGAGGAGCATATTCCATGAACGGGCATTCATCGGTTGGGGCGCTACACGTGGGTGAATCGAAATTCGCCGCGCCCCAGCAAATCGTGCAGGTGGACGACTCCCTGCAACTCGCACCGACTGTTCACGATGACGAGCGAGGTGATCCCTTTTTGTTCCATGAGGTTCAATGCCTCGATGGCCAGCTGGTTTTCGTGAATGGAAACCGGATCGGGAGTCATGACGTCTTCCACGCGCGCGGTTTCCAGGTCTTGCAGTTTAAGCACGGCTCTGCGGATATCCCCGTCCGTGATAATTCCTTTGAGGGAGCCGTCGGGAGCGAGCACCAAGGCGAATCCCAAATTCAGGCGGTCGATCTCCCGGGTGGCTTCCATGAGGGAAGCTCCCTGGACCACCGAGGGCATGTGGCTCCGTGTGAGCATGATCTGTTTCACGCGGATGTTCAGCCGCTTTCCCAAAGCTCCGGCGGGGTGCACCCGCCGGAAATCGTGTGTTCCGAAATTGCGTTTCTGTGTAAGCACCACCGAAAGTGCGTCTCCCATCGCCAGGGCCGCCGTGGTGCTCGTCGTGGGGGCGAGTCCCAGGGTGCAGGCCTCCCGCTCCACGCCCACGTCAATGACGATGTCGCTTTGGGCGGCCAGGAAAGAATGGGGATTTCCGGTAAAGGCCACTACGGCCGCACCGATGCCCTTGACGGCGATAAGCATTTCCTTGAGTTCTTCCGTTTCTCCGCTGTTGGAAAGAATCAGAATCACGTCTCGATGCGATACCATGCCCAGGTCGCCGTGGAGCGCTTCCACCGGGTGGAGAAACAGGGACGGCGTGCCCGTACTGTTGAGGGTGGCCACGATCTTGCGTCCCACGATTCCCGACTTTCCGATACCCGAGACAACCACCCGTCCCTCGCACCGGTAGATCAGGTCCACGACGCGCACGAACGATTCGTCCAGCTTGGGAATCAGACCCAGGATGCCGTGTGCTTCCAGTTCGAGGACTTCGGCGGCCTTTTTCAGAATCGGATTCATTTGGATCGCCGCCGACCCGCGTGGATCCAGACCGCCAGGGACGCGGCCAGGATCAGCAGGCTCGTCGTTTGAGTTACGGTGAGCAGGCCGCCCAGCACTTCACCCCGGTAATCGTCCCGGAAATGCTCCAGGATCAGCCGGACCACGGAGTGCAGGGATAGGTAGAGACACATTACTTGGCCGTCCCATCTCTTTCGACTGCGAAACGCCCAGAGGATCCCGAAGATCATGAACAACGCGGCCGAAGCGTACAGTTGGGTGGGATGGATGGGAATTCCGATGGGAGCCAGGGTTTGAGGATGGTTGAAGACCACGGCGCAGAAAGCGTCCGTAGGTCTGCCGTAGCAGCAACCGGCGAAAAAACACCCGATACGGCCGATGGCCTGACCCAGGGCGATACCGGGGGCCATGACGTCCGCCACCGTTCCGACCCCCATGCCGTGGCGGCGGACATACAAAAGTCCTGTGATTAGCGCCCCGATCAGACCTCCGGAAAACACAAGACCGCCTTTCCAGATCTTGACTATTTCCAGTGGGGAACGGAGATACTCATCCAGATACATGAGGATATACAAGAGCCTGGAACCGACGATGGCCGAAAGGACGAGATAAAAGCACAGGTTCAGGACCTGTTCGGGATCCAGACCCACCCGGCGCCCCTCTCTCAGAGAAAAGGCGACTCCGGCGAGGAACCCGGTGGCTACCAATACCCCGTAGGTGTGGAGTGCAAATCCATCCAGGCGGATCAGTTCAGGGAACATGCCGTCTCCCGCGCCCTTCGGTCAGGATCTTGATCAGCAGCAGGAACGTCCCCACAGTAACCGCTGAATCCGCCGCATTGAACGCCGGCCAATGCCACCGGCCTATGTGGAAGTCCAGAAAGTCAACCACGTATCCGAAGCGTATCCGATCCAGTACGTTGCCCCAGGCCCCTCCGAACACAAGGCCCAACCCGAGGGCCCACAGCCGTTCACCGCCGGAGACTTTTCGCAGAAACAACAGGATAATGATCATGGCTGCCCCGGAAACCAAAACCAACGCCGTGGTGCGCCAGACGGAGGGGTATCCCGCGAACAGTCCGAAAGCCACTCCGGTGTTCCGGACATAGGTCAGGTTGAACAGGCCTTCGATGACGGGAATGGACTGATGAAGGTCCATTCCCGCCATGACCCAATACTTGGACAGCTGGTCCAGAACAATGACCAGGAGCGTACAACCCAGGAAAATGCGGGCCTTATACGTCACCGGCTTCTCCTTGCGCCAGCAGGCTGTTGAAAAACGCGATCTGCTTTCACGCCTTTGGGGTGACGCTTCATCCTTCGTCATTGCAGCGTACTATATGTACGCCTCATTCCTCAGGATTCGCGCGCCTTGCATCTCATCATTTTTGAACAGCCTGCCCGAAATGCTGTTTTTCAACGGGCTGCCAGAGAACCTGCATCTGGAATCCCCGGAAAACGGCTCAGCTGTTCCGAACAGGTTCCGCATATTTCGGGATGGTCCCGGTCCGCCCCGATATCCTCCCGGCGCTTCCAGCAGCGGGGGCATTTCATCCAGGGGGATGCTTCCACGTGAACGACCAGACCGGGGATGTCCTCGCTCCGGAAGGCGTCTTCCGGCGGAGTGTCATTCCCTATCTCCAGTTCGGAAACAATGAGAGCGGTCTTGAGATTTTCGAGTTGGTCCGTCACGAAGGATCGAAGGGAGTCCGGAGGGTACAACCGTACTCGGGCGTCCAGAGAATGTCCCAGGACCTTGGTTCTGCGGGCCGGTTCAATGGCCTTGGTAATCTCCCATCGCAGTTTCAGTATTTGCTCCCATCGTTCCTCGAGTTCGGTGTCCATCTTAGCGGGGTCCTGGTCCGGAAAGCAGGTTAGATGGACACTGGAGGCCGTTTCCCCGGCGCGGGGGATGGCGGGCCACAGTTCGTCGGAAGTAAAGGACAGGATGGGCGCCATCAGCCGAACCAGTGCATGGAGCATTTCGTGGAAAACGGTCTGGGCCGACTTGCGTTCCCGGGATGTGGGAGGAGACGTATATAGTCTGTCTTTGAGAACGTCCAGGTAGAAGGCGCTCATGTCCAGCACGCAGAAACCGTACACGGAGTGATACACCGTATGGAATTCGAAGGCGTCGTATGCGGCCCGCACCTTTCCGATGAGCTTGTGCAGCCGATGCAATGCAAACCGGTCGATATCTTCGAGCTTCTCGTAGGGGACCGTTTGGGAAGCGGGAAGGAAGTCATGCAGGTTGCCCGAAATAAAGCGCCACGTATTGCGGATTCGTCGGTAGGATTCCACCAGGCGCTGGAGGATCTCCTCGGAAAGCCGAATGTCGTTGCGATAATCTTCTCCGGCCACCCAGAGTCGGAGGATTTCCGCTCCGTGTTTTTGGATGACTTCCTGGGGGGCTACGACGTTGCCGAAGGATTTGGACATCTTGCGTCCCGCGCCGTCCACCACGAAGCCGTGGGTCAGGACGCTCTTATAGGGGGCGATGCCCCGGTTCCCCACCGACGCCAGGAGGGAACTGTGAAACCATCCCCGGTGCTGGTCGCTGCCTTCCAGATACATGTCCGCCGGATATTCGAGGTAGTCCCGGTCCTCGAGTACGGCGGCCCAACTCACCCCGGAATCGAACCATACGTCGAGGATGTCGTCTTCCTTGGTGAAGGAGTCCGAGCCGCAGTGCGGGCAGCGGGTTCCCGGGGGAAGCAGTTCCTCGGGCCGTCGCTCGAACCACACGTCGGCCCCGAGTTCTTCCACCAGGGACGCGATGCGGTCCAAAATTTCGGCGTTAAGAAGCATCTCCCGGCATTGGGTGCATTGGAACATGATAATCGGTATCCCCCAGGCGCGCTGGCGGGAGATACACCAGTCCGGGCGCTGTTCGATCATTCCGTAGATGCGATCCCGACCCCAGGCGGGCATCCATGTGACCTTGCGGATGGCGTCCAGGGCCTGTTTTCGAAGGTCGTTCTTCTCCATGGAAATGAACCACTGGGGAGTGGAGCGGAAGATGACCGGTTCCTTGCAGCGCCAACAATGCGGGTATGAGTGGGTAAATTCCTCGGACAACAGGAGAGCGCCCCTGTCCCGCAAAGCCTCCACAACGTGAGGATTCGCTTCATGGACGGACATGCCGGAGAAGTGTTCCACGTCATGGGTGAAGCGACCTCGGTCATCCACGGGAGAGTAGATGTCCAAACCGTAGGCCAGTCCGGATTCGTAATCCTCGCGGCCGTGACCCGGCGCTGTGTGGACGCAACCGGTCCCCGCGTCCAAAGTGACGTACTGGGCCAGGATCAGCAAGGAAGGCTTTCCGGTAAGAGGGTGGCGGCACTGGAGCCGCTCCAGTACATCGCCTTTGAAGCGTTCCAGAAGGGTGTACTTCTCAATGCCGAAAGCGGTCATGCAGGCAAACAAAAGTCCCTCGGCCAGGATAAGCACGTCCCCGTCCACTTCCACGGCGGCGTATTCGTAATCGGGGTGCAGAGCAATGGCCAGGTTGGCGGGAATCGTCCACGGGGTGGTCGTCCAGATGACCACATATACGCGCCGGCCTTTCAGTGCGGGAAGACGCTCGCCGATGTCGGAGATGAGGGGGAACTTGACGAAGATGGAGGGGGACGTTCGTTCTTCGTATTCCACCTCGGCTTCCGCCAGGGCGGTCTGGCAGGAACTGCACCAGTAGATGGGTTTCTTGCTGCGCACCACGCTTCCGTTGAGGAAAAAACGACCGAATTCCCGGACGATAATGGACTGGTATCGGCGGGCCATAGTCAGATAGGGATCGAACCATTCGCCCAGGACTCCAAGTCTCCGGAATTCCTCCCTCTGAATATCGATGAACTTCCGGGCGTATTCCGAACATTCGCGTCGGATATCCAGGACGGAGTACTCCGCCTTGCGATCTCCCAGCTGTTTTTCCACCTGGTGTTCGATGGGCAGTCCGTGGCAATCCCAACCGGGGACGTATACGGCATTGAACCCGGACATCTGCCTGGATTTGACCACCAGATCTTTCAGGATCTTGTTGAACGCCGTACCCATGTGGATGCGCCCGTTGGCGTAGGGCGGGCCGTCATGAAGAATGTACTTGGGTTTCGCCGCGGAGGCTTCCCGGATTGCGTGATATAAATCGGTGTCATCCCACGTCTTGAGCAGCTTGGGTTCCAGCGTGACGAGGTTCGCCTTCATGGGGAAAGGCGTGGAAGGCAGGTTCAGGGTCTCTTTGTACTCCATGGAGTCCTCCGATGATGCGCGGGAATTTCAAAGAATCGAATAGACCACACGCCTTCGGGGAAGTCAAGGCGCACAAAGCGTTCCGATGGATCGGGCCTGCTCCACCAGGCGTAGAAGCAGTCGAAATGTATGGAACACGTCTTCTTCAAGCATGGCCGAAACCGGAGAATGCAGGTACCGGCAGGGAACTCCGATAACGGCGGTCAGGACCCCGGCCCTGGACAGGTGGATGGGTCCGGCGTCCGTACCTCCCGTTAACGGACGTTTGTATTGGAACGGGATCCCGAGGAGTTGCGCCTCACGGCTGAGCGCTTCCACCAGGGAGGGCTTCACTAGGATGGTTTTGTCCGCCAAGGTAATGGCGGGCCCTTTTCCCAGGAAGCAGGATTGAGACGCCGGCGGGACTCCGGGAGTATCCCCCGTGGTCCCTTCCACGGCGAAAGCCAGATCGGGGCGTATACGATAAGCGGCCGTGGCGGCTCCCCGAGCCCCGATCTCTTCCTTGACGGAAAAGTTGGCCACCAGGGTGAAATCCACCGGAAATCGGGCGAAGTGGCGCACCAAAGCCACGAGCAGTGCGCATCCCACGCGGTCATCCAACGCTTTGCCGCTTACCACGCCGTTGTGCAGCCGGAGGAAGGGAGCCGTAAGCACACCCGGGGCGCCCATTCGAATCCCCAGCGATTCGACTTCGGCCGAATCGGAGCATCCAAGGTCGATGGCCAGATGCTCCACCGCATAGGCTTTCTTCTGGTCCTCCGGGGATTGGAGGTGAGGAGGAGTGACACCGATGACGCCCATCACGACTTGTTCCCTCGTCGATCTCAATTCCACTTGGTGGGCGGGCAATACCCTGGGATCCCAGCCTCCCAGAAGAGCGAACCGCAGAATTCCTTCCGGTTCTACGCCGCTGATCATGAGTCCCACCTCGTCCATGTGGGCGTCCAGCATTACGGTGAAGTCGGTTCCCGGGTTCAAGGCGACCGAGAGGTTACCCAGAACGTCCACTACCGTATGCACGTCCAGGTCATGGACAGCGTCCAGAATCCGCCGCCGCACTTCATCTTCGAATCCCGAAGGGCCGAAAGCGGTGGAGAGAGTCTCCACCAGGGTCATGACCGGAGCGAATCCGGGGAAGCCGCCGGGAGATGGACGGTTTTCCTGCATGGAATCCTCCCAAGCAAACGTGTTCAGGGTCTGAGGGGGTTCGGCTTGCGGTTGTCGGATGGGATCCTTCCGGACAGCGGGCGCCGGTAAGTGTCGGGTCACCCCGCTTCCGCGGCGTGAAAAACGCGTACACCAAAACAGGCCGCCGAGAAAACGGATCGCCGGCGGATCCTTACCCAGCCGTTGAAAAACGCGATCTGCTGCGTTGCGCTTCACCCTTCGTCATTGCGGCGTACTGGTTGTGCGCCTCATTCCTCAGGATTCGCGCGCCTTGCATCTCATCGTTTTTCATCAGCCTGCCCGCAATACGGTTTATCAACGGGCCATTACGTTTTGTCCGCCCAGGTCACCTGCCCCATGGCGTACAAGTTGCCCAGGAGTTTGTGATACGGCAGGACACGCACGGTTACGCCGATGTTCCCGGTCTTCTTAGTGGGAACCATGGCTTGGAAACGGTACTCCGAATCCCCCGAAGGCCCTTGGCACTCCATTTTAAGCGTGGATCGCTCCGTGAACAGGTTATCGGGACTCAGGCAACCGTAATACACTTCCACGAGCAGGTCTTCAGGCGTCAGGTTTCCCAACGTCAGGCGGGCGTCCACCTCGATGGTTTCGCCGGAAACGCGCGTGGCGGGGCTGCCGGTGGTGACTTCGAGAACGCGGACTTCCGGCCAGTGCATCATAACCTTTTGACGCCACTGAGACAGCTCCCGAGCCTTCTCGAAGTGATTGGCGCTGAGGCCCACGCAGTTCAACGTGGACGGGGCGTAACATTTGCGGGTGTATTCCTGAAGCATGCGGTGGGAGTTATACACCGGGCACAGATTCCGCATGGAGGTTTTGACCTTGTTGATCCACTCGCGGGGAAGACCGTCTTCCGCTTTTGAATAGAACAGGGGAACGATTTCTTTTTCCAGAAGGTCGTATATGTTTCGGCTTTCCACTTCGTCCTGATATTCCCGGTCCTCGTATTCCTCACCGGAACCGATGGCCCATCCGTTGTCAATGGTGTAGGCCTCCGCCCACCAGCCGTCCAGGACGCTCAGGTTCAGTCCGCCGTTGGCGCTTGCTTTCATGCCGCTGGTGCCGCAGGCTTCCAGGGGACGCAGGGGGGTATTGAGCCAGATATCCGAACCCTGCACCATGAATCGGGCTACCTTGATGTCGTAGTCTTCTATGAAGGCCATGCGTTGCCGGAATCGATCCTTCATGCTCACCTGGACGATGCGTTTGATGAATTCCTTGCCGGCCACGTCCTGCGGGTGGGCCTTTCCCGCGAAAATCACCTGCACAGGCCTCTCGGGATGGTTCAGAATGCGCTCGAGACGATCGATGTCCTTGAGCAACAGAACGGCTCGTTTGTAGGTGGCGAATCGACGGCAGAACACGATGGTGAGATATTCGGGATTCAACACTTCCTGTGCCGATTCAATCTCTCTTCGCGAGGCTCCCCGTCGTTCCAACTGGCTTCGGAGGCGCCTTCGGCAGAAGGACACGATCCGCTCCCTCAAGCGCACCTGAGCCCGCCACAACTCCGTGTCGGGAATTTGGCTGACCCGCTCCCAGATGCGTTCGAGTTCGGGATCTTCCACCCACCGGGGGCCAAGATAGCGGTGATACAGGTTGGCGGTTTCGTCCGATATCCACGATGGAATGTGTATGCCGTTGGTAATGGGGAGGATCGGAATGTCTTCTTCAGGGAAATGACGCCATACGGGTTGCCACATCTTGCGGGAAACCTCGCAATGAAGCTTACTCACCGCGTTGCTGGTGGACGACAAACGCAGGGCGAGGACCGTCATACAGAATTCTTCGTTCTGGTCCCAGGGGTTGGTGCGGCCGTATCCTAGGATTGCCTGGATGTTCAGTCCCAGGCGAGGCGCATAATCCGAGAAATACTCGCGCATGAGTTCGGGACTGAAGTAGTCGTTTCCCGCGGGCACCGGGGTGTGGGTGGTGAAGACATTGGAGCCGATGACCAGTTCCCGTGCTTCGTCGAAGGATAATCCGTGTTCTTCACGGAGCATGCGGATGCGTTCGAATCCCACAAAAGCGGAGTGTCCTTCATTCATGTGGAATACGGTGGGATTGATCCCCAGGACTTGAAGAGCCCGGACTCCCCCGATTCCCAGTACGATTTCCTGCCGCAGGCGCATTTCACGATTTCCGCCGTATAATTGAGCGGTGGTGTTCCGGAACTCAGCCGGATTGCCCTCCAGATTCGTGTCGAGCAGGTATAGGGGTACTCTGCCCACACTGAGGAGCCAGATCTGGATATGGACCGGTTGTCTCTTGAAAGAAACTTCCACATGGAAGGGATTGCCGGCGCTGTCCCGCATGAGCGTCAAAGGAAGTTGAGAGAATTCGTTCTTCGGATAGGTTTCTTGTTGCCAGCCTTCAAAATTGAGGTACTGTCGGAAATAGCCTTCCTGATACAGGAGTCCCACACCCACCATGGGGATATTCAGATCACTGGCGGACTTCAAATGATCCCCGCTGAGAATGCCCAGACCTCCGGAGTAGATGGGCATGCACTCGCTGATTCCGTATTCCGCCGAGAAATAGGCAACCAGGAAGTTCTCCGGCGTGGAACTGTCCAGAATGCCGCACTTCTTTCTCCCGAGATAATCCTCGAGCAACCTCAAAACCCGTTCCTGATGGGCCAGGAAACCTTCGTCGTTGACGGCGTCGTCCAGAGTTCTCTGATCCACGGTGTTCAGCATAAGCACCGGGTTATGGTTGGACTCTTCCCATAACTTGGGGTCCAGCCGCGCGAAGAGCGAAGACACCTCCGGATTCCAGGTGTACCACATGTTGTAGGCAATGGCGATGAGGGGTTTCAAGGGATCGGGGAGGGAAGGCAAAACTCGGAACTTGAGTATCGGTTTCATGAGGATCCTTCTCCATTGAGGCTTCGGAAGACTCTGCGAGATCCTGGGATGTCCACGGCCACATCGGATCTCGCAGCCGACGCGTTATGTGTAATGAATCAATCATGACTTTTCAAGCGATTTTCCCCGTGGCGTCGTTTGCAAACGCAAACAATCCAGGTATCATGGTCCGGAACGCATGGAATGCGGAGGGAATGAAGATGATGCGAAGGCAGGAAGCAGGTCAGTTGTTTCTGGTGGGGTTCCATGGGATCGAGCCTCCCCTGGAAATCCTGCGTCTGATCGACGAATACTCGCTGGGCGGCGTTATCCTGTTCAAGAGAAATCTTGAGGAACCAAATCAGATTGCGGAGTTGGCTCGGACGCTTCAGAAACGCGCGGCGCATAAAGGAGTTCCGCCCTTGTTCAACGCGGTGGATCAGGAGGGAGGCGTAGTAGCCCGGTTGGGCCCGCCTTTCACCGAGTTCTCGTCGCAAGGGGATTTGCCCGAAGACACGGCGTATCCGGACTGCTTCCAGAGAGGCGCCTCGATGGCCGGTGACCTGAAACGGGCGGGATTCAACTTCAATCTCGCACCGGTCATGGATCTCCGGCGACCCGGGGATACATCGAAAACCGGACGCCGTTGTTTCTCGGAAGATCCTCACCGTGCCGGGCGGCTGGGCGTCGGCGTGATTCGAGGACTTCAGGAGCATGGCGTTCCGGCCTGTGCGAAACACTTTCCAGGATTGGGCAGGGCCGAAAAAGATCCCCATGAGGAACTGCCTCGCATACGGGGTTCGCTGGATCGGGATCTGATTCCATTCCGGGCCGCCGTGGCTCATGACGTGGCCGCCGTCATGATGGGCCATGCGGTTTACGATGAATACGACTCGGAGAAACAGGCGAGCCTGTCCCCGGTTGTGGTCCAGGAGCTGCTTCGGAGAACCCTGGGATACCGTGGGCTCGTGCTTTCGGACGATCTGGAGATGGGCGCCGTGAGCAGACAGTATTCCCTGAAAGACGCTTCATTGCAGGCGTTTGAAGCCGGTTGCGACGTGCTGCTCATCTGCAGCCGCACGGAAGAAGTGGCGCCCTGCATATCCAGGTTGCTGAATGAAGTGAAACGGAGCGATGCACTGAACCGTAGGCTCCAGGAATCGTTGGAACGGGTGCATAGAGTTAAAGTGCGGTACCTTGCTTCCGGTTCTCCCTGATGAAGCGTCACGCCGAAGGCGTGACCGCAGATCGCGTTTTTCAACGGCTTGTAACGGGTCTACGGATGCGGTCGCCGGGACGGGAGGCTGGACTCGATTTGGGAGGGGTTGAGGTATGGAGCGGATCAAGATCGGCATCAGTTCGTGTCTGTTGGGTAATGAAGTGCGATACGACGGCGCCCACCAACTGGATCGGTTCCTGAGAGACACCCTGGGGCAATACGTGTCCTATGTTCCCGTGTGTCCTGAAGTGGAATGCGGATTGCCCGTCCCCAGGGAACCCATGCGTCTGGAAGGGGATCCTCGATTTCCCAGACTGGTGACGTCACGAACCCGGAAAGACTTGACCGAACAAATGACTGGATGGGCGGAGCGGAGGATTCTCGAACTTGAAGCAGAGGGACTGTGCGGATTTGTCTTTAAGAAGGATTCGCCCAGCAGCGGCATGGCGCGCGTAAAGGTATACGGTCCCGACGGTATGCCTCAAAAAAACGGCGTGGGCCTGTTTGCCCTGCTGTTCATGCATGCGTTCCCTCTTGTCCCTGTGGAGGAGGATGGACGACTCCACGACCCGGCGCTTCGGGAAAACTTTGTGGAGCGGATTTTCGTGTTCAAACGTTGGAGAGCGATTCTCGGGAAGCAACCCTCCGTGCGTGATCTCGTGGAATTCCATACCCGGCACAAGTTGTTGGTTCTCAGCCACAGTCCCCGGCTCTCCGGCGAGATGGGCAAATTGGTGGCGAGGGCCAAAGAATTTCCGGCGGAGGAGTTGACCTCCAAGTACCAGGAACTCCTCATGGAAGCACTGAAGCTCAAGACCTCCGCCAAGAAGAATACGAACGTTCTCCAGCATATGATGGGGTACTTCAAGAAGCGTTTGTCGGCGGACGAAAAGCAGGAGCTTCTGGAGGTGATCGGTGCGTATCATGATGGACATGTGCCGCTCATCGTCCCGGTTACCTTGATCAACCACTATGTGCGCAAGTACGAAGAACCCTATCTCCGGGACCAAATGTACCTGCATCCGCATCCCATCGAACTCCAACTGAGAAATCACGTGTGACCCGTTTTCGGGTTGGCGCAGCCTGGGGGCGGAAACGCAAGATAGTCGGCGGACCGGGGAAACAGGCCGGGAATGGAAACGACCGGTTTCCCCTTTTTGCAGAGATGGGGGAAGCGCCGGATACCGGCGTTTTCTCCCGGAATTCCATCTTCAGTCGTTGTCCACGATACTCTCTCTGAGCGCCTTGAAGCCCGGAACCGGCACGGGGAAGAAACTGTCCTTCTCCGGATGATACATCAGGCGGTACGAGAATCCGAGATTCCCCTGAAGATTCATGACATCCCATCCTTTGCGGAAATACGGACAGTCGTCGTTGAAGCACACATACATGAATTCATTGGTCCAGTCGGTGAACGGGTTGTGGGGTACCATCCACTTGTTCATGCGCCGGCCGCAATAGGGGCATTCCCGGGTATAGCGGGTTCGTTTCCTTCGTTCGTCGATGACCCCGGCATCGGGAAATCCGTAATCCATCAGATCCAATTCCAGAACCGGACGGGACCTTCGATGGAAACCCGATCCTTTTCGGTCTGCGTATACAGCGTAGATCGGGTCGCTGGGGATCCCCAGATGAGCATACTTGTCGTCCTCAGGGCGAGGTTTTCCCTTGGATACGTAGACCTTGGGATCCTCATACAGGCCGCTCTCGCCGAAGAAATCCTCCACGAGAATCACCCGTTCGAGTTCTCCGGAACGCCGCCATAAATTTACCGCTTTCTGCGGGAACATCCGGTTGGAAAAAACCACCAGGAAGAGTCCGCCGGGTTTGAGGATTCGGGCGACATCCGCAAATACCTCGAAGGGCCGGGTCATGTAATCCACGGAGACGGTGTTCAGCACCACATCGAAGGAAGCGTCCGGAAACGGCAGTCGGGGATCCCGGTTCAGGTCGTGGATGACGTATTCGGAGAGAGCGGGATTTTCAGCGAGTTCATTCCGGTTCAAACCCAATCCCACCACTTTGAAAGGTCGGATGCGGTCCGGAATGTGCGAATCCCATCCCGCCATCAGGTCCAGGATGATGGGTTCCTCTTCCACGATCAGTGTCTCAATGATCCGTTCCACCGTGGTCAAGGCTAACGAATCCAAGTGCGATACGAATCGGTCGCGCGCATAAAAGAGAGCGTCGTGAGTTTCATCCGCCCTGTCAAATGCGTCGCCCGCGTATAAGGAATTTCGACCAATTTCTTTGGTTGCGACATTCATGACCGTTCCTTTCAGTGTGTGTCTCATAGGGTTTAGCAAATAATTATTGTAATAGAATCATTCCAGCGGCACCTGACAAGGGACCTTCAGGCGGGTAGCCGGAATCGGGCCGGGATAGGGGGAAGCGGGGGAAAGGGACCGGGCTGCGCGTGAGCGAAGGTCCACGAGGGTCGATGCGGGATCAAGCCAACGAAAGGAAGCGGGCGTTCGTGGCGCCGGTGAGCAGCAGAAAGGACTGGATTCGAACGCGCAGGAGTTCACGATCCTTCCCGGAAAGAAGGGGATTCAAGTGATCGTGGCGGGCTTTGAACCACTGGAGAATGTTGCGTTCCTGCTCGGGATCGTTGACCGGCCCGCAGATTCCCTGGACCGTGAGTGCCTGGATGTGTCCCCGATGGGTGGATTCCGTTGCCGCACGCGTGTCGATGAGAAGGCTCACGTTGGGATTTTCCAGGATGTTGCGGTACTTCCGAGTGGATCGGGAGGTAACGAGATACACGGTGGGCTCGTCCGGATCCGCCAGATAGGTCATAAGAGAGCAGCGAGGCGTGTCTCCGGCGCAGGTGGCCAGTACGCACAGGTCGTGTCCCCTTAAGAGAGACATCATCTCGTTCAGCATATCATCGGGCCTCCGCAGGTGGAATAGTGGACCCTGATGCGGAGGGGGAGGTCCGGCAATCGGATGTTTCGGAGGGGTCAAAGGGTTCCGGTGGACTCGTTATGGGTTTCCCCGTGGATCGCGCCAGGTTCAGAAGCGTACCTCGAAACATACGTTGATGTATGGGGTACAGGCCGTACCAGTAGGCCAAACCCGCCAGTCCCCGAGGTAGAAACCGGCCGATTTGCCGGAGTTCGATTACGCCGTCACCCACCGGCAAGGCGTTGAATTCCAGGGTCGCCTCTCCAGGGGCTTTCATCTCGCCCCAAAGCAGGAGCCGTTCCGGTGGGCGGATTTCGAGTACGCGCCAGAGGTCCAGCGCGTCTCCCACGAACAGTTCCTGAGGATGGCGGCGTCCCCGTCTCCTGTTTACTCCTCCCAAAACCAGATCCATCCATCCTCTCATGGTCCACAAGGCATTCGCGAAGTGCCAGCCCGAACGCCCCCCCAGTCGCTGGATGGGCGCCCACACCTCTTCGGGCCCAGCCTGGATCCGAATCCGCCAGGCGCAGGTCAGCACTGTTCCTCCCGCATACGGGGCGTCGCCGCAGTCCACCCATTCCGGCGTGGAAACAGGTCCCGCATCCATCCAGCAAGTTTCGATACGATTCCGGCGGGTATGCTCCAGGGCCAGTCGGATGGCCTGCCGGGGGGACACCCATTCCTGGGGAATGATGGAGCGGATGCGTGTATCCCTGCAAATCATGGGATTACGCAGGCTTTCCGCCAGAGGGCGGGCCAACGCCGAGGGCAGGGGCGTAATCAAGTGGATCCAATAGGAGCTCAATTGCGTGGAGAATACCGGTACGGGAATAATGATTCGTCTGCGGAGTCCGGCCTCCTCGGCGTAGATCTCCATGAGCCGCCTGTAGGAAAGGATTTCCGGCCCTCCGATGTCGTAGGTCTGTCCGGTGGTTTCCTCGTGTTCCAGACATCCGGCCAGAATTTCCAGCACGTTTCGAACGGCCACGGGTTGGCAGGGCGTATGGACCCACCGGGGAGTGATCATCACCGGCAGCCGATCCACCAAATACCGCATGATCTCGAAGGAAGCGCTTCCGGAACCCAGGATGACCGCGGCTCGGAGAAATGTCACGGGTACAGGGCCGGATTTTAGAATACGTGCGACCTCATGACGGGATCGAAGATGGGGGCTGAGCGCGGATCGTTCATCGCCCAGTCCGCCCAGATACACCAGCCGGCTCAGGTTTCCCCGGGCGGCCGCCTCCACCATGTTGGAAGCGGCGGTTCGGTCCGTTTGTGCGAAATCGCTGCTGCCCGGATTCATGGAATGCACCAGATAATAGGCCGTGGAACATCCGCGGGCGGCTTCTTTCAAGGATTCCAGATCCAGTACGTCTCCCCGGACCAGTTCCGCCTTGGGATCCGTGGCCCAGGGACGGCATGCGAGCTTGGAGAGGGAACGGGCCATGCAACGGACCGAGTGTCCTCGTTGCAGCAGAAGGGGAACCAACCGGCCCCCGATATACCCGGTGGATCCGGTGACCAAGACGAGTTTGGAATGCATGGCGCCGCCTCCGATCAGAACATTCCCTCGGCGCAGACGTGTCGAGAATCCTTGATCTCCGATCAACCGTGCTGCGGTGGACGAGGTCTGGACATTTCCCCGGCAGCCGCACCAGTGTATCCCGGCCCGGCCTGCAATGGGTATAACCCGTTTCCCGAGATCCCGCGACGTGCGGCTTGATCCCGGTGTTCCTGAAAAGTTCGGCTTACCTGGGGGCTCTTCGAGCCACAAGGGAGTGCTGTATCCAACTTCCCGGATCGATGTGTCGTTCCTGGTGGGAACGAATCAAGAGATATCCGCCCAGAGAGCCGAAAAGCAGATTGGGAATCCAGGTGCCTAAAGCTACGGGTACGTGGTTGCCTTCCCCCAGGCTTCGAGTGGCGCTCAATAATATGAAATACACGAAGAAGATGATCATACCCAAGACCATCCCCCGAGAAGTCTTGGCGCCCGAGAACTGGACCCCCAGGCTGATGCCGAGGAGAGCGAGGACCAGGCAGGCTACGGGAAGGGCGAATCGCTGGTGGTATTCCATAAGCGCCATCTGGTGTCGTTCCGTTCCCCGTTCTCCCGTGCGGAGAAGCGTCCTGAGCTGAGTCAGGTTCATTTCTTCGGGTCTGAGCGGTCCCCTGGATTCCCGGAATTCCTCCAAACCGATGAGCGTGTCCGTATGTACCGTAAGATCGTAGCGGTCGAAAGTGATGTTTTGGGTCACTTCCATGTTTGGGTCCACGCGACTGATCACGCCGTCATGGATTTGGAAGATCAATTCCTCTTTTTCCGGCAATGACAGGAGATATCCTTCCCGAGCCACGATGGTATACCTGAGATCGGGATTTCGTTCGTCTGAGATGAGGACCTCTTCCATGCGTTTTTCTCTGGGAGAGTAGGATGTCATATAGACGATCACTTTGCCCAGAACATCGTTGAAAACCCCTTCCTTCAGGGCCACGTCCGCATTGGTCTGGATGATCTTTCGGATGGTTTGTTTGGCCGATTGGTGTCCCCAGGGAAGGGCGTACATGGAAATGAAGAGAGCGCAGGCATAGGCGGAAAGGGCCAGAAGGGCAACGGGGGGCAGCATCTGGACGAGACTCACCCCCGCGTTCTTGACGGCCGTGATTTCATTGTCCGACGAAAGCCGGAGAAAGGCCATGAAGACGGCCATCAGTGTGGCCATGGGCAGCACGAAGAGCAGAAAGTACGGCAGGATCGAGAGTACCAGAAAAATTACATCCCATAGAGACACTCCCCGGCTTACGACCATGTGCATGATCTGGGTCATCCTGCCCAGTATGAGAACCGAGAGGAATACCAGGATGCTGACCAGAAAGGTGGGCAGCATTTCGGTGAACAGGTACAGGTAGATGCGTTTGGGCATGAATTTTCCGGAACGCCTCTAACAGGCCGTTACGAAGCGTTTAAAGACCCTCCAGGGAACGGGGTGCAAACCTGCCTGCTCCATGCGTGGAACCCGCCGGGAAGGTGCGCATCCGTGTGGAAAAATATCTCTCTATATACCATATCCGAAGTCCGGATTGAAACACCTGACGGGCGGGACGAAAGGATCGCCGGACGCTCTGTTTTCCGGAAGGTCGGGGGTGAAACCGGAACCAACCCGCTATGAACCGGATTTGCCGATGGATGCGTCTTGGCGCCCCGGATGAAAAGCCTCAGCCTCGTGAGATGATTTGAAAACGGCGGGTAGTTCATATAGAAGAATTCCGGGATGAAGTTGCTCCCATGAAGATTTCGATACCCTGGCCCCGGAAGCCTTGTGGAGAACGAATATTGGGCCGGTGGTTAACGCCACCGGGAGAGGCCCGCGGGGCGTCCTCTTGGGTGAATGGGGAAGCCCCAACTTTCTGCAACGTTTCGACGCCTGCGCATCCTGCGTCGCAATGCATGTTGCCGGTACACCGGGGGCGCACGCGTTTCGAGAGGTTCACGAAAGTGCGCACGGCAACAGGACGTGTCCGTTGAACCCGCCCCTTCGGGGAAGGTCGGTTGAGCCGCCATGAATATCATTCCCTGGCTGATTGAACAGGATCGAGCGCTGTTCCTCTGGGTGAATCAACTGCGGATCGCCCTCTTGGACAGTCTCATGCCGCTTTTCATGGATTGGACCTCCTACTGGGTCCTAGTGGCTTTTTGCGCCCTCGTCCTGGGTATCCGGGGAGGAAAGCGGGTTTGGTTCGCCTTGGCGGCGTTCGGCGTGTTGGTGAGCTGCGTGGATCTGTTGAACTCGGGAGTTCTGAAGCCGCTTTTCGGTCGTTCCAGACCCTATGAAACGCTCCCGGATGTGCGCGTATTCTGGAACGGTTGGATGAGATGGGAACCGCTGCGAGACGCCTCCATCGGAGAGACCATCTCATTTCCATCCAGTCACGCGGCGAACAGCTTCGCCGCCGCCGTTTTTCTGGGTGCGACCTTCAAGTCTCTGCGAATGGGGTTCTTTACCGCCGCAGCGGTAATTTCTTTTTCTCGAGTGTATGTGGGGGTGCGCTATCCTCTGGATGTGATCGCGGGAGCTATGGTGGGGATCTTCTCGGGGGTCTTGTTCCTCCGGATGGCGCGCATCGTTTGGAGCGCACTCTCCGGCTGGAAGGGGAGCGTTCGATTCCACCGTTGGGTCGAGTCCATGAGCAGTGAGGATCGCCGGCACACGGATTATTATTGGCCCGGTGTGTTCCTTCTGGCGGGAGCCGCCTGGGCCTGGCGGCACTGGGAGACGCCCGCGAGTTCCTACGGAACCGTCTTCCCCATAAGGATCCTTTTGGCCAGTGTCGGTCTTTGCCGGGTGGCGCTAAGCCTGAAGCGGATGCATTCCGTCAGGGGGAAAAACTTCTCATGGGGGTGACTCTGTGTGCTCTGGCGATGTTTGCGGGGATGGAGCACCGACGTGGCCCCGAGTTTGACTGGGGCAAGGGGGGCAGCGGCGCCTTTTGGAGAACCGGGCCGCAATTGGCGCTCGCCTATCATGAACGGGATTTCTCGAAGTATTGCGCCTCGGGTGAGGATGGATTTCTGGTTTCGCAGCCCCTGTATCTTTCACAGGGACGTATCGGACAGGTGATGGTGGATCTGGAAGTCGTTCATCTGGAGAACCATGACCACGTGGCGATCTACTACGATCTTGGGTCCGGATTTGTCGCCGATCAGGCGGTATATCTCTTGATCGAGGAAGGGAGACGGGAATACGTCTTTCCTCTGCAGATAGATACGCGTTTGTTCCGCTTGCGCCTGGATCCCACCGCCCGTCCGAACACGTGCATCCGTGTGTATTCGGTCCGTATCGAAGGGTCAGGCAAAGCAACACCGGCCGGCTGAACAGGGCATCGTCCGAAGGACGTGGTTCCTTGCGGATGGCGGACGTCGGGTTCCGGAACAGCGCGGCCGAGACAACGCGCGGCAAGGCTGTCCGTTCGGGGCCCTTCGGAGCGGGCAACGGTTTGGTCAGGGAGCCCGTTTGCGGCGTCTGGCAGCCCGCTGGTACACCGTGTTGCCGGCGGGCCGGTGCAAAACGACGAGAGGCAAGGCGGGCGAATCCTGAGGAATGAGGCATCGATACAAGTATGCCGCAATGACGGAGGATGAATCCTCACGTCGATGGCGTGACCGCGGATCACGTTTCTCGACGGCCTGCTAGATGTCCTCCCGAATGCTGATTGCTTCGTTGGGGCATTTTCGAGCCGCCTCAAGGCATTTCTCCCGGAGGTTGTACGGAATCTCTTTCAAAATCACCGTGGCTTTCTTGCTCCCCTCCTGGAACCGGAATACCTCCGGGCATGCCTTGACACAGAGGCCCGCGGTTTGACACTTGATCTGGTCCACTTCGATATGCACGAGATTCTCCTTAATAGTGTAGACGATTCCGGATTGGACAGTGGGAATCCCCCCGGACGAAGCGCCCTGTAAACAAGCCGTTTCACGCGGTAGAGGCTGCGGCGAAACCGTGTGTCCGACCGGCTGATGAGCACCGGCGGGATGTGCGGCGACCCGCGCAGCGGATCACGCTTCTTGCCGAAATTTCGAATTATTTATAGCATAGACGGTGAACCATGACTACACGATCATGGAACAAGCGGATGGGGGCGACGAGTTTACTGGTATGAGCATGCTACCCTCAGGGAGGCCGAAGATGACCGATATGGATCGACCCGCTTTGGACGAGCTGGCTGAATCTTGTGGTATTGAACCGGAGTATGAAGACGTATGGGGCCAAGTGCGCCGAATCGAGCCCGGCATCCAGCGCGCCCTTCTGAGGGCTATGGGATTCGGAGTGGACAGGGAAGAAGAGGTGCTGCGGGAAAAGGATCGACTGCTGCGCGAGCGGTTCGCGGCCATTCTGCCTTCGATGCTTGCCGTTTCCAAGGATCGTCTTCCGGCCTTCTTGAAGTTCCGGCTGCCGCCTGATAAGGCGCCGGGCAGGGATATGCGTGCGGGCGTGACGTTGAGCGGGTGCGTGAACGGGCAAGTCCACATGGCCTTCACGGAAGATCAGATGGTTTTTCTCGAGTCGTTGGAGGAAAACGGATACTCCGTGGCGGTTTACGGAGTGCCGTTTCCAGGGGACCTCGAACTCGGGGACTACCAGGTCTGTCTCCGCATAGAAGAGGGCGGGATTCTGCAGGAAACCTTTATGGTTTTAGTGGTCTGCCCGCCCCGTGCTCATTTGCCCGCGTCCTTGGAGTCCGGAAGCAAGGCGGCCGGTTTGGATGTATCGTTATACAGTTTGCGTTCGGGACGAAATTGGGGGGTCGGAGATTTCACGGATCTGAAGAATGTTGTGGATTGGTGCCGGGATCGGCTGGGCGCCCGCATGATCCGGATCAATCCCCTGCAGGCGATTCACAACCGTAGACCGTATAATGTGAGCCCCTATCTTCCCTTGAGTCCGATCTATTACAACTATCTGTACCTGGACATGGAAGCCGTGCCCGAGTTCGAGTCCTGCCCCGAGGCCCGGGACTTGCTGCACCAGCCGGAAATCCAGGAGCTTTTGGCGGATCTCCGAAATTCGGAGTTCGTGCAATACGAGAAGGCGGCCGCACTCAAACGGCGGTTTCTGCATTTGCTCTTCAGGGAATTCCAATCTCTGCCTGAGGAGCATCCCAGATGCGCCGCTTTTCGGCAATACGTGGAAAGAGAAGGGGACGCCCTTCGTGACTTTGCTTTGTATCTGGCTCTGAGCGAGCATTTCGAGCAGGCGTCTCCGCCGCTCTGGGTGTGGCAGGATTGGCCCGAGCGGTTTCGGCATCCGGACTCGGAAGGGGCGCAGGCGTTTCTGATCGAGAACCCGAATCGCGTTGAATTTCATCAGTACGTGCAGTGGGAGCTGTCCCGGCAACTGGAGAACGTGGAAGTCCATGCTTTCGAGCGAGGCCTTTCCCTGGGGATTCTTCATGATCTGCCGCTGGCCATGGATCGGTGTGGTTGTGAATCCTGGGCATATCCCTGCTTTTACGTCTCCGGAGTTCGGGTGGGGGCGCCGCCGGATGATTTTTCACCCGAAGGGCAGGATTGGGGCTTTATGCCTTTCAACCGGGAGGTCTTGGAACAAGACGCCTACCGCCACCTGAGGCGGCAGTTTCAAAAAAACTGCCGCCCCGCGGGAGGGCTGCGCATCGACCATGTGATGCGCTTTTTTCGCCTGTACTGGATACCCGAGGGGAAGACTCCTTCCGAGGGCGCCTATGTGAAAGAACGGTATGAGGACTACCTGAATTTGCTCGCACTGGAGAGTCAACGGAGTCGAACCCTCATTGTGGGTGAGGACCTGGGCACGGTCCCGGGGGAAATCCGGGAAACCCTTCGGCGCAAAGGGGTCCTGTCTTACAGGTTGCTCATGTTTGAAAAGGATCCGAAAGGTATGTTCCTCAGTGAGGATGCATACCCGGAGGCTGCCGTGGTGTCGTTTTCCACCCATGATCTACCCACCATGGCCGGATTCTTCAACGGCGCCGATATCGAGTTGAGACACCGGCTGAACCGCCTGGGAAACGACGGAGCGTACCACCGGGCCCTGGAAGAACGGGTGAGAGATACGCAGTCCCTTCTGAAACTTCTCAACTCCAGGGGATTTCTGGAGGAAGCCTATGCCGTCGAGACGGACTCCTTGTCCGGCCTGAGTGATACGATACGTGAGGCCGTGTGGGCCTTCCTGGCGCATACTTCCTGTAAGTTGTTTCTCATTGCTCTGGAGGATCTATTGAAGGACGAGCACCAGCAAAACATTCCCGGAACCACCCATGAGAACATGAATTGGTCCCATAAGATGCCTGTTTCCCTGGAGGATCTGCATGGGCCTGAATGGGAAGAACCGGTTGCCCGGCTGCGCGCCGTTTTGGAGCGGTCGGGGCGATGTGGAAACGGCGCAATTCCATCGGCGTCCACCGGATAGTCGGCCGGGATTGTTTTTTCAATGGTTCCGGGAATCAATACGGTCCCAAACCCGTTGGATTCGGCGGGAGGCTGCATTACAATGGGATGAGGATGCTTATCAGTCCGTTGATAAGCGCCGTTTCGAGAAGGCTGATGAAAAGCGATGAGATGCAAGGCGCGAATCCTGGGGAATGCGGTATACCATAGCATGCCGCGATGACGAAGGATCAAGCGCAACACAGCGGATCGCGTTTTTCGACAGCCTGTTATTACGAAAGGCCAAAAGCTTCATGAGAAGGGGCTGCGTGATAGGTCCGGACCTCGGTGGACACCGAGGGCACTGATGGGAAATCCACGGTGGGCCGGTGGATGCCGTACCGGGGCCGATGGGCTCCGCGTTGACGATATAGTCATGAGTTGATGGCATCCGTTCGTTTCCCACAAAGGATGATTCGGAAACTATCGGCGTGGGAGCGAGGTAAGTCGTGAATGAGAAAAAGGCGGTGACTGGTTCGGAACCTTGGCACGCCAGGGACTTGGCGTATGTGTTCGAGAGATTTCTTTCGGGAACCGAAGGATTGACCCAGGAGGAAGCCGACCGGCGTCTCGAGGAGTACGGGCCGAACCGGTTGCCCGCCCAGAAGCGCCGGGGACCGCTGATGCGGTTTATATCCCAGTTCCATAACGTGCTGATCTACGTGTTGTTGGCGGCGGCCCTGGGAACCGCGCTGATGAATCACTGGGCGGACGCGGCCGTGATCTTGGCCGTGGTGCTCATCAATGCCTTTATCGGATTCATTCAGGAGGGAAAAGCCGAGGAGGCCATAGAGGCCATACGCGGTCTCTTGTCACCCACCGTGACGGTTCTAAGGGACGGCAGGCGCGTATCCGTCGAGTCCGAGAAGCTGGCGCCCGGAGATATGGTCTATCTCCAGACTGGGGATCGGGTTTCCGCGGACATGCGGCTCACGTATGTCAAACAGCTCCGCATCGACGAAGCGGCGCTCACGGGTGAGTCCGTACCGGTGGATAAGACGGAGACCGTGCTCGATGAGGATTTGTCGTTGGGTGATCGGTCGAATATGGCGTTTTCCGGGACGCTGGTGAGCTACGGCCAAGGTGCGGGTGTGGTTGTGGGGACGGGGGAAAATACCGAGTTGGGACGGATCAGTTCTCTCATGGCCACCGTCTCGGCTCCCACCACCAAGCTCCTGCGGCAGATGGCCCAGTTCGGGCGATGGCTTACGGGGGCCATTATCCTTTTATCCCTGGTGGCCTTCGGGTTCGGTTTGTTCTTTCGGGATTACACGGTGGAAGCCATGTTTCTGGCCGCCGTGGGCATCGCCGTGGCCGCCATCCCGGAGGGGCTCCCCGCCATCGTATCCATTACACTGGCCATCGGGGTTCAGCGGATGGCTCGGCGGCGAGCCATCATCCGGAAGCTTCCTTCCGTGGAGACGCTGGGTTCGGTGACGGTGATCTGCTCGGATAAAACGGGCACCCTGACCCGGAACGAGATGACCGTGAAGACCGTGGTGACACCCACACAGGTGTTTGAGGTGAGGGGAGTGGGATATGCTCCGGAGGGCCGGTGCTCTCTGAAAGGGAAGGAAGTGGATTGCCGGGAGTATCCCGAGATCCTGGAGTTGGCCCGGGGCGGAGTGCTGTGCAATGAAGCCTCAGTCCATCCCAAGAACGGAGAATACCAGCTTCACGGAGATCCCACGGAAGGCGCCCTGGTAGTCCTCGGAATGAAGGCGGGTTTGGATGTCGAGAAAGAGCGTACTCTTCGGCCGCGTCTGGATGTGATTCCCTTCGAGTCGGAGCATCGTTTCATGGCGAGCCTGCACCGGGAGGAAGACGGGACCGGCGTGATCCACGTAAAAGGGGCCCCGGAACGTATTTTGGAGATGTGTGAAAAGGAACGCCGTGACGGAACGGATTCGGACTTGGATACGGAATATTGGGAGTCCGAAATGGAAGAGGTGGCCGGCCGGGGTCAACGATTACTGGCCGTGGCCATGAAACGTGTTGCAACAGAGATGAAGGAAATAGGTGTCGGTGATGTGGAAAGCGGCCTGACGCTGTTGGGCATGGTGGGGATCATCGACCCGCCGCGAGGGGCCGCCATCAGCGCGGTGAAGCAGTGTCGCTCCGCAGGTATCCGAGTGAAAATGATAACGGGCGATCATACGGTCACCGCCCGCGCCATCGGTGCTCAGATGGGCATCGGGGACGGAACGTCTTCACTGTCGGGCCGCGAGTTGGACGAGTTGGACGACGAACGCTTGCGGGAAGTGATTCCAAAGGTGGATGTGTTTGCCCGGGTAAACCCGGAACATAAACTGCGCATTGTCCGGGCGCTGCAATCGGACGGCGAAGTGGTGGCCATGACCGGCGACGGCGTGAATGACGCACCGGCGCTGAAAAGCGCGGACATCGGCGTGGCCATGGGGATAAAGGGAACGGAGGTGGCCAAGGAAGCGGCGGGAATGGTCCTGGCGGACGATAATTTCGCTTCCATCGCCCATGCGGTGGAAGAAGGCCGCACGGTGTACGACAACATCCGAAAGGCCATTATGTTCATTCTGCCCACGAACGCGGGGGAAGCCGGTATCATCGTCACGGCGATTCTTCTGGGTCGAACTTTGCCCATCACGCCCATCCAGATCCTGTGGGTGAACATGATTACGGCCGTGACGCTGGCTCTGGCTTTGGCCTTCGAGCCTTCGGAGGCCGACGTCATGCGGCGTCCGCCCAGGCATCCCGATGAACCGATCTTGTCCCGGTTCCTGCTCTGGCGCGTGTTCTTCGTTTCCATCATCGTTCTGTCGGGGACCTTTGGGCTTTTTGTCTGGGAGCGGGCTCAAGGTGCTTCCATCGAAGTGGCCCGCACGGTGGCGGTAAATACGCTGGTGATGTTCGAGATTTTCTACCTCCTGTGTACACGGCATCTCACGGCATCGGCCCTCTCCCAGGAAGGCTTGTGCGGCAACGGATACGCACTGGCCGCCATGGGCGTGGTCGTCGCCCTGCAACTGGTGTTTACGTATGCGCCTCCCGTTACGGCTCTGTTCGGTGTCGCTCCCATCGACGGCTCCGCCTGGGTCCGGATCGTGGGGATCGCGTTTCTCGTGCTCGTCCTGGTGGAGGTCGAAAAATTCGTGCTGCGGAAAAGAGGACCGGTCCGCGTGTAATGGCGGGCGTCGAGGGATCTTGGGTGGAGGGGAAGCTACTAAATCCCCTCCCTGTACCCGGACGTATGCGGGAAGGCTCATAGACGACAAAGGGACCGTGGATCAAGCAGTTATCCTCGGGCGGCCAAGACCTGTTTTTTGAGCCGGCTCACATGCCCCCTGCCCATACCCTTCACTTCGCAACCCAGTTCGAAATATCTGCGGATCTGGCTGTCGGTCAGCATGCCGAAACAGTCCACCACCGCCAGAGGCTTTCCCGCCATTTCCACCACGGCTTCGGGTGCGGTTTCCAGGTATTCCCTGTGTTTCACGGCCAGGACCAACGCGTCGGCTCCCACCAGAGCGTCTTCCAGTGTCCGTTCCATGCGGAGCTGCTTCAAGTGTTCCTGGTTGCGAAAAAAGCGGGCGCGGCTTTGTCCCGTGACCGGGTAAGTTTCCTGGTTTTCGAACTCCCACCAATGCTTCACGTAGGGGTCGTACACGGAAATTTCACCGCCCATTTCCACCAATTTCCGAACGATCAACTCGCTGCCGCTGTATCGGGTATCCCCCACTCCTTCCTTATAGGAAGCGCCCAGCAGAGCGATACGTGCGGCGGCCACGATCCTGCCCATGTTCCGAAGCGCGTCCCTCACGAGTTGCGCCGCATGAAGCGCGCGCGTGTCATTGATATTGATGGCCAGAGGCGTCATCCGGAATATCCGGTCCTCGAACCCCATGAGATGGCGGTAAGACCAGATGCCCAGGCCGCCGTCCTTGGGAAGACAATAACCGCCGATGCCCGGGCCCGGAAAAATAATGTTCGAATGGGTGGGGCGTACCTGGATGGCTTCCAGCACCTTGATGAGATCCACCCCGTTCCGCTCGGCGAACACGGACCATTCGTGCAGAAAGCCGAGTATGACGGCGCGATAGGAGTTTTCCACTATTTTGCAGGTCTCGCTTTCGACAGGCCGATTGAGAACGGTCAACGGATACCGGTCCACGTGGATGACTTCCGAGAGGAATCGGACCACGCGATCGCGGCTGTGGTCGTCGATGCCGCTGCACACCCTCCAGAAGTTGCGAACGGAATCCACGTATCGGCTTCCGGGCATCACCCGTTCGAAGCTGTGAGCCAGGCAGGGTTCGGCCTGGATGGCCCTGCGCTCGAATTCCTTCTTGATCAGGGGGTAGGCGATATATTCCGTAGTTCCGGGGGGAACGGTGGTTTCTATGAGCACCAGACAGTCGGGAGAAATCAACCGGCCGATGATCCTGAAGGCCTCTTCCAGGTCGGCCATTTCGGCCCGGCCCGATTCCACGTCTCCCAAATGCTCCTTGACGAAGTCGCACTGGATGTCCACGACGACCACGTCCGCCAGCGAAAGAACGTCGTAGGTGAAAGTGGCCGTCAGGGTCTTTCTTTCCTGGACGGTTCTTCGGATCATCCGTTCCACCTCGGGATCTTCGGAAGATACAGGCGGCCATCCCCGGTTGAGATAGGGAATCTTCCAGAAACTCCTGGAACTGGGGCGTTGCATCCCGATGACGAACTTGCCGGGACGTCCTGTCTCCGGATTCGTGGAATCCGCTACCACCGCGGCCATGACGGCGCCTACGAAACCGATCCCCATGACGACCACGACCTCTTGGCCGTTTCTCCGCGCTTCTTCGGCAAGTTGTTCAAGACGGTGGAATTCCGTTCGATAGTCCTGTTCATCGGGTAGCGGAAAGGATTCACCGTCCGGACTGATGGAATGAATCATCGCAGGTTCTCCCGTACAAATCCCGGAGGGCCGGGATTGAGGATAAAGGGGTTCGCCCTTTCGGGTATCAAAATCGAGGCCGGATAATACCGTCCAGGTAGCGGTGGATCAAGGACAAGTTTTGGTGTATCTTAACTTTCCGAAACGCTTCCCAAGAACGGACTTTGATTATGGAAGAATGGATCGTGGAATACACGCCCATAGAGGTCAAATCGCATTTGTATGTTTTTGCCGTATCCTTTCTGACCCTGTCGCACGCCGGGTCTTATGAACAGTATTGTGACCTCATGGAAGCGGTTTCTTTTCAGGAACCGGAGACTGAAAGTCAGATGGCTTCGGCGCTGGTCGAGATCGGACACCAGCTGGGCATTCGCGTTTCCCACGCATCAGCGGGCCGAAGGAACCGGGCGGTGGAGGAAGCGGCTCGGAAGGCCGATTTGTGGATTCAGGGAGGCCTGTTCCTGATGAAACGGAGGGAACCCGCCGCCGGCGCCGGCGGAGAACCATGCCCGGCCCCGAGAATTCTATACGGAGTCGGTGACGGATTCGATGCACGGCCCGGCGTAGCGGTTCTCAATTCCCGAAAACCGACGAGAATCCGGCGCGGAGAGCGGTGGGTCCGCGTGGCCGTGGAAATGACTCGCAGGGCTGTCCATGCAGGATGTTCCATAGTCGGCAGTTACGGGACCCTTCCCTATGATCTGATCATGTTGGAGGCGGCGCGGTTGCAGGCCCGTGCCTGGATCGTATGTCCCGACGCCTGGCCCTTCATGCGGGCGGAAGGACTCCCGCCGCCCCCGCAGGTCCGGTCCAGGCTGGATTTGTTTCCGGATAGAAGCACATTCGTTACCCCGTTTCCCCCTCGCCGCCGGCCTCCGCCGCATCGTTTGGGATTCGTGCGGGACCAATGTGTGGCGGGTTTGGCCTGTTCTCTGTGGATGGGGGAGATCCGACGGGGAGGAAACATGGAACGTTTGGGCCGGGAAATCCTGCAAAGAGGGGGCTCAATGGCGGTGTACGTACCGGCCGGGTTTGATCCAGGCACGGCCGGGAACGCCGCCCTCCTGGAAGAGGACCGGAAGGGATCCATCGAACGGGTGGAGATTCACCTGCAGGAAGCCCCGGAGCGGAGTGTTTCACACAACGGGGGAAAACCCCTGCCTTGGGCGGGAAAACCGGAAGATGAAGGGGATGGCTGTCTGATTCATTTTACCCGTGGGTATCCAGGTCCATGGCCCGGGCAATCCGTGAGGGAGTACCTGGAGGAAATTCTGACAGACAGTGAGCGGATGGAGCATACCCCCCTGGATGCATTGATCCGGATTCTCGAGGAGGGTCGAATCCGAGCGTCCCGTGCTTTGATCCGGTGTTCCCGGTCTGTCGTGTGCTTCACGGAACGGACCCCCGGCGAGATCCTTGCGCATCGATTCTGGCGTTCTTCCCTCAGAAGGTGGAGTCTTGAACCCTACGGCATCGCGATTTCCAGAAGTATCCTGGAAGCAAGAGGCTGCGTCCCCGTAATTTATGGAACCCGGGAAGATTACGCGAAGCTTCCGGAAGAGGAACGATTTCGGTTTCAGGTTCGACGAAGCTCCGTAAGCGATTGGTCCTGGGAACAAGAGTGGAGACTGCCCGGAGATCTCATTCTGGACGAAATCCCGACGTCCGCCGTCCGGTTGGTGGTTCCGTCCGTTCAGGAAGCCTCTCTTCTCATAAAACGATTTGGAGAAGCGTTTCGTGCGTATTGATCCCAGCGCGCCAGTCCGATGAGCAAGAAATCACTTACGGTGAAGGATTGCGTGTATCCTTGACGAAACAAGAAAATTGGAATAAGCGTACCTACTGGAAATATGGAAACAAATCCTCAGAGGCGCAACGGTGTTGCCCGGTTGGGACGGAATGATCCCGGATGTAAGATCTTCGAAAAGGAGGTCCTTCGAGGTATACCGGTAAGGATGATTGGGTTCACGGAGCATTAGTTTCAGGAGGACTGCATTGGAAGTGATTCAGAGAGCTTTGGAGGAAGGACGAAACGTTCTGTCCGAGTATGAGTCCAAGCAAGTGCTGGCCGCATACGGGATTCCTGTGGCCCGGGAAATCTATGTGGAGGATTCGGCGGACTTCAAGGAAGCGCTCCGCCGGATCGGATTTCCGGTGGTTCTGAAGGGATGTTCACCGCAACTGGCCCATAAGACCGAACGGGATGTTATTCGGGTGGATCTGCGCGACGAGGAGGAAGCCGAAGCCGCTTTCCGCGATATCCGGAGTAATATGGGGACAGTGGCCGGGGGGATTTTGGTTCAAGAGATGGTTCGGGGGAAACGTGAGCTGGTGGTGGGCATGACACGGGATCCTCAGTTCGGCCCCTGCGTGATGTTCGGGCTGGGAGGTATTTTCACCGAGATCCTGAAGGACGTGTCCTTCAGGTTGGCTCCGCTGGACAAGCGCGACGCGTTGGAGATGATGAGGGAAATACGGAGCCACAAGATCCTGGACGCAGTTCGGGGTATGGAAGCGGCGGACGTGGAAGCCTTGAGCGACGTGCTTATCCGCGTAGGCCGCATCGGATTGGAAGAGGAGCGGATCAAAGAGATCGATATCAATCCCGTGATCTTGTCCCAAGGCAAACCCCTCGGAGTGGATGCGTTGATTCTGCTCCAGTGACTCCGTTGAGACGGGGTCTATGACTCGAAGGTTTTCCCCCGGCGGCCGTTTCCAACGCATTGAAGGGGTGGGGAATTCCCCCCGCACGGGCAGCGGGGCGACGGACGGCTTCGGGGACGGTGTTCACCGGACGAGCGTTCTCCCCATACCTCGCGGGCCGGTTGCCGGAGAGCGCCCATTATGAAACGCATCCACCCTCTATTTTCAAGGGTTTCCTCGTCTCGCAGGCACGAGGCGTGTGGGTGAGACCAACCCCGGAAAGCGAGCACATCCGACCATGGCCGCGAACATTCGAAAAGCACGAATACAGGATGCCAAGTACATACATCAACTTCTGGGAAAGTATGCCGCGGAAGGTCGCCTGCTGCCCCGTTCCTTGAGTGAGATTTATGATCATCTCCGGGATTATTTTGTGGCGGTGTCCGATTCCGATGAGCCCATGGGTGTCTGCTCCACGCATATTTGTTGGGAGAACCTTGCCGAGGTTCGCTCGCTGGCCGTCGAAAAAACCCATCAGGGGCACGGAGTCGGGGCTATACTGGTCGAAGCGTGCATTTCGGATGCCATCACCCTGGGGATTTATGAGATCTTCACTCTCACCTACGTTCCCGAGTTCTTTAAGCACTTCGGTTTCAAGGAAGTGGACAAGTCGATTCTTCCCCACAAGATTTGGGCGGATTGCGTCAAGTGTGTCAAGTTCCCTGAATGCGACGAAATTGCCATGCTGTTGAAGCTATAGGGCGTTGGAGTCGTTGAGGGATTCATCGGCGGTGCGGGCTTTGCGCGGCAGTGGTCCTCACTCTCCGATGTCCCTTCGGGCGGGTCAGGGGTTAAACGCACATTCTTTCACGGCCGTCTGTTAGGCAGCGCTTGGGGTTTCGGACAGCCACGGGGACGGCGCAAAGGGCGAACGCGGAACGGAGTTGCCGGTACGTTTATGGGCGTCTATCGCCGAGCCGGAGTCAGGAAGTCCGTTCCAGATTAAGTCCGGGTAAAATTGAATCAGCGTCCGGGATTGAGGATCCTAATGTTCATGAACATACTGATGAAGCTGGTGGGGACGAAGAATGAACGCGAGCTGAAAAAGCTTGCGCCCACGGTGGATGAAGTCAACCGACTTGAGCCCGAGATGCGGGCCAAGGGCGATGTCGAGCTTCGAGGCATGACGGCGATGTTGAAACAGAAGCTGACCCAGGGCGTCGAATTGGAGGACCTGCTTCCGGAAGCCTTTGCCGTGGTTCGAGAGGCGGCGGTGCGAACCTTGGGGCAAAGGCCCTTCGATGTGCAAGTACTGGGCGGCATTGTTCTTCACCAGGGGAAGATTGCGGAAATGAAAACAGGAGAGGGAAAGACCCTTGCCGCCACCATGCCGGTATATTTGAATGCCCTGACGGGGCGGGGTGTTCATGTAGTGACGGTGAATGATTATCTGGCGCGGCGTGACTCGGAGTGGATGGGGGCTGTTTACCGATTTCTAGGTCTGGAGGTGGGGGTCATTCTTCACCAGATGGATGATTCCGAACGCAGAAAGGCGTACCACTCGGACATCACCTATGGAACCAACAACGAATTCGGCTTCGACTATCTGCGGGACAACATGAAGTACCGTTCGGAGGACATGGTCCAGCGGGAGTTCCATTATGCCATCGTGGATGAGGTGGACAGCATCCTGATCGATGAGGCCAGAACCCCGCTCATTATTTCGGGACCCTCGGAGCGATCCACCGAATTGTACTTCCGTTTGAATCGGATCGTGCCGCGGCTCAGACGGGACGTGGATTACACGGTGGAAGAGAAGACACGCACCCTGGCCTTGACGGAAGATGGGGTGGCGCACGCCGAGAGTCTCCTTAAGATCGAGAACTTGTACGATCCCAAGTTCATTGAGGTATTGCATCATTTGCAGCAGGGATTGAAAGCCCATGTGCTCTTCAAACGGGATGTGGATTACATCGTGAAGAACGGTGAGGTCATCATCGTGGACGAGTTTACGGGACGCCTGATGCCCGGAAGAAGGTACAGTGAAGGACTCCATCAGGCGCTGGAAGCCAAGGAGGGGGTCAAGATCGAACGTGAGAATCAGACACTTGCTTCCATCACCTTCCAGAATTATTTCCGTATGTACAGCAAGCTGGCGGGCATGACGGGAACGGCGGATACGGAAGCCGCGGAATTCAAGAAGATATATAACCTGGACGTGGTGGTGATCCCGACCAATCAAGAGATGATCCGAACGGATCATCCGGATGTGATCTACCGCACGGAAGACGAGAAATTCGAAGCTCTTGTGTCCGAAATCGAAGCGCTGCATGCAGAGGGTCGCCCCGTGTTGGTGGGAACCATCTCCATAGAAAAGTCGGAGAAAGTGAGCCGGATGCTGAAGAAACGGGGTATAAAGCATGAAGTGTTAAATGCGAAACACCATGAAAAGGAGGCCGAGATCGTTGCTGAGGCGGGTCAACCCGGTTCCGTGACCATTTCCACCAACATGGCGGGGCGCGGTACGGATATTGTCCTGGGCCCCGGAATGGCCCAGCTGGGAGGACTGCACATCATCGGAACCGAGCGCCACGAAAGTCGGCGTATTGACAATCAGCTGCGGGGACGATCGGGCCGTCAGGGAGACAAGGGGTCCTCAAGGTTCTACCTGTCCCTGGAAGACGATCTCATGCGGATCTTCGGTTCGGATCGCATCAGCGGCTTGATGAATCGATTCGGTATGGATGGGGAGCCCATCGAACACAAGCTGGTGACTCGGGGAATCGAGAGCGCTCAGAAACGGGTGGAGGCCCACAACTTCGATATCCGCAAACACCTTTTGGAGTACGATAACGTGATGAACAAGCAGCGGGAAGTGATCTACGCCCGCCGCAGGGAAGTTCTCCAGGGCAACCTCAGGGAAGATATCCTGGAGATGATTGAAACCCAAGCCACGGAACTGGTGGAGCGGCTTACGGATGCCGAGACGGGCTACGAGGACTGGAACGTCAAGGAGTTGGCGGAGGCGCTGCATCACCAGTATGGAGTTCGCTTTCAATGGAGTGACGAGTTCCTGGAGGGAATGACTCAAGCCGGGCTGGCGGAGCACGTGGTGGGGGAGCTGCGTCAGGTGTATGAGAGGAAGGAAAGAGAGTTTGAATCGGATCGGATGCGTTACCTGGAACGTATGATCCTGTTGTCCAATCTGGACAACATGTGGAAAGACCATTTGTTGGGAATGGATCATCTCAAGGAGGGTATCGGGCTGAGAGGCTATGCCCAGCAGGATCCATTGAGGGCTTACCAGAAAGAAGGGTATGAGATGTTCCAGGAACTGATGCGGAGAATCGAGGAATCCAGTGTACGCCAACTGTTCCATGTTCAGATGGTGCGGGAGGACACGGAACTGGAGTCCCTGTCCAAGGAAAGGGAACAGGAACTGGTGTTCAGCCATTCCGGAGGGGGGAGTCCCAAACCGGCGGCCAGAAAGGGTGTCAAAGTGGGCCGAAACGAGCCCTGTCCCTGCGGGAGCGGCAAGAAGTTCAAAAAGTGCTGTGGGAGATAGCGCATGGAAGTGAACGGGTTTTTGTTTTCCGCCGCCCAGAGCCGCCAGAAGAATTGGGAGCGGGACGATCTGGCCCTGATTTATTCCGAAAGGGAAGCCGTGGCGGCGGGCATGTTCACCCGAAATCGATTCAAAGCGGCTCCGGTGTTGCTCGCCATGGAGCGACTGCGGCGAGGTGCGGCTCGGGCGGTGATTGCCAACGCGGGCAACGCCAATGCCATTACGGGCGAAGGAGGTCTTGCGGATGCTCGAAGCGTGTCCGATATGGTGGCGCAGGCTCTCGACATTCCCGTCGAGGAAGTACTGACCGCTTCCACGGGTGTCATCGGTCGCCGGATGAATCTGCAGGGCATCCGGACGGCCGTGCCTGAGCTGATCGCAAACCTGGGTGCGTCCCACCTGCCCAGGGTGGCCAGGGCCATCATGACAACGGATACGGTTTCCAAGATTTCTTTCGGGCAGGGGGTCCTTTCGGGCGCCCCGTTCAAAATCGCCGGCACGGCCAAGGGCGCCGGCATGATTCGTCCGGACATGGCCACGCTGTTGTGTTTTCTCGTGACGGACCTGAAGGCGGACTCGGAGTTTTTGCAGGAAGCCCTCGGAGAAGCAGTGGAATCCTCGTTCCATCGGATCAACGTGGACGGCGATACCTCCACCAACGACACAGTGCTTGTACTGGCCAATGGATTGGCCGACAATCGGCCACCCCGCCGGGGATCACCGGAGAGTGATGAGGTGCGGCGTATTCTGGGCCAGGTATGTGTAGACTTGGCCAAGCAGATCGTCCGGGATGCGGAGGGAGCCACCAAGTTTGTGGAAATACGGCTCCAGGGAGCCCGGACCGCCGCTGAAGCGCGTCAGGCGGCCCATCTCATATCCGAGTCCAAATTGGTTAAGACGGCATTGTTCGGGGAGGATGCGAACTGGGGACGAATTCTGGCCGCGCTGGGACGATCCGGGGCCACGTGTTCCCCGGACAGAGTGGATCTGTTCGTGGGACCCGTATGTCTGGTCCGCAACGGCCGGTACCAGGGCGAGGCCGCGGAAAAGGAGTCGTCGCAACTCCTCAAGGACAGGAACATCGAAGTGACCCTGGACTTGAAGGAGGGCACGGGGGATTACAGCGTTTGGACCACGGATCTTTCACTGGATTACGTGCGAATCAACGCCGACTACCGGACCTGAATAATTCCGGGGAAGAAAGACCTCTTTTATGTTGAAGAGCGCGTTGATTGTGATGTTGGCGGCGCCTCTCACGGGGGTGGTGATTCTTGCGGAATGGCTTTTGCACCGGACTGCGGGAAATCCGGATCTTACACACCGGGTGGCCCGCTTCTGGGGCAGGGGCATTATCCGTCTCTGCGGGTTAAGGGTCCGGGTGGAAGGGGCGGAGCACATCCGGCGCGGAGATTCTTACGTGTTCGTGGCCAATCACACCAGTATGCTGGATATTCCGCTTCTCTTGGGATACCTTCCCATCCGGTTTCACTGGTTGGCCAAGAGGGAACTGTTTGGGATTCCATTGTTTGGCTCATCCATCCGCATGATCGGCGGTATTCCGGTGGACCGTGAGAATCCACGTTCCGCTCTCAAGAGCATGAGAGCTGCGGCAAAACGAGTCCGGGACGGTGCTTCGCTCATGATCTTCCCGGAGGGGACCCGGAGTAAGGATGGCTCGGTACAGGAATTCAAGGCGGGAGCATTCCATGTCGCCGTTCAGACCGGCGGAGCAGTGGTTCCCGTGGCCGTTTGGGGTGCTCATCGGGCCCTGCCCAGGGGGCGGCTGTCCGTGCGACACGTTCCCGTAACCATAACGATCACGCCTCCCATACGCTCCGGCCCCAGTCCCATAAACAAGCGCCTCTTGGCGCGGCAGACGCGACAGCGTATACTGCACGTTCAACAAGCCCATGAAACTCACTCCGGAATCCGGACCTGAACCCGCCCTGAGCCTGGTTCCCCTGGGCGGTCTGGGGGAAATAGGGCTGAACTCGATGCTCCTCGAGGTTGCGGGCGCGGCATTGCTGGTGGACGCGGGACTGATGTTCCCGGATGAGCACATGCCGGGGGTGGATTCCGTGATCCCCTTGCTGTCGTATGTCCTGGAACGCAGATCCCGGCTTGCGGGTATCGTGTTGACTCATGGTCACGAAGACCACATCGGGGCGCTTCCCTATTATATTAAAGATCTGGACGTTCCGGTGTACGGTACGAGGTTCACTCTGGAACTGCTCAAAGAGAAACTCCGGGAGCATGCGGGAGTCGATGCGGCCGTGCTCAGAGTCATGGAACCCGGGTGTCCCTTTGTGCTGGGCCCTTTCGAAATCGATCCCATTCCGGTAAACCATACGATCCTCGAAGGGGTCGGACTCGCCATTCAAACGCCCGCGGGATTGGTGATTCATTCGGGCGACTTCAAAATGGACGAAATGTCCGCTCCGGGTTACGTGGCGGACTGGGGGCGATTCACACGGTACGGAGACCGAGGCGTTCTGCTTCTGTTGTCGGATTCCACCAATGTGGAGAGACCGGGACGAACCCTCTCGGAATCCCGGGTGGGGGAGGCCCTCCGTTCCCTATTCCAGCAATGTACCGGCCGTATCGTGTTGGCTGTGTTCGCCTCGAATGTGCATCGGGTGAGGCAGGCTGTGGAACTTTCCCTTTCCTTGGGCAGGAAAGTCGCCTTTGCAGGGCGAAGCATGCTGGCCAACGTGCGAATTGCCAAGGAACTGGGATTCTTGGATATTCCTGTGGATATGGAAATCCCGGTTCGGGAGCTGTCGCGGCATGCCGGGCGGGATGTGACACTGATTACGACGGGCAGCCAGGGGGAGCCTCTGGCTGCATTGACCCTCATGGCCCTGAAGAAGCACAGCCATATACGGATTGCACCCGGTGACACGGTGCTCCTTTCTTCCCGATTCATTCCGGGTCATGAACGGGCCATCGCGGAGATCATCAACCTGCTGGTCCGGCAAGGGGCGGAGGTGATCTATGAGAACGTGTCCGAAATACACGCTTCGGGGCACGCGTACCAAGATGAGCAGCGGGAGATGATTCAACTCGTCCGCCCACGATACTTCATTCCTATTCATGGGGAATACAGGCATCTGGTAAGACATGCCCGTCTGGCCATGGAAACCGGGATTCCGCCGGAAAGGGTGTTTGTGGTGGAAAACGGAGATCGGTTGGTGTTCGACGAACAGGGCGGTCGTATCGAGGGGCGGGTGGAGTCCGGCCGGGTGTTCGTCGACGGGAAGATGGTCGGCGATGTGGGGTACCCGGTGATTCGGGACCGGCGCCATTTGTCCAGGGACGGTCTGATCGTAGTGGTAACGGTGGTGGATCAGAAAACGGGCGAGCTTCTGTCCGAGCCGGAAATCGTTACCCGGGGCGTCATGCTTGAGGAACACCAGGAGGTTTTCCTGGAAGAGGCCAGGAACACCGTGGTAAACATACTTTGCGAATATCAAAACCGGGAAGCTCTGGATTGGACGGAATTCAAACAAGAGCTGTCCAGGGGAATCCGAAAGCTGTCCAATCGGATGTTGAATCGGCGTCCATTGGTTCTGTGTACCGTGATGGCCATGTGATGATTCGGCATGGAGCGGCGGTTTTCATATCCCTTCCGCCGGCCGCGGTAGTTGGGATCGCGCGGGGCCCGGCGAAAGTGAGACAAGAAGCGGGATGAGGACCTGGTGAGTAACGACGGATCCAAGCATTCGAGAAGACGTTCCTGTCGTCCCGGCGGGTGAAAGTATGCCGGCGGAAGTACGACCCAAGAATCTGTCCAGGGAAGTGATGGGCCTTTTGTTCCTGTCGCTCGCCCTATTCCTGTCCCTCAGTCTGGTGACGTATTCACCCAACGATTCGTCCCTGTTGAGTTCCCGACTGGCTGACGCCCATGTGAAGAATTTGCTGGGACCGGTGGGAAGCTATGTCGCGGGGGCCTTCTTTGCGCTCATCGGGTTTTCTGCATTCTGGATTCCGGTGTTCCTGTTTCTGATCGGAATCCGGACGATTCAGGGGAAGGTGAGGCCGGGGATGTGGGTGGTTGTCTTGGGAGCGGGCATGTTCGTTTTGGCTTCCTCGGGGCTTATGGCCCTGGGAAGCAAGAGCATCTCCATCGGCGGCGTGGACTTCCCGGCGCACAGCGTGTTGGGAACCTTGTTGAGCCGACCGCTGGGGGCCTATCTCGGCCGCTTCGGAGCCTACCTGGTACTGGTGACCCTGATCCTGGTCGCCTTGATGGTGTGCACGCGCTTCTCCGTGATGGCCTTTTTCCGGAGGACTGCGCATGGTGCGAAGATGTTCTGGGGGTCCCTGGAGTCCTTTGCGATGAAACGCCGGGAGCGGTCCCGGAAGAAGAAGGAAGTGAAAAACCAGGCACAGCGGATGCGCAAGGAAAAGCCCCGGGTCCGGGAGGCGAAGGCCGAGTCCGTGAAACCGTTCAACCCTCCCGAGAAGAATATAGACTTTACCCGCATGCTGCCGTCCCTGAGTCTCCTGGATGACCCGCCCCCTCGGGAAAGTCGGGTGCATCGGGAAAGTCTGGAAATGAATTCCCGGATCCTGGAAAAGAAACTCCTGGATTTCGGAGTCCAAGGCCACGTGGAAGAAGTCGTTCCCGGTCCCGTGATTACCATGTACGAATTCAAACCGGCGCCGGGGATCAAGATCAGCAAGGTGGCGGGTCTGGCGGACGATCTGGCGTTGGCCCTCAGGGCGGAATCCATCCGTGTGGTGGCGCCCATACCGGGGAAGGGCGCCATAGGCATCGAAATTCCCAATTCGCTTCGCGAGACGGTCTATTTGAAGGAGGTCCTGGGGTCGGAGGCGTTTCTGGATCCGGACAAGCGCCTGACCCTGGGTCTGGCTTTGGGGAAAGATATCATGGGGTACCCGGTGGCCGCCGACCTGAGCCGAATGCCGCACCTGCTCATCGCGGGCGCCACGGGAAGCGGCAAGAGCGTGTGCCTGAACACCATGATCCTGAGTCTGCTGTACGGGAAGCCTCCGGAAGAGCTGCGATTTCTGATGGTGGACCCGAAGCGGATCGAACTGTCCGTCTACGAGGGGCTGCCCCACCTGCTGCATCCCGTGGTTACCAATCCGAAAAAGGCCACCATGGCGCTCCGGTGGGCCGTCAAAGAAATGGAACGACGGTACCGGCTTCTGTCGGAACTGGGCGTACGTGGCCTGGACGCCTACAACAAAAAGCTTTCCAAACGACCCCCGGAACCGCAGCCGGTGACGGAGGGGGATGCGCCGGAAGAGGGACCGTTGCCTTACATCGTCGTGGTCATCGATGAGCTGGCGGACTTGATGATGGTTGCCTCCAAAGATGTGGAGGAATCCATCGCCCGATTGGCTCAAATGGCCCGGGCCGCAGGAATTCACTTGGTACTCGCCACGCAGAGGCCTTCCGTGGATGTGCTTACGGGCGTCATCAAAGCCAATTTCCCGACCCGCATCTCTTTCCAGGTGTCATCCAAAACGGATTCCCGAACTATTCTGGACGCCAATGGAGCCGAGAAGCTTCTGGGAGCCGGAGACATGCTGTACGTTCCTCCCGGGACCGCGAGAATCCAACGAATCCATGGGGCCTTTGTTTCGGACATGGAGATCAAGCGTGTCGCGGACTACTTGCGCAAGCAGTCGGCCCCGGACTACACTGTGGATATCCCCGATTCCCCGGAGCAAAACGATTCGGAACTCAGCGACGATGATGCGGATGAGAAGTATGAGGAGGCCGTTAGAATCGTGTTGGAGACCCGGCAGGCGTCCATTTCCATGTTGCAGAGGAGATTGCGGGTGGGCTACAATCGCGCCGCACGGATGATTGAATTGATGGAGCGACAAGGGATCGTTGGTCCTTCCGACGGCGTCAAACCGAGGGAAGTCCGAGGGATTCCCTGAAGTGGGTGGCGGATATGCAGAAACAGGTTGGAACCCGAAGTCTGTCCTGGATGGGTTTGCTTCGGAGAAAGCGTACAAGATACGGCGTGATGGGAACTGCACTGGTTTTTTTATGGGGATTGTCGGCATGGGTCCTTGCCGGATCGACGCCTTCCGAGATCCTGGGAGAAATCAACAAACACTGCGAGAAGGTCGAAACATTCTCCGCCGCCTACCTCCAGGAAACGGTAACCCAGGCCTTGGGGGGGCCTCAGCCCATCGTGATCAAGGAGATCCAGGAGGGCCGGTTGTTTTTCGGCAGACCGGGCCTGTTTCGGTTGGATCAATCCGAGCCTCGACCCGAAAGAGTGGTGTCCAATTCGGAAGCCGTGTGGTGGTGGATCCCCGCGGAGAACAAAGTATACCGATATCCTTCCCAACCCCGTTCCGGTCTGATTGGTGCGCTGGAGGGTCTTCTTTCAGGCCGGGGAAAACTGGAGGACGTATTTCGGGTCGAAGTGGTTTCGGAGCCGGGTCCCGAAATCACGCTGAAACTTTTTCCCGAGAAACCGTCTCAAGATTTTGAGCGGGTGGAGGCGATTCTGGAGAAAGACTCCTACACGCTTTCCAGTCTGAGGGTGTACTATCCCATGGGGCAGGAAGTCTCGTATGTGTTTCGCGACGTTCAGGAAAATATTCCGCTGCCGGTAGATTTCTTCCAATTCACTCCTCCGCCGGGCGTCCAGGTGATCGAAAACCCGTAATAGCCTGGTAAGATGCGTGTGGATAGAGGTGCTCGTGCACCGGTTTCCTTGTCTTCCGAGGTCCGCGGTATGCATCCGTTCGTGGAGGAGGTGGCGGCGTTCTGTTTGAAACGGGAACTGCTGCGACCCGGCGAGCACGTGCTGATCGCTGTCTCCGGCGGCCCTGATTCGGTGGCTGTTCTGGAAAGTTTTCTTTGCCTCAGGGAACGGTGGCGGCTCCGGTTGTCGGTGGCCCATTTTAATCACGGAATTCGAGGGGAAGCCGCCGAAGCAGACGCGCGATTCGTTCGCCGTAAGGCCGAGGGTGCGGAACTGGCTTTCCATGAGGATCGCGGGAACGTTTTGTCGTTGGCCGGGCAGGCCGGGTGGTCCCTGCAGGAAGCCGCCCGGCATCTGAGATACGCCTTTTTGGACCGCGTCCGCCGGACCATCGGGGCGGACCGGGTGGCTCTGGGACACAATGCGGACGATCAGGCCGAGGAACTCCTCCTTCGGTTGCTCCGGGGGGTGGGTCCCGATGGGCTCAAAGGCATGCCGGCCCGCCGTGAGGCGTTCATCCGCCCCTTGCTTGAACATTCACGGGAGGAGATTCTCGCGTTTCTCCGGGATGCCGGGGCCGAGTACATGGAAGATGCTTCGAATCGGGAGGCGGTGTGCCTGAGAAACCGTGTCCGGCTGCGTGCTTTGCCCGTACTTGAAGCGATGGGTCCCGGAATTCGGCGACATCTCGTGTCCCTGTCACGCTTGGCGGCATACGACGCGGAATTCTTCGAGTCCGAATTGGAAAGAGTGTGGAGTGGACTGTGCCGTCATGAGTCGGGGGGCTTGGTCGTACTGGACAGGGAATCGCTGAGGCGACTTCCTCCGGCCCTGAGGTCCCGGGCCGTGTTGCGGGCCCTGGAAAACGTTCGGGGCACCTCCAGGGGTGTCCGGCGGCGTCACGTGGAGGATATTCTCCTTCAGGCGAACGACGGTGGGTCCAACGGGCATGTGGATCTGCCGGGAGATGCTTGTGTGGAAACCGAGTACCGGCGGGTAGTGTTTCTTAGCGGAGAACCGTACAAGACCCCTTTTGAGTTCAGTGTGGAAGGTCCGGGCGAGTCGGATCTTCCGGCTGTGAAAAGCCGTTTCCGGCTTCTTTCACGCCGTGCCGAGGAAAATTCCAGCGGCCCATGGGTTGCCGCGTTGAATGAATCGCTCCTGGGGTTTCCCTTGGTGCTCCGGAGCGTGCGTGCCGGGGACCGTATCCCGCTTTCATCCGGAAAGGGCAGCAAAAAAATCAAGGATGTGTTCATGGATGCGAAAATCCCTCGTTGGATACGGAGAGCGGTTCCCGTGCTCCTGTGCGGGGAGGAGATCGTTTGGGTCGCGGGGGTTGCCGTGAACCCGCGGTTTCGAGCCGCTTCCGGCGGTGGGACGCTGTTTGCGGGATTGAGCGGCTGGGTGCCGGAGATCCTGGATTGTTGAAAACTGTGGTTGAAGTAAATGACATAATCGGTCTATAATAATTATTTTGGATTTCGGGATCCGAATGACGGAGGAACGACCCTTTGACTCCATTTTATAAGAACTTGGCCCTGTGGCTGGTCATCAGCCTGTTGATGGTTTTCTTGTTCAACGTACTGAACCGACCTCAGGAAGCCAAAGAACAAATCAGTTACAGCCAGTTCCTGTCCGCCGTGGAAAAGGGAATGGTGGCTTCCGCGACCATCCAGGGGAACAAGGTATACGGCAGCTACGTGGACGGGCGGACCTATCGTACGTTTGCGCCCGATGACCCCGAACTCATCAAGGGACTCAGGCAGGCCGGCATCCGGATCGACGCCAAACCCGCCGAGGAATCGCCATGGTACATGACGGTTCTCATTTCCTGGTTTCCCATGTTGCTGTTGATCGCCGTCTGGATTTTCTTTATGCGCCAGATGCAGGCCGGCGGCGGCAAAGCCATGGCGTTCGGGAAGAGCCGGGCGAAGCTGTTGGCCGAGGATGGAAAGAAGGTGACTTTCGAGGATGTGGCGGGTGTGGATGAGGCCAAGGAAGATCTGACCGAGATCGTCGAATTCCTCCGAGATCCCAAAAAATTTACCCGCTTGGGCGGACGCATTCCCAAAGGCGTTCTGCTGGTCGGTTCCCCGGGTACGGGGAAAACGTTGCTGGCTCGGGCCATAGCCGGGGAAGCGGGGGTCCCTTTCTTCAGCATCAGCGGTTCCGAATTTGTGGAGATGTTTGTCGGGGTGGGAGCGTCCCGAGTCCGGGACTTGTTTGTTCAAGGCAAGAAGAATGCCCCATGCATCATCTTTATCGACGAGATCGACGCCGTGGGGCGCCATAGGGGCGCCGGACTGGGCGGCGGGCACGACGAGCGGGAACAGACGTTGAATCAACTCCTGGTGGAAATGGACGGGTTTGAATCCAATGAAGGAGTCATCCTGATTTCCGCGACCAACCGTCCCGATGTACTGGATCCCGCCCTTCTGCGTCCGGGACGTTTCGACCGGCAGGTGGTGGTCCCTGTGCCGGACATCAAAGGCCGGGAGATGATCCTTAGAGTACACACCCGAAAGACCCCCATAGAGCCGGACGTGGACGTGACCATCATTGCTCGGGGAACCCCCGGCTTTTCCGGTGCGGATCTCGAGAACCTGGTCAATGAGGCGGCGCTCATCGCAGCGCGTCGCAACGGAGAGCGGCTTTCCATGGAGGATTTCGAAAAGGCCAAAGACAAGGTCATGATGGGATCCGAGCGGAAAAGCATGATCATCAGCGATGAAGAGAAACGCATCACCGCGGTTCATGAGGCGGGCCATACCTTGGTGGCGCGGTTGACCCCCGAAGCGGATCCCATACATAAGGTGACCATCATTCCCAGAGGCAGAGCGTTGGGTCTCACTCAGCAACTGCCCGTGGACGAGCGCCACACCCTGTCCAAACCGTATCTCCTGTCCCTCCTGTACGTCCTGTTAGGGGGGCGGGCCGCGGAAGAACTCCTGGTGGGTCAAATCACCACCGGGGCCGGCAACGATATCGAGCGGGTGACGGATCTGGCCCGGAAGATGATCTGTGATTGGGGAATGAGTAAGAACTTGGGACCCATTACATTCGGCAAGAAGGAAGAGCAAATCTTCTTGGGTAGGGAATTCGCTCAGCACCGCGATTACAGTGAGAGAACCGCTCAAATGATCGACGACGAGGTGACGGATCTGGTCCTTTCGGCTTACAATCATTCCCGAAAATTGCTGGAAGACAACCGGAGTCTGTTGGAGCGCCTGAGCGCGGAACTGCTCGAAAAGGAGACGCTTTCCGCCGCCGAGGTGGACGCCATTCTGAACGGTGAGGACTTGCCCTTGAAACCGAAACCCCAGCCCGCCTCCGGGCAACATGCGGGCCCGAACAATACCTCCGGTTCGTAAGAATCCAGTGAAACAAAATTCATGCGGTTGGAATTCCTACAAAGAACCCTCGTCATGGGTATCCTGAATGTAACCCCGGATTCCTTTTCGGACGGAGGGCGCTTTCTCCGGGCGGAACGGGCCGTACAGCACGGTCTGAAGATGGTTGAAGAAGGAGCGGATTGTATTGATATAGGCGGTGAGTCCACCCGCCCGTTCTCGGATCCCATACCGCTCGACGAAGAATTACACCGGGTGATACCGGTCATTCAAGATCTGGCCGGGCGGGTTTCGATTCCTATATCGGTGGATACGTACAAGAGTCGGGTTGCGGAGGCCGCCCTGGATGCGGGTGCGGCCATGGTCAATGATATAAGCGCTCTTCGGTTTGACCCGCGCATGGCCGGGATGTTGGCGGAGCGGGATGTGCCGGTGGTTCTCATGCACATGCTCGGAAGCCCGAGAGACATGCAGAAAGATCCCCGGTACGGCGACGTGATCGAAGACATCCGGCGGTTTTTCGAAGGCCGGATGGAGACGGCCCTGCGGAGCGGGATCCGGGAGGAACAAATTATTTTGGACCCGGGCATAGGTTTTGGCAAGACCGTAAACCATAATCTCGAAATCCTCCGGCGTCTGGGAGAATTTCTTTCTCTGGGCAGACCGATCCTGGTAGGGTCTTCCCGCAAGTTCTTTATCGGCAAAGTACTGAACAAGCCTCCCGATCTCCGGGAAACGGGAACCAACGCCACGGTGGCTGTGGCCGTGTCCAACGGTTCGCGCATCGTCCGCGTGCATGATGTTTCATCGGCTAAGGACACGGTTCGCATGGTCGAGGCAATCAAGAACGGACTGGTCGAAACATGCGGGAACTCCTGAATGTCCTCCGATGGCAGGATCTCCTCGATATTTTTGCGGTTTCCTTCCTTATCTACCGCGTACTGGTATTCATCCGGCGGACACGGGCCCTGCAGATGCTCACGGGCCTGGCCCTTCTCATTGCGGCCTTTTTCTTTTCCCAGCACCTGGAGTTGTTCACACTCAAGTGGATCCTGAACAGCTTTCTGGGTTCGTTGATTCTGGTGATATTCATATTGTTCCAGGCGGAAATCCGCCGGGGTCTCGCCCAGGTGGGTACGGTGGGTACGGGCACCTTCTTCTGGGATGCCAAGGGACGTCTCCAATTGGTGGAAGAACTCAGCCGAGCCGCCTTGTTCCTGGCCAGCAAGAAGATAGGAGGCTTGATTGTCATTGAGCGGTCCACAGGTCTCAAGGACTATGTCCAGTCGGGCACTCCTCTGGATGCCGTAGTGAACCGAGAACTGCTCATTTCGATTTTTAATCCCGCTTCACCACTCCATGACGGGGCCGTCATCATCCAGCAGGGACGTATCGCCGCCGCAGGCGTTTTCCTCCCCTTTACCGCAAATCCCAAAGTGAGCCGATACTATGGAGCTCGGCACCGGGCCGCCATGGGGATTACGGAAGAGTCCGATGCTCTGGCCGTGCTGATATCCGAAGAGGAAGGCCACGTGAGTGTGGTGCTGAACGGCGAAGTCAGCCCGCGGATGGATCGGACGGTACTCCAGGGCACCCTTCGCGAACAACTGTCCGGATCCCGCAAGCTCAAACCGAAACAAGCGAAAAAAGCGGTAAGCTCTTGAGAGAGTTCCTCAGACATAATCTTTTGCTGAAAGTGGTTTCGGTCGTGCTCGCCGTGGTTTTGTGGTTCCATGTGGTGGAAGAGGAACGTTCCGAGATCAGCCTGTCCATTCCCTTGGAGGTGACTGGTGTTCCTCCGGACCGGATCATCACGGGGACGCTTCCCGAGGCGATTCACGTGCGCGTATCGGGACCAAAACGGATCCTGAGGGGGCTTGACGAAGATGCCCCGCCCCACACCGTAGATTTGGCGGGAGCCCAGCCGGGGACCATGTTTGTGGATATCCTGCCGGAGTCCTTGCGCCTTCCGGGGGGGGTGCGGGTGGTGAGCATCAGTCCGGAAACATTGCGCCTCACCGTGGAAAGCCGCGCCGAGAAAGAACTGCCGGTATTTCCCTCCATGGAAGGCAGACCCGCGGAGGGTCACGTGGTGCGTTCCGTGTCCTTCGAACCTCAGGCGGTTAGAATCCGGGGACCGGCTTCGGTGCTGGACGGCATGCATGCTGTCTGGACCAAGCCGTTGAGTCTCGAGGGCAAGAGGGAATCCTTCCGGCTGGAAGTCGAATTGGACATTCGCAATCCTTCCATCAGCGTGGTTTCCCAAGAGCCCATCGTCGCTGAAGTGGCCATTGAGGAAACGCCCGTTTCCAGAACGTTCAAGGGTCTTCCCATCCAGGCGTTGAATGCTCCCCCGGACTATTCTCTGAACCCGGACCGGGTGGATGTGACCGTAACGGGACCCGTCAGGATCCTTGAACAAGCCGTGTCGGAAGGGCGTGTTTCGGCGCGGGTGGATTTCCACGGCCTGACGCCCGGGCGATACCTGAAGCAGGTGTTTGTGAAAATTCCCGAGGGGGTGGATCTGAAGAGCGTGTCTCCTTCCCTGATCGAGCTGATCGTGGGTGCCGGCCGGAATGGACAGAGAGGAGAGTAGGCATGAGGCGGTTGTTTGGAACGGATGGCATTCGAGGTGTGGCCAATGTGTATCCTATGACCGGGGAAGTGGCTATGCAGGTGGGAAGAGGAGTGGCCTATGTCTTCCGATCGAAGCATCGCCGAAACAAGATTCTCATTGGAAAAGACACCCGGTTGTCCGGATACATGCTGGAGAACGCCATTGCCTCGGGCATCTGTTCCATGGGAGTAGACGTGCATCTGGTAGGTCCCATGCCGACTCCCGGTATCGCGTTTCTGACCAGCAGCATGCGCGCCGACGCGGGAATTGTGATCAGCGCCTCCCACAATCCCTTCCAGGATAATGGGATCAAGATCTTTTCCAGGGAGGGGTACAAGCTTCCCGATCAGATCGAGGAACAGATCGAGGATCTGATCTTTTCCAATAGGATCGATTCGTTGCGGCCAACGGCCACGGCTGTTGGTAAAGCCTATCGCATCGAAGACGCCGTGGGCCGATATATTGTGTATCTTAAACATGGATTTCCCCAGGAGATGACGCTGGATGGTCTTAAAATGGTGGTCGACTGCGCTCATGGGGCGTCTTACAGAGTCGCTCCGGCCGTGTTCGAGGAACTGGGGGCGGACGTCCGGGTGCTGGGGGCGTCCCCCAACGGGCAGAACATCAACCTGGAGTGCGGGACCCAGTATCCCGGCGCGATGGTACAGGCCGTGAAACAGACGGGAGCCGACGTCGGAATCGCCTTTGACGGAGACGCGGACCGGGTCCTCATGGTGGATGAAGGCGGCCATGTTCTGGACGGGGACCACATTCTTGCCATCATGGCACGGGAACTCATGAAAGACGGGCGCCTCAAGCGGAATACCGTGGTGGCGACCCTTATGAGCAACCTGGGTCTCGAATTGGCATTGAAAGACATGGGGGTGCGGCTGATCCGGACGGACGTAGGGGATCGGTACGTGGTGGAAGAGATGCGTCAATCCGGGTACAACCTCGGCGGAGAGCAGTCCGGACATCTGGTTTTCCTGGACCACAGCACCACGGGGGACGGCATTCTTACCTCCCTCCAGGTTCTGGCGGTGATGCAGAGGACTGGGAGGAGCCTGTCCGATCTGGACGACGTTATGGAATCCTATCCGCAGGTGCTGGTGGGAGTGGACGTGCGGGAAAAACCGGAACTTATGTCCATCCCGGAGATTCGCGGCACGTATGCCAGGATCGGCGAGCGTCTGGGGGAAAAGGGCCGCATCGTGGTTCGATACTCGGGTACGAGTTCCAAGGCGCGGATCATGGTGGAGGGGGAAGACGAAACTCTGATCCGAATGCTTGCGCGGGAAATGGCTGAAGTGATCGCAAATCGCCTGGGGTGAACGACGCATGAGAGACGGATCTATGCTGATGGTGTTGGATGCGGGGAACACGAATACCGTTCTGGGCATCTTTAAGGGTAAGGACCTCATCGGGAGTTGGCGTATCCGTACGGAGGTTCACCGCACCGCAGACGAGTATGCGGTCTTGCTGAAGGCCTTGTTTCAGGAGGATCGCCTGGATCCCTCTTCTGTGGAGGGTGTGGTTATCTCCTGCGTCGTTCCCACCATGATGGACGACCTGGAACGATATTGCATGAAATACCTCCAAAAACGGCCCTTGATCGTGGAGCCGGGAATCAAAACAGGGATGCCCATCCGCATCGACAACCCCAGGGAAGTGGGAGCGGACCGGATCGTGAACGCTGTGGCCGCCTTCGAACGGTTTCGATGCAGTTTGATCATCGTGGACTTCGGCACGGCGACCACCTTCGATGCGGTTTCCGAGCGGGGAGAATTCCTGGGGGGAGCCATTGCTCCCGGTGTGATGATCTCCTGCGAAGCCTTGTTTCAGAAAGCGTCCAAGTTGCCTCGTGTGGAGGTGTTCACCTATCCGAGAGCGGCCGTGGGTAAGGACACGGTCAGCGCCATGGAATCGGGCATCGTATTCGGTTTCGCCGGAATGGTGGAGGGGGTGGTGGGCCGTATGAAGAAAGAGATCCACCCTGTTCCCCGGGTGGTGGCCACGGGGGGGCTGGCAAGGATCATGCTCAATGTATGCGAATGTATCGAGGTCGTGGACGACCAGCTCACATTGGAGGGCCTGCGGATCGTCTACGAACGAAACCTTTGATCCGGTGCTTTTCCGATATCCATGGGAAACCGTTTGACCATAGGCGTTGCGGCCCCCGCCTCGGGGTGTCGATGGGATCTTCTGCGGCGGGGATTGGATCTGTTGCACGGGTGGGGAATGGAAACCCGGCCGGTTCCGGAAGCTTCCGAGACGGCGACGTACCTTGCCGCGTCCGACGCACGCAGGCTGAAGGGGCTTCTGGATCTTTGGACCGACCCTTCCGTGGATGTGGTCATGTGCGCGCGGGGAGGTTTTGGAAGTCTGCGTTTACTGCCCGGACTGGACTTCCGTGTGCTGGCCTCTCATCCCAAGATCTTCATCGGCTTCAGCGACATCACCGTGCTCCTGAACGCCGTTTATGAACATACGGGAGTGGTGACTTTCCATGGTCCCATGGTGAGCACGCTTCCCATGCTGGATTCGGATTCTTTGGAAGCGTTTCGGAGATTCCTGGCTTCCCCGGTCGTGTCGCCGACAGTATGGAGGAATGTGGAAGTGCTGCACGGGGGGACCTCTGAAGGCGTGCTCAAGGGAGGGAATCTGACGGTTTTGTGCCACCTCATGGGCACGCCGTATGAACCGGATCTCGACGGCGCCGTCATCCTGCTGGAGGATGTTTCGGAACCTTTGTATCGCATCGACCGCGCGCTGACCCATTTGAAGGTCTCGGGAAAGACGGAATCGATCCGGGGGATCCTCCTGGGTGAGTTCTCGGGATGCGGCCCGGTGGAGCCCGTGTGGGACCGTGTCGTGGAACTCTGGGGAAAACCGGGAGTAGCCATCTGGGGGCGGGTTCCGGCGGGCCATGGAGCGGAGAATCAGGTACTTCCCATCGGCATGCGGGTGCGCATGGACTCGCAGAGCAAAACGGTAACGTTCCTGCATTTCTGAATTCAGAGGAGATCCGTTGGATCTGTTTTACCCCCTAACGGAAGCCATGATCCAGGGCGTCCGGGACTCCGTGTTCCCGGGCGCCGTTTTGCTTGTGGGCGCCGAAGACGGCGTCCGGTATCACGAGGCCTTCGGGGTTTCCACTCTGAATACCGATCCCAGAGCCATGGAGCGGGACGCTGTATTCGACCTGGCGTCACTGACCAAACCCCTCGCCGCCGCCCAAGCGGTCGCCTTTCTGGCGGGTGACGGGAAACTCAGCTGGACTTCCACACTGGAAGAAATTTTCGCGGATCCGGGATTCCACAGAGAGGATCCGAAACGATTCATCCAGGTTCTTCATCTCCTGGACCATACCTCGGGTCTTCCTTCTTTTCGGGCGTATTTCCTGAAATTCAGGGGCCGGGAAGGACCCGGCTGCAAACCCCTTCTCCGACGTTCGCTGCTCGAAGAACCGTTGGAATCGCCTCCGGGCCTGAGGGTCCGATACAGCGATCTCGGATACATGTGGCTGGAATGGATCGTGGAAACCATTTCAGGAGAGTCCCTGGAGTCCTTTCTGGATCGCAGGCTTTTCGTTCCGTTGGGGCTGGCGCGTACGGCCTTCAATCCCCGTGAGCGCACGGGGTTTCCCCTGTCCGACTTGGTGTGGACAGCGTATTGTCCGTATCGCAAACGGTTCTTGCAGGGCGAGGTTCATGACCGGAACGCGTTCTCGGTGGGGGGATATTCGGGCCATGCGGGATTATTCGGTTCAGCCGGCGATGTGAGCGCGCTGCTCGCCCACCTGTACCGGTGTCTGAAAGATCGAGTCCGTTTAGGGCCCTGCTGGAACGAAGAGATTCGGGAACGATTCCGGAGTCGGTCCGACCGTGATTTCACTCCGTACGTCTTGGGCTTTGACACGCCCTCGGCGGTGGGATCCAGTGCGGGAAACCGACACCCACCGGACCTGATCGGACATTTGGGCTTCACCGGGGTATCTTTTTGGATGGACATGGACAGCGGATTTCACGCGATTCTGCTGACCAACCGGCTGCTCTCCCGTCCCAGGAGCAGGCGCATCCGGGAGTTCAGACCGTATATATACGAACGTGTCTGGGACACCGTGGAACGGCTTTGTGGAAGGAGCGTATGAACCCAACGCACATGGAAAACGAGTTGAACTGCGTGCCGGAACAGGTTCGCGCGGTGCATATTTTGGGAATCTGCGGCACGGGTATGGCGGCTTTGGCGGGCATGCTCAAGAACCTCGGCTTTCAGGTCACCGGATCCGATCAGTCTGTGTATCCTCCCATGAGCACCCTCCTGGAGGAGCTGAACATCCCGGTCATTTCAGGGTATCGGGCGGAAAACATTCCGGATCCCGTGGACCTGGTGATCGTTGGAAACGTGATCCGGAGGGACAATCCCGAAGCGCGCGCCATGCGGCTGCGAAGACTTCCGTTCCTCTCCATGCCGCAGGCGCTCCATCACTTTTTCATCCGGGGGAACCGCTCCGTGGTGGTTTCAGGGACCCACGGAAAGACCACCACCTCCGGAATGATCGCCTGGATTCTGGAGCATTCCGGCCGGGATCCGGGATTCATGATCGGCGGGATTCTGCGTAACTTTGGCAGGAATCATCAGGTGGCCAAGGGAGGCGTCTTCGTCACAGAAGGAGACGAATACGATACGGCCTATTTTGACAAGGGACCCAAATTCCTTCATTTTTGTCCCGAACTCCTGGTTGTGACCAACATCGAGTTCGACCACGGGGACATTTACCGGGACGTGGAACAAATCAAGGCGCAGTTCGGGCTTCTTCTGGACCGGTTACCTCCGCACGGAGTACTCGTGGCATCCGGTGAGGATCCCAAGGTGCGTTCCCTGCTTCCGCGGACCCGCGCATCCGTTCAGACATACGGGTTGGGAGGTTCCGAGGAGTGGTGCGGGCGACCGGAAGGATTTCGGGAAGGGAATGTGACCGTGCGGATAACCCGGCGTGGAGAGCTTTTCGGTCGATTCCGCCTTCCCATGATCGGAAACCATAATGTGCGTAACGCTCTTGCCGCCGTCGCCTTGACCCATAACCTGGGGTTGGAACCCGACGAGATCTTTCGCGCCCTCGAAGAGTTTCAGGGTGTGAAGCGGAGGCAGGAGGTGCGGGGAAGCCGCCGCGGGGTTCTCGTAATGGACGATTTCGCCCATCACCCCACGGAAGTGCGGGAGACGCTACGGGCCGTTCGGGGCGCCTATGAGAACCGGCGTCTCGTGTGCGTATTCGAACCCAGGACCAATACGAGCCGGCGGAATGTGTTTCAGCATGTGTACCCCGGATCCTTCGAGGGGGCCGATCTGGTGATCGTCCGGGAGCCCCCGGATCTGAACAAGGTGCCTGAAGGCCAGCGGTTCTCCTCGAAGCAACTCGTGGCCGATCTGCAGGCGCGGGGTCAAGCGGCGCGCTACTTCTCGGATACGGAAGGCATCCTGGATTTCCTGCTGAAGGACTCCCGGGAAGGGGATCTGGTGCTTGTTCTCTCCAACGGAGGATTCGATGGGATCCATGACAGGCTGCTCGCTTCCCTTTGAAGGAATTGATGACAAAACAAAGGATTGTGAGCAGGTCGGTGAGAAGTTATGAGAAGCAAGGCGCTCGAATCCAATGGAATAAATCGTACACGGGGTGCGTTGCGGGACGCCTCTCCGTTGACAAGGCTTCACAAGTGTAGGGTAATGAAATAGGGGATCGCCGGAAGCGGCGGCGGGAGCTTCATCGCGTATCCGAGGTGGGGGGATGATTCCCCTTTCCGAAGCCATGGGGGCGACTTAAGGGTTTCCCGCGGCCTATACGCGCCGTCGCGCGGAGATACCCGAGTCCTGAAGGGAGGGAAGCTGAATATGACCATTCTGGAACGTGTCAGGGTGCTGTTTCCCCGGGAGGAATCCGTGCCCTTGGAACACCGGATTCAGCCTCCCGTGAAGCAAACCCAATACCTGGTAAATGGGGAACTGAGGGATTGGGAGGGGCCCTGCGGTGAAGTACGGAGCCCGGTGTGCCTGGAATCGGGAGAGGGGATTTCGCGGCGGTTTCTGGGGATGTATCCGCTCCTGACGGAAAAGGAGGCACTGGAAGGTCTGGAAGCGGCGCGCGGCGCCTACGATTACGGACGGGGACCCTGGCCCACCATGTCCGTGGCCGATCGGATCGGTCATGTGGAGGAGTTTGTCTTCCACATGACGGAGCGCAGGGAGCAGATCGTGCGGTTGCTCATGTGGGAGGTCGGGAAGTCGCTCCAGGATTCGCAAAAAGAGTTCCAGCGTACGGTGGAGTATATCCGTAACACCATCGATGCGCTCAAAGATCTGGATCGGGCTTCGTCCCGTTTCGTCATCGAACAAGGCATCATCGGACAGATCCGCAGAGGGCCTTTGGGCGTGATCCTGTGCATGGGGCCGTTCAACTATCCCTTGAATGAAACGTTCACCACATTGATTCCCGCCCTGATCATGGGGAATACGGTGGTGCTGAAACCCCCCAAGCATGGGGTCCTCTTGTACGGACCGTTGCTGGAAGGGTTCCGGAGCTGCTTCCCGCGAGGCGTGGTGAACGTGCTCTTCGGGGAGGGTCGCAGAATGATCCCGCCGCTCATGGCTTCGGGCGGTGTGGATGTATTCGCCTTTATCGGGAGCAGCGGAGCCGCGGACCAGCTGCGGCGGAACCATCCCAAACCTCACAGACTTCGGTGCGTGCTCGGCCTCGAGGCCAAGAACCCGGCCATCGTTTTACCGGAAGCGGACCTGGATCTCACGGTACGGGAATGCCTGCTGGGAGGTTTGTCGTTCAACGGGCAGCGGTGTACGGCGCTCAAACTTTTCTTTGTGCATGCTGATATTGTGGATGTATTCCTGGAGAAACTCGCCGAGGCCATCGGAGACCTTCCCATGGGCATGCCCTGGGAACCCGATGTGTTCTTGACTCCTTTGCCGGAAGCGGGGAAACCCGAGTATCTTACAGACCTTGTGGAAGACGCCTGCGCCCGCGGTGCTAGAGTGATGAACGAGGCGGGGGGGACGGTAAACCGGAGTTTCGTCTACCCCGCTCTGCTGTACCCGGTGACTCCGGACATGCGGGTTTTCCGGGAAGAGCAGTTCGGGCCCGTATTGCCGGTGCTTCGCTTTGAGGATATCCGGACGCCCGTCGAGTATGTAATTCAGTCGGATTATGGCCAACAGCTGAGCATTTTCGGCACGAACCCGGAAGTCATTGCGCGTCTGATCGACCCGCTGGTGAATCAGGTCTGCCGCCTGAACCTGAATTCCCAGTGTCAACGGGGTCCCGACACGTTTCCTTTTACGGGCCGCAAGGATTCCGCCGAAGGAACCCTGTCCGTGTCGGACGCCCTCCGGGTGTTCTCCATTCGAACGCTGGTGGCCGCCGGGAACCTGGAAACCAACCGGCGGATCATCACCGGTATTGTCCGGGGGCGCCGATCCAAGTTTCTCTCCACGGATTTTATCTTCTGATCCGGATCCGTGGAGGAGGAGTCCGACGGATGGGACGTCACAGGTGTTCGATCCGCCGGAAACAATGAGGGATCGACCGCGCGGGTTTCCGGCCGTCGTTTCGACCGCCGGCTACACCACGAACAGGATCTTTTTGGGCAGTATATGAAACCGGGCGGGCAAGGTTCCCGTACATTCTCCGTCCATATTGATGTAAACCGGATCTTGGGACCGGGCCTCGATGACGCGCACCGGCATCCAGGAGATTTTGGGATGGTTCAAGTGCGTTCCCTTTCGAAAGCGATGAAGATTGGCCAAAGCTTCCGTGAATCCCACATCACCGATGAACACCACGTCCAGGAACCCGTCGTCCAGACGTGCGTGGGGTGCGGCGCGGATGCCTCCGCCGTAATATCGGCCGTTTCCTATGATCACGTTGTTGAGTATCGCCGTGTGTTCCGTTTGGTCATCCACGGTGTAGGTGATGCTCCGGTTCTTGTACGTGACCAGTGTGGAGACGATGCCCCATAGGAAGCTCATTCTCCCTCCCAGAATTTTGCTGGTCCCGTTCACACGCCGGACTACCACGCCGCCCGCTCCGAAGTCCGCCATGTTCATGAAATATCGTCGGCAGGCTTTCCCGTCGGGTCCCAGACATTCCACGAGACCCACATCCAGAGGACGGACACGACGTGCGGCGATTCTCCTCAGGGCGAAGTCCACCGTCTTTTCCCATCCGAGGGTCTTGATGAAATCCCCTCCTGTTCCCACGGTAATGGTGGCCATGCAGGCTTTCGGATTGATCAGTTCGCCTTCCTGAAAGAATCCGTTGAGCACTTCGTGGTGCGTCCCGTCTCCTCCCACGGACACCATCATTTCGGCGCCCCGGAGAATCCGATCGCGAACGATCTCTGTGGCGTGCCCGGGCCGTTCCGTGAGTATCGGATCGAAAGGGAGGCCCATCCCACATCGGATCTGTTTTTCCAGGCGCCGCCGACATCGTCCCGTACGGCCGTTTCCCGCCGCGGGGTTGATGATCAAAACCGCTTTCATCGGCCCGTCTCCCGCTTGAATCCTTTCTGCGTGCGTGCGTCTGTATCCGGTATTAAGATGGTCGTATGCATGTGGGATGGCCTCCTGAGAAAAATGAAATCCGGGAGCCGGCCGTTCCGGACTACCGAGTCGGACGACTGTGGGATTGGTTCAGGCGGTGGATGTGAGACAGTTCCGGCGGCATCCACCGAGCACGTATTTCATGGAAAATGGTTAGTGCGAACATCATGTTGGGTTTCGGTAGATTTCGGTAGGTTACGGGCGCTTCCGTAGCGCGGTTGATGAGAACGCTATCCGGCATAGGACAATCCGTATGGCAGGTCCGAAAAAATGTTTTCCGCCTCCTGACTGTTTCTATCACCGAACTTAGCTTGCTTACAATATAGAACTTGGTGAGTTGACTTAACTTGTAAGGAGGAAGTGACATGGCTCAGCCGCATAAGGGAAGTACGCCGTTTGTTTTGGTTACGGACAAGAAAGGAAATCAGTTCATATGCCTCATGGATGCGCTGAAAGATCCTAAAAAGGCGTCGCCCGATGAACTCAAGAACTGTGTTGATGAAGCGAAGATGGGTGTAAACATCGGCGACTGATACCAAACAAGTACTGTTTCGAATACTAAACAAAAGCCTAGAGGTGTGAACCTTGAGGCTTTGTATATAGATGCAACAGTAATACGGGTTCCGTGTTAGGTATTCCGTTGATTTCAACATCGCTCCAGAAAGCTTGCATGGATAGTGTGTCTGGATTACACATAAGGTGCGAGGCAGCTCGTCTATGCCTGATATAAGGCGCCATGGGGAGCCATGCGCTTTTTCCGTCTTCCGGTGATTCCACTGTAGGGTCATCACCCAAATACCATAAGGTCCCGAGTTCTTTTCCTCCGTGGAGCAGTGGGATACCCTCTTCATGATCGGCCGGTTTCCATTGTTCGTCCGCCAGGACCAGAACCGCACCTTCGGGAGGGGGGGCATGGTTGCTGTCGAACGGAATGAATTTCACATCGGGTAAGAGGAACTGATAGATAAAATACAACGTATCGGTAAGGTTCGGATAATCGTAGGCGAGGACCTTTCGGTCCGGAATCTTCCGGATCTCCGCGACCATCCAGGTCCGTTGCCGCATTTCCATCTCCGCGGACAGAACGGATCGCTCTCCGTGAATGGACAACAAGCCGAACCACAAAGCGACCGAGACCACGGCCAGTGAAAATGAACGGGATGACGCCCGTAGGAGCAGGAGCGGCGCGAAAGCCGCCACGATTCCCAGAACAGGGATCAGATCCCAGCGACTCGCCCGTCGTATGAGGCCGAGAACCGGGGCGAGGCCGGCTACGTTCACGGAAACGATTTCCGTGGGGAGGACACCTCCGGCCTTCCAGAAGAGCAGGGCAAGAACGAGCATAAGGAATGAGCAGAGAATGCCCGGTTTCAGTTTCGGGGGATTTCTGTCGGAGGAATCCCCCAGACAAGCGATACCCAATGCGATCCAAAGGGCGATGAACCCTTCGTTGTATCTTCCGTAAATGGCATGATCTCCCCGGGCGGGATACATCATCTGTGCCCCGGAAGCCGCCAGGACGGCGCCTGAAGCGAGAACGAGAAAGAACACAAGCGGTAAAGACTTGTTTCGAAGCGATAGCCATGCGCCATCCCGTTTACGGAACACCAGGCACCCGGCGTAGACGAGGCCCAGGAAAGCCAATCCCAGGGTGGCCGTATTCAGGTACCAGACCTGGCGGATCACGGCCTTTATATAGGCCGGGAGGCCCTCCGCTTGGAGCACCCTGTGCGCCATTCCAGGTGCATCATGACCCGAGTGCGTCCATCCCACCTGAAGAAGATGATGGCTCAGCAGGCTCGTCACCACACACACGGCGGCGGCGGCAACGCTTCCCAACAGGCAGGCTCGAACGGACAGAGTTTGGGTGAGCGCAAGCATGACCAGGAACAGAATCACCAGAGGAGGTATAAGCGCCGCCTTGGGATGAACCATATACAGGGAGGACCCGGTTAGACCGAATAAAATCGCCATGAACGAACTTCTCTTATCCACCAATAGGCCTAATACATATACTACATACACAAATAAAGGTATGAACATGTTTTCCGACCAAGCAAACTTGGTGTAAATCATGAAAGGCGGATACAAGCCGACGAGCGCGGCTATTATGGCAGCCCTGTTGGAATCGACCAGTAAGTGACGCTTAAGTATCAGGTATATGCCGATGCACATGGAAGTCATGAGAGCGGCATTAACCCATATTATGGCCTTGTACGCGGTTGTAGGAGTCTCCATTAGCCAGAATACCGGTGCTATAATCAACGAATATCCAAAGTGGTAAAATGTTGCATCCGACATGTTAGGCAGGAAGCCTGTCCCGGACAAATATATGGCATTACCCAGGTAGCCTATTTCATCGGCTGCGATCATGGGAATGGTCCTGAACAACCCGGTTAAACCATAGTATATGAACATACCGGTCCATATAAGTGATACCATTCTATTTATCCTACTTGACATTGAAAATCTAAACGGTACCACCGTATGCATGCTTCCCGTATTAATATTGTTGACAAACAATATAACAAGCCGCTGAAAAGCGCGATCTGTGGGCGCGCCTTCGGCGTTGGTCTCATCCTTCATGCTTGCGGCTTACTGCATGTAGACTTCATATCTCAGGATTCGCCCGCCGTGGATCCCATCGTTTTCACCGGCCTGCCCGCAATACGGCTTATCAAGGGCTGATAAGTTCGTCAAGAAACCTCGAAACCTATTCAGTGTTGAAGATGTTCGGCCAAGAATGCGGAACAATACCGGCATAGAACCAGATCCTGGGCGTCCACGGCATCCAGATCCTGGATGAATCGCATGATGCAGTCCTCCTGGTCACAGTGGATGATGTTGAACGTGTGGAGGAGTTCATGCACGCCAAGTTTGGCGGCTCGCTGAAAAAACAGCGGCAGCGGCGCCGGGCTTCCATCCCTCATGTGCTGAAGCCGGTACAGGGAGACGAGGGCGCAGCGGTTCCCCAATTGTGCTTCTCCAAAGACGTATGTCAGGATGGGAATAAACAGATCCGCCTTCATCACGCCCAGCACCTTCGTTTGATCCGGCACGGGTGTTTGGCGGAGATGTTCCAGCACGGCCAGCGCGTTGAACTGTCTGCGGGCGGGATGATAGGCCTGTTCGGGGAGAGGTCCGGCCGGCAGGATGTTTACGGGCAAGGACAGCTGAGCCTGGATGTTTGCGGCGATGATCTCGAGAACATCGCTTCCGATGTCTTCTCCCAAGGGTAACACGCACACGTGAAACCCCGGACCCATGCCCTCGGTCTTCACGTTGCGCCCGACTCTTCGGGTTTCCGAATACGGTGCTTCTCCATCTTCTTATACAACGTGGAACGATGGATACCCAGGATTTCGGCGGCCTTGGAAAGATTCCACCCGGCGGCATCCAGCACGTCGCGGATGTGTTCCTCCAATACCCCGTCCAGAGTCCCTTTTCCCGTGGGTTTCGAGGGGGCCGTCGGTCCGAAAGGCAGGCACTCGGGAACGATTCGTTCATCTCGGGCAAGCACAACGGCCCGTTCGACGACATTTTCGAGTTCCCGGACGTTGCCGGGCCAATCGTAGTTCACGAGCAATTCCAAAGCGTCCTTGGAAAAGCCCGTGAATCGTTTGGCCGTTTCCCGGGCGTATCGTTCGAGAAAGAATTGAGCCAGGAGAGGAATATCTTCTTTCCGCTCTCTCAGCGGAGGTATGTCCAGAGTGATCACATTGATTCGGTAATAGAAATCCTGGCGAAACCACCCCTCCTGCAAGCCCTGATTCAGGTCCCGATGCGTGGCCGAGATAAGGCGGAAATCGACCTCCGAAGGGGAGGGGTTCCCCAATCGATGGAATCGCTTCTCTTGGAGCACCCGCAGGAGATCCACCTGCATCTTGGGCGATATTTCCCCCACCTCGTCCAGGAACAGGGTGCCGTTATGCGCCATCTCCAGGCGTCCCTTGCGTGCGTGACGGGCGCCCGTGAAAGCGCCTTTTTCGTAGCCGAACAGTTCTCCTTCCAGAAGGCTCTCTGTGAACGCTCCGCAGTTGATGGCAATGAACGGTTCGTAGCACCGGGGACTCAATGCGTGAATGGCCTTGGCCACCAATTCCTTGCCGGTCCCGGTCTCTCCCTGGATGAGCACGGCGCTTTCACTTTGCGCAACCTGTCGCACCATTTCGAACACGTGTTGCATGCATTCGGATACGCCGATGAGGTTTTGGAATCCTCCTTGTTCCCGAACCTGACTCCGAAGAAGACGGTTTTCATCCATCAGTCTGCGTTGCTGGACGAACTTCTCCACGAGAAGGTTCAATTGGGCCGGATCAAACGGTTTCATCAGGTAATCGCGCGCTCCCATCTTCATGGATTCGACGGCGGATTCGATGGAGCCGTGAGCGGTCATCATGACCACGATCGTATCCGGGGAGAGTTCACGGACCTTGCTCAATACCTCAATACCATCCATTCCAGGCATCTTGATGTCCAGAAGGAGCAGGTCGTAGAATCGCTGCTCGACCATCTGCACGGCCGTGGCCCCTTCTTCAGCGAGGTCCACCTGATAGCCGAACTTCTTCAGCCATCCGGCGAGCGATACGCGGATGCTCAGCTCGTCGTCCACCACCAGAACGCGTGTATCCGTCTTCATGGTACGTCCCGCGAGTTCCTATTCCACGGCGGCGGATCGCCGCGGAGTGCGTTTATGTCTTGGGCAGCGGGAACCGCATTACACATTCGGTTCCCTGCCCCGGAGTACTGTCGAAGTCAATGCTTCCACCGTGCGCTTTCACGATACCCAGCACCACGGACAAACCCAGGCCCACCCCTTTGCCTTCGCCTTTCGTGGAGAAAAAGGGTTCGAAGATGCGGGACATGTCCGTCTTGCTGATGCCGTGGCCCGTATCTTTGATGGAAATCACGACCTCCCCGAGGTCACGATCCAGTCGAGTTGACACGGTTAGTTGTCCGCCGGAGGGCATGGCCTCAAGGGCGTTGAAGATTACGTTCATGAGCGCCTGATCCAGTTGTCCTCCCTCAAAAGCGATTTCGGCGCCCTCGGGGGCGGCGTAGGAGCGGGATACTTCAATCTGCTGGAGGCGGATCTTGTGCTGGGCTATGGCCAGTACCCGTTCCACGGTCTCCTCCACACGGACCCGGTGCAGTTCCCGAGGTTGCTGGCGTGAAAAGAACAGGAGATTGGCTACGATCTTGCTGCAGCGGTCCAGTTCGGAACAGACGATCCGTAGATATTCCCGGTTCTCTTCGAGGATGTGAGGATCTCCGGGAGATTCTTCCAGGTTTGCCAGGACCAGACGGGCCAGATTCAGGGTGCCGGAAAGGGGATTGTTGATTTCGTGAACCGTGCTGGCCATGAGCTTGCCCAGCGAAATCATCTTGTCTTCCATCACCAGTCGGGAATAGTCCTGTTTCAGGCGCTCCTCCGTCCGCTTGATCCGGGTATTGAGGATTTCGCTGATGTCCCGGGCCATTTCCAGGACGAGCGTAATACGGCCCTGTTTGTCCTTGATGGGGTAATGCACCACCTCGAAGTATCTTCTGCCTTCCTTGGTAAAGTGCTTGTGGCTGGTGGATACGGGTCGGCCGGTAGCCAACACCTCTTTCATAGGACACGGATGATCCGGAGATTGGCAGGGTGTCAAGCTTCTGTGGCTCACCTGGTAACAGTATCTCCCCACGATTTCAGTCTTGGGCAGCCCGCTGTTCCGAATCATGGTTTCGTTCACATCCACGATGATGTAGTTTGGATCCACTACCATGATATCCTCTTGTATGGAGTCGAACATGGTCTTGAGCAGCCTGTAGGTCTGCTCGAGCTCGTCTTCTGTTTCCAGTTCCTTGCTGCGCACCCGGAGGATATCGTAGAAGAGCTTGGTGATGGCCGGAAAGTACTTTCCCACTCGGATGTGTTCCAAGCGTTCCCGGACGGACGGTTCGCCGGTCAGCTCGACGTAGAGATCCACGTCTTGTCTGCTCATGAGTCGTTCGGGGTCGCTGGTGATAATGCCCATGTCCCTGGCTTTGAGCATGCCTGGGGCCTTGGGATCGACATCCGCTACGCCGACTACGACCCCTTTGAAGTCGTGGAACTCCTGTCGGTCGAACATCTCGAGAAGCATCCGGCAACGGCTTCCTCCGCCCACGATTCCCATCCGAATGGGAATGTCGTCTGATCCGGAATGTTCGGTCATCCTCATATCCGCCTCAATCGCGCAGGCTCCTGAAAGCCGGAGTTTCGGATTCGGATCGCAACACCGCCCCTGCCGCCGTCCTCAAGGAATGCGGGGTGTACGATGAACTCAAAATCACTCCGCCGGCAAGCCCAAACTGCCCGGCGGCAATTCAGCGCGGGACTCCACCAGAGCCAACAGTTGTATGGTGGTGTGCTCATCCGGTTTCCAATGGTAGCGACGCCGATATCCCAACTGGAGCAACCGGCTGTACCCGACCACGTTGGGAGGTTCTTCCCGCCGGGACGTCTCGTGGTGGGCGGTGAGATACTCCATGGTATCCCTCAGCAGAGAGGTCCAGAATTCCCCCGAGAGTTCACCCTGCGCGTTCAGAGGATACCGGTTGTATTCGATCCGGATGATCTCCACCGGGAGACCACGTTCCAAACGGAGGAAGACCACGGCAGTACGTACTTCCTCGTCCCCCAGCCGTGAAAATACGCTTTCGCCCTTATAGAGAAAGCGGCGGAAGCGTGCGTTGGGAAGAGGATGCAGCAAATCGTCCCGATCCAGGTAAAAGATCCATGTGATATACTCCATGCCGGAACGCTGGCTCCTTTAGTTTCAGGGCAACTCCTGCAGCCATGAGTGCTCGTCGAACCACTTTCGAGTCATTCTTTCGAGTTCGCCGCTGCCGTTCAGGGTCATGAGCGCGTTTTCCACCCAGTTCAGCAGATGCGGATCTTGGGGCGGCAGGGCAATGCCGAGCGGTTCGTGGGAAAGAGGAGCGATAAGGAAGGCCAGTTCGTGTTCCGGATAGCGGAATACGGACAGCACACAGATAGGGAAATCGGCGATCATGGCCTGGGCCTTACCCTGGATTACCCAGTTCACGCCTTCATCATAGTCCTTGGCGGGAAGCAACGTAGCTTCGGGCATATATTCTTCGATGAACGTCTGGCTTGTGGACCCTTTCAACGCCGTCAAAGTCATTTCGGGTCGGTTCAACTCGCAGGGATCTTTCACGGAGAGAAGCGTTTGGTTCCGGGTCAGGAGAGATTTTCCCGAAATGAAGTACGGACCTACAAAGGCGGCCGTCAGGTTTCGTTCGGGTGTGACCGTCATGCCGGACAGCACCATGTCCACGGTTCCGTTCTCGACGGCGGGCAGCAACTCCGAGAAGGGTAAAGGAACCATCTTCAGAGGCACACCCATGGCGTTCGCCATATACCGGGCCAGATCCACATCGAGCCCGATGATTTCTCCGGATTTGGTCGTCATGTTCATGGGGGGCATGCTCGCCGCAGTTCCTACCCGAAGTTCCCCGCGCTCCTGGATCCGGCTGAGAACCGGACCGGCGGGTTCTTGAACGGTGTAGGTTGCCGGAGCGACACAGGCGGTTATCGCCGTCATCGCAATAACCAACAGCAAGAACCTCGAAGAGATTTTCATATTCCATCCTTTCCGATTCTATGGGTTACCGTGAGATCCTGCCGGCGCCGAAACATCTCCTATTGATAATAGCACCAAGGAACCGAGAACGTCTACAGTCTGTGACGCGCAGGAAGCGGGGATAGCGAACAAAGACATTCGGGCCGGGACTCCTGGAGGCGCCCGTTATCAGGCCGTTGAAAGACACGATCTGCTTCGTTGCGCTCCATTCTCCGTCATTCCGGCGTACTGTATAGGTACGCCTCATTCCTCAGGATTCGCCCGCCTCCCATCTCGTCATTTTGCATCCGCCTGCCCGTAATACGGTGTATCAACGGGCTGGTATTCGTCTTCACGCGGGCTTCGCACCTTGAGCCCCGCGCTGCAGGTCATTTAAGATGGCGGCCCGCAGTTCCCGTGCGGTCTTGGGAGGTTCATGGGCGTCTTGCCGGACCTGCATGGTGACGGCGCCGGAAGGACAGAGATAGGCGCACGCTCCGCACCCCAGACAACGGTCCATGTCCACCACCGCCTGTTCCTCCTCGTTCAATACGATGGCCTCCATCTGACAGTGTTCGACGCAGGTTCCACAGCCTGTGCAGGCTTCCGGATCCGTCCGCGGCAGATAACTGGATCCGGTTCCCCACAAGCGCAATCCCGTTTCCTGGATCTTCTTCAGAGAGTCGCAATGACAGGCGCAGCAATTACAGAGATATTCCAGGAAGCTCGAGGTGTTCGAGGTGAGGTGGATGAGTCCGTGTTCCTCGCAGGCTTTGAGGATGTCGAGCGCTTCTTCCTTGCCCACCAGGCGTCCTAGACCGTGCTTGGCGATATACTTGGCTCCGGGTCCGAAGCTGAAACAACTTTCCCGGGGCGCCTCGCAAGGGTCTTCGCCCAGAAGGAGGGCTTGGTGACGGCAATAGCAGTGACCCACGGATACCGCTTCCGCATCCTGGATGTACCGGGAAACCTGATCAAACGTGTGAATCTGGGGACCCGCCTCGATGGAGCGCTCCACGGGAATGACCCTGGAGAATGACGTGGCGTCCTTGGGAATGGTTATCATTTGCCGCATCTTGGTTTCGGCCAGGGAGAGATAGTTCTTGAACAGACGCGCCAGTTTCCGATGATGTTCCGTATCCCGGCCTCCCATAAACTGGAACTCGAAGATCCCCGGCAGGAGAGGCAGGAGTTTATACAGCGTCACTCCGTCTTTGTCCCGGTCCAAAACCGTGCCTTTGTCCGTCATTGCCTTCAGAAGAGGAATCAGCTCTTCTTCGGAACGTGACAATTGAGCCGCGAGATCACGGACGGATACGGCGGCGGCGGGCATTTGCGCGGCCACCTCCGCTTCGCCGTCCGTGAAGAGTTCCTCCAGCAGCTCGAAGAGTTCGGGTATGGGGAACGCCAATACGGCGCCTCCCCGCACGTTCAGGTTGTTGCACAAGGCAATCTTGACGTCTTGATCCATGCGATGGTTCCTCCGTTCGGCGGTGAAAGGGATAATCCGAATGCCGGGGTGAGGCCTGGGTCCGTATAAGCCGATCACCCTTCGGCCGCATCATTATGCGTCACGGAGTCGCTTTCGTAAAGAGACACCGTACACGAATCCTTATATATCTTCCGGTCCGAGGTTGGTTCGCTGCGGCCGAACGGCCGTTATGTTCTTCAAGGGGAACCGCCGCGGATTCTTGCCTTTGGACACTGGCTGAGGTACTCTTGGATCGTAAAAAGTCCGCGAAGAACGGAGATAGCAAGGTGAAACTCAGAGAGAATTCGGAACTCAAGAGACGGATCGAGGAACTCACCGGTCGAGTCATATACGAAAACCCGCTGATTCAACGGGATATGGCCGATTACAGCAAAATCCTGAGCGGCATGGTTCTTCGGGTGGAGGAGAAGGATTACTTCGTTCGGGGAGACGCCACGGAAGACCGGTTCGGTCTGGGCGGCGAGCCCAAATTATGGGTGAAGTACCTCGTGGACCTGGAATCCGGTGAGCGGAAGATCCTTAAGCTGGTGTTTCACGAAGAGTTTTCCTCGCGGATCGGGCCGTTTCTCATCCGAGCCCGGCGCAGTCCGGAGAAGGAAAGCGATATTTTGCAAGTGGTCCAAGGGCATCCGTATTTCATGCAGGGCCGGAATATTCGTGACGAGGCCGGAAACGAAGCGCGCATCATCGAATTCGTCCGAGGTCCGAGCCTGTACCGGCGCCTTCAGGAACTGGAAATGGATCACGAAAGATATTTTTTCGAGTTGTTTCCTGAAGTTCTAGGCAGACTCGTCGAGGCGTTCGAGGCCATGGCGTTTCTCCTGAAAGCGGGCCGCCAACACGGTGATATCCGTACGGACCACCTGATCATCGAGGAGGATAGCGGCCGTTACGTATGGATCGATTTCGATTATCTGGTGAGTCATACGGATTATGATCTCTGGAGTCTGGGAGAGGTGTTGGTGTTTGCGGCGGGGAAAGGGAGTCACACTTGCCATGACGTCCGCCGTCGGCCTGGATACTACCCCGGTGTTGCAGACGAGAAAGACATTCGGGAAGAGGATCTCTTGTTGGTGCGTAGGAATGAGGTGGCGAACCTGCGGAAACTGTTCCCCTACATCCCGGAAAAGCTGAACCGCATCTTATGCAGGTTCTCCACGGCGACCTCCCGGTTCTATGACAGCGTGTCGTTTCTTCTGGAGGACTTGAGAGAAGTCCTGGAAGAACTGGAGGGACCCAAATCTTCCGGCCGTCCGGCCCTAAGACTGGATGCCCCGTAACAAGCCGTTAAAAAACGCGATCCGCCGTGTTGCGCTTCATCCTTCGTCATTGCGGCGTACTGTATCTACGCCTCATTCCTCAGGATTCGCGCGCCTTGTATCCCATCGTCTTTTACCAGCCTGTCTGCAATAATGTTTATGAACGGGGTGGTAAGGGTTGTCCATCCGTCCGACGCCGTCACCGGCGCCGAACTTTTTTCAGGAGAGGCAGTTCCTCGGAGAGCCTTGAAGGGAGCACCCTGAGAAGCCATTGGTGTGCCGTCAACTCGAGGGCGTGATCCGCCATGTCCCGGTTCACGGCCGTTACCTGGCCGCTCAAGGGCATGAAGACGTAATGCTCCTCCTGCTCGCAGTTGATTTGGATACTCGCCACCCCCTGTTCCACCGGAGTGTTTTCCACGGGGAGAATGACTTCTCGGATGGGAGGTATCGCGTCGAGAAAGGTGCGGTCCACCCCGATTTCCACCAAACCGTCCTGCCGGTAGAGCGCCCATGAATGTCCGGACAAGAGGAAACAGTCCCCGGGCTCCGGTCCGATGTCAATGGAAGGCTCCTGGCAAGTCTCTCCGAGGGGGTCGGAATGTTCAGAGCGCCTCAAGGCCCGGTTCAGGGGGTTCAGGAGTTCCTGGCGGGTGAACGGCTTGGGGATGTAGTCCACGGCTCCCAAGCGAAGAGCTTCCACCGCCGTCTTGATGGTGGGATATCCCGTGATCATGATCGTAGGCACATGTATGTCCGCCTCTTTGAGGGCGGCCAGCATTTCCACGCCGTTCATTTCCGGCATCATGAGATCCGTAATGACGGCGTCGAAGGATTCTTGTCGGAGGCGATCCAATCCGTCCCGGGCCTTCAGTACGCCTGCGACCTCAAATCCGAACCGCATGAGGATCCTGCGGATGCTGGCGTGAACCACCTCCTCGTCATCCACCACCAAGATACGTCCCTGAGTCATTGGGCGCTCTCCCTATCCGATTGCCGGGTGACCGGCAAGTAGACCGTAAATTCTGTTCCTTCCCCCGATCGACTCTTCAACTCAATACGGCCGCCGTGCCGGCCCACAATGTTGTGAATGCAGCTCAAGCCCAAACCCGTTCCTTTGGCGCCTTTGGTGGAAAAGAACGGCTCGAAGACGCGTTCCTGGAGTTCCTCCGGGATGCCGGCTCCCTGGTCCCGGATGCCGGCTTTGATCCACTGGAGGTCCGGCGACAGGGTCGTCCGAATGGTGATGGCGCCCTCCTGATCCATGGCCTCGGCCGCATTGATGACTAGATTCAAGAATACCTGTTGCATCTGCGAGGGATCGATGTGCGCGTCCGGCAACGAGGTGTCCAGATGCACGTCGAAGCGGATATCATGAAAAGCCGCCTGTTTTTCCACCATGTCCAGTGCGTGTCGGATCACCGTGTTGACGCTCATAGAACTCCGGCGCGGCTTTTCGATGCGGGCGTAATCCAACAATTTGGATACGATTTCCCGGCACCGCTTGGCCTCTCGAATGATGATGTCGAAATCCTGGACGGCGGAACTCGAAGGATCGCTTTCCATCGCATCCATGCGAAGTTCCTCGGCAAAAGCCAATACGCCGGTGAGGGGATTATTAATCTCGTGCGCCACACTGGCGGCCATTTTCCCTACCACGGCCATCTTCTCGGAATGAACGACCGCTTCCTGCAATCGTTGCTGCTCGGTGACATCGCGACTGATGGAACAAACCCCCGTGACGTCCCCTTTGTAGTTGAAAATCGGAAAGCGGACTGTGTTCAGAAAGCGGGTGCTTCCATGAATGGACAGTCTCTCCTGATGACATGAATGCATCCGCAGGGCGATGGTTTCCTTGTCCTTTGCCACCAGGCGATCCCCCAAGTCATAGGGAAGGATATCATAGTCGCTTCTACCGATAAAATCCATGGGGCTCATGTTGAACATGGAGGCCGCGGGATCGTTGATGACCAGATAGATCCCCTCCAAATCCTTGATGGTGATCATGTCGTGGGCGTTTTCCACGAACTGCCTGAAGCGTCGCTCGCTTTCCTCGATTTCCCGCGTCTGGGCCACCTGCTGGTCGATGGGACGGGCGGTCTGCACGAGATGATGAATGTGACCGTCTTCGCCGAAAGCCGGGCTCACGATGATCCGGTAATAATTATGCTTTCGTCCTTCCACGGGATCGAAGTGGATGTATTGCACAGGCTTGCCTGTCCGAAGCACTTCCGCTAAAGAACAGGTGCTCGGCATGCCGTCCTGCTCCAGTTGGCAGTCGCAGAAAGGATCCACGAACTTCCCCGTAACGGTGAGATCTTCTCGACGGATCCCGGTAAGATGCTCCAAGCGGGCGTTCACCCATCGGAGATTCATATCGCAGTCCGCCACGATTACCGCATCCGGCAGGGAATCCAGGATGTTCTGGAGCAGGTTGCGCTCCTCCCGAAATTTTCTTTCCAGATTCCGCTTCTCGTCCAGTTCTTTCTGAAGTTTTTCCGTCAGTCCTTCCAATTCCCAGAACATCTGGGCCACCACGTGGTCGATGACGCGGACTCCCCGGGGGATGCTCTTGTACAGCTCTTCCAGAAACACATCGCTTCCCACCAGTTCGATGACGGTTTCCAGTCCGGGAAGGGTCAGTGCGTCCTCCAGATGGCGAAAGGTCCGGATGCCCTGGTTCCGCGCGAACGCCATGCCGGGGGCGTTGTCTTTGGGATCCACAACGCACAAGACTTCCAGGCCCAAGAAGCTGAGCCGATTCTGGAACACCATTTCCAGAATTGCACGGCATCCTTTCCCGCCGCCCACGATGGCCGCCTTCATGGCTTTGTTCCTCCCTGTTCCAAGTGTTCTTCCCCATCCATCGCGGTTGACGGCGAACCTGCCTGCCGCTCGGGTCCCGGTTGCGCGCCGCCGGATCCTCCCAATCCCCCTGGATCGGTCAGCCCGGGTCTCTCGGTTTCATGCCGACGGGGAAAGCGCCTTCGGGGAATCGAGTATCGATAGCTTATTATCCCGCTTGCAGAGGCGTTTGGCAACCGGAGCCGGCCGCAGTGAGAGCGGGTGACCCTTGTGTCCGCCTCTGCCTTCGTTCCGCTGTAAACTCATGGGCCTTCGCATGGGCCGGCCTTCGGGGAAAGCGGAACCGCCGGGATCATTCCCGTATTGCGGTGCGAAGGAAAGCCGTCGGTTTGCGAGCGTTGTCGTGGACGATTCGGCTTGACTACTGCGGGAAAATTGGGCGTATATCGGAGCAAGCGGCTTTGTCTCGAATCATGAGATCTGTAATTGATGCTGATTCGAGATTATTATGGATGGTATGGAGTCTTGGCGGAGGGTGGGAGTCAACCGCCTGAATCAACAGAGCAAGCTGTTTTGGAGAAGAACATGCGCGGGGTTTCCATTATCGGTATCGGATCCACTCCGTTTGGAGTGCTGGAAGGGCAAAGCCTCAAAGCGATGGCCGTATCGGCGGCGAACGAGGCCATCCGGGACGCGGGCGTGGACCGGAAGGAAATCGAGGCTCTGTATGTGGGGAACTTCATATCCGGCTTCCTGGCGGGACAGGAAACGATTGCTCCTCAGATTTCGGATCTGTTGGGATTGAACAAGAGCACGGCTTCCACCACCGTGGAAGGGGCGTGTTGTTCCGGAGGTATTGCGTTGCGACACGGTTTCTTCCTGGTGGGTACGGGTTTGGCCGACCTCGTACTGATAATCGGGGTGGAAAAGATGTCCCATGCTTCCACGGAGAAGAATACCGAAGGTCTCGGACTGGCCATGGACCATGAAACCAGCGAGGGAAGAGCGGGGCTTACCTTTCCGGGCTTTTTCGCCTTGGTGGCCCAGCGACACATGTACGAGTTCGGGACAACGCCGGATCATTTGGCCCGGGTGTCCTTCAAGAACCGGAGCAACAGTCTGAAGAACCCGCGGGCCCGGTTTCGGAAGGCGGCGACCCTGGAGGAAATCAGTCATTCAAGACTCATCGCGGACCCTCTCCGGTTGTTCGACTGTTGTCCCATCAGCGACGGGGCCGCAGCTCTGGTGCTGTGCCCCACGGAGACGGCCCGGAGTTTCACTGAAACCCCCGTGGAAATCATCGGTTCCGCCCAGACCACGGGATACAATTCCCTGTACAACACGCCCTCGGCCACCACGCTGGACGCCACGGTGCTTGCCGGAAAGCAGGCTTTCGACATGGCGGGCCTGGGACCGGAGGACGTGGATCTAGTGGAACTCCATGATTGCTTTACCATCGCGGAAGTGGTGGACAGCGAAGATCTGGGATTCTTCCCGAAAGGCCGCGGCGGTTTTGCGGTGGCGGAGGGCGCCACCCTTGTGGACGGCAAGCTCCCCATCAACGCCAGCGGGGGATTGCTCTCCAAGGGCCATCCCGTTGGAGCAACGGGCGTGGCTCAAGTGTATGAAGTCGTGAAACAACTCCGGGGCGTGCACGAGAACCAGGTGAAAGATGCGGAGATCGGATTGACCCACAATCTGGGAGCCACGGGCCAGGTATGCACCGTGCATATCTTGAGGAGGGGTTGATATGGATACGTCCAAGGGCATGCCGGTGGTCCGTTGCGGGGAGTGCGGAGCGGCGTATATTCCGCCGGTGTATGTGTGCAGGAAATGTCACGGGGATCGTATGGAGGAGGCCACCGTGGAGGGCCGAGGCGTGGTATATACGCACACCACGATCCGCGTAGCCCCGGAGGCGCTGCGGGGGCAGACGCCTTATACGATCATGATCGTGGAGATATCCCCGGACCTTCGTGTAACCGGACGGTTGGAACAGGGCCACGATCCCGAACTTCGTGTGGGGCAGGCGGTACGATTCACTCGAGTGGATGACCAGGGATATTGGTTTGACTCCGTGGCGTGATCCGGAGCTGTCGGAATCCGTTGAGGATTTCGGAACGGCCTAACGGGTCGGGGAAGAAGGTGGTCCGCGTCCCCGCCGTCGGTGCTGCGGTTTCGCCTTTGTTCTTGTGTACCGATCAGGCGGATGTTCTTGCTCGCGGCCTGTGGGGGTTGCTATGCCCCGGCCTGCAGCGCTTTGTCTTCCATCCTTTCTCATCCGCCCACCAGCAGGCCTGTTTCTTGATCCTATGGGGACGGTTGTTTATGGAACCGGACGCAACGGCTGTTCACATCCGGCGCAAGCCGCCGTGGCTGACGAAACGTTTGCCGCCGGCCACGCTGCGTGAGGAAGTGCGGAGGTTGTTACGGGATGGAGGTGTGCACACGGTCTGTGAAGAAGCCCGGTGTCCCAACCTGGCCGAATGCTTTTCCCGCAGAACGGCCACCTTCCTGATTCTGGGGGATCGGTGCACCCGGAACTGTCGTTTCTGCGCCATCCGGAGAGACGCTCCCGATCCTCCGGATCCCGAAGAGCCGGAACGGGTGGCCGAGGCCGCTCGGCGGCTGAATCTGCGGTATGTGGTAGTCACATCGGTAACCCGTGACGATCTCAGCGACGGGGGTAGTGGTCATTTTGCCGAGACCATACGCCGGATTCGCGCCAAGCTCCCCTCCGCTCGTGTGGAGGTTCTCATTCCGGACTTCCAGGGTTCGGAAAAAGCCCTGGCGGACGTGATCGAAACGCGGCCGGACGTATTGAATCACAACCTGGAAACGGTGGACCGACTTTATCCAGAGGTTCGTCCGAAAGCGGAGTATCGCCGTTCACTGGGAGTTATTGCGAGAGCCCGGCGCTTGGATCCCGGCATAATTACCAAGTCCGGTCTGATGCTGGGGCTGGGGGAAGGGGAGGACGAACTTCGGAAGAGCCTGGACGACCTCCTGGACGCCGGGTGCCGGATCCTGACATTGGGGCAATACTTGCGTCCTTCCCGTGACCACCATCCCGTCCGGCGATACGTTCCGCCTGCGGAGTTTGCGGAGTGGGAGCGGTATGCGCTGAAGACAGGATTTCTGGGTGCGGCCTGCGGTCCCTTTGTAAGAAGTTCCTACCGGGCCGGCGAGCTTTTTCAGGCCGCACCACGCCGTTGAATAACGCGATCTGCCTCGTTGCGCTTGATCCTCCGTCATTGCGGCGTACACAGTGTACGCCTCATTCCTCAGGATTCGCGCGCCTTGCAGCTCATCGTTTTCCACCGGACTGATAGGCGGACACGGAAGCAAAGGTCCATGGGAATGCCGCGCAAGCGCCGTTGCGTGCATGGCGGCCCGATAAGACCAAAGGTGCGTGCCGGGGCGTACAAGCCTTTCGGGATGAGATAGGTTAGGAGAATTTTTGATGAAAGCAGCCCTGTTGATCATCGACTTGGTTCGCGATACGTTCGAAAAGCACGGACATCTTCCTGTTGCTCAGAATGCCCGCGCCATGTTGCCCACGCTGAATGGGCTCATTCGGGCATGCCGAAACCGGGGGCTTCCCATCGTGTTCTCCACGGACAGTTTTCTGCCGGAGGATTTCCTTTTCAAGGGTCGGATGAAACCTCATTCTCTTCGGGGAACGCCGGGAGCGGACGTGTATCCGGGTTTGGACATGCAGGACGGGGACGTGTGGTTGCCCAAACGAAGATTTTCGGCCTTTTACAAAACGGATCTGGATCAGAGCCTGAGGGTATGGAATGTGGACGCCGTGGCGGTGACCGGAGTGGCCACGCCGTTCTGCGTCCTGAGCACCGCCCTGGATGCCGTGGCCAACGACTTCCAGGCATTCATCATCGAGGACTGTTGCGCCGCGGCCGGTGAGGAGGTTCACCGGAACTGCCTGGATCTGTACCGGCGTTCGCCGTTGTTCCCTCTGTTTCAGGTGGTTCCGGCCCAGGGGTTCCTGGAAATGCTGGATGGTCCCCAAAGCGGGTGAGCGTATCAGGCTCTTGATGAACCGAAGATCGCGTTTTTCAACAGCCTGATACGCGGAATCGGGCTTGACCGCTCCTGTAAAGGACGGACCGGGACACCCCCGGATTCCGGAGGAGCGCCGGGGTGGAATGAGCCGGAGCCCGAATCCTGTGCCGGCGGCAAAACGGGCCACGACAACTAGAGAACACACAAGAAATGGAAAATGCGAAGAACGGAAGCCGGAATCATTCCGCGATCAGTGACGGACACACCAATGGACAATTCGGCAAGACCTACTTTACTCGTTTGAAGCGTGGCCTGCAAGTCGGTCTATTGATTGCCTATCTGATACCGATAACCATAGTTACCATCTACTTCGTTTCCAGGTTCAATGCAACCGTGCGGCAAAGCAGTCACCTGCATCTGGCCGCGGTGGCTGAGAGTCAGCGCAATACCATCGACTTGTTCCTGCAGAAGCGGATTGTGAATATTTTTAATGTGTTTCATCTGAAAAGCTTCAGCTTATCTCCCAGTCAAGAGGAGATGGACCTCTACTTGAGTAACCTGGTTACAGCGAACGATGCTTTTGTCGATATAGGTTTCTTCAGCCCTGAAGGGATTCAGATTGGATACTCAGGCCCATATCCCCATTTGTTGGGAAAGGACTACAGCCGGGAGTCGTGGTATAGTGAACTGATAGAACGCTCTCAGAGCTATATAGTGAGTGATTTGTATTTGGGCTTACGCCGTAAACCTCATTTTACCATTGGCGTAAAACAATTTATTGATGGCCAGTATTATGTAATACGCACCAGTCTGGATCCGGATAAGCTTTATACGTTTCTCCAGGCGACAAGCTACGGCAAGAGCGTAGACGGCTTCCTGATCAACCGAGAAGGCTTGTACCAGGCCGTGGATGCTTCGTTCGGGGAATTACTGCAGCCCGCCGTATTCTTCCCGCCCGGAAACACCGGCGCCGATGTGGCCAAGATCGGATTCGACGGCGGGCAGATGCTTCTGGCCTATACCTGGCTTAAAGAGGTGCCCTGGTGTCTAGTGATGTGGCAGCCGCTCCATGTGGCGTACGCGGAGATGGACCGTATCCGCAATACCATGATTATCGGCATGGCGGTGCTGGTGCTGATGCTGATGGTTGTGATCTGGCTGATCGTGAATCGGGCGATCCGATGGGCCGAGTCCCTGGAGCAGGACCGGGCGGAGCTGAAAGCCCAGCTTTATCATGCGCACAAGTTGGGGGCGGTGGGGCAACTGGCGGGAGGCGTGGCTCATGAGATCAACAACCCTCTTGCCATCATCGCGGGCTCGTCGGGTTTGATTCGGGATATGCTGAATCCGAACCTGGACATCGAATGTACCTCAGAGACGATCAGGCAGGAGCTGGATGCCATCGACATGGCGGTTTACAGAACCAAGAACATCACCAAGAAAATATTGAGTTTTGTGCGCAAGACCGAACCCAGGTTGATTTCGTGTGATGTTCAGCAATTGCTTGAAGACGTGGTGAGCGGTATCAAGGAACAGGAATTCAATGTTTCCAATATCCGGGTGGTGCGGGATTACGATCCGGCCGTTCCGTTTCTCATGTTGGATCCCGATTTGATGCGGCAAGTGTTCTTGAATCTGGTGAACAACGCCAGTGACGTGATCCGGGACGGCAACACCATTATGCTGAAGACCCGCGTGGTTGGGGACGTGGTCCGAGTCACCGTTGCGGACGACGGTCCCGGCATGGATCCTGAACAACTGCAAAAGATATTCATGCCTTTTTACACCACCAAAGAGGTGGGTAAGGGAACCGGGCTGGGCCTTCCGATCAGCCTCAACATCGTGGAGGGTTTCGGCGGGCGTATTGAAGTGGAAAGCGAGCCGGGTGTCGGGAGCGCCTTTACGGTTGTGTTGCCGGTTTCGGCGGCGAATACGGCCGGCGGGGATACTTCGCTCTCCAAATCCGGTGGCGATTAACAAAAACATTGCAGGTCGTCCGGAGGTAAGCCGGCGGATACCGCGTATCTCAACGGCCTGTGAGAAGCGGCATGCACGAAGTAACTGTCGAAAGGAGAATCCGATGGTTGAAAACGGGGTGAAAGAATCGGCGGTGGGAAAACCCATCGTCTTATTGGTGGACGACGAAGACCAGTTTCGTACCGGGTTGGCCAGACAGCTGTCCATCCGAGGCTATCGTGTGCTGGACGTGAATAACGGAGAAGACGCCATCAAGATCGTACGGCATGAAAATCCCGAAGTGGTTGTCCTGGATCAGAAGATGCCCGGAATGGACGGTATTCAGACCTTGAGGGAGTTGAAGAAGATCCGTCCCGAAGTTCAGATCATTATGCTGACGGGACATGGCAGCATCGAATCGGCGCGGGTTACCGGCAAGTTCGATGTTTTCGAATATGTCCAAAAACCCTGTCCCATCGACGAGTTAACCGAAAAGATCGAAGCGGCCCGCCAGGAACGAACGTATGCCATGGCGCGTCACGAGATTCCGCATGTGGATCAACGCAGTTTCAAGGACTGGTTCATCGGCGTCCAAAACGCCCGGCCGGGCATCATCATTATCGGAGCCTTGATTCTGGCCGTTCTTTTCTTTCTGCCTCCCGCGGATCGACTGAAAACTCTACTGACCACGCCCAAAGGGAGCGCCGAAGACAGCGCCATAATGGGATACGCGGATTACCGCAAGTTGAAACCGGGCCAGACCATTTCGGAATACTATGCGGAACGCGCCGGTCTCTATGAAACCGTGACGACGGCGGAAGGAGCGAAGACCAAGGTCCTTCTTGGACCGGAGGCCGCCATGCGGCGGGCCCATGTCATGATAGGCACCTTGATTGTGGCGGCTCTGTTCTGGGCCACGGGGGCCGTGCCCGTGGGTGTTACGGCGCTTCTGGTGGGGGTGCTCATGTACTTCTTCGGCGTGCTGCCTCCGGAAGGCGTGGCCCGAGCCTATGCCAAGGACGCCGTGTTCTTCATTTTCGGCGTGTTGGCCCTGGCTTCGGCCATCTCCAAAACGGGCCTGGATCGGCGAATCGGCATCCTGCTGTTGTCATCCAGCACCAATCTGGCGCGTATGGCCATGATCTTCGCCCCCATGCTGGCCATAACCGCTTCCTTCCTGTCGGAACACGCGCTGATTGCGTTCATCGCGCCCATCTTCATGATGGTGTATATGGGGGCCATCCGGGTTTCGGGGGTTTCCAAGGATAAAGCGCTGGTGGTGATGATGCTGCTGACGCTCAATTACGCGGCCAACGTCGGCGGACCCGGATCACCGGCCGCCGGCGGACGGAACGCCATCATGATCGGCATTCTTTCGGATTACGGGATTACCCTGACGTTCGGCCAGTGGGTGAAATTCGGGCTGCCGTTTGTGCCGGTGATGGCCATCGTTGTGGGCTTGTACTTTTATCTGGCTCTGGGCAAGAAATTGAAGATCAAGAACCTGAATATCGCTGCGGCCGTCAAACGGGAAGCGGAAAAAATCGGGAAGATGACCGGCGCTGAGTATAAGACGGCGGTGGTTCTGGTGGTCTTGATTTTCATGTGGTCGGCCTTTTCGGCCAAGTACGGCATGGGTGGGCCGGTGATTCTGGCATTGGTGGCCCTGAATATTCTGGGGATTTTGCGCTGGAAGGATGTGAACGCCATCCACTGGGACGTGGTGGCGCTCTATGCGGCGGCCAGCGCCATGGGCGCCGGGCTGGCCGCTACGGGTGCGGCGCTCTTGATTGCGGATACGTTTGTATCGGTGCTGCCCGGATTCCTGACCCAAACCGGTACCGGGTTGAGCATAGCCACCTCCCTGTTCACCGGCATTCTGACGAATTTCATGAGCGACGGGGCAACGGTGGCCGCCATCGGGCCCATATGCGTACCCATGGCCACCATTGCGGGCGCCTCGCCCATTATGGTGGGGCTGGCCACGGCATTCGCTTCTTCGTTCGCGCACATGCTCATCATCGGCACCCCCAACAATGCCATTGTCTTCGCGCTGGCCAAGGATTATGAAACGGGGGAGCAGTTGGTCACGATGAAGGATTTCTTTGTACACGGGGCCGCTGTGGTGCTTTTGTCCTTCACGGTATTGTGGTTGTGGGTTATTCTTGGATATTGGCAATGGATGAAGTTCCCTGTGTAGCAGGTTTTAGGAAAACGCGACGTGCTGTCACGCCTTTGGCGTGACGCATCATCGTATGTTATTGCGGCGCACCGTATGTACGCCGCATTCATCGATGTTTGTGTGTCTTAACATTACATGGTTGTCCGCCGGGCTGGCTAAAATACTGTTTATCGACGGGCTGGCAGGCATGGAACGTTACGCATATAGGCATTTTGGATTAACCATGGATAGTTCGATACAATATATAATATGCGATACATGAAATTTCTCTCTCTAAGAGAAATCGCTTTCCGGCTGCGGTTTCCTGGCGCCGATTCTTGTCGGCCTTCATCGACAGGGATGTCGCCGGCCTGCCACGCCGGATGGAATGGTTTTCATAAGTGGTAAGGAATCGGACCGTGGTAAAGGACAAGATCAACGTATTATTGGTGGATGACGAAGAAGCGCTTTTGGATTCCATCCGGCGAAGGCTTCAGATCAGGGACTTCAATGTCATTGCCGTGAATCGGGGTGAGAAAGCGCTGGAAGTCGTTCGCACGCACCCGATCGATGTGGCGATTCTGGACTTGAAGATGCCCGGCATGAGCGGAACGGATGTTCTTGTCAATCTGAAACGAGATTACCCGTGGCTGGAAATCGTGATTCTTACGGGTCATGGCTCGTTTGATCCGGAAAAGGATCGTGTATACGGGCAGGCCTATTCCTTTCTTGCGAAGCCTTGTGATTTGGAAACACTTCTGAGTACACTCATCGAAGCCTATAAAAAGACTGTTATGAACAGAAGCGGAATCTCCCGAATGGAGATGGATCGTCTCCTCCAAGCGTCGGAGGCGACATCACCGCGGGATATTCTCAAAAGACTTAAAGAGTTGGACAAACATTCCCTGGAAACAGAGAGAGGTACGTGATGCGGTCGATTGTGGTGAAGGAAATGATGGTGCCGCTGGAGGATTATGCAACGGTTTCTCAGGAGGCGAGTCTGTACGAAGCCGTTGCGGCCCTAGAGGATGCGCAACGGAAGTTCGACCAGGACAGATATCGACACCGGGCCGTGCTGGTGTATGATTCTTCCGGAAATATCGTAGGTAAGCTGAGCCAGTTGGATGTCCTGAAAAGTCTGGAACCGAGATACGATGGGATCGGCGACTTGGGGGAAGCCGCGCGCTATGGGGTGGATGCTCATCGTATCCGGGAGATGATCAAGGAGTACGGCCTGTGGAAACAGCCCATTGACGATATTTGCCGTAAAGCCGGCGTCTTGAAGGTCAAGGAGGTTATGTATACCCCGACACAGGGAGAATTCGTGGCGGAAAACGCTACCTTGAACGAGGCGGTGCACCAGTTGATCGTGGGAAAGCATCAATCGCTTCTGGTTACTCGGGGCAAGAAGATTGTGGGTGTGTTGCGCCTGACCGACGTCTTCCGAAAGGTGACCGATCTGATGAAGGCCTGTGAATTGTAGAACCCATGGAAGGGCCCCGGGTACGCGGGGGGGGGGGGGAGCGTGTTCGGTGCTTCGTGCCCGTCGGGATGCAAACGCCGTGCGGCCGCGTAACAGCCCGTTGAAGAACAGCATTTCGGACAGGCTGTTCAAAAACGATGAGATGCAAGGCGCGCGAATCCTGAGGAATGAGGCGTGCAACCGGTACCCCGCAATGACGAAGGATGAAGCGCAACGCAGCAGATCGCGTTTTTCAACAGACTGGTAAGCAAGTTGCGGTCGCGCCTGCCGAGTGATGCGTTCTTCCCGGGTTCCATGGTGCGAGACAGGGACGTGTGATTCCCGAAGATTGCGTGGGCTGAAGGCTCGGATCTTTTGGGCGGATAGGCCGGTTTCAAGATGGGGGTGGGCTGTGGGGAAGCCGCTGTTCGAAAAGCGGACCGGAGTGGGCGGGGATCGTCCGAAGGCCAAATGGGGCTCTGGATTCAAGGGGTAACCGGGAGGAGCAAAAATTTGATCCTGTATACGGATTCTGCTTGCTTTTTTCAGCGGAAGGAAGTATGCTGTTTTTAATCAATAAAGGTATCTCCGGTTTGGGATACCGGTTTCGTTCTGAGGCAAGACCATTTATCCAAGTGGCAACCTCGAGTTTGGGACCATGAGAATTTTTAAGAAAGGAGGATGCCACCATGGCGAATGGAACTGTAAAGTGGTTCGACAGTAGCAAGGGCTACGGTTTCATTGAGCAAGAAAACGGTCCTGATGTATTTGTCCATCATTCCGGGATCAACGCATCGGGTTTCAAGTCACTCAATGAAGGTGACCGAGTGACCTTTGATATTGAACAGGGCAAAAAAGGTCCTGCCGCAGTAAATGTTACCGTGATCTAGTTTGTTCGGCCGCAGGTACGGGCGCCTCTCCAGAAAGGGGGCGCCCGTTTTTTGAGAGGCCGGACGGCGGTAATCATTTTCCTCACGCATCGGCGACGCTGCGCCAGCGTCACGGTTGGCGCAAGCGGACCCCTATGATTATGGTGCCCAGCCCTTGCTCGTCCCGCCCCTTGAAATAGTGTTCCTTCAGAAAGAGGTCCAAAGGCACGGCCGGGGACCCAAATACCACTTCCTCCACTCCGGGTAAGGTTTCGGGGTCTGGAGGCACCCAGTCCATGGTATGGCCTGGGACCTCGAAGTGGCAGACTTTCTTCAGGATATCGTGTGGGAACGCAATGCGGTCTTTGTAGACGACAAAATCGCCCGTCATCACCCAGGTGTCCCGCTCACGGCAAATCTTGGCCAGGAGTTCTTTGTCCTTGATTTCCTCACCCACAAGCTCGTCCCCTTTCTTGAGCACCAGGGAGGCGTACGGGCTCCAGTCGAACTCCATATCGACGAGAGCCACATAGATCAACTCACACGCCAAAACGTTTCGAACCCCTACATTCAGAACCTTGCCGAAACCCATGAGCCCTTTTTCTTCGGCTTCGGCTTCCAGTTGAAGGGCTTGTTCACGATGCGAATCGGAAAACGGTTTGACAGCCACCACACCTTTGCGGGCGGGTACGGCCGCTAAAATAGCCTCATCCACGTTTTCTCTTTCCATGCTTGTCTCCGCAAAAGAGTTCCGGGTCTCCAAAGGCTTTTTGCCTGAGTGAATCGTGATTACGACCAGATCGCCTTGGGAAGCGAGGTAATGAGGTTCGCCGGCGCCCAGCCGAACAAGGTTCTGCCCAACCGATGCTTGAGACTTTTTTTTCTCCAGGGGCACACGGTGATGCATATGCCGCAGATAGGATATCCTATTTCCGGCATGTTCTTGTGTTTCATCCAGAGAAGATTTCTGCACTTGGGGAAGTCCAGGACCACTTCCCGGGCGGGAGGAATCCCGTCGAAATTCAGCCCTCGTATAGCGCCTACCGGACAAGACTCCTTGCAGATCTCGCACTTTCCGCATTTCTGTTCATTCAGCGGTTTGTCCGGCATGAGAGGCATGTCCGTTATCACGGAGGCATGACGGAATCCGGGTCCCAGTGTAGGATTAATAATGAGGAAGTTCTTTCCAAACCATCCCAGACCGGCTGCACGCGCCACGGCTTTGCTCGGCAGGGAGGAGGAGGTCAAAGGCGTCCAGTCGAAGGTCTTCAAGTCTATATTCCTGAAGAAGTCGGCCTTCATCGTCTGGGCGATGTCGCCGGCTTCAGTAGCCGGTATTTGACGGGCGCGATATCCTTTGGACTCTATATAGCGAACCATGTGGCGGTTGATCATGTCCAGATGATCATTCAGTGACTTATGAATGCTCGCGTAGGCGGGAACAGGTGCGTTATCGATCAGATCCATGATGCCGTCATGGAAGGACTTACCGACACAGATGCCATGGGAGTAAGCGTCCAGTAGATCGGGCGGTCTTGTCGAAATACCCTTCAAGAGACGGAGATCGGCTATACCAACCACATCGGCTCCCAGCCGCTTCGCGTATTGCTTAATGGATTTTGTGTAATCCATCTGCACGCGCCTCGTGAATAGAAATCCCGTTTCCGGGAGCATGACGAAGCCTGGGGGTGGATTTGCGAAACTTCAGGAGGGAAAACGGCTCCCGTCAGGCCGCCCCCCCTGGATTCATGCCGTCGTGTCCGGCTGCGATGAACCCATGTCCGGTTCTTCACGCCGTCCGTGGCCACGCAAGAGGCTTACCAGCCCGTTGAAAAACAGCCTGCTAAACGAGTTTCTTGGCCACGGGCACAGCTTCCACCGCATCGTAAGCGTAGCCGTCCGCCCCGACTTCCTCGCAAAACTCCTGCCTTATGGGCGCCCCTCCTACCATGATTTTCACGGTGGTCCGAAGTTTTTCCTCTTTCAGCCGTTCCAGGATTTTCGGAACCACATACATGGTGTTGCTGAGAAGGGTGGACAGGCCAAGGATGTGCGGCTTGAAGTCCTTTACCGCCTCGATGATGTCCTCGGTGGGGACATTTCCGCCCAGAAATCGGACATTGAAGCCGGCGCTTTCGAGCATGACGCCGACCAGTTCGACTCCGATGTCGTGAACATCCCCTTCCACCGTCGCCAACACGGCCCTGGGAGCGTTTTCTCCGGTAATTCCTCCGACCATGCGGGGCTTCAAAATATTGATCGAAGCTTTCATGGCTTCCGAGGCTAGGAGCAATTCGGGAATCCACATGACGCCTTCTTCATAGGCTTTCCCACAGTCCTGAATTCCCTTGAGAAGGGCGTTGTCCAAAATATCGTGAGGATCAAGACCCTCTTGGAGGGCAGCCTCCACGAGTTCGACGGCTCGTACGTCTTCTCCGCTGTATACAGACTTCCGAATATCATCTAGAATACTCAAGGCAACACCTCCGGTTCACTTATATTGTCCATGCTTTCGAGCGGCATACACCATGGTATCCCGGTTGACATAGGGCGTACGGGGCGTTTCCCAGCAGTTGGGTCCCAGGATGCTGCGGAAACCGGCTTCCTCCACGGTTTGAATGACAATTCGACATTCCTCTTCGATTTGCGCCGGAGTTCCTTTATCCATGGTGGTTGTGTAAGGCAAGGGAGTAACCCCGTCCGTCGTGGATTTGGTGGCGGCGCCTACATTACCGCTGATACACTTGACCCGGGACAAGCCCGCGGCGTTGGTTTCCACGGCTCGATCCACGCACATCTTGATATCCATAGGTCCCAGGAAATAGCCGTCCGCCTGATTCTGGTAGACCAAGTCCATGCGATCGTGCCAGTTACCGCAAGGGTGCATCAGGATCCTCATACCTGTGTGATACCGAATCGCTTCGATGAATTTCCGCTGAAAAGGCTGGGTGAGTGTTTCGTAGTGCTTTCTCGAGATGCAGTCTCCGGCGGAAACGGGATCGTTGACCCAAACGCAGTCCGCCCCCTCCTCCCAAGCCGCGATGACCATCCTGAGCCAGCCGTCCATGGCCAGCTCCATCAATTCCAGAGCCCAATCCGGGTCGCGGGCGAGGATCAGGAACCACTGCTTGAATCCTGTAAGACAAGCCGCCGTGCGGGAAGGGCAGCTACCCCATGTCATAATGGGGACCCGCTGCTTGCCTTTACCCCGTTTAATCAACGCATCCTTGAGGGTCCGAACCACATAGAGCACTTTAGGCATATTGCCGTCTTTTCTAGGATCCAATTTCCATCGGGCTGTCTTCATATCGTCTTTGGTCTTGATAAACGGCTCCGCGATTTGAGGAACATCGTTCTCCGGATATTTCAGCTTGGCGCCTATGGCCTCTTCTACCGGTCCCATCATATCATAGTCTATCGTACAGTCATACTGAAAGCGCTCCTGGGCGAGTATCTGCGCTTTGACATATAGGTCAGGGTTCTCCCAAGCCTGTCTGAAAGTAACTCCTAAGTATTCTAAAGAGGACCACCTTGGATAGATATGGACAGGCACACGGTCACGCTTTTCGCCATTGAGGGCAGCCATCATCCGTTCCATGGGAGTGACTTCTGTTGTGTTATCATACATGTAGTAAGACATACAAGGCCCCTTTCTTATAGCGCCAAATTGTTTTATTATTAGTATATAATTACATTGTATTAGAACAACTAAGTAGCATATTCTTATGCCACGATTTCATCGTCTTGAATGATCCCGCATTTCTGGAGGTAGGCGATCCCGCCCTGCAGATTATAACTTTCACGTACTCCAAGATGATTCAGGAATACCTGTGAGTCATAGGATCGTTCGCCGGTCTTGCAGAGCACTAAGAATCTCTTATCTTTTGGGATTTCAGCTTTACGATCCATCAGTTCCGTCAGAGATATGCTCTTCCAGATGTCCGCATACTTTTGTGCGAAGGTTTCCGCCTCATGAGAATATCGTGTATCTAAAATGACCCAGTCGCTTTTGCCTCGCCGGCGCCATATGGATAGAAAATCTCGCGGGTGCATCACTTCGCCTCGCCCGGACAAAAGGTTCTCCGCCACGTTCCCGAGCGTATTCACTATGTCCATGGCGCCGGAAAACGGGGGGGCATAGGCGATATTCAGATTCCCGATATCGGTGGCGGTAGGCCGGTTCGGGAGAATCGCAGCCACCGTGTTCACGCGTCCCACGAGGCCGTCCCCGGAGTCTCCGAACCCCTGAATTCCTAAAACCCTCCCCGTTCCCTTTTCCACGACGAGTTCCAGGTACATGTAATCCTTCTGAGGCCAGAAATGGGCTCGTTCGAGCTGCGCGACGGCCACGCTTACGGCATCGAATCCTGCTTGCAGCGCCCCATGGATGCTCAGGCCCGCAAAGGCCACGGGCAGATCGAAAACTTTTGTGGCAATGTTCACCACACACGCGGGAAAGGAAGCTTCTCCGCCGGCGAGATTGGTTGCGATGACACGGCCCTGGCGTTGAGCGATCGAAGGCCAGGGACGATAGATCAGCCCCTGGGTAATGGGATCGACGGTCTCGACGCAGTCCCCGCCCGCGTAAATAAAGGGATCGGAGGTGCGCATCCGTTCATCCACCGCAACGGCGCCTCCGGGGGAAATCTCCAGGCCGGCTTGTCTGGCCAACTCGGCGTTGGGCTGCACTCCCGTGGCTACGATGAGCAATTCCGCCTCGAGCGTTCTTTGATCGGTGACGATCCTTTCCACCGAACCGTCGCCTTCTATCCGAAGTATCTGTTCTTTCAGGAGGACGGTAATCCCCTTCTCTTCCAAATGGTGTTTCACCACCTTGGCCATATCGGGGCTAAGATCATAAGGTAGTAGTTGATCTTCGAGTTCTATAACGGTGGTTTCCACTTCCCACATATCCGATAGGGCTTCCGCCGTTTCGATTCCGGTTAGACCTCCGCCCAGAATGACGGCTTTGTTCACGCCGGGGTGGACGATACGTTCTCGCACCGCCACGGCGGACTTTAGGGTATACACGTCGATAACGCCGTCCAGGTATGAATTAGGTATGGAAAGTGGTTTGGGCCGTTTTCCGGTGGCCAGAACCAGTTGGTCGTAATGAACGGTGCGCTCCTCTCCCGAGAAAAGGTCTTCCAAAACTACGGTTCGATTATGGCGATCCAAAGACCGGGCTTTTGTATTTCTGAAAAGCTGCGCGCCTATTACATTGTTGTAATATTTCTCATCCCTAAGTGTTTGGAAGTTGTTCTGGATGATGGCCTCCGGAGCGGTCGCCTCACCGGATACATAGTATGGGATGCCTCCACACGAGTAAGATACCAATGATTCTTGATCCACGATGGTTACGCGCGAATCCGGCTCCAGCCTCTTAAATCTGCTTGCCACCTTGGGCCCTAAAGAAACTGCGCCAATAATGACAATATGCTGCGGCATGTACGCCTCCCGGTTCTGTATGAAGAGGAGATCATCGTTGATCATGAATGGGAAATGATTACGTTAACGGACGGAAGCAATTCCTGTGCCGAAGAAAGGTTGCCGAGAAATGGAGGAATCGCAGGATCCGGTTCCAACACTTCAGGAGGATTATCAGGCCGTTGAAAAACGCGAGCTGCTTCGTTGGGCTTCCTCCTTCGTCATTGCGGCGTACTGTAGGCACGCCTCATTCCTAAGGACTCGCCCGCCTTGCATCCCATCGTCTTTGCCCGGCCTGCTCGAAGCGGCGTGTATTTATGGGGTGATAAGGGGGATTCTTTCTTTCGCGCGGATTCGGTGGAGCACGGTTTGGAGAATGTGCAGCCCCGTGAATAAAGGTGTCTTTCGTGCTTCAGAGGATTCGTTAACAGGCTGTTGAAAAACGCGGTCTGCTTTCACGCCTTTGGCGTGACGCTTCATCCTTCGTGATTGCGGCGTACGGGTTGTACGCCTCATTCCCAGGATTCGCGCGCCTTGCATCCCATCATTATTTGAACAGCCTGCCCGAAATTCTGTTTTTCAACGGCTGTTCAGAGATTGTGGGCAAGGCGGGGCCTTCGAGGAATGCTGCATGTGGAAGCGCATCCGAGGGTCCTTGAGGTCTTTCTGAAGAAAAAGTGTGACAGTGGTGACACACTCTGTCAGCAAAGACATACTCTTCCTGCCGTTGAACGGAGTTCTTCTCCGTTTCGGATCGGAGGCGAACTCCCTGAGTCGTGAAGGGCGTGGTTGGCCAGGATAGCCGATCCAAAGGCTCTTGATCTGTAACCGGATGACGCCGGGGCTTACTTCCGGGATCCCCTGTACTTGCCGGGCCCATAAAACCCCTCGATCCGCGTTGGCGCCTTGGTCCGCACCTGTGGGGGGCGGCCTTCCATCCGATCCGCCGGTGTGTCGGACCCGTGCGCCCAGACCGGAAAGCGCAGGTGCGCCAAAGAAGTCGCGACAGGCCGGCAAGCACGTGGAGAGAGGCGTTGCTGCGCTGTATCGACCTATATATCCTCACTTTGGAGTAAGGGATACGCCGGGGATCCCGAGGCGCACCCGGAGCGCGGTCCCCTCCCTTATAGCAGGCCGGCGAAAACCGCGATCGGCTTCGTTGGGCTTCCTCCTTCGTCATCGCGGCGTACTGTAGGTACGCCTCATTCCTCAGGATTCGCCCGCCTTGGATATCATCGTTCTTCACCGGGCTGCACGCAATACGGTTTTGGACGGGTCTGGCAGTCCCTTTCGGCGGGAAAGGTGTAGTTAGGGCAGGGAGTTGCAGCCCGGCTCAGGCGGACGGCTCAAGAACCTGTTCGTCCCGTTTGCCTCCGTAGGACCGTCGGATGCAAACGCGAGGATCGGAAAATGGATCGCCGGTTCGTTCAATACACCGGCAAGCTTGGCATAAAGGTTGCTGCATTGGGAACCAGAGCAAGGAATACGTATGAGAACGGGAGTAATCGTCATTTTGGCGCAACCGGCGCACGAAGGGGGGGAAGCAACTGCGCCGGCCTTGAAGATGAGTCCCACGCCTCATTTGGAACCGACGACTTGTGATGGGATTACAAACCTATGTTGAACAGGGGGACACGAGCATGAGTGAAAAGGATCTTATAAACAAACTAGTGGATTCCATCAAGAAATTCGATGAAGTAGCCGCTGTGGCAGCCGCGGAGGAATATGTGAAGGCCAAGGGAGACCCCATTGCGGCCGTGAATGCCATGGGAGCCGCCATGAACGAGCTAGGCGACTGCTTCGAGAGGATGGAAGTATTTCTCCCTGAGATTGTTATGGCATCCGATGCGTTGAAGGCGGCCATGAAGGTACTGGAACCCGAAATCCTCAAGATGGGCGACACCGGACCCAAGCGGCACAAGGTAGTGATCGGCACAGTTCTGGGTGATGTTCATACCGTCGGCAAGGACATGGTTTCGACGATGCTTATGACGGCCGGTTTCGACGTGACGGACCTGGGCCCCAGTGTGGCTCCTTCCCGCTTTCTGGATACGGCTGAAAGCTTGGGCGCCACGATCATCGCTGCATCCGCTCTCATGTCGACGACGTTGCCGGTTCAGAAGGACCTCATCGACTTTCTGAACGCCAAGAACCTGCGCAAAAAGTACAAAGTGATTGTGGGCGGTGGCGTGGCCACCAAAAGTTGGGCTGAAAAGATCGGCGCCGATGGATACGGGCAAGATGCCATTGACGGTGTAAGAGTGGCCAAGGATCTCGTCAAGTGACGCCTTGGAGCGTCACTTTGGTGAAGCAAAAAAGTATGTGCAAGTGCCGGTCTTTATGAACAGGAGGATTGAACATGCCGAATGCAGGAAATAGAGGACGACTTTTGGAAGTTTGGGGAAGACAAGAAACGGGTCCCGTATGCTTCAATACTGAATTCGATACCAAGCGGATGTGGCCCCTCTTGAAAGGAATTACGGCCAAGTACAAGATCGAATACGATCCCAATCACATCGTTCCTACGGATGATTCGGAACTGGAAAATTTGTGGAACGCAGGGATGGAGTTTTTCCTGGAGTGTGGAATTCTGAGCATAAACACCGAACGCCTGATTCTGTTCACCGAACAGGAGGTAAACAGCGTTCTTAACAATCTCCATACGGAATGTACGCTCGGACTGTGGGATGACTCCATCACACTGAAATGGCGGGGCATGGAGGATTACGACTCCGGGAAGAACCCCATCGGGGTCATGGGAAGGATTCTGGGTCCCATTACGCCTCATTTGTATGAAAAGATCGCGTTTAGCTTTATCCAGGAACCGCTCATGGATTTCTGCCATTTCCAGGGAGTCGTGTACGAAATCAATGGGACCGCGGTGAAGCCGTTTTCGCCCCACGAGTTGTGTTCCGAGCAGAAGCGTGTGGCCATCGTGAAGGACGTGTGCCGTCGCGGGGGTCGGCCCGGCATGTCCGACGGGGCCAGCATGCCCGTGACCTGCCAGGCGGAAATGTCCGCCCTGCAACCGTGGGGTTTGAACACGGGCGACGTGCGCCACGTGTACGTGATGCCGCACATGAGGACGGACTACGATCAGCAATGCCGCAAGTACATGTACGACCAGTACGGCTCCAAGACATGGGGAATTCTGCAGTCCTTCATCGGCGGGTTGCCCGGTGGTCCTAAGACCTCGGTGGTCAACGGCGTGGCGGACCTGATCGCGTACATGATGCTCTATGAACCCTCCATTTGCGGTCTTTGGGCCAGCGATGCGTTGTACTTCACGAACACCAGCCGGTATGCCCTGTTCGTGGACAACTTCGCGGGAGCCGCCTTCCAGAGGAAGGTGAAATACCCGGCGTTGCTCGGCGGCGGCTGGCAGATGACGGCCGGTATCGGCAGCGAGGAATATTTCTGGGAGACCGCGTGCGGCGCCATCGGCAGCACGTGCCTTGGTTTCTGTATTTCGGGAGGAACGGGACACCAGAGCGGCGGCCAGGATCATGCGTGCGGTCTGGGTGTCCGTTTTGCCGCGGAAGTGGGGAAGGCCGTGGGCAAGGCGCGGCTCACCCGGAAGCAGGCCAATGACCTGATGATGAAGATCTTCCCGAAATACGAAGGGGGCATTAAGGCTCGAGACATTCACAAGAAAGGCGGCGATTTCACGGCGTGCTACAACCTGGAAACGGTCCAGCCGAAGCCCGAATACTACGCCCTTTATGAAAAGGTGAAACGCGAACTGAGGGATATGGGCCTGCCCATCGAATAACCCGGACACTCAAACCCTGAAAACCTATATGGCGGAGGGTCATGCTCCTCCGCCATATGGGGGCGTCTCTGAAAGGCGTCGCGAGAAAAGAGAGGGAACACGATGAGTTCCAACGGATCACGAGAAATCTTCCTGGCGGGCATCCGCGGAGAAAAGGCTTCCCGGCCGGCGGTGGCTTCGGTAAACCAGACGGCGACGTACGCGCAGATGGAGGCGGTGGGGGCCAAATGGCCGGAAGCGAATATGGATGCGGAGTTAATGGCGAAACTGGCTTTGGGAGCCAAAACCCTTCTCGATTTCGATGCGGTCAAGGTGCCCTTTTGTCAGACCATCGAGCAGGAAGCATTGGGATGCACCATCAACCCCGGCGATGAAAAGAACCTGCCGAGTATTGCCTTACATCCGTATGACGCCAAAGAAGCGGCCGACATAGAGTATCCGCAGGATTTCCTGGAGAGGGGCAGAGTTCCTGTTGTCTGCGAAGCGGTCCGGATATTGAAAAAGGAAGTGGGCGATAGTGCGGCCATCGTGGGAGGCATTATCGGGCCGTACTCCATCACGGCCGAGTTACTGGGCATCACGGACTGTTTGAAATTGATCATGAGAAACCCGGCGGCCCTCGAGCCCTTCATGCGGGCGGCCACGCGATGTGGGGTGGAACTTGCGGGCGCGCTCCTGAAGGCGGGAGCCGATGTGATTTGTATTGAAGATATGATGGCTTCCGTAAGCATGATCAGTCCCATGAAATTCAACGAGATCGTAGCCCAATGGCATGTCGAGCTCATCAGCAAGATCAACGGGCCCACGGTGCTTCATATATGCGGAAAGATCGATCCCATTGTCGAGTCCATGATTGCGACGAAAGCCACGGCGTTGAGTTTCGAGCCCAAGACCAACTTGGATCTGGTGAAGAAGTGCGTCCAGGATGCCCATAGAAACGTAGGTCTGGTAGGCGGTATCGATACCATGGATCACCTGTTTTATGGAGAGGCCCCGGACGTCCTCAAAGCGGCCGTCGAGGCCAAGAATCAAGGATATACCGTAATAGCCCCGAGTTGTTCCATACCACCGGCCACTACCACGGAAAACCTGAAGGCTATGTCGGGATGGATTGAATAGCAAAGGACATTGTGTCGCGGGATACCCCAAAGACGCAGGACTGGTTGCAGGACGGTTCGTCGTTCCAGTCCGATGACGGAGTGATGTGTGCAACGAATGTTGAACCCGAGGGAATTCGGTATTGTCGGGATGGAACCCGAGTTCGAACTCATGGTCCAGTCCCTGGAAAAGGAAATCCCGATCCTGCTGGAGGGTGAAGCGGGAACCGGCAAGACGGAGCTGGGCAAGGTTTCCGCCAAGGTCCTGGGAAGGCCTTTCTTCAGAGTGGACGGAGACCAGGAACTGTCCGTGCTGAAGATACAGGGTTGGTTCGATCCGCCCTTGGTGTTGAGCAAGGGGTACAATTGGGATTCCTTCATGCGGGGACCTCTGACGGAAGCCATGGTTCAAGGGGGGATCTTTTTCTTTAACGAGGTGAACCGGGCTCCGTCGGAAACGATCAACGGTGTGCTCACGGCGCTGGACGAGCGGCTGCTGAACATTCCCCGGCTGGGGAGCATAGAGGCGAAGGAAGGTTTCGTAACCATCTTTACCGCCAACCCGCTGGACCGCATCGGCACCAGTCCGTTACCGCAGGCTTTCTTCGATCGATGCGTCTGGATTCCGTCGCATCATCTCCCGCTGGAAGACGCCATGGAAGTCGTTCGCCTTCGCACGGGGGAGGAGGATGTCCGACTCCTGCGAACCGTGTGCGAGATTGTGGAAGGCTCACGGAATCATCCGGAAGTGGTGAGCGGTGGATCGGTGAGAGCCGCCATTTTCATGGTCAAACTGGCGGCGTCCTACCGCCTCATGAATAAGAACGTGTTGGAGTCGGCGACTCTGTCGACACTGGCGCGAAGCGCTCTTTTCAAGAAGATCAAGTTGCGATACGACAGTGAATCCACCGAAGAGCAGGTCATCGATGACCTGGTTCGTCGCGCATTGGGTCTTCCCACGCGGGAGTCCAAAAAAAAAAGGATGATGCCTCTGTAGCTCGCCGGTCCGCAGGTACGGATACTTGGCGCCCCCAAGACGACGAGGACGCCGACATCGAGGAACTGGACGACGATCTGGTGGAAAGCTGGATTCTGGATGCAGACGGCCTCGGGCTGGCGACAGCCAAAAAGTACCGGAAGCACGCCAAGAGGCTGAGCAAACGGGCGCGGCGAAGGTTGCTCCAGGCCTCGGTGGACGCGCTGCTGAAAGAAGGGCGGATTATCGCGAGCAAGGGGGGATTGATCACCAAGAAGACGGAGATTCTACCCTACCGGCCGGGAACGGAATGGGACCTGGAACACTCTTTGGAGAGACTTCTGGCCACCAACACATACAGGGCTCCCTCCTACCGTGACCTCGTTAGGCGGCAGCTGATCCGGATGCGAAGGTGTTTCATTTTTCTGGCGGACAAAAGCTACAGTCTCGGCCCCACCATAGATTACGTAGCGTTGGCCGTTAGTCTTTTTGCGGAAGCCGTTCAAAACGAGGAATACGCGGTCTTGTTATTCGATGACTCCGTAAAAGTTTTAAAGCCTGTGTTGAGTGATATAGCTCCATCTGTTGTGTTGGAAGAGCTGCTGAATGTTGACTGTTATGGGGCCACGGACATGAACAAGGTGTTTGAGCACGCGAGAATGCAAGTTCAGGGAAGTCTACAGAAATCGGAAGCCATATGCGTCCTTATCAGTGACTGCATATCCACTTCAGGTCCGGACCCGATCGAGGCGGCAGGGGCTTTGCCAAGGCTAGAAGTGTTACTTCTGACTAACGATAGTATAGCCATAGGAACTCCATGCGATCGGGAATTAGCACGCCTACCCAGGGTCAATGTGCGAAAGATACACGCACTGAATGATATAATAGACGCCGTCCAGGATATCGTATCCTACGGAAGCCTTGATACCAGATAAGATTCTATGGATTTGTAAGAGTAGATAATCAACTCCATGCGCTGTGCAGGGACCGGGTGTTATCCATGGGGAAACAGACTGAAAGTCTTCCTATTGTTATCCTGTTACGGCAAAAGCTCCTTCGATCTGATAAGAAACGCTTCCCTCCCACCCTCTTTGTGCAACTTCTGACCCGTCGGTCGCAGCACGCTCATTCGGGCATGGCTTTCCCCAAGTCCCGGCAACTCAACCGCGCTGCTCTTGTCTGTCCCACTTCGATGATCCGGATATTGTTAGGAGCGGAGTCCAATAGTAATGTTTGTATAATAGCTTAAGGGTACGAATCGACAGCTTTGTATTGGTAAGACTATACCGTTTACATAAAATAATACACACTAAGTAAAACCTAATAATTGGTGATAAAATAAGAATATATTTATTGATGAAAGGTGCTGGTCGTAAGATTACATATACTAATTCTGTGAAGGCAATCAGAACAGAACGTTTAGCAGGTGAGTCTAAAATAGAGTATGAAGAAAAGAGGAGGATGAGTTATGGAAGAGGCGCAGAGAGTTCCAAAAGTTCCTACAATCGATTCCTTTTTGAAAGGCTTACCCTGGGTGATTCTGATCTTGGTGTTCGCATGGATCTCCTGGCTCGTTTGGGAGAAGTTTTTTGCCCTCTTCATGGATCCCGTTTGGGCCCAATACGCCGCGCTAGGGATGGGGCCCCAGGGCGCGCTGGCGGTGACGCTGTTCGGGCTGGCTGGGAATTGGCCCTTTCAGCATGTGGAAAACCGGTGGGCCAAGGGCATTGCGCTCACCGCTCTGGCCATTGGGGTCACGGTCCTGTTCTGGCTGCTCATGGGCTCGATCTTGAAGATCAATCTGGAAACGTGGGCCTTTCCCATCATCGCCACATCGTGGTGGTGGATCTCGGCCACGAGCTTCGTCGGGGGCGACTCCCTCATGCCGGACATTCCTCCGGTGCGCCGCATGCTTCTCAACGTGCTGATCATGGTGGGGGGGACGGTACTCATTTTACGCACCATCGTATGGATTCCACCCTTCTGGTTCGGATTGCTCGAAGTGTGCCTCATCAGCGGCGTCTTTACCTATCTCTTCCGCCGGGTGAAACAACCCGCATGGAGTTTGCTCGCCTGGGTGACCTTGGCCTTGCTTATGTTCATCATGATTGAGATCGCGTCTGCGCTGGGATATTGGACGCCTCCGCAGGGGCCGCCGGCGGGCTGGGCCTGGATGTGGAATATCGGCGTGCTTTCCGGGCAATTCGGGGTGTTCTTCGCACTCACCGGTGGATTCAATTTTTCGGTCAACGCCATCAATCAATGCTGGCCTTTCTGCCGTGTGAGGCAGCCGTGGGGAGCCGTTTTGCTGCTCCTGGGAACCTTTGGATGGTGTATTCTGCTGGCCCGGGGTATTATGGCGTATGTTGGTTCCATATTTCCGGCCGAGACGATGATCTGGCAGTCCACCATTCTGGCGTGGCAGACGGTGGTTTGGGGCTGGGCATGGGTGTACTTCTTCGGAGCCGGCCAAACTCCCTACCTCTGGGCCGGTCAAAAGACTCCCGGAACCTGGGACGACGTGGACTGAAGCGCGATCCCGAAGACATGCAGGAAGTCGGGTCCCCATGTTGGAAACAGGGGTTCCCCATTCGCCTGTGAATGTGCTACAATCGCATGGAAGCCGGGGTTTGAAACCCCGACTCCATCTCCGACAGGCTGGTGAAGATTGCAATTTGCTGTCACGGCAAGCGTCACGCCTTTGGCGTGACGCTTCATTCCTCGTTGTTGCGGCCTACTGGTTGTGCGCCGCATTCCTCAGGATTCGCGCGCCCTGCACCTCATCGTTTTACACCGGCCGGCCCGCAATATGACTTATCCATGTCCTGGTGCTTATTCAGGTTGTCGAGAGCATGGAAGCAAAAGAGCAGGTTGAGAAACTGAAGCGGCAACGCCTCGCACTGGTTTCGGGAGTCTGTGGACTCGAAGGACGGGAGTTGGGAGAGAACCTGACGGATTTACTCCGTTGGGGAGTGACCGGTATTGGTCACCCCTGTGGGATGTATCTGCTTACGGATACGGAAGTTCCGTTGGTTTTTGCGGATTACGGCCTTACGCAAAGGGACAGGGATATACGGACCAGGATCCGGGAAGAAATTGAACCGGAAGAGCTGAAAGAGTTCCACCGCTCTATGGCCGCGGCGCCCCGATCGTTTCTGGTTCGGAACATCCGTGGCGGCAGGAAGCTCAACAGGTGCATCTCCCGTTATTTTGAGGCGGAAGGAATTCAATCCGTGATCACCGTCCCCATTGAGCCGGAAAAAGGGGGGCCGGGTGTGATCCTTGTGCTCCGGCCCCGGGGGGCCTGTGTTTTGGAAAGGGACGACGTTTCCTTTGTGAAGGGTCTGGCCGGGTTGGCCGGCATGGCGATTCAGAAGCGCGGAATTCGTGGTTCTTCGTCCAAGGCATCGGACGAGGAGGTGCGTGAGGTGGTCGCCGGACGTCGCGACGGTCTTCGGAGAAAGCGTACGTATACGGTTCGAGTCGAGAACAGCAAGGACATTATATTCTGGATCAACAGATACAGACGGTTCGTCTATATCAACGAGGCGATGGAGTTAATGGTCGGGCTGAAGCGAGCGGAATTATGTGGGTCTAATCTGAGGGCCGAGGACATGGTCGCCTATGAAGACAGGGATCGAGTCAAGCGATATATGGAGAACTTATTGAGTGGTGAGGCGCCTATCCTAAAGGACATCGAATTCCGTCATAGGGATTCCCAAGGGTACGAGCGAACCCTATTGTTGACCGCCTATCCCGGTAAAGATATGTCCGGAAATATTGTGGGAGTGGAGGCCATAGGCAGGGACATTACGGATCGGAGGCTGCTGGAGACGGAACTGGAGAACTCCAAGAACCTCGCCTTATTGGGGGAATTTTCAGCAGCGGTCGCCCATCAGATTCGGAACCCTCTCAGTAACATCTTGATGGGATCCAAACGGCTTCAAAAAGCGCTCGGGTTGGATGAGTTCAGGAAAAGTGAACCGCCGGATTCATCGGGACCGTCCGGAGATTCTGAGAAGAGGCTTCTCGACAAGATTTTCAGCGATCTGTTGGAGGGAATTCACAGTTTGAATCAAGTGGTTTCCGAATTGCTCGAATATACGAAGACATTGCGATTGAGCAGATCCATGCAGCGTGTCGAGATGATCGTTTCAGAAACCCTAAAGAGCATGGATGAGCTATGGGAACAGCGCTCCATCGAAATCCGGGAACACTATGATGGGAACCTCCCTTTTCTGTCATTGGATGCGGTCCTGATGGCTCAAGTATTCAAAAACATCGCACATAACGCCATGGAAGCCATGAGGGGAGGAGGGTGTCTGAGGATATCCACGGGTTTCTGTCCTGAAAGACCCGGATATGCCTGGGTCGCGTTCAGCGATACCGGAGCGGGTATTATAGCGCCCGAGATCGAGAAGATATTCCGTCCGTTTTACACAACGAAGGACTCGGGTACGGGACTGGGTTTGTCGTTAGCGCATCGCATCGTCGAAGCTCATGGCGGGCAAATATCCATCAGTAACCACTCTACCAAAGGGGCTACCGTTACGATAGTATTACCGATTCATGGGAGTTGAGTTCGGTAGATAGATAGTAGGCAGGGTATTAATAGATGGGAAATAAGATATTAGTAGTCGATGACCAGGAAGGTTTTTGTAATCATATTTGCGCCATCCTGGAGTCCGAAGGTTATGAGGTGTATAGCGCCAACACTGCAAGCGACGCCATGGATATATTTATGTCGCAGTCCTTTGACATCTTGCTTACGGACATTAAAATGCCTGATGTAGATGGACGTGAGCTGTTCACTATGTCGCGTAAAGTTGATCCGAATATTTCAGGAATTGTAATGACAGCTTATGGTACCGTATCATCGGCCGTTGAATGTATAAAAGAGGGCATGACGGACTATATTGAGAAGCCGTTTGAGCCCGAGCGGCTGGTTATGGCGATAGAAAGAACGTTAAAAGAGCGGCGGTTGGTGGAAGAGATACGAAACCTTCGGGAAGAAATAGATGAGAAATACTCGTTTGAAAATATAGTAGGTAAGAATCATAAAATGCTTAAAATATATGATCTTATAAAGAAGGTAGCTCCCACGGATACTAGAATACTAATTACCGGTGAAACAGGAGTGGGCAAGGAACTGGTAGCAAAGGCCATTCACTTCAACAGCCAACGAAAACATAAGCCCTTTGTAGCCATTAATTGTGGTAGCCTAGCGGAAACGTTACTCGAATCGGAATTATTCGGACACGAGAAGGGGTCCTTTACGGGAGCGGACCGGACGAAGAAGGGCAAGTTCGAATACGCGCGGGGGGGTACCCTGTTTTTTGACGAAGTGGGGGATATCTCACCGGCCATGCAGATAAAGCTGTTAAGGGTGCTCCAGGAGAATCAATTCGAGAGAGTGGGAGGCAATGCTTCCATTGAGACCGACGTCAGGATCCTTTCCGCAAGTAACCAGGATTTATCGGAGAAAATAAAGTCTCACGAATTCCGTATGGACTTATACTATCGTTTAAATGTGGTCCACATACATATTCCCCCTCTCAGAGAGAGGCTAGAGGATATTCCTCTTCTTGTGAAGCGATTCATTCAATCATGCAATGATAAATTTGGTAGGCACATTACGGAAGTATCTCCTAGGGCTATGACTAAGCTCATCGAACACAGCTGGCCGGGAAATGTCCGGGAACTGGAGAATGTGATCGAGCGAGCCTTTGTAACCGCAGACGGCGATATAATAGACTCGGTCGTGTTGTCCAGACCATTCGGTGTTGATGTTTCAATGGCATGGGCGCCTATTGTCGATAATGATATCCTGTTTTCCACGGCTCGATCCATGCTTTTGGCAAGATTTGAACGAAAATATGTAGCGGAAGCCTTGAGAAAGTACCAGGGAAATGTATCGGAGACCTCTCGGCGGACCGGTATCAATTCGAGAACATTGTGGCGGAAAATCAAGCAATACGGCCTGGAAAGATCGGGATTCGAGGCAGATGAGAACGTATCTTCCGACGGTTCGATTCCGCCCTCTGTCTGAGATGTCCCCGTTGTGCTTTTCGTTGTTGTGATGGGCTTACCCAACGGGCGACGAGCGTATACCAGCCCGCTGGTGACCAGCATTGCGGGTTGCTATGATAGGCGGAACGCATTATGACCGCTTTGCGTATGTTATTATCGAATCATGAAGATTGGCTTGTGGAACGTGCGCTCTCCTATTCTAGGAAATACAACTATGTAAAGTTTACGTCAACACTTAGAGAAGCCGTACGGCTGGCCATATGCGGCCTTTCCACCTCTATATTCGCCGCAACGCTTATGGAAGAGGACGACCTGAGAATCAGTCTGGACACGGATTTTACGAACGATCCTATTGTGAGGTTCGCGGTTATCGAGGCGCAGAGACATAGGTTGCGAGGCGTCAGCCTGGTTATGTTTATCGGGCTGTTGAAATATTATAGACAAAGCTATCGTGACCTACTCATATATATATCATCTGAGAATAGCAGCATTTCACAATACATAAATATAGTTGACCTGTGTTTCGATCGAATGGAGGTTGGGATATTTAACGAGTGGACTCAGCACTCTGAAAGTTCTTACATTAAAGAGCTTCAGGGCATAAATCGAGTAATTACCAATGAGAAGAACAAGTACTTGACATCATTCGATAGCATCCCTACGCCAATTATACTTCTGGATGGGAATAACCTGATTGACAATATGAACAATGCGGCCTCTGAATGGATCCATGGCTCCAATATACCGGGATCGGAGTATTACTACATTATAAAAGATAAGGTGGTTGGAGCTGAAGGAGCCGGACAGGTTAAAGTCTATCAATTAGGTAATTGGGCGGGTAAACCGGTTCGCGATCTGTTTCCTTGGGTGTGCAGTGATCTGGAGGCTCTCCAACGGGATGTACACGGGTGTCATGACTTCGAAAAGATCGTGGAGACCCCCTACGGTATGAGATGGCTTCACGTCCGCCTTTCTCGGATTCATGATGTGAGCGGGAAATTCGGTGGCGCTTTGCTGATATTTGAAGACATCACGGAGCGAAAATCGGCTGAGGAGGAACTGGGCAATCACCGGGACCGTTTGGCGGAGATGGTCCTTGAGCGAACCGCCGAACTCGAGAGCATCAACGCGGAACTCCATCGCGAGGTCTTGGAACGCCAGCGGGCGGAGGAAGCCGTGCGCTTCGCGCACGATGACCTGGAGCGACGGGTGGTGGAGCGAACCTCCGAGCTTTCCATCGCCAATCGGAAGCTCAAGGAAGAGATTGAGGAACGAAAGCGCGCCGAGGAGGCTTTGAGAGAGAACGAGGAAAGATATCGAACCATCGAGGAATTGATTCCGTTCGGTATATGGGTATGCGATCCCAAGGGGGAAACTCGTTACTTGAGCGATTCTTTGTTGAAGCTGTGCGGCACCTCTCACAATGAGTACATGGCATTCGGCCTTCCCACCGGACTTCCCGATAAGGACCGCGAACGGATATTGACCGACTGGAGGGAGTGCGTCGAGAGCGGAAGCTATTGGGATTATGAGGTACGGATCCAGAATGAGGACGGTTTCCATAAGACAATCTTGAGTCGTGGGGTTCCCATGCGGGATGCCTGCGGTAATACAACCTGCTGGCTCGGAATCAACTTAGACATTACCGACCGTAAACAAATGACCGAGGAAATAAAGGCATCTCTGAGAGAGAAGGAAATCCTCCTTAAGGAAATTCATCATCGTGTAAAGAACAATATGCAGCTTATAACGAGTCTATTGAAGTTACAGGCTACCTATACCCGGGAGAAACAATATGCTGAAATGTTCAGAGACAGCCAGAATAGAATAAAGGCAATGTCTCTTATTCATGAGACCCTGTATCAGTCTAAGGATTTCACCAATATTGATTTTAAATCATATGTCCGCAAACTGGTAACCGGGCTTTTCAGGTACCATGAAAATAGTCTAGGCGCCATCGATTTGTCCATTGATGTGGAAGACGTATCCATGGGGCTGGATAACTCGATTACGTGTGGATTGATAATTAATGAGTTGGTGTCCAATTCCTTCAAGTACGCCTTTCCCAAGAGAAGGGTGGGGACGATCACGATAGCCCTGAAAGCCTTGGACAATAGTACTCTGGAGTTGGTAGTGGGTGATGATGGGGTCGGAATGCCCGCGGATGTCGACTTTAGACAAACCGAGTCGCTGGGATTGCATTTGGTTACCATTTTGGCGGAGGATCAATTGGAAGGGACCATCCGGTTGGATCGCGCTTCAGGGACCCGGTATCACATAGTATTCAACTATAGCAGGGACAAGGCAAGGGTATAAAGATATGACACAAGCAAAGCTGCTTATAGTAGAAGATGACAGAATTGTCGCAGAAGATATGAAAGCTACTCTGTGCAGCCAAGGGTTTGATGTTGCAGGTATTGTTGCATCTGGTGATGAGGCGCTAAAGACTCTAGAACAGACTGATATAGATCTTGTTCTTATGGACATAGTGCTTAAGAATAATATGGATGGGATTGAAGTAGCGTCTCGGATAAAGTCACTATACGACATACCTGTGGTATATGTCACCGCATATTCGGACAGAAGCCTTTTAGAGCGCGTCAGAGCTACCGAGCCATACGGTTACATAATAAAACCGTATGAAGACAGAGAACTTTACAGCGTAATAGAGATAGCTTTATACAAGCATAGAATGGAAAGACAATTGAGGCAAAGCCATGAGATTCTTTTTACAACGTTGAATAGCATAGGCGATGCTGTAATCTCCACGGATGGTTCCGGATGTATCAATTTCATCAATCGAGTCGCTGAATCCTTGACAGGCTGGAGTCGGGAAGAAACCGTGGGCATGCCCCTTTTGAAGGTTTTCAAGATTCACCATGCGGAAACCGGGGAGGCCATGGAGGGACTTTCCATGGAAAACGTTTTGGAGGGTCTCGGGAAGGGTCTGTCGGATCAGGTATTTCTCATGGCCAGGGACGGCAGTGAGATCCCCATCGACTTCCGAGGATTTCCGATTCGAGGGCGTCAGGGAACTACGACCGGGGTTGTCCTCGTCTTCCGCGAGACGCTTATCGTCTTTCGCGATATGCGAGAGAAGCGACTGGCGGAAGAAGCCCACTCCAAAGCGCTTCAATCCTTTCGAGAGCTTATGGAGGGAATTGACGCCGGAATACTCATTTTTCAATTCCAGCGTCCCGACCATCTGAAATTGGTCGAAGGGAATGGGGAGGCTCAGCGACTGATCGGGATATGTCTGGAAGATTGGTGGGAGCGGGAGTTGACAGACCTGTGGCCGAGCACCGATATGGTGTGTCTGGCGGAGTCGTTTGCCAACGCGGCCGGGTCGGGAAAGGGATTCGAGACACGCAACCTGTGTTACCAGGACGATCACAGCGGCAGAGTATTCAGCACACGGCTCTTCTCTTTGCCGGATCATCGTCTTGGGATACACTTCAGAGATATGACCGAGTTGAAGCTATCCCTGGACAACAATCGAATATTGCTTACCGAAGTAAAAAAACTCACCGGGGAATCGCGGTAGCAGGCTGTTGAAAAACGCGATCTGCTTTCACGCCTTTGGCGTGACGCTTCATCCTTCGTCATTGCGGCGTACGGGTTGTACGCCTCATTCCTCAGGACTCGCCCGCCTTGCATCTCATCGTTTTTGAACAGCCTGTCCGAAATGCTGTTTTTCAACGGGCTCTTCTCAACGGGCTGATGAAGGTGAATACCCCTGTGTGTCCAATCTCTTTGCCGAGGATGTATTGGCCTACCCAAGTGTCGGTGGGAAAAGCCGCGGAAAGCCGTCCATACCGCCCGGCGTCAATCGGTTGAAGCCGGGTGGGAGACGAGACGCTCGGCCAGAAGGAGGACATCCACCGGCCAGAAACATTCGGGGCGGGGGTGCTTCACCTGGGATAACTCCGCGGTGGGGCGGCAACTTAGGAGACACCGAACCCATGGCGGGGGCAGGGCTCGGCGGCCGTATACGGCGCCGAGCAGGGCCCCGCAGATCGCGGCGTTGGTATCCGTATCGCCGCCCCGCGAGACCGTGTCGATCACTCCTTCCTCCGCATTCGGCGCGTGAAGGAGCTGCCACAAGGCGTTCTGAAAGGCGATGAGGACCCATCCCTGTCGGTGCAGGTAATCTGCGGGGGGGCGTTTGGAAGCGCGTTGCACCGCCTCCCGGAGGGTGTCGGGTACGCCGGGCGCCTCCGCCCATCCCAGGATCTTCCGGTACAGATCTTCCGGGGAATGGTCCTGCGCCACCGCTTGGGCGACAGCCATGGTGAACAGGGCATCGGCGTGTTGGCACACCGGGTGGGGATGGGTCAACCGGGCGTCTTCCATGGCCCACCGGGCCGCCAGGCGGGGCTCGCGACCCGCCGCGAAAATCCCCAACGGGCTGACGCGCATCAGGGCTCCGTTGGCCTGACTTTCCGGCTTCGGCCTGCCCCGGAGGCCGGAGGCGACGGTGGCGCCACAGTCAAAAGGACCGGAATGAAGCCAGTACACGTAGGCCCTGCGAGCTTCCTCCGCGTCATAGGCGTCCCGGTTCACCAGGACACGGGCCAGAAGCAACGCCATCTCGGAGTCATCCGTGGGCTGCCCGGCCAACGTGTTCCAAGCGCCCCCGTCGGCAAGATCGCGAATCCCTCCGGGATAATCTTGCCGGATCCTTTCCGGTAACTGGAATTCCACCAGGCTCCCGAGAGCATCTCCGGCCAATTGACCCAACAGGCAGCCTTGGGCGCGCGATAGAACGCCCGTTTCGACCCAGGGGGAACCGGCCTTGGGACGGCAAAGCCCGAAGGGCTCGGTCCCGGAGGGACGCTCAAATACCCGAGTCCAGTCACGCCGCCGGAGGTGTTCCACCAGGGGTTTCGCGCCTCCGAACACCTGGGTGCTCCCGCTGCAGGATCCGCTGGGTGAATAACGGATCGGGTCTCCGTCCATCCGATAGAGGTCTCCACCGGAAGCCAAAAGAAGGGCGTGCCCCGCTGCGAGATCCCAGGTCACCGGGCCGTTCAGGGAGACGGCCGCGTCGCCTTCACCCACGGCTGTCAGCGCGAGCCGATAGGCGATACTGGGAAGAGCGCGGTATCGCATAGGCGCCGTGGCGCGGAGATTGGCCGCTGGATTTTTGTCCGCGTCGTGTGACAACAAAACCGTGCACGCCGCCCCCGGGACCGCCGGCCAATTCCGATGCACAGGCTGTCCATTGCGCCTCACGGGACCTCCTCGGATCCACGAGATCAGGTCGCCGTTATCATCGGGATAATTGAACGCATACACCACGCCCAGCACCGGTTTTCCCCGCTCCAACAGTGCGATGGATACGGCGGATCCGCGGAAACCGGCCGTATAGGCGCGCGTGCCGTCGTTGGGATCCACCACCCAGAGCCGCCCGTTTCCGCCGGCATGGGACCGCCCGGGACCGGACTCTTCACCCAGAAAACCGTCCTCCGGATACGCTTCGGCCAGACGAGCCTGAATGAGCCGTTCGGCCTCGGTATCCACATCCGCGTGGGACCGAGTTCCCCGCGGTCCTCCGGGCCTGTGGAACTCCTTACGGAGGAGGTCGCCTGCGGTGCGGGCCGCGTCCACCGCGGCATCCAACGTTTTACTTCCTTCTCCCCCATGTCCGATCCCATTCATCTCCGTATCGCTCCTTGTATGCAGGGAGGCTCCACGCATTGCCGCAATGGGCGTATTCAGCACGTAGCAGTCCGTTTTTGCACAGTATTTCGGCCAGGCTGGTGCAAAACGATGAGATGCGAGGCGGGCGAATCCTGGGGAATGAGGCGTACAACCGGTACGCCGCAATGACGAAGGATGAAGCCCAACGACGCAGATCGCGTTTTTCAAAGGCCTGACAGAATAGGGTCCTTAACCGAATAGTTTCTTGAGAACGCCCTTTCCGCCGGAAACATCCGGCGCGGGGAGACCCAGATGCCTGCACACGGCGGCTTCCAGTTCCTGTTCCGATACGTCGCCTCCCTCCACCAGGATTTCGTCGTCCACCATGACGGCGGGGGCCACGGGCAACTCCAGCTCAAAGTACTCGTCCGTCTGATATTCCGCTCTGGCCTTGGAGATGGTCTCGATGTCGATATCGTATTTCTTGCCCAACCTGGGCATAATCCTTTTGAAATGCTTTCACGGTTTGCCGTTGGGCTCGTTCAGAAAAAACCGCACCTTGACCATGGTCTTTCTCCTTCACTTAGCAGGCCCTTAAAAAACGCGATCTGCGTCGTTGGGCTTCATCCTTCGTCATTGCGGCGTACCGGTTGTACGCCTCGTGCCCCAGGATTCGCCCGCCTTGCATGTCATCGTTTTTGACCGGCCTGCCCGCAATACTGTTTATCAACGGGCTGTTAGTGGGATCGTTGCACCGCTTCGCAGCGCGTTTATGACCGGAGACGCAGCCGCCCTCTGAGAGAAATCACTACGCTTCGAATTTCTGTTCCCGGATGCTCAAATATACCGCCTTGCAGATGGGCGAAACGCCTCCGTGTACTCCGTCCGGATTCTTGAACCCTTCCGTGTGCTTCAACACCTCTAGATAATCCTTGGCTTCTCCGAGGGAGCCGAGAGCCTGTTGCGGATCGGAGTCGGGCCGAATCTTGAACAGCCAGCCCCGCTCATACGGAGATTCAGCGACCCATCGCAGATTTTCAGCCAGTGCTTCGTTAAAGTGGATGGCTCCTCCGAGAGGCGTATCCAGGTACAACAATTTCTGAGTAATGGCCACGGCTACAGTGTCGCCCGGACGCACGCGATCTCCTTCCGAAGCAATCCATTGCAGATCGTTCAGTCCCCCGATGAGGACCAGCGCGGGTTCGCTCAGACCCAGCACGATGACCCCATCCTCCAGACGGGCCCACAGTCCCTGGCGTGCGCCGTATTTCCGATCCTCGGGAATTTCCACCCGCTTGCCCAAAAACTTTTCAATGTACATACAATCTCCTTTCGTACGGGGATTCCTTTGAGATGCCGCCGGTCGGCAACTGTAAGGAGAAGGGACCGGGGACCGATATTCGCTCCATAAGCTTGATGAACTCCGCCGGAGATACCGCCTGGATCAATCGCAGATCGACTCGTTCCCTCCCGGCGGCGTCTAAAAACACGATGGTGGGAACCCCCAAAACCCGGTATTCCCGCACCAACTGATCGTGCAGCGGGTCTTCTCCCCGGGTCAAGTCGATTTTTACCATAACGAACTCCTTCCGGGCGGCGAGTTCCACCACTTCGGGATGGCGGAACACCCGGTCTTCCATTTCCCGGCACGGTGCGCACCATTCCGCATAGAAGTCCAGGATGACGGGGCGTTCCCGCCGCCGGGCCTCTTCCAGGAGTTCCCTCGAGTAGTCCTGCCAGGGAACGGAGGGCCCCTTGAGGAACCACCCGCCTATGAAGAACACGGCCAAGGCGGCTCCCACCGGCAGGGCGGCCGTTCGGACGCGGGAAAATCCCCGGGAGGCGGGTGTCCGGTCGCAAAGTCCCAGGTGGATGCCCGCGGCCAGGGCCACGGCGGCGGATAAGAAAACGTGGGTCGTCTTGGGAAGCAAGGGCTGCAGCAGATAGACGGCCATGCCCACCAGCACCCAACCCATGAGTTTTCGGACCCACACCATCCATTCCCCGGACCGGGGCAACCGTTGGATCTTGCCGGAGAAGAGGGCCAGAACGAAAAGAGGAGCGCCCAGACCGAGGCTCAGCGAAAAGAACACCAGAAATCCGATCCACGATGAACCCATACCGGCCACCCAGGTGAGCAATCCCAACACGAAGGGACCGATGCACGGGGCCGCGACGACCCCCAGGGTCAACCCCATGAACACGGACCCGAAATATCCCGCATGGGACTTGGATGCAACGCGGGTCAGGGCCATGGGAACGCGGAATTCCCACCATCCGAACATGCCGGCCGCGAACAGCAGCATAATGGCCGCCACGAACGCCGGGACCAGCGGGTTTTGAAGAAACGCCCCCAGCAGGCCGCCGCTAAGGGCCGCCGCCACCCCGAGAGTGGAGTTGACGATACTGAGCCCCAGAATGTAGAGCAAGCCGTGAAGGACGACGTTCCCTTTCCCGGTTCCCGCCCGGCCTCCGAAGTAGGCCGCGGTGATGGGTATGAGAGGGTACACGCAGGGCGTCAGGTTTAGGGCAATGCCACCCAGGAAAATACCGAATAAGGTCCAAACGATGCCGAAACCCGTCAGGGGTCCCGGGGCCGCGGGCTGCGCTGCGGTGGGAAGATCGGATATGGGGGTTCGGGCTGTAGGATAGCCCCGCGCTTCCCAATCGGGATATCCCCTTAGATCTCTGAATACGTTCTGGTATCCCAAGTGAACGGCCACCCGGGCCGCCGAGTCACTGCGGACTCAGTCCAGTCCCGCTCAGTAGAACACGATCATGACTTCCTTGTCCGGTCCCAGAAACCGCTCCAGGTCATCCCGCTTCTTCCAGCGGGCCCACCATGTGGGTTCCATCGGGAAGTTCCGGGCTCCCCGGATGTGTCCGGCGTCAAACTCCCACTCCTGGCGGGTGTCTACGAGAAGCATGCGTTCGGATTCGGTCCGGTAATGCTCCCAGAGTGCTTCCGTACCGATCAGCCGGTATCCGCCCTTGCGTGCTTCCTGTTCCACTTCGTTCCATGTGGCTTCCTTGGGCGTGACGGATCGGCTGGTGAGCCACAACAAGGCCGCCGGGACGATAAGCGCCGCGGCCAATAGTGCGATGAGGGTCCGTTTGTTCATACTGCCTCCAAATGAAGGACTTTCGGTCCGGGGTGTTTGCGTTGGGGACCGGCGGAAAGCCTTGCAGCAGGCCCTTAAAAAACGCGATCTGCGTCGTTGGGCTTTATCCTTCGTCATTGCGGGGTACTGGTTGTACGCCTTATTCCTCAGGATTCGCCCGCCTTGCATCTCTTCGTTTTTGACCGGCCTGCCTGCCGTACTGCTCATCAACGGGCTGGTAGGGACCTCCGTTCCCGTACCATGGCGGTTTCCAGGCAGGCCGGGCCAAGTTGTGCCGCTCACACGGAGCGGGTTCCGCCCGCTCAGGCGCTGCAGGCTTGTTCATCCCCCGATCCGGGAGGGGTTACCGGTCGAAGTCCGGGCTCGCCGGCCGACGGCGGGGACACCCGAGCACTTTCCTGCAGCAATCGAATCCGAGTGGCCCCCACGGTCATGGCCACCGCGGTCACCTCGGCCAACTCCTCGTCGCGGACTCCCAATTCCCTTGCAACTGCAAGGCAATAACGGGTTCACGGTTCGCAGCCGGCGGCCAGGGATGCACCCAGGGCAATGAGGAACTTGCTCCTGCGATCCAATGCGCCGTCCCGATAGACCGTCTCAAAGAACTCATCGTAAGGTTTGAAAAGATCCGGCACGGCGGATTCCCGGTTACGGTATGAGTGGACGGAAGGTCTCCGGGCCCTCATGAGAACGCCTCGGGTCATGGGGGAACTGTCGAATTGGGTGGGCTCCACGATCTCCGCATCGGCGAAGCCCGCTTGACGCATCATGGCCAGGAACTCCGTTCCCGGTACGGCGCCGCCCAGTCACTGTGCCCAAGTGTCTATTCCCCCTGCGCCATCACCGGCGACGCCGTCGGCCAGAACCTGGTCCGCCAGAAGGAAACGCCCGCCCGGTTTCAGCACCCGGAAAATCTCCTTCAGGGCGGCGGGCTTGTCGGGCGCCAGGTTGAGGACGCCGTTGGACAGGACCACGTCGAAGGACCCGTCGGAGAACGGCAGCGACTCCGCGGAGGCCTGCTCAAAGCGGACATTCCGGAGTGCGGTTGCATCGATGTTGCGTCGAGCCCGATCCAGGATTTCGGGAACGGCGTCCACTCCGACGGCGGAGCCTTCGGGCCCAACGGCCGCGGCCGCCAGAAGGGTGTCCACCCCGCCCCCGCATCCCACGTCCAGTACGGTCTCTCCCGGTTGAACGGGTCCGAGGGAAAAGGGATTGCCCACGCCGCAGAAGGAGGCGCGAACTTCCTCAGGCAGAATCCGGAGCTGTTCTTCAGGGTATTTGAGTCTCTCGAGTCCTGCAGAACCCGTCGGATACCGGAAGTGTCCTTCGGGATCGGAGGCCACCCGGCGATACTTTTCCCGGATGCCTTCAGAAATCCGGCGCCGGTCTTCCTCGGAGAACGTTCGATTCATAGGGTCACCTTCTCGCCATTATGGCTTCACGGGTTATGACAGGCCGTTGAAAAACGCGATCCGCCGTCATGCCTTTGACGTGGCTTGCATCTCATCGTTTTTCACCCGCCTGCCCGAAATAGCGTTTATCAACGGGCTGATACGTTCCCGGTATCCCGATAAAACGGATGCTCTTCTTTGCTTCATTGGGCTTGGAAAGAGTGCGAAGGGCGCGTTCACTGCGTTTTCGCCTCCGCGTTCGTTCCGGGAGACGACCGGGTCACAATTTCGTTTACAGCGCCGGACAGGGAGTTCGGATCCGGTATGTTTTCGAAGGCCAGGATCCCATTGATCACCAGGGAGGGAACCGGGGGTTTGCGCCCGCACAGGCGGGCCAATTCTCCGTACCGTACCAGTCCTGCGCGGTCGCCCACATCTACGATGGTCCAGGACAGGATCCCGTCTTCCAGGGTTTCCTGGATCTCCTCCAAAATAGCCACGGCCAAATCGCAGAGCACGCATCCCTTCTGCTTGGCCACGATTTCCACGAACACACGGTGTGAGTTCGGCGGGGTCATTGTCGTACTCCCGAGTATTGCGCCCGTAAGGTCGAAAATCGTTTGGAAATCAAGACCAACCCGGTGTGCTGCGCACGAAACGGCGATTCAAGGGGAAGGTCCGTCGAAAGCGTTCAGCCGGCTGCATCAGGGTTCCCTATCCTGGCAGCTTGCCTTCCCGGCGCAGTTTGGCCAGGAGAAACCGGGTGCCGGCATGGGAGACGCCCAGGGCCAGGGAAAGGGTTTGCGGATCCTGTGTCTTGGCGGATCGCACGGCGGCCAGGAGTTCTTCCTCCAATTCCTCGAGCCAGTCCTCGAAGAGGGCGAGCACGTCGGGTTGGGCCACGGCCATGAGCTGTTCCGAACGGGCCACCTTATCCACGAGGCTGCGGCACATGTGTGTTGGATCGACACCTTCGTCCATGCATTCGGCCAGTCAGCGGTTCACCATGCTGGCCAACTTGTCCTCGGATGAGGCATCGAAAATCCGCAACAGGAACTCGAGTCGTTCTTCCGCATCCAAAAGGACCAGACGCTGTTTGAGAGCCATGGACAGCGAAGCGAGGGCTTCTTCAGGATCCATGGTTTCCAGGATGGTGTCGAGTGTTCCGTTGGTCATGGCTACACCTCGGATCTAAAAAGTGTTGTGACCCGCCAGGAGATCTTCGGCCATGAAGGATAGATCCCGGACGACGGCTTCGATGCGCGGGTCGGCCGATTCGTAATAGACAAAGGGTCCTTTGCGTTCCACGGTTACGAGCAGGGAACGTCTCAATTCTTTGAGGTGGTGAGAGACCAGGGGTTGAGAGAGATTCAACTCCTCGACGATGCGGGACACGGACTTTTTGGATCGGCAGACGCACAGCAGGATTCGGAGACGATTTTCGTCGGATAGGCATTTGGCCAGAAAGGCGGCGTTCCTGAGGAGCGATGTGAGATCGCGGTCCGTTCCGTCCGTCGAGGTCGGTGCGGGCGACACAGGCATGTGGGGTGTGCGATCCGGTCCCATGCTGATTCCCAAACGTCAGGTTCCTGGAGGAGCATCCCGGCTTCCCATTAACATATTAACATCAGTTTATATAATAACCGATCCATGAGGTCAATCTCTTTTACACATTTTCGTGTCCACACATGGCGTGAGCCCTACCGCTTGGTGGGTTTGCTGGAGGGGAGGGGTGGCTTTGCCCAATAGTCGGGAAGCGTTTCCCAGTCACGCCGTTCCCGACTCCCCGCTGAGCGGCGGAAGCCGGAAGTTCGAGACGCCGGACGGCCCCTCGAACTCCGACTTCCCGTGGAAATACTAGGTTGCCGGCGGCCGGACTAGGATTCGTTAAGAACGGATACCTCGGAGTACCGAGTGCGTTTCTTGATCTGCCGGATCAATACCTCCGTATCCGTCTGACTGGGGTCGAATCGAATCCACGCCTGCCGTTTCAGCGTGCTCAACTCATACTTAAGGACGCCGGGTGACTCATCCAGAGCCACTTGGACCATGCCTTCTCAGGTCAGTCACGTCATTCGAGGGATATCGAGCGTGACTTCCCGTAGCGCCGGGTTTTCCATCAGCGGTGCTCCTTCCGTTTGAAAGACGGGTGTTCCGAAGACGGGGAAGCCTGCCGAGTGCGCCGGTTCAGAAAGTGAACACCGCGGCGTTTTCAGCCAGTTCGATGAGATGGGGTGCTCCGTCCAGGACCATGTTCGAGAAAAACCGGGACTCGTCCACCTGACGAGCCTTGGCGCAGGGGATTCAGACTCCCACGGGCACTTCGTGTTCCACCAGGTAAGGGACGTAGTCGTTGGGGCAATCCCCCGTCGTGCACTTGACGGTATGATCGCGGGTGGAATTCGCCCAGAGGACGCCGTCGTCGACGAGGAAGACATTCACCGTGTGTCCTTTGGAGTGAGCGACTTTGGCGAACTGATAGCAGCGGGTGGCCGCATCTACTTCCTCGGATCGCAGGACGAACACATACTGTGCCATGACAACTCCTTTCCGTTCGTGGTTGGTGTGGCGTGTTCGCCGAACCTTTCCCTATCCGCGGGATCGATGTCGCGTTTCGGGATTGGGAAGGGCGGGATGATTCCGGCTGCGGATGAACCGGAATGGTTGGGGGTTGTGAATCCGGGTGGACCGTGGACGGACACGCATGGGCCGCGTGATACACGGGCCGATTAATATCAGCCTATGTTTATATACTATTGTATAACCGGCTCGGTTCGTCAAGCCGGTTCGAAAATCGTCGGCGGAGAAGTACGGCGGGCGGGGGGCAAAGTTGGGATTCCGCGGGTTCGAAGAAAATTCGGTGAGGGGATCTTCCGTTCCAACACCGCCGGTCATGACCTGGAGAGTTCCTACGTTCTGCGGGAGAGAGAGGCTTGTAGCAAACCAGTAACACAAGTAGAGTGCGAAGAAACATGTTTCCGGCGATCGGAGAAAGCATTACGCACGGAACTGTGGTATGGTTCTGAACGGCCGGAGGATGGACGACAATGGCCTGACTCCTTGCCGCGTGAAGGTTTGAGGCGGGAACGGACGGGAAATTCAGAAGCCGGATGGGGTCCCGATTCATGGTGAAGTCTATTCAATGGGTGCGAGCGGTTCTTGCGGGGCTGTGCATCGCCGGACTGCTATGGGCGGCGGCCGTACCCTGCCGGGCGGCAGAGAATTCAAGCGCCCGCGTCCGCCATGTGATCCTGTTCATCGGCGACGGCATGGGGTGGTGGCATGTGGATGCCGCCCGCAGGTACGTGGATCGTGGTCCGCTGGCCATGGAAACCCTGGAACATCACGGCTATATGACCACGTACATGAGAAACACGGTGACTCCGGGATCCCTGCCGCACGAGTATTGGGATGATGCTTCCGTTCCGGGGAGTTACGATCCGGTTCTGGGCGGCGCCACGCCCTGGGAAAAGATTCCCGTACCGGCATACGTCCGGCAGGGGGCCACGGATTCCGCCGCTTCCGCGGGGGCCATGGCCAACGGTCATAAGCAGGTCAAATACACACTGAACGTCGCGCCGTCGGAGGAGGGATACGACGGAACCCAACCCAATACCGTTCGGTTCCATCCCATCATTTCGGAGTTCGCCAAAGCGGAAGGCATGGCCGTGGGGCTGGCCACGTCGGTGAAGTTTTACGACGCCACTCCCGCCGCGTTTGTGGCCAAGACGCCGTATCGCAGGAACTACCACGAGATCATCCGGCAGATGCTGTATTCGGAAGTGGATGTGATCATGGGGGCCGGTCATCCCTATTATGACGACAACGGCCGGCGGATCACACCGTATTGGACCGCCTCGGATTGGAGCGTCAACCGGGGAGCCCACATGGAAGACGGAGACGGCGGGGAATTGTACCGCCGGGCCATGGAGGGGCTCATGGGTCGGGTGTTTCTGGATACACGGGAAGCGTTCCATGAGTTAGCCGAAAAGGATCTCTTCCGGGGAGGACCCTTACCGGCGCGGGTTTTCGGCCTCGCACGCGCGGGTTCCACGCTTCAATACAACCGGTTCGGGACGGCTCCCTCGGGTCCCAAAGGCCATGAAGGAAAGGTCGAGACCGCGTCTTTAAATCCTCTGGCGCCAACGCTGGCGGTAATGACTCAGGGAGCGCTCAGAGTGCTCGACGCGCATCCGGGGGGCTTTTTCCTGATGGTGGAGGGGGGTGCGGTGGATTGGGCGAGCCATGCCAACGATCTCCAACGGATGATCGAGGAGCTCGTGGACCTGGACACTGCGGTGAACACGGTGATCCAATGGGTGAACGAACCTTCCAACGGGAGTACTTGGGAAAACACCCTGGTGGTGGTTACCTCGGACCATGAGTGCGGCCATCTGCAGCCCGTGGGGGACGTCGTCGGCCGGGAAGTGACGGCCAATCAATGCTGGGGGTTGAACTGCGCGGGATGGAACGATCACACCAACAGCCTGGTTCCCGTGTACGCCCAGGGTCCGGGAGGGGAATTCTTCCAAGCCCGATTCCATGGGGACTACAAGGACAATACGGATGTTTTCCGGGTTTTGTATCGGGCCGTGACGGGCAGGCCTTTCCATGAGGCGGTTTCCACTCGGCGGGAAGCGCAGCCGAACTGAGGCCCATCCGCGATACCGCATACGGCCCCCTTGACAGGCTGTTGAGAAACGCGATCTGCTTTCATGCCGACGGATTGACGATTCATCCTTCGTCACGGCGGCGTACCGTATGTACGCCTCATTCCTCAGGATTCGCCCAGGCCGAAGGCGCCTTTTATCTCATCGTTTTTTACTGCCTGCTCGAAATGGTGTTTATCAACGGAGTGTTAAACCCGGGTTGGAGCGAGGTGGTTTCTAGAGCCTCCGTCCGTTCCGGCATCGGCTCCCAGGGTGAAGAGCGATTGATTCAGCTCCCGCCTTTCCGGAGGTGTGTTGGATACCAGGACGCGGGCCAGATGATCCGGCGGAAAGGGAAACACTCCGCAGGCCGCAGCGGCTCCCAGGAGCACTACATTGGATCCTTTTGCTCCTCCGCCCCGGCATGCCAGCCCCGCGGCATTCACGGCGAGGGAACGGACTCCGTGCTCCTCAAGAGCTCTCCGTCCCTCCGGAGACAGGAAACTCAGATCCGGCGCGTTCACCACCAGAAAGCCTCCGTAAACGAGGAAGGCGAGGTTTCGGACGGCCTCACCCGCTTCCAGGGCAAACAGAAGGTCCGCTCTGCCCGACGCCACCAGAGGGGAGGCATGATTCCCAATTTTGAGATGGCTGACGACGGAGCCGCCGCGTTGCGCCATGCCGTGCACCTCGCTGACCAGAACGTTTTCGGATCGATCCAGTGCCGCATGGGCCAGAACCCGGGTGGCGAACAGCACGCCCTGCCCCCCGACGCCCGCAATCACCGCCTGCCAACGGAATGAGTTCACGTATCAATCTCCTTCGAATAGATGGCCCCATGAGCGCATACCTCGATGCACACGCCGCACCCTACGCACCCGTTCTCCTGAATGTGGATCCGGCCCGATGCATCGGCCGCCATGGAGGGACAGCCGAACCAGGAGGCGCACAGTCCGCATCCCACGCATCCGCCTGCGGGTTCCAGGACGATGGCGCCCGTGGGGCAGACCTCGGCGCAGTATCGGCACCGGGTGCAGCGTTCGGCCGACAGTTGAGGTCCCTCCGGCGTGACCTTGAGCGCTCCTGAAGGGCATATGGCTTCGCATCGGCCGCAGCGGGCGCAGGAATGGGTCTCGGGGTCCAACACGGGCAATGTTCCCTGGACCGCTTCATGCACGGCGACGCGAAGGGGTACGGGTACCGCCTCACGGAGTCGGTGGGCCACACAGGCGTGCCGGGCGATGACTACGGAGACGCCTCCGTCTTCCGCCTGGGTGGCCCTGCGGGCTCTTCGGAGGGCTTTCTCCATGTCCTTCAAACGATAGGGGTCCACGACCTCCAGGTGTTCGATTCCACATCCCCGGACGAGGTCCTCCAGGCGGACGGGGCGGCCGGGATGCCCGTCCGCTGTGAGACCGCTCGCGGGTGTGGGCTGCATCCCCGTCATACTGGTGGTTTCATTGTCCAGAATGAGCAGAACGAACCGAGCGCCGTTATAGACGGCATTGGTCAATCCGGTGGTTCCCGAATGGTAGAAAGTGCTGTCTCCGATGGTGGCCGCCACGGGAATGTCCATCCCGTCGTCCTGAAAAGCGCGGGCGAAGGCGGCGGCGAAATTGATGGAAGCGCCCATGTCGTGGCAGGTGTCCACCGCCGCCTGATTGAGTCCCAGGGTATAACAGCCGATGTCGCCGGGGAAGACGCCGCGCGGAAAGGTCTTTTTGAGGGCGAAAAACGCGGCGCGATGGGAACACCCGGAGCACAAATTGGGACGGCGGAGCGGCGGCCGATCGGGTACGGACAAGACAGGTCGGGAAGTCCCGTTCCCACGGATCCCCGTTTCGGTCAAGACGCTCTCCAAAACCCGAGTCATCACGTCCGGAGTGAGTTCTCCGGCGGAGGGTACGTGGCCGGTAAGTCGACCGATCGCCCGAGTGCGGTCGGGAGCCAGGAGTTCGAGCAGGGGTTCCGTCTCTTCCAACACCAGGACCTTCTCGCACGCGGCAAACAGTCGGCCTATGGGATCCATGGGTACCGGATAGGGAACGGCCGGCTGGAGAAACGGAATCGATCCTTTTTGAACGGCCATGCCCATGTCCTGCAACGCGTCCCGAGCCAATGCCGCGGCGATTCCGGAAGCCAGAATGCCGAAAGGGGCAGTGCCTGCCGGCGGACAATGCCAGACATTGAAGCGATGGTCGCGGCCGATTCTTCGGGAGAGGTGTTCGATCCTGCTGTTCAGGGCTTCGTGGAGCGCGAGGCGCATTTTGGGAATGGCGGCCCAGCGGGAAGGATCCCTCTGAAAGCGTGCAGGTCGGACAACAGGTCGGGGTTTCCGGAGGAGCAGATTCTGTCTGGCGTGGCACACCCGCAACGTGGGCCGGAAGAGCACGGGTACCTGGAATTCCTCCGAAAGCTCAAAGGCCGGTAGTATCAAGTCATGGGCGTGGGCCGGGCTTTCCGGGTCGAACACGGGCAGCTTGGCGAAATAGGCCAGCAGACGGCTGTCCTGTTCCGTCTGGGAGGAATGGGGTCCCGGATCATCCGCGCTGATGAGGATGCACCCACCCACAACACCGATATAGGCTGCGCTCATCACGGGGTCCAGGGCCACGTTGAGCCCCACCTGTTTCATGGCGCAGGCGCTGCGCTTGCCCGTATAGGCGGCGGCCAGAGCCACCTCCACGGCGACTTTTTCGTTCACGGACCATTCACAATACGGCGGGGTGTCCTGTTCCGCGCCGAAGCGCACGACGGCGGGAAGAACTTCAGAGCTGGGCGTGCCCGGATACGCGGTCATGAAATGAACTCCGGCCTCCACGAGCCCCCGCGCAATGGCTTCGTTGCCCATAAGGATGTCCCGGCGTTCTTCCGGTTTTGTCTCCATGGCTGTACGATCCCCTGGCAGGCCGTTGAAAAACGCGATCTGCGGCGTTGGGCTTCCTCCTTCGTCACTGCGGCGTACTGGTTGTACGCCTCATTCCTCAGGATTCGCCCGCCTTGCATCTCATCGTTTTGCACCAGCCTGCCCGCGATGCGGTTTATCAACGAGCTGCCGGGCGGCGTATTGGGGTGACGAGGAAGGGGACGTGTCCCCCCCTCCGGGAAAGAACGCCCGCTTCCTTCCATCCCGTCAAGGTTTCGAATGAAGTACGGCTTGCCGCCGGTGGGGTCCGGGACTTCGGACGGCGCACCGGAAAAGCGCGGCAGCCGGACTGTGAGGGGTCAATCCGCCAACACGAATTTCCCGTCCCTGACCTGGAGCATGACCATGGAATCCGTGTCCAGGCCGTTGTGGTCTTCGGGAGTGAGATTGTATATGCCGCTGATTCCGATGTAGTTCCGGGTGTTCTCCACGGCGTCCCGGATCTTTTCCCGATCCGTGCCCACCTGTTCGATGGCCTTGGCCAGAATCATGATGGCATCCCAAGCATACCCGGAATGGGTGTTGATGGGATACTGTTCGTGAAAGCGATACACCTCCTGATATAGCCGGACAAACTCCGCAATGACAGGCTTCTGCGGATCTGAATCGGGCAACTGCTCCCAGGCCATGAGTTTGGTGGACGGCATCAGGTCTCCCTCGGAGGCGGGACCCGCGAGTTCCAGATACGTGGGACCGGGAAGACCGTGGCATTGAATCAGCGGTAATTCCAGACCCAGGGCGTGATGATTCTTGGACACAATGGCGCCGGCGGGTCCAATGGTCCAGCACACGATGGCTTGCGGGTCGCGGGCCGCCAGCTTGGTCAATTGACTCTTCATATCCACGTCCGCCGGGTTGAACTGCTCGCTTCCCACGATTTCGATACCGAAGTCGGGGCAAAGCTTTTCGAGCCAGCGGCCGCCGTCCCGTCCGAATCCATCGCTTGCGGTAAGAACGGCGATCCGGGTCACGTCCAGTTTCTTGAGGTGCTGGAGCACCTTGGCTACGGCTACAGAGGAACGCTGGGGTGTCTTGAAGACGTACCGCGCCGTACCGAAGTCCATAGCGCCGTGTTTTCCTTCAAGAATGACCGGATCTCCACCCACGGTCATCACGGTGGGAATGCGCTCCTGTTCCACCTGTTTCTTGACCGCCATGCCCGTGTCGGTCCGCGTGGGACCGATGACGGCGACCACGTTGTCCACCGCGACGAACCGCTTGAAAACCATGACGGCCTTGGTGGGTTCCCCTTCGGTGTCCCCGGTGACCAACTCGATCTTGCGGCCCTGAATTCCGCCCTCCTGGTTGATTTTGTCTACCACCATCTGGGCCACCAACTTGGTGGGGGCCCCTATGGAGGCCGCCGGACCGCTCAGGGCGAAAAACGCCCCGATCTTGATGGGTTCCTGGGCCCATGCTCCGTGGCCAAGAGCTGCGAGGATCCAGACCAGGCTCACGATGCTTGCGAGAAAAATCAGTTTCATGGAACGGATCATGGAAAACCTCCCTGTGAAATGGTTTCCGACATCGGTCATGCACCCGGTGTCGTCGTTGGATAACGATGGTCGAAGACCCGGCGGGACTTGCGTTCCGACCGGGGCAAGGACCCATGGTCCACGAGTTCCACCTCGACGGAGACCAGGATATCGGCTTTGATGGAGCCGCGGATTCGGGCCGCCACCGCTTCATCATCTTCCCGGGACCCCGACTCGGATCGTTCCACACGGAGGATCATATAATCCCGTCCGTCGCCGCCGTGTTCCAGGACGATCATATATTCCGAACCCACGCCGGTCGTGGTGCTGAGAATGCCGTCGATTTGTCCGGGATAGATGTTTACGGCCCGGAACTTGATCATGTCGTCCGTGCGGCCCAGGATGCGGTCATGACGGGGCAGGATGTTCCCGCAAGGGCATGTGTCGGGGAGAATGCGGCACAGGTCCCGTGTTCGGTATCGGATGAGAGGGGACGCCTCCTTGCACAAGGTGGTGACCACCATTTCTCCTAAGTGGCCCGGCGGAACGGGTTCCAGAGTATCCGGATCCAGGATTTCCAGGATGTAGTAATCCGCCCAATAATGGATCCCCTGGTGGGCGGAGCATTCGAGTCCCGTTCCGGGACCGTAGAGTTCCGTGAGTCCGGGAATGTCGAAGAGTTCCGCGCCCAAGACGCGGCGGATGGTTTCCCGCATGGCGTCGCTGGTGCGTTCCGAACCGTAGATGACCTTGTTCAGGCGGATTCGGTCCTCCAGGTTGCGCCGCCGCACTTCTTCGGCCATGAGCAAGGCCATGGAGGCGGTACTGCACAGCACGGTGGATTGGAAATCCTCCAAAAACCGGCAGTGAAGTTCCAGGTTGCCCGGCCCTACGGGGAGCGCCATGGCGCCGAAGGTCTCGCAACCCAATTGGAAACCCACGCCCGCCGTCCAAATGCCGTAACCCACGGCGATCTGGACGCGGTCCCTCGACGTGAGACCGGCCATTTCGTAACACCGGGCCATCATGACGGCCCAATCCCTCACATCCTTGCGAGTATATGTCAATACCTTCCGCTTACCCGTCGTGCCGCTGCTCGCGTGAATACGGATGACTTGGTCCTCCGGCGTCGAAAGCAGTGGAAACGGGTATCCTTCAACCAGATGGTCCGCCGTGGTCAAAGGGAGATGTTTCAAGTCGTCCAGGGTTTGAATGTCCTCGGGCTTGACGCGGGCTTCGTCCATCCGCCGCTGATAGAATGGGTTCCCATGGTATGCGTGATGCACGGTCCATTGGAGGCCCTTCAATTGATGCGAAGCCAACGCCTCGGAGTGTGCAAAAGATGGCATAAACGTCATTTACGATCCTCTTCTATCAGGCAGGAGGGAGTGCCGGTCCCGGGCAGGAAAGCCCCCTGGCGGGTCGCCGCAAAACGCGGCCTACGTCGTTGAGCTTCATCCTTCGTCATTGCGGCGTACTGTAGGTACTCCTCATTCCTAACGATTCGTCCCGCCAAATGCGTTGCCGGAGGCGTGGCTTGCATCTCGTCGTATTGCACCGGCCCGCCTTCGATACTGTGTACGAACGGGCTGAAAGGGACAAAAGATTAGGAATCTTCCGTCTCCAGAACCCGCTCCGGCCCGAGGAAGGCTTCCCTCAGGAACCGGTCCTTGAGAATTTCCTGGGAGGTGCCTTCGAAACGAATGCGGCCGTTGGTGATGATGTACCCCCGTCGGGCCACGGCCAAGGCGCCCAAAGCGTTTTGTTCCACCAGCAGCGCGCTGCAGCCGGACCGTGGCAGGTCTTGAATCACCCGGAAGATCTCCGCGGCGATCTTGGGGGCGAGCCCCAGACTGGGTTCGTCCAGCAGCAGCAGTTTGGGGGAAGCCATGAGTCCCCGGGCGACCGCCAGCATCTGTTGCTCTCCTCCACTCAGGGTGCCCGCTTTCTGATTCAGGCGGGTTGCCAGAGGAGGGAACAACGTAAGGACTCTTTCGATGTCCCGGTGCACAGCTTCCCCTTCCCGTTTTCCGGATCTCAGATAGGCGCCTAACCGAAGATTTTCCAGCACAGTGAGGGGCGCAAAGAGTTGTCTTCCCTCCGGCACCTGAACCACTCCCGCTTCCACGATGCGGGAAGGGTCCAGCCTGCTGAGGAGCCTGTCCTCGAACAGGATGCGCCCGCGGTCCGGGCGAATGAGACCGCTGATCAGGGACAACAGCGTGGTCTTGCCCGCCCCGTTCATGCCCAGAAGGCAGGCGACCTCCCCGCGGTCGACCCGGACGCTCGTTTCCCGCAAGGCCCGCACACCGCCGTAACTATAATGTACGGAAACCACTTCAAGCACTGAGACCGAACTCCTCGCCGCCTCCTAAGTAGATACGGATCACTTCGGAGTTGTTCTGGATCTCGTGAGGGGTCCCTTCCGCCAGCACGCGTCCTTCACAGAGAACCACAACCTTGTCGCTGATTCTCATGACGAGGGCCATATCGTGTTCCACCAACACCACTCCGATACCCTGCCGCCGTATTTCACCGATCAATCTGCCGATGGTTTCTGTTTCGGCCATGTTCAACCCGGCTACGGGTTCATCCAGGAGCACCATTCGAGGGCGGCTTACCAGCGCCCTCGCCAATTCCACTTTCTTGCGGTCCCCGTAGGACAATTGTCCGGCCGGTTTGTACGCCTGGGAAGTCAGCTCGAAAAAATCGAGCATTTCCTCGGAGCGCTCCCGAATCCGCCGTTCCTCTTTCCTGAGACGGGGAAAACGGAACAGGGAAACCATGAATTCGCTTCCGGATGCCGCGTGCATCCCCACCATGACGTTTTCGAGAACGTTCATATGGCCGAACACCTGGAGGTTCTGGAATGTCCGGGTAAGTCCCATACGTGCGATGCGGTGTCTAGGGAGCCCCAAGAGTTCCGCGCCGTTAAAGCGCACGGATCCGGAATCGGGCCGGAACATGCCGCTGATGCAGTTGACGGCCGTGGTTTTCCCTGCGCCGTTGGGACCGATGACGGAGGTGATGTGGCGGCCGTCCGCCGCCAGATGGACCCCGTTCAACGCCTGTAAGCCCCCGAACCGCACGGAGAGTTCCCGGACTTCAAGGACCGAATGCGTCACCTGCGGTTGTTCTGAAATAACGCGTGCAGTCGATTTTCCAGCCATCCCACCAGACCCTGAGGCAAGAAGATCAGTATTACCAATAAGATGCCGCCGAAAATAATGTCCTTGTATTCGTCGAAAAAATGGAGGAGTTGGGGCAGCGGTGTCAGGAAAACGGCGCCGAAGAGCCCGCCCCACAGGGTCCCCATGCCTCCCAGGATGCACATGGTGACCAGTTCCACGGACTTGAAAATGTCGAACGTCTTCGGCGTGATGATTCCGTAATAATGGGCATACAGGGACCCCGCAACGGATGCATACACGGCGCTGAGTATGAACACCTTTACCTTGTACCGTTCGACGGGTACTCCCGCAGCCGCGGCGGCGTCCGGAGATTCGTGCAATGCCCTGAGTCCCCTTCCAACCCTCGAGTGGCAGAGATTCCGGGCGAGCACCAAGGAGACGAGAGCCGTGCCCCAGATGAGCCAATAGAATTCAAAATCCGAGATCAACGAGCGCCCGAAAACGGTAAGGGGAGGAATTCCGGTATACCCACTGGGTCCTCCCGTCAGATTGTCCAGTTGCAACAGGAATACGGTTACAATGATATTGAATCCCAGTGTGGCCATGACCAGGTAATTACCCTTGAGGCGCAGCGTGGGTATTCCGATCCCCAGGGCCAGGGAAGCGGTCAGGCAGGCGGCGAATCCCATGGTGAGCCATGGGCACCAACCGTACGTGCCCGTCAGTATGCCGCTCAGATAAGCTCCCACTCCGAAGAATCCCGCGTGCCCCAAGCTGATATGTCCCGCGAAGCCGATGAGAAGATTCAGACCCACCACGATCAATACATGCAATCCCACCACGTTGAGTACGTTCAGGTAATATGGATTCCGGATCCACACAGGGAGGGCGGCCACCGCGGAGGCGAGAAGCAGGAAACCCAGCAGGAATCGCTTTCCTTCCCGGCTCATAACCGTTCCTGCGATCCACCTCCCAGCAACCCGGAAGGTCTAAGGAACAGAACCAGGAGGAGAGCCACAAAAGCGATGACATCTTTGTACACAGTGGAGATCAGGCCTGCACCGAGGCTTTCCAACAGACCCAGTCCCACTCCGCCCAAAACGGCGCCATAGAAGTTGCCGTAGCCCCCCAAAACAGCGGCCGCGAATCCCTTCAACCCCATGAGGACTCCGACGTCGTAGGAGAGGGAAGTAATGGGAGTGATCAGGATGCCGGCCAAAGCACCTAAGGCTCCCGCCAAGGCGAAGGAGAGCATGGTCATCATCCGTGTGTCAATCCCCATCAATGCAGCCGCGCGGGCGTTCGCCGCCGTGGCGCGCAGCGCCTTGCCCATCAGGGTGCGATTGAAGAAGAACACTAGGATTCCTATGGCGGAGAGGGTGATTCCCAGGACCCAAAGGTTTTGGGGAGTGAAAGCGGCCCCCAGGACCCGGAGCGGGGTTTCAGGGCTGAGAGGAGGGAGGGCCAAGGCCTCCTTGCCCCAGACGTGCATGAACAGTCCCCGCAGTAGAATGCTGGCTGCGATGGTGATGAAAATCAGGTTGGTCACTTCCCGGCTCCTGGAGGGCCGGATGCACAAGCGTTCCAGACACGCGCCCACCAAGGCCGTTCCGGCGACGGACAGGGGAAATCCCAACCATGCGGGAAGACCGAAGGAGGTCACCGTGCTGTACATGAGCAGGCCCCCCAGGCTCAGAAAGTCCCCCTGGGCGAAGTTTACGATGCGGGTGGCGTTGTAGATGAGGCAGAAACCCAGAGCCACCAGCGCATAGACGGATCCCGTGGTGAGACCGCTGACGATGTATTGGGCCAACTGATTCCAACCGATTTCCAATCAGGCCTCCCAATGCTCGAGCGGAGGGGAAGCGCCGGAGATCGGCGGTGGAGGATCGCCTGTTTTCCGATGCATTGTAGGAGTCTCGAACCGAACATATGGAACAGGCGCGGTTTTCGCAGGCATGAAACTCATCCTGATTTCCGGAGCATAACCGGATCTCAGCCGCCACCCAACGCAAAATGCCAGCATATGCCCCAGTTGCGGATTCTTGTCAAGCGGATAGGACCCTTCGGGTTCTGCCGACGTTCGGCGTTTCCAGCGGATCCGGAGCGAATCCTCCCAGGATCGGACACCGGAGGAAGAGCAAGCAAGCCCGCGTTCTGGAGCATCCCGGACTTGCGTTCCGATGCTTTGTTCATCCGTTCAAGAATGGGAGCGCACGGACGGCTGTTCCCGGATTTTCAGGGCGCCGGGTCCCCTGAAGAGCCGCCGCTGAGGACCCGGGCCTCCTCTGCCGCCATGGTTTTGAGCCGGAGCGGGATGTCCCATTGCTTGAGAAGTGCTTCCGCCGCACGGGGCGTCAGGTGTTCCCAGGGAAGATCCTCCATCATCCTTCGGCGGACTTCGGCGCCGCTGACGCCCTTTTCGGAAGAATTCCGCTCCCAGAGCACCCAGGTCTTCATGCCCAGGGAATGAAAGCGGTCGCGCTTCCGGCGGCCCCATTCGTCGTAAATGGTCAAAAAGAACACCGCGTCCAGAGGGACGTAATATTGGAACAACCGTGGCAGGTTAATGGGCAGAGGCACGATGGAGAATTCCGGCCAGGGCGCCCCGGCTTCCTCGAGTACGGCCCGTATAAGACGGTATCGTTCGTAATAGGTCAGGGGATTTGCCAAGGGAAGGCTCCGATGGGCGTCCGCCGTCTCATCACGCGTAAGCAGCGGATCCGGATTCGTGATTCCCACCACCAGATGACGGCAGCGCCGTTTTCCGGCAAGCAGGTATGTCAGGTGATCGTTGTGCAGGACCTGGAATCGCCCGTGGATCACTCCGGTGTCGAACAATGGGCCGGAGGGGCGTTCCTGGGAGGATCGGGCGTCTTCGTGATTCATCCCGGTTTCTCCGTTTCTTTAATGATTGTTCTCCCTGCGATGGCTTGTTGAGGGCGGCTCAACCCTGCAGTCGGAAAGGGTCGTAAGCGCCGGGCCAGAAGTCGCGGTATTCCGGCTCGTCCATGAGGCCTTGAAGTCTGGCGCGGTCCAGATGGTTGAGAACAAGGTACATAAGTTCCTTGCCGCGCACCTGGCCGAGAGCGCCCATGCCGGCGTCCACCTCGTTGAAGGCGCGCACGCGGTCTCGGCGGACGCCGCTGCCGTGAAACACGAGAGGAACGGGTTCTCCGGAATGAATCAACGGCCCTGCGCTCGGCGTCGAATGGTCCGAGGTGAGAACCACCAGGACGGATGGGTCCCTGAGTAGAGGAGGGAGTCCTTTATCCAAGGCGCGATCCAACTCTTCGATGACCCGAGTTTTGGCTATGGGATCCTTGGTGTGCGCGGCTTCGTCCGGGGCCTTGGTATGCACGTGGAAAAAATCGTATTGGTGAAGCCGTTCCGCGGCTGCACGGAGCCCCTCCAACAGTTCACGGTAGGGTCCGTCTGCAGAGGGCGCCTGCAGGAAGTCCAGCCCCAGATAGCGCGCCAGACCGCAATACACGATCCCGGAAGCCACGGAAAGCCCCTTCATACCGAGTTTCGTCGAGAAGGGAACAACCTGTTTCAGACGACCGGCTCTTTGGGTGACCAGACCGTTTACGGGAACGGCGCCCTTGCGGGATCGCTGGATGTTCATGGGGTGCCGGTCCAGGAGGCGGAACGCCCGTGACAGATAACGTTTCATAACCCGGGCCGTTCGTTGCGTGTTCGGGTCGCCCGCATACCCGCCCCAGGGAAGCACTTCATGCAGGGGTCGCCCGTCCCGTATGGGATCCGTGTCGGTGATATAGGGGGATACGGGTCCCTTGAGCCTGAGGATGCCGAAAAAGCTCTTGGTGGGAATGAATTGGAGTTCCACCTGCTCATCGCGCCGGCGCCCCAACGCCGAGCAAAGGACATCCCTCTCATGGGAGGTTATCCGAGGCGCGCCGCTGTCGAGGATCAGAATGCCCCGCTCCTCTCTGAGGGACGCGAAATGCGCCAGGACGGCCACATCTTCGGGGCGGATGCTCACGTCGCCTCCGAGTGCCTCCAGAGGGCCTCGTCCGGGAAATTCGGACGAATCGTATCCGAAGAGGGCGAAATGCGCATTTTCGCTGGGCAGGGCCTGTCCCAACACGGAGGCGTGATAGAGTCCGCAGGCGCCCAGGGCGGCCAACGCGTCCATGGCGGGTGTGCGCGCGGCCTGGAGGGGGGTTTGATGTCCCAGGGATACGTACGAACGATCTCCCAATCCATCGAGCACGATGAGGATACACTTTCGTGGCATAAAGTCCCTCGGGGCGGCGAGCCGCCCGAAGACGCGGCCCGTGGACGAGCCTGCGTCCTGCGGTGGCTTCATTTTGAATGATTCGGACGGCCTGGGAGTTGCGGCCGGCCGCTCTCCCGTCGACCGGCTGTTTGCCCACTATACTATTTCGAGATGAGATTGTGAATATCGATATTTTCGATAGGGTTCGGCGTTGTGGATCTGAAGAAACGATTTGCTATCGCCGGGAACATTCTTAAAATAAGAACATGGTTTTCGACTTGCATGTACACAGCGTGGCTTCCCGGTGCAGTTCCCTTTCTCTGGAGGCTATTCTCGAGAACGCCCGCCGGTGCGGTTTGGATGGAGTGTGCATCACGGACCACGATACCATGGACATGCGGCATCGAGTGCGGGAAGGAATTCAGGAAGACGGTCTGTGCCTGCTGGTCGGCATGGAATACGCCACTGCAGAAGGTCATTTTTTGATTTTTGGCCCTTTTGAGGATCTCCATTCCGGTTTATCCGCGGAGGAAGTCTTGAGGCGGGTGGCGTCCGCCGGAGGAGCGGCCGTGGCGGCCCATCCCTTTCGGGCTGGGGCCTGCGCCCATGAGCGGCTGATACGCCGCGGTTTGTGTACTGCCGCAGAAAGGATCAACGGGCGGAATCAACCGGAGGAGAACCGGGAAGCGGAGCAATGGTTCGAGCGGTATTCGCTGGTGGAATGCGGAGGAAGCGATGCGCATACGCTGGAGGAACTGGGGAGGGTGACCACTCGTTTCACGGCGCCCGTATCTTCCCGAGAGGACTTGATTCACGCTTTGAAGAACGGCTTCGCCACGGTCGGCATGGGCTCCCTCCCGAGTTGTCTTCCCGATGGGAAGATGCTGAGCGGCGCTTTCATCCTCTGACACGCCACACCGATTTCTCTCCCTCTTCAAGAGACTCCCGCCTCGGAATTCGATTTCTCCGTAAGTGGATGAGGTTACCCACGTTCCAATCCGGTTTGTTCCGGAAGTGGGCCTGAAGACCGAAGAGAATCGGCGCGGCTTTCCGCCGGAGCCAGCGCGTTCCTGATGGATTCGGCCAATTCGTACAATATCACCGGCTTCAGTACGACCTGCCGGATTCCGATGTTTAAGGCCTCATTGATCCCCTCTTCGTCCGTGAACCCCGTGAACAGGATGACCGGGATATCCGGCCGTATGCGAAGCAATTCCCGGGCCAGTTCAATGCCGGTCAGCTCCGGCATGGTCTTGTCCGTGATGACCAGCTGAAAATCCGCGGGAGACTCTCGAAAAAGGGCGAGCGCCTCCCCGCTGCTCGTGGTGGCGACCACGCGGTATCCCATGGCCTGGAGTGCTTGTTCGCCCCACTCGGCCAGAGTTTCTTCGTCGTCCACGAACAGAATGCGCTCTCCATTTCCCATGGGAGGCCGGGTGAACTCTTTCTCTTCAACGGCCTCTTGAGGAAGCACCGGGAGCAGGATCCGGAATGTGGCGCCGGAACCCTGCGGGCTTTCCACTCGAATATCGCCTCCGTGGCTTCGAACAATGCCGTAGACCAGGGAGAGTCCCAATCCCGTGCCTTCGCCTGTTTTCTTGGTGGTAAAGAACGGCTCGAATATTTTGGTCCGTATGTCGGAGGGTATGCCGTGCCCCGTATCCCTGACCGAGAGTTGGACGTAGCTGCCGGGCCTCAGGTCGGAGTGCGAATCGGGTTCGCGGGGTCGGAGTATTACAGGGGTGAGAGTGATTTCCAGCAGGCCCTTTCCGTCCATGGCATGAGCCGCGTTGGCGGCCAGGTTCATCAGAACCTGATGGATCTGAACGAGATCCGCCGACACGGTATCCTCCTGGACCTCGAGACGTTCCTGGATGCGGATGGTCGACGGCAGGGACGCTCGCAGGAAATCGACGGCCTCACGGACGACGAGTGTCATGGAAACGGGACGCCGTTCGTGATCCTTCTGCCTACTGAACATCAGGATGCGACGCACCAGATCCCGGGCCCGGTTTCCGGCTTTCCGGACCTCGCATAAGGTCCCTCGGGCGGGGCTGTCCTCGGGCAGGTCCTGGAGGCACAGTTCCGTGTACCCGATGATGCCGCTCAAGATGTTGTTGAAGTCGTGTGCAATACCACCCGCCAGGGTCCCGATGGCTTCCATTTTCTGCGACTGCACCAATTGGGCTTCGAGCTGTCTTCGTTCCTCCTCCATTTGCATGCGGCGCTCGTTTTGCTTCAGGTTATGAAGGGCGAAGGCAAGATCTCCGGCCAGTTCAGAGAACAATTCCCGTTCATCCGGATCCGTAGCGAACTCGGGGGGCATCGACACCACGAGCACGCCGTAGGACGTATCGTCGTAGTCCAGCCTCCGGCTCATGAAACCCATGCCGGCAAACAGGGAATACAGCGGGCAGTTGGACAGAACGGGACCCGCACCGTCCACGACCACCACTTCCGGTATGGCCAAAGCCTGCGCCACACAAGGCATCAGGTCTTCCACATCCAGCCGACGCTTCCCTTCCGTCCCGGGATCTCCCGCACCGGATTCCGCGGCCAGTACCCGCTTTCCGTCCGACTCAAACAAGACGATCCATGCCCGGAAATATCCTCGAGTCAAGGTGAGGATTTCACAGGCCGACAGGACAAGCCGATTCCGGTCCTTTTCCCGGGTGATTAACTGGCTGATGTTTCGAAGGGCCCGGAGCACCGTATTCAGGCGTTCGATCCGGATTTCGGCGTGTTTCATGTCGCTGATGTCCGTGACGGTCCCGATCATGCGGCAGGGTTTCCCGTCCGCTGTGCGCGCCACCACCCTGCCCCGATCCCACACCCATTTCCATGACCCCGACTTGGTGTGGAGGCGGTGTTCACTTCGATAGGTGCCCGTTAGTCCTTCAACGTGTTTTTTCAGGGTCTCCAGGATCCGATCCTTTTCCTCCGGGTGCAGGAGACTTTCCCAGAAGTCGACGTGAGCAGCCACTTCATGCGGTTCATAACCCATCATTTCAATCCAGCGGTGGTCGTAGAGGACCTCCCCGGTTTCCACGTTCCAGTCGTACAGGCCGTCTCGGCTCCCCTCCAAAGCGAGATTCAATCGTTCTCTGTTTTCCCGGAGCTGTTCCCCGGTCTCCCTGTGGCGGTGAATCTCCTTCTCCAATCCCGCGGCGTATTCATGAACTCGAGTGTAGAGTAGGGCGTTTTGCAGCCCTATGGCGGCATGGTTGGCCAAAGTCTCCAGGTACGTGGACCGGGTGGAAAAATCCCGTTCTTCGAGGGACCCGATGCCTATAACTCCCAGCATGTCGCCGGGACCCCGAAGAGGCAGGGCCGCGAAAGAGCGGATTCCCGTTTGTTTGCATGCGTCCATGGTACATCGAGTGTCCGAGTGAATGTCCTTTATGTACATGGGGGTCCCGGTCTCATAGGCGATGCCGCACAAACATCGACCGCTTTCGGCCTCTTCGGATTCCATCGGCCGCAACCCGGGCTCCTCGGTCCAAAGCCGTTCGAGGGTAAGACGGCCGCCGGAACCCAGAAACAGCAGGATGATGTCCGGTTGGAGCATCCGATGACAATGCTCCTGAATGGAGGTCGTCACTTGTTCCAGGGAGAGGCTGCCGGTTACCTGCCCGGACAGCCGGTTTACAGCGGTCAGGTCGGCTACATGTTGTCTCAGGGTTTCCTCGGAGCGCGTGAGAGCGGAAAAATGATTCCGAAGAACGATGTACAGAAGCGCTGCGGTGACCAGGACGAAGAAGAGTCCTTTGGTTGTGTGAATCAGGGGGATAGTGGGGGGATCGAAAGATGCCCCCGTCAGGAAATAATCCGAGACAAGAATGTAGAAAGCGGCAAAACCCAGGTAAGCCGCCGCGATTTTGACGGGAGCGTACTTGTAGTCCGGCGTTCTCATCCGCACTCTTTCGATTCTCAATCAAAACGATGCAGAATTCAAGACAATCCCACGCGGCTGTACCTTCAATGTACAGAATTCGGCTGGGGAAGTATAGGGGTTTGTGTCTTGAACCGGTGGGTTCGTATTCCCGGGCCGATTGTTCTCCGTGAAGGCGGAGGCAAAAGCGTATAAACCGGTTGACGCCCCTTGCGCGCATGTGGGTCGCATGTGTATGTTAATGGACATGTCCGGCCGGCCGACAGCGTGCTTTAGAGCACACCCGCGGCGCGGTGTTTCCTTAGCGTCCGTCGCGCCCGCGTGCATGCCCGGGGAGACCCCGGAGTCGAGGCGGGCAGGCGCCCGAGAACTTTCAGGGCCGCACGGGATGTGCATTGATTGCCGGTATTTGTAACAGTCCGTCGAAAAACGCGATCTGCGGCGTTGCACTTCATCCTTCGTCGTTGAGGCGCACTGCATGTACGCCTCATTCCTCAGGATTTGCGCTCCTTGCATCTCATCGTTTTTCACCGGCCTGTCTACAACGGTGTTTATCAACGGGCTGCCATGCTGTCATTGATGGACGGCGACGGTTCGTAATCCGCGCGTCCGGTTGAGGATCGCGGCGGATCAGCCGCCGAACCTTCGTGCGCCCCATACTGGGCCTCTACGCGCATCCAGGAGAAGAACATCGTGGTCGGGAAGTATTTTGAAGATGTTCAGATCGGAAAGGTGACCTTGCAGGATGTGACATCCGGCCGGGAGGAAATCGGGGATTGGGTGTCACTCAAATCCTATCTGGAATTCACCCAGATCCTCACGGGACTGCTCAACCCGTACCATCGGGAGTATCCTGTCATCGAGGCCAGGGAGCTGGAACCGCCCTTCGATCTTTCCCTGCTGGAACATGGGGACCTCCCCGGATTTTCCATGGTCGCCCTGGATCGTTCACTGGACTATCAGAGAGAGATCTTCCAGTTCGATCTGTTTCATAGTCCGCAGGAATCCTCGTCCCCGGAGGTCCTGACCCTCAGAAACCAGGAGACCTTCCTGTCCCGACTTCCGCGGCCCCACCATTCCGACTTCGTCAAGGCCATGGAAAAGACGGATATCACTTCGCTGCAACACTACGGAAACGTACTCCAAACCATGTTTGCCATGGATCGTGGGCACGTGATCGCCCGAGGTCCGGATAAAGGCTACCGCTTGTTGGGGGTCTATGCGTCGTTTCCTTCCGATCTGGACCGCGAGATCAAGCGGTTCGGTTTCGAAACGGGCAAATTCCAACCCGGCAGCAACCGGTTGTACGAGCGGAATCGACTCTTTGTATACAAGTATCTGATGGAATTGTTCGGATACCCCATCGCTTCGGAGAGGCGCACTTCGGCGGCCATGTTTGCACGCCGGCTCATGGACCGCAACGAGAACTTCATCATCTCCGTGCTCGCCACATCGGACCGGGTGATCACACTGATTTCTTCCAGAGGCAAAGGGCGATGGCCTCTGGTGGAGAAGTTCGCCCTCGTATCGCTGGATGCCGAGGCCAAAGACACCATTCAGGCGCTGGACGAAGGAGGATACTGGGTAGACCCTCTACGCAGGGTAGTTCTCTTGAAAGTCACGTATATGCAGCACGACTACAACCCTCAAAACGTCATCGAGGATCGGGCCCTCTCCGTGGTGGACCAGGAGGCGGTTCATCCGATCACGGGCGCCAAGCTGAACAATATCCAGGTGCTGAAGACCGTTCGAAGAAGGCTCGTCCGCCTGAACGATCTCGTCCGGGGTGAACATGAAGGACATATTGTCTTTCAGGGGCAGGAGATGGTGTACGGCACGGAGGATCATCTTTCCCGTCTCAAGTTCCTGCACGCCTGGATCCATAAACACCGGCGCACCTTGCTCGGATATTCGGCGCGAACCTTCCGACATGTGGAAAGCACCCTGGACAGCTACTTGAACGATGGGAGTCTGTCCGAAGAATTCTCCAGGCATGCTTCCGTATACAAGGCGGTTCAGATTCTCGTGGAGACCCTGAAACAGGAATATCAGGTGATGCAACTCATGAGAGCCCTGGAAAGCAAGGGCGGGAGCGGATCTCGGACCACCTACAGAGACCGTCTCGTTCTCTTGTTGGAATTCCTTTATCGTGAAAGCGAACTCATGCAATACCAGGAAGAGGTGTTCGAAAAAGCGCTCTTCCTCTGCGACGGAGTGCTGGGAAAACCGTACTTCAGGAAACGGTACCAGAAGGGCAGGGGTCGGACGCATACGCCTTACGAGCAGGAAGTTCTCTACCTGTATGACCAGTTGATGATGCAGCGCAACCGTCTCGAGTGGCGGTACTTCCGATTCTGCCATGCCAGCGACGCGGTATGAAGGCGTTCCGCACCGGCTCTGTTTCATGAAGTCGGAGCCCCCGGCGCGTCCCGAGCGGAACCGCGTCCATGGCCTGGGCGTTTCCGACTTTCCCCGGCCTTGTTTCCCTGGGTGAAGACCTGCTCTCTTGTGCATGACCGGGCTGCTTTCCGTGCACATTTTCATGGACAAAGAGAAACAGACATTGGAAACTGTCATCGTTTTACACCGGCCTGCCCGTAATACCTTGTATCAACGGACTGTTGAGATCCGTCCCCCCGCTACCGGCGGTATGAAGCGGTATGAAAAGGAGCGTTGACCATGGCCCAAAACACCTCCTTCTCCCTGTCCAAGTCCCTCAAAACCCTCCACGTCAGCAGCCAGGTTTTTTCCTACGTAATGCGGTATTACCAGAACGCCTTCGAAGCCAGGGCGGCGGGGAGGGCGAAAATCGTGTACCACACCGGCATCGACCCCATCGAAATCGACTACGCCATGGGGCTCATACCCATTTTCCCGGAAAACTTCTCCGCGGCTTGCGGGAGCATTCAGGCGGCCCCGGGGCTCATTCAGGCCTCGGAACATCTCGGCGCCCCGCAGGATCTCTGTTCCTATTTCAAGACCCATTACGGCTTCATGAAAGGGGACTTGGATCCGCAGGTTCGGCAGAGCCTTTCCAGGATCCGTTTGCCCGACCCGGATCTGGTGGTTTCCACCAAGAAGTTGTGCAGACTCCATCCGCTGTGGATGAAACTCGTGGCGGAGCATTACGGGGTTCCGTTCTTCTCGCTGGATTCCCCGATTATGCCCCCGCGCTACGAGGCCGCCGGGAGAGTCACCGAGGAGTTGGTGGGCGTTCATTATCCCTGGCCCGTGGGAGAGGAAGCCTTGACGTACTGCGTGGAACAGATCCGGGAGTACATCGCTTTTCTGGAATATCATACGGGAACGAAGCTGGATATGGACCGGTTGAAGGAAACCATTGCCCGAGCGGATGAGTTGGGCCGTCTGTTCCAGCAGATCCTGGAACTGAGGCGGACCGTCCCCTGCCCGGTGGGGGGAGAGGACATGAATTCCCTGGTGTTCTTCCCGGCGTGTCTTTCCGGTACCCAGGAAGCGGTGGATGCGTTCCGTCAGGCCGCCGAGGAGGTGGAGGGGCGCGTTGCGTCTTCAAAGGGGGTGGTTCCGGAGGAACGATTCCGAATTTTGTTCGAAGGCATCCCTCCGTGGTTCAATATGGGGCTGCTCAATTACCTGCATCGGTTCGGCGCCGTGTCCGTAGAGGAAATGTATCCCAGAACGTGGTGCGGAAGACTCGACCCGGAGCGTCCCCTCGAGTCTCTGGCGCATAAATACATGCTGGCCACCACGGCCATAGCCACGTACGGAGCGGTCCGAGAGATCGCGGTACAGCGGGTTCGGTTGTATCGTGCGGACGGAGCGGTTCTGTGGAATCTGCCCACCTGCCGGGTCATTGCAGCCACCGTGATGCCGAGGCTTCAAGCGGTGTTTGAACGGGATGCGGGAATTCCCACACTGCTTTTAGAGGGAGACCAGGTGGATTCCCGCAGGTACAACGAAGCCTTGATCACGGGCCGGATCGAAGCCTTCATGGAAGTGTTGGAGCAACGCAAGTACGGGAACTAGGCATTGCCAAGGATCCCTCGCGCCGTGTCGCTTCGCCCCGGACCGGCGATTCCAGAAAGGATACATGATTCCCGTGGACATTCAGGCGGGTAAGTCGAGGGTGATCGTAGAACGGGACGAAGGGATCATCGAGACGACGGCGGAGGGCCTGGCCCGCCTGAAACCCGTGCTGCCCGGTGGAACGCATACCCACGGCGCCCAGACCCATCCGGCGGACGGGAATGCCGCCATGATTCTGGCGGCAAAAGACCGAGCGGGCGAACTCAGCCGGGATCCTTCCATTTCCATACAGCTGCTTTCCTATGGATGCGCCCGAACGCGGAAAGGTTATCTGGCCAAAGCGGTTCCCCCGGCGGCGCAGCAGGCGTTGTACAAAGCGGGGATCCAGGTCTCCGACCTGAAAGCGGTGAAGACGCACAATCCATTCGCCGTCAATGATATACACATGATCCGATGCATGAACTTGAATCCGCAGATCGTCAACAACTACGGATCTTCTCTGATTTACGGTCATCCCCAGGCGCCTACGGGCATGCGCCTGGTCATAGAACTCATCGAAGAGCTGGTGGAACGGGGAGGCGGGTATGGGTTGTTTGTGGGGTGTTCCGCCGGGGACACCGCCGCCGGGGTCACCGTTCGAGTGGGGTGATCCACCTGAGAGGATCACGGTTCCTTACCACGGGACAAGAAACCTTGGAAAATCGGAAACCCATGGGGGAGTGACACATGTCGGATGCGATACGATTGGAAATACGAGAGGGTGTGGCCCATGTATCCTTCAACGCGCCGCCGGCCAATGCGCTGAGTTCCGCCTTCGTGATGAGCCTGGATCGTCTGTTGGACGAGTTGGGATCCGACGACGGCGTCCGGGCCGTCGTGTTCACGAGCCGTCTGGAGAAGATCTTCATGGCCGGGGCCGATCTGAAGGAGCTGCTGGAGGTCAAGAAAGAACGGTCCCATGCTTACTTCTCCACGGGTCAGGAGGTGCTGACCAAAGTGGAGCGTCTTCCCAAACCCACCATTGCCTGCATCAGCGGTCACGCCATGGGTGGAGGATGTGAATTCGCCTTGTGCTGCGACTTCCGGTATATGTCCGAGACGCGGGCGCGTATCGGACTTCCGGAAGTAAATCTGGGGTTGCTTCCCGGGGCCGGAGGCACTCAGCGGCTGCCCCGCCTCATCGGGCGGAGCAAGGCCGTGGGACTGCTCTTGCGAGGTCAAACGCTCACGGGCCCCGAGGCCCTGGCCATAGGTCTCGTGGACGCCGTGTTTCCACCGGAGCGCCTCCTGGCGGAGACCACCGCGCTGGCCGAAGAACTGGCCCGGGGGGCCACCCGGGCCATGGCGGAAATCAAGGCTTGTTTGAGTCTGCCCGTGGAGGAAGCGCTCTCCAGGGGGTTGGCCCGGGAATTACAGGGAATCAAGTACTTGTTCAACGAGACCCAGGATGCACGGGAAGGGATCCGGGCCTTCAACGAGAAACGGAAGCCCGAGTATCGGGGGCGATGACGGTATACACGGAATGGAGGCGGTCCTTGGCCGATGGGCGGTCCGGATACGTTTTGGGGCGCTGTGATGAACCGATGCTTTCGCATTTCCGGGGGATCTCCGGCAGACTGCGGAATAACGCGATCTGCGGCGTCGGGCTTGATCCCTCGTCATTGCGGCGTACTGTATGCACGCCTCATTCGTCAGGAATCGCGCGCCTTGCGTCACATCGTCCTTGAACAGCCTGTCCGAAATCCTGGTTGTTAACGGGCTGGCATCTGCGTTGCGCGCAATGCGCAGGGGAGGCGAAGAACGCGCCGATTCGGACGGCGATTAAGGGAGGTACGGGATGTTGCTCCCGAGGTTTGATTACCATATGCCGATGACCTTGGCTGAGGCATGTTCCATTATGGAGACCTACGGAGACGGGGCCCGGGTGCTTGCCGGCGGCACGGACCTGCTGGTGGGCCTGAAAACGGGTTCGATACGGGCCGAACACCTGGTGTCGCTGGACCGCCTGGATCTTTCCGGAGTGACGAAGGAGCAGGGCCGAATTCGTATCGGCAGCCGCATGACGGTGGCGGACCTCCTTTCCGAGGATTCGGTGCAAAGCCATTTACAGCCCTTAATGGACGGCGCGCGGTCTCTGGGTTCCCCCCAGATTCGGAACCGGGCCACTGTGGGAGGGAACCTGTGTTCCGCCCGGCCCGCCGCGGACTTGATTCCTCCCTTGCTGGTTCTCGACGCAGAGGTTCATTTAAGCGGTCCCAAGGGAGATCGCGCCATGACTCTGGATGCCTTTATTCTGGGTCCGGGGCGGACGGCTCTGGCTCCCGGGGAAATCCTGAAGCAGATCGTGATGGACCTTCCCCCTGCCGCGGGCGGAGGAAGCTATCTCAAGTTGGGTGTGCGCCGCGCCATGGAAATCGCCCGGGTTGGTGTGGCGGTATTTCTGAGTCTGGAAGAAGACGGAAGAACGATCCGCATCGCCCGAATCGCGTTGGGAGCCGTGGGACCCCGTCCCATACGGGCGTTGAAAGCGGAGCGGGTCCTGACCGGTTCCAGGGCGGACGCCCGAACCTGGGAGGAGGCGGCCCGGACGGCGGTGGAGCATGCGGCCCCCAGGACCTGCCATGAGTTTAAGTGCGAGGCGGTTGCGGTGCTTACCCGGAGAGCCCTGGAACAAGCCTGGCGGAAAGCGGTGGGGAGTGGTCATGCGTGAGCACGAAGTCACGCTCCATGTGAACGGTGTGGAGCACCGGCTGTGGGTACCGGCGAACCGGACATTGATCCAGGTTTTGCGGGAAGATCTCGCGCTTACAGGCGCCAAACACGGATGCGGCGTGGGGGATTGCGGCGCCTGCACGGTGCTCATGGACGGTCGTCCCGTGAATTCCTGCCTGGTGCTGGCGGTTCAGGCCAACGGCCGTGAAATCCTGACCATCGAAGGATTGGCCCGGGGTTCCCGGCTGACGCCGCTCCAGGATTCCTTTGTGGAAAAGGGAGCTATCCAATGCGGGTTCTGCACCCCTGGGATGATCCTGTCCGCCAAGGCCCTCCTGGACCGGGTTCCCAACCCGGCGGAACCCGAGGTCCGGAATGCATTGGCCGGTAATCTGTGCCGGTGTACGGGGTACCAGAAAATCGTGGAAGCCGTGTTGGACGCCGCCGAAAGAACGCGCGAGGAGGACCTATGAAGGAGGATTTTCAGGTCATCGGATCCCGGGCGCCCCGAAAGGACGCGCCGGACAAGGCTACCGGCAGCGCCCGATTCATCGACGATCTGGACATGTCCGGCGGGCTGTATGGGGCCTTGTTGCAGAGCCCTCTGCCCCACGCCCGGATACTGGGGATGGACACCTCCCGAGCCGAACGGCTGAGGGGGGTTCGAGCCGTCCTGACGGCCAGGGACCTTCCTCCCGTGAAATACGGAGTATCTCCCGCCCGGTATGATGAGCACGTATTGGCCACGGAAAAAGTGCGGTATGTGGGAGACGAGGTCGCCGCGGTGGCCGCGGTGGACCTGGAGACCGCGATGGAGGCGGTGTCCCTGATCCGGGTGGACTACGATCCCCTCCCATACCTCCTGGATCCCTTTGAAGCCATGGCCGAGGGAGCGCCCCGCATCCATGAACAGGCTCCGGGAAACATCTGCGTGGAAGTGCATCAGGAATTCGGCGACGTGGAGGCGGCGCTGGAATCCTGCGACGTGATCCGTACCGGCTGTCTGAAGAGCAAGAACCAGGATGGGGGATTCCTGGAACCTCATGGCAGTCTGGCGGTGTGTGATCTTCAGGGGCACCTCACCCTCTACAGTTCCACCCAGGTGCCCCATTACGTGCAACGGACCGTGGCCATGGTGACCGGCCTCCCCATGAGCCGGGTCCATGTGATCAAACCCTATGTGGGCGGGGGCTTCGGCCCCAAGGCGGAGGCTACTCCCCTGGATTTGTGCGCCTCCCTCTTGTCCATGCGTACGGGGCGGCCCGTCAAGATGAACTATACCCGCGAACAAGTGTTTCTCCATGGCCGGGCCAGACACCGGTTCTTTCACGAGATGAGCATCGGGGCTTTGACGGACGGGACCTTGAAGGCGTTACGGCACCGATGCGTGCTGGACGGCGGTGCTTACGCTTCCTTCGGCATCGCCACGGCATACTATGCGGGGTCCCTGCTGGGCGGACCCTATCGGTTACCGACCATGAAGTACGACGGTTACCGGGTGTATACGAACAAACCGGCGTGCGGCGCCCAGCGGGGGCATGGCGGAGTACACGCGCGGGCCCTGTTTGAACAACAATTGGATCTGCTTGCGGACGACCTCGGTATGGATCCCGTGGAATTGCGCCTGAGAAATGTCATGAATGCCGGTGAAACCACGTGCAACCAATTGAACATGTCCTCTTTGGGTATGCGAGAATGCATCGAGGCGGTGGCCGCAAAATCCGGATGGAAACAGAAACGAGGCGCGCTTCCGCGAGGAAAAGGCATCGGCATGGCGTGCGGATTCTTCGTTTCCGGTGCGGGGTACCCCATTTACCGGTCCGAAACGCCCCACTCCACCGTCAAGCTCGAGGTGCATGAGGACGGGGGCGGGGTCACGGTGTACACGGGTTCCGCCGAGATCGGACAGGGATCGGATACCGTGGTGGCCATGATCGCCGCGGAGGCGCTGGGCATATCCTATTCGGACGTTTTGGTTCGCTCCGGCAGTACGGATTATTCTCTGGATTTGGGGGCCTACTCATCCCGGCAGACCCTTATGACCGGGCATGCGGCGAAAAGGGCGGCGGAAGACGCCAAACGAAAGATCCTGGAAGCGGTGGCCGACGTTCTCGGAGTGGACCCCCAGGGTCTGGACATTCGTCGGGGTCTCTTGGAGACGGACGGAACGCCTCTGGATTTCGGTGCATCGAGGATGCGGTACATTCAGGAGCACCGCGGCTGGACGGATCATCCCACGGGCGACCGATTGACGTTCAGGGAGGCGGCCCGTCTGGCGTTCATCCGAAACGGTCCCGTCGTGGGTCTGGGTTCCTACAAACCCCCTCCGTTGGGAGGGGAATACAAGGGAGCCGCTGTGGGTACTTCCCCGGCGTTCGGGTGTTCGGCTCAAGTAGCGGAAGTCACGGTGGACCTGGAAACCGGGCAGGTCGTGGTGGAGTCCATTACCGGGGCCCACGACTGCGGCAGAGCCATCAACCTTACCCAGGTGGAAGCCCAGATGCAGGGCGCCATGTCCATGGGACTGGGGGAAGCCCTGTTTGAGGAGGTCCTGTTCGACGAAACGGGCCGAGTGGCGAATCCGACCCTGGGGGAATACCGGATACCCACCATCCTGGACATGCCGAAAATCGAGTGTGTGGTCGTGGAAAGCAACGAGCCCAACGGACCTTACGGCGCCAAGGAAGTGGGGGAAGGGGCCATCATGCCTACCATTCCCGCGATTCTGAATGCGGTGAAAGACGCCGTGGGATCGGCGCCGGACGAACTCCCCCTCCATCCGCAGCGGGTCCTGGCCGTCATTATGCGTGACGGCGAAAGTTCCGGGTCGTAACGTGCGGTCTGAAGCCGCGACCTGGCCCACGTCGGCAACGAAGCCGGCGGCGCGACAACCGGCGGTTCCCGCCTGCAGGAGTACCCGCCGGCGTCGTTGCCGTCTGAAGAGGACGCACGAACGCGCAGGATCGGACCAGGTTCCTTGCGGTGTACCGAGTGCGGCCTTCCTCCCCTGGAACAGGCCCTCCGTATCTTCTCAGTAGCCCGTTGATATACAGTGTTTTGCACCGGCCTGCCGGGCGCTTCTTTCATCCGCAGGCGGATACTCCGGTTACGGCGGCTCCGCGTCGGAATCTCTGACGGGCGGGTTCCGTGCGTTCCTTGGGGGCCGGGCACAAGGGCCGTTGACAGAGAAGAAAGGAATCTTTATGGTTGAACTCAAGCGTTTTTCGGCCGACCACACGCCCGCCGAAGATGGGATCCGCATCCCGGGTGTCCGAACAGTACTTCTTGCAGGCGCCGCGAATAAGCAGGCGGCATGGGTTCGTCCGTGAACTGCGCTCAAGCGATCGAGGATCCGACAGGGTTTTCGGCAGGCTGCCCGGAATCTCGGTTCCACGGGGCCTGTACGAGGATGGGTTCATGAAAAGAAGTGTTTACAGCATGTGCGGGATGTGTACGGTCCGCTGTCCCATACGGGTGGAAGTGGAGGATGGGGTAGCGACATGGATCGAGGGAAATCCGCATATCCTGGCGGGGGCTCTGTGCGGAAAAGGTTCCGCCGGCCTATCGTTCCATTACCAGGAGGAACGGCCCAGAAGTCCCATGATCCGGCAGGGATCCCGTGGTGGAGGTCAGTGGAAGTGGGTTACCTGGGCCACGGCATTGGATTACGTGGCGGACCGACTCAAGTCCGTCATGGACACTCATGGGCCGGAGAGTCTGCTCATGAGCTGTCGCGGGGGTCCCTTTCTGGATCTTCCCGAAACGCTGCTCAAGGCGTTGGGATCGCCGAACTTCACGAATCATGACGCGTCCTGCGGGCGGAATGTCCACCACGCGAGCCTCTCCGTTTATGGCCTGGGCCGAAAGGATTTCATCTACGATCTGAAAAAGTGCCGGCATTTGGTGCTGTACGGCCGCAACATGCTCGAATCCCTGAAGGTCAAGGAAGCCAGGGAACTCATGGAAGCCCTGTCGTCCGGGATGAAACTGACCTACATCGATGTGCGGCAGACCGTCACCGGGAGCAAGGCCGACCGGTTCTGGATGATCCGACCGGGGACGGATTACGCGTTGAACCTGGGACTTATTCATACGGTGATCCGGGAAAGGTTGTTCGATGAAACCTTCGTGAACCGATGGACCGGCGGATTCGATGTGTTGGTCCGGCACGTGGAACCGTACACGCCGGAATGGGCCGAAGCCAGGACGGGTATCCCCGCCGGGGAAATCGTGGCTCTGGCGCGTGAATTGGGTGAAGAGCGGCCCAAGGTGGTTTTTCACCCCGGATGGATGCTGGCCCGGTACCTGGATTCCTTCTATGCGAGCCGGTCCGTGCATATCCTGAATGTATTGCTGGGAAGCGTGGAGGTGGAAGGAGGCCAGATCATTGCCAAGGGGCCGAAGGATTACGGTAAATCGGGCCTGAAAACCTTGGCGGATGGGGTTCCGAAACCCGCAGCCAAACGGGCCGACGGCGTGGGTTGGAAACATACCCACTTCGATGCCGGAGTGGGATTGTTCCACCTTTTCTACCACGCCATGTTGCACGGCGACCCCTATCCGTTGGGGGCCTACATCTGCCACAGGCACGATCCGCTCACGGCTTTTCCTGATCGGGAGGCTCAACGTGCGGCGTTGGATAAATTGGATCTCATCGTCGCCCTGGACGCCAAATTCGGGGAGACCACATGGTATGCCGATGTAATCCTTCCCCTTGCCGGGTATCTCGAAAAAGACACTCCCATAGCCGTGCAGAAGGGTAAGATCCCGCGGTTCATTATGAGACGGCAGGCCATCGATCCCGTGTACGATACGAAACCGGAGTGGTGGATTTACAGGGAACTGGCCCGCCGGCTGGGGGTGGGCCGCTGTTTTCCCTATGAAACCATAGAAGATCTGTGGCGGTTCCAATTGGAAGGCACGGGGTACACGCCGGCCGACTTTCAGGAAAAGGGGTTCGTGGATCTTGCAGAGCAAGCGGTTCTCCAAAATCGGGATACGGGTCTCAAGTTCAAGACGCCCTCGGGAAAGATCGAACTGGTCTCACCGGTTCTCGAGAAAGCCGGGTTTGCTTCCTTCGAGAAGTACCGGGACAAAGAACCCGTCCCCGAAGGACGGTTCCGGCTGGCCTTCGGCCGACATGCCATACACACGCAAGGACACACGCAGAATAACCCGTTGCTTCATGAGGTGTTTCCTGAAAACGTGCTGTGGATCAACGATGCGGTGGCGGGGAAAATGGGAATCCGGGAGGGGGATGTGGTGGAGATTTCGGCCCGAGGCGTGAAGGCGCACGTGCGTGCGCATCTTACGGAATTCATCCACCCGGAAGCCGTATTCACCGTTCATGGCTTTGGCCGCACGGTACCCGTGCTCAAGCATGCTTTTAACGTGGGGTTCGCCGATCAACGTATGGCCAAAGGGGGCCTGGACCTGTTCGATCCCGTGGGCGGCGGTATCGCATATATGGAGGCGCCCGTAGCCGTCCGGAAAGTCCCCGAAGCCGAAGGAAAAGCCGCGTGAGCCGGTACATTCTCCACCAGGACATCGATCGTTGTATCGGCTGTTATTCCTGTGAAATCCATTGCAAGGCGAACAAGAACCTGCCCGAAGGTCCCCGACTTTGTCGCATCTACCCCAAGGGTCCCCAATGGGTGGGTGCGGTACCCAGGATGGCGTTCGCCTTTATGGCCTGTTTTCATTGTGAACACCCCTGGTGTGTTCCCGTCTGTCCCACGCAGGCCATGCAGAAGCGGGCCGCGGACGGCATCGTTTTCGTGGATGCGGACAAATGCATCGGGTGCAAATTATGCATTCATGCATGCCCCTGGGGAGTACCCCAATGGAATCCGGTGACACGAAAAGCCGTCAAATGCGACTTATGCATGGATCGCATCGACCGGGGACTCCAGCCGGCCTGCGTGGCCAAGTGTATCACCGGGTGTATCCACTTGGAGCCCGAGGAGCGGGCCACGGACGACATACGCCTGCGATACCGTCCGATGACCTCCGTGTGACGGCCGGTCCGCCATCCCCCCGACCCTGTGTCGGGACCCGGGAACAGGATTGAAAATGCGGCACGGAATCATCCGTGTTCGGAGGGACTCGAATTTCCGAAACTTTCCGCTGGGGAACTCGTATTTCAGGAGCGGCGGATGCGGGCCGAAGGCACTCGAGCGGCGCGAATGGAAAGGCCTTGATCATGTTGAAACCCGAACACGAACATATCGGCGCCCCCTGCCAGGCGGCGTGCCCCGCGGGAATCGATGTGCCCAGCTACGTGGCGCTCATTGCCCATGGGCGGTATCGGGAGGCGGTGGATCTCATCCGAAAAGACAATCCGTTCCCCTGGGTCTGCGGGCTGATCTGCCCGCATCCCTGTGAAAAGGCCTGTGTCCGGGGATACCAGGACAAACCCATCGCCATCAAGTCGTTGAAGGGTTTCGTGGCGTCCTGGGTGGATGGGATGCCCGATGAGACGGTGTATCGGTCTCCGGAACGGCTCCTGGAGAAAGTGGCGGTGGTCGGCGCCGGGCCCGCGGGATTGGCGGTTGCCTATTTCCTGGCCCACAAGGGATACCAGGTGACGGTTTTCGAGGCGCTTCCGTTTCCGGGGGGGATGATGTGGGCCGGCATTCCGGAATATCGCCTCCCCCGCCGGGTGATTCAAAAGGAAGTGGAACGCATCGAGAAGATGGGAGTGGAAATACGCTACAACACGCCCATCGGGGGAGACTACACCCTGGACGAGCTGCGCCGCCGGGGATTCAAGGCCTTCTTCCTGGGTATCGGAGCGCACCGGGGACATCGGTTGAATATACCCGGCGAGGAGGATTTCCCCCAGGTGTGGGACGCGGTGTCTTTTCTGAGCAGGCGGTTTTTGGGGGAACAGGAAAGCGCTGGCGACCGGGTGGCGATCATTGGGGGCGGGAATGCCGCTATGGATGCGGCCAGGACCTCCGTGAGACTGGGCAGCCGGGAAGTGCGCATACTCTATCGGCGTTCCCGGGAGGAAATGCCTGCTCTGAAGGAAGAAATCGAGGAGGCCCTGGAGGAAGGGGTTCATTTTGAGTATCTGACCATACCCGTGCGCATTTTGGGAGAGAAGGGCAGGGTGACGGGCGTGGAATGCCTGAAGGCCCAACTGGGGGAGCCGGACGCCTCGGGGCGCAGACGCCCTGTTCCTGTGCGCGGGAGCGGGCATATTGTGGAAGCGGACGCGGTGGTGGCCGCCATCGGACAATCCCCGGATCTGAGTTGGCTGGGAGGAACGGATCTCTTCGAAACCACCCGATGGCGTACGCTTGCGGTACATCCCCATTCCATGCAAACCTCCGTTCCCGATGTGTTTGCCGGCGGAGACGCGGTTACCGGACCGGCCACCGTGGTTGAAGCCATTGGGGCGGCGAAACGGGCGGCGGCTGGAATGGATGCCTTTTTGAGAGGACAACCCCTGCCGGAAGCCACCCCGGAACCCATGCCCTGGATGCGCGTAGAGCCGGTGACCATGGAAGCCGCCGAGAAGGTGCGTATTCCTCCGTACGAGGCGCCCAGACTGTCTCCGGAAACGCGACGAAGGTCTTTCGACCTGGTGGAACTGGGCTTCGACGAGGATACCGCGCGGCGTGAGGCCATGCGGTGCCTGAGGTGTGATCTGTGTGTGGGATGCGGGGAATGTGCGGAGGTCTGCCACAGTCGGATGAACGTGGGCGCCATTCAGTGCATGGGTGTCGGCGGGGACCGCATGGCGCTCACGGATTTGCTGCGTCCGGGTGAACATTGCATCGGATGTGCGGGATGCGTGAATCAGTGCCCGAGAGGGTGCCTGCAGGCGGTGGATGAAGGGGATGAGCGCCGGTTGATTCAGTGCGGAACCGTGCTGGCGCGGCTGGAATTGGCCCGATGCACCGGGTGCGGCGCCTACTACGCCCCCGTGAGATTCATCGAGTACGTGAACCGGTTGGCGGATGCGGACCAACCCGTGAAGCTGCACCGAACTCTGTGCCCTGCCTGCGCCCGGGAGTCCAAAGGGGTTGCCTTGGCCGGGCTGGCCCGGGCGTTTCGAACCGAGGCGTCCTGATCGCGAATCCCGATGCGACTCGATGAAAAAGGGGTTGATCCGCCGGGTCAGCCCCTTTTCCGTCTTCCTGATGAAGGGATCGTGTTCGCGAGTCGGATGCCGGGATTCCGCGTTATCGATCCATCAGCCGGCTGTCTCCGAAAGCGGCCGGCCGTCAGGGAGAACGGCGCCGCAGCCCGCCTCCACTTGATCCGCCAGTTTTTGGAACGCCTGCGAGAAGGGCATGGCCGAATCCGCGAGAAAGGACGTAAGGCCTGCATCCGCGGCTTCCACCACCTTCGGATCCATGGGAAGGCTTCCCAAAAACGGTATGCCTGCCTGGTGTGCCGTGCGTTCACCGCCTCCCCGGGGAAAGACTTCCACCTCCCTGCCGCAGTGAGGACAGATCAGGACGCTCATATTCTCCAGCAGCCCCAACATACGGAGGTTCACCTGCCTGCAGAAGTTGATGGACTTGCGTACGTCCGCCAGCGAAATTTCCTGGGGAGTGGTCACCACCAAAGCATGAGCGTCTGAAATGGTTTGAGCGATGGTAAGGGGTTCATCGCCTGTTCCTGGAGGTGAATCCACTACCAGGAAATCGAGATCATCCCATTCGATGTCCCGGATGAACTGCTTGATGACGCCGATTTTCAGCGGACCGCGCCATATGACCGCCGAGTCCCGGTCGGGAAGCAGGTTTTCGAGGGATACCACCTGAAGATTTCGGTCCGCTCGGATGGGAATGGCCCGTTGGTTGTCTCCCGCAGCCATGAGGCCCGTGATCCCGAGCATTCGCGGGATGCTGGGACCGTGAAGGTCGACGTCCATCAATCCCACCCGATATCCGCGATGGCAAAGGACCACGGACAAGTACGCGGCGACGCTGCTTTTCCCGACGCCGCCCTTCCCGCTCATCACCAGGATTTTGTGCCGGATTCGATCGAGACGCTCCTGTAACTCCCGGTCTGCTTCCATCATACGATCTTCGGCCCCTTTGGGCGCCGTTTTCGACTGTGGCATGAAATGGTTCCTCCTCGGGTTCCGGTCTGCCGTATATTTGACAGCCGTTCTTAAACAGTAATTTGGGCAGGCCGGTGCAAAACAATGCGATGCACGGCGCGCGAATCCTAAGGAATGAGGCGTACATGCGGTACGCCGCAATGACAAAGGATGAAGCGTCACGCAATCGGCGTGACAGCAGTTCGCATTTTTCAGCGGCCTGTTAAGTATCCGTTTTTCCATAGGTCGGCTGGACGGGTCGGTTGATGCCCATCTCGAGCGCGGGAGGCCTTTCTGCGATGCATTTCGATACGGAAGGAGGGGGGCCTAACCCCAAAGCTCTCCGTGTCCCGGAGCGTTGAGACCGAGACCGCGCAGAAAAGCATCCGCGGGCAGGGGTTCCGAGGCCTGGTCGAGAACCGGTTATTCCGGAACCTCACGGTTCAGCCCGACCTCCGTTTCCACGGCCTCTTCCGAGAAGATGTGAGCGGAACTTCGGGGGTTGCGGCGACACCTTCCATGGGCGTGATGCGCCCCGGCCCCCATCGGGTTGCAGCATCCCGGCATGGCGAACCTCGGGTCTTCCAGGCGGCCTTCCAGGTAGGCGTTCAGTACCTCGTGGATATCGCCCGACTTCCAGGGAATCAACCGGATTCCGGCTCGATCCAACGCACGGGCCATGGCCGCGCTGATCCCTCCGCACAAAACCAGATGCACGCCCCGTTCCTTCAAGGCCCGGGCGCGGATACTCTTGTGAACGATTTCCCAGCCTTCGAAGGGTACAATTCCCCGTTCCGCACAGCGCGGATCGAACACCAACAGCGTGCAGCACGTGTCGAAGACCGGAGCTACTCGTCCCCGGAACTCGGGTATGGCAAGCACATCCAGGACCTCCCGCGTTTCGAATAGGCAAGGGTCGTGCCATACGGTCGTGTGAAATGCCGGAGCACCGTGAGAGCCTCTGTTTCCGACGCCGACGCCGTTGCCCCATCCTCCATCGGGTATGGGCGGTGCAAAATGTTACCGGGTCCTTCCTCCGCCTGAATGCAGAATACACCCCGTGAAGCGCATGCAAACTTCGGTGACCCTGAAAAGATCAGCGGCCTCCTGAGTTACGGCAATATCCTGTCCGGGCAGGTATTACCGGACGAGACCCTCAGGGGGAAATCCAGGAATTCTCCCCTTCCGTTATCGTCTCCTTACACAGGATGGGACCCGGATCCAGTATAATCACCGTTTCCGGTCGGATCCCGTATTTCTCCGGGACGGTCTTGAGCCAGCGATCGGACTTCAAATACTCGTTCAGAGCCGCTTCGGAGTAAAAGATGTACAAGGCCCCCCATTCCCCCTTCTCCTCGTTGCACCACCAGCACTTGCTGAACAAACCGGGCATGTCCTTGAACACCGGGTAAGATCCCAGGAATTGTTCCCTCATACGGGCGGTGGATACGGGTTCTTTGGGCTTGAATACCACCCACAGCGCTTTCTTCTGCGATGTCATGTTTCTTCTCCCGTCAAGCCTTCAGAGGGTTCCCTATTTCGGGCCGGTCCTACGGCAGGGCCAAGCGACCCTCCGCCGGAATCGAACGGACCGGTATGGATTCAGGATGGGGCGGCGCTGGATTGGGAATCCGCCAACCCGAGCCGTTTCATTTTCCGCCAGAGGGTAGTCTTGTCGATGCCCAGTTCTTTTGCCGTGGCCTGACGTTTCCAGCCGTTTCGGACCAGTGCGTCGTAAATCATCCTTGCTTCGATTTCCGCCAGCGTGGCCCCTCCCGGAAGTCCGTCGGGCAGGGCTTGCAAGGCCTTGAATTGTTCGGGCAGATGCCTTCTCTCGATAAGACCTCCGGGACAAATAATGAACGCATACTCCATGGCGTTTTCCAGCTCACGGATGTTTCCAGGCCAATCGTATTCCATGAGGGCGTGCAGCGCCTCGTGAGACAGCCCGGAGATGTCCTTTCCTCGCACACGATTCAAATGGGTGATAAAGTGCTGTATCAACAGGGGAATGTCTTCCCTTCGCCGGTGAAGGGGTGGAAGTCGCAATCGCACTACGTTCAGCCGGTAATACAAGTCCTGCCGGAAACGGCCGTGTTTCATTTCCTCGGTAAGGTCTTTGTTGGAGGCCGCCACCACCCGAACGTCTGCGTGGAGGGTTTGATTCGAACCCAGGGGCTCGTAGGTCTTTTCCTGAAGGAAGCGCAGGAGGCGTATCTGAAGGGCCGGAGAGATATCTCCCACCTCGTCCAGGAACAGGGTGCCGCCTTCGGCATGCGCGATGCGTCCGGGCCGGTCTTTCTTGGCATCCGTGAAGGCCCCGGCTTTGTGACCGAACAATTCGGATTCCAGCAGCGTGTCCGGCAATGCGCCGCAGTTTATGGCAACCAGAGCTCTACTGGTGCGTGCGGAAAGATTGTGGATGGCCCGGGCCAACAGTTCCTTGCCCGTGCCGCTTTCCCCTTCGATCAGTACCGTGGCGTCGCTCTGAGCCACTTCCGGAAGTATACTGAAGATATCCTGCATCTCATGGTTCCGGGAGATGATGTCCGAGAAGGTATAGCGTTTCTCGGCCGCCTTGCGCAGTTCCTCCACCAGAGAGAGGTCTCGAAAGGTCTCGACGCCGCCGATGATGTCTCCCGTCGAGTCTTTGAGCAGAGCCGTGCTTACGCTGATGGGAACCCGTTCCCCATCTTTGCGGACCACGTAAACCATGTGATTGACCAGCGGTTTGCCGGTCTGAATCGTATGCTTCAGGGCGCAATCCGTTTCGCAAATTTCGGCCCGGAATACCTCACAACAGTAGCGTCCCAGCGCTTCCTTCACCGGCACGCCCGTAATGTGCTCCGCGGCCCGGTTCAACCAGGTGATCCGAAACTCCTTATCCACGGTGAACACGCCGTCCGTGATGGAACTCAGGATGATTTCGGCTTCGTTCAGATTCAAACGTTGAGGTGCTTCCATACGTTTGCCATTGTACACTAGAAGGTGCAAAAATCAACGCAAGGAACGGACGGCGGGGATGAACGGATTATGGATAGGGACAAGTATCGGAATTCCGTGGGTGCAAAATGATTTTAAACGGAATGTCGCCGCCGAACTCTATGGAAGGCGTAAGCGCGGGTAAACAGTCCGGATTCCGGTGTAACTGAAACCATGTAGAGGAGGTTTGCAATGAACAGAGTTGGAGGCGGATGGATGCGGCGGAGATATCTTGCGGTAATACTCATACTCTGCCTGATATGGGTTCCCGTGAGCTGGGGGGGCGCTTTTTGGGCCGAGCCCCGGGGGGAACGGGGAAAGATCCCCATTACCAGCGAGACCGTGCCGGCTCTGGTGAAAAAGCTCAAGCCGAGTGTCGTCAATATCAGTGTGGTCAAAGTGGAGCGGGTGATGACCTCTCCCTTCCCGGGACCCGGTCTTGGTCCTCGTGGGGGAATGGATCCATTCAGGGATTTCTGGGAACGGTTTTTCGGCGACAGGATGCCGCGGGAATTCCGCCAGCGGGGCTTGGGATCCGGATTTATCATCAGTAAGGACGGCTATATTCTGACCAACCATCATGTGATCCAGGATGCGGATCAGATTCAAGTGACTTTGCACGACAAGCAGGAATACTCGGCCCGCGTGGTGGGAGTCGATTCCAAGACGGACATCGCCCTGATCAAAATCGAACCGGAAGAACCATTGACCGCGGCCGTGCTGGGGAACTCGGACATCCTCGAGCAGGGTGAACCCGTGGTGGCCATAGGCAATCCCTTCGGCCTTGCGGAAACCGTTACCACGGGAATCGTGAGCGCCACGGGGCGCGTTATCGGAGCGGGTCCTTACGATAATTTCATCCAGACGGACGCCTCCATCAATCCGGGGAACAGTGGCGGTCCCCTGTTCAGTTTTCACGGTGACGTGGTCGGCATCAATACGGCCATTGTGGCTACCGGCCAAGGCATCGGTTTTGCCGTTCCCATCAACATGGTCAAGCAGATCCTGGTTGCGCTCAAGGATGAGGGACGCGTAACCCGAGGGTGGCTGGGTGTGGCCATTCAGAATATCACACCCGAACTGGCCCGGTCTTTCAAACTGACCACCTCGGACGGCGCCCTGGTGGCGGATGTGACCAAGGGGGGGCCGGCGGATGAAGCCAAGATCCGCCGGGGTGATGTCATCGTGGAGTTCGACGGTGAGCCCGTAACGAATTCCAACGAGTTGCCTCAGATGGTGGCCAATCGCGCCCCCGGTACCCGGGTGAACGTCACCATTCTCCGGGAAGGCAAGAAACAGATCGTACCCGTGACGTTAGGCACGCTCAAAGACACCCCTCCGGTCCAGGTCGAGACCAGTCAGCGAAAGCGGTTCGGCATGAGCGTGCAGACCGTGACCCCCGAATTGGCCAAGGCCTTGGGCCTGGACAAAGCGCAAGGGGTGATCATTACGGGAGTAGAACCCGGAGGCCCCGCCGCTGAAGCGGGTTTGAACCGCGGGGATGTAATTTTGGAAGTCAATCATCGGGAAGTGAAGTCCGTGGAGGATTTCAGACAGGCGGTTTCGGAAACCCAAGCGGATGCCGTGTTGCTGTTGGTATGGCGCGAGGGCAACACGTTTTTCGCCACACTTCCTCTCTGAAGCGGATAGCCGATGCCCTCCTGATCCATGCAGACGCCGGGGTATGGGAACCCCTCCTCCCATACCCCGGCGCTGTTTTCCCCAAAGTTCCGATAGTGCGAACACCGGGCGCCCCTTTTCCGAAAGGGATATCCGGTGGGCGCACCTCCTTCATAGAAGTTTCGGATCAAGCGGCCGTGGCGATACGGTTCAGTGCACCACTTTGAGCCGTACGGGCAGATACTTGTTCTTCGGCATGTCCGTTTCGATCAGCAGAGTGTATTCCCGGGTGGTTTTGGGGAGATGGGCTTCCCTGGGTATGATGGTGAGGTACCACGAATTCGAATTGGGGTTCTCGATCCGGCTCACCTGAAAAAGATCCGTGTCGTAGATCAATTGAACGGGCCGGTAGGCGGGACCTTCCTTTTCTGCTTCGGACGGGTCCCCGCAAAAGGAAACCGTTACGAAGGCGGGATTGCCGCCCCCTTCCCTCCGGAAATCGAAGACCACCTCTTCCGGGTCCACGTTGGCGGGAGGCAATGCGTATACGCGTACGCCCAACAAGATTTCCTTGGTGACCGGGTGGTCCGTGTGCAGAATCACTCTTCCGCTGTACCGCCCCGATGGCTCTACAGGCGTGGCCGTCAGCGTCAGTTCGAAGGTCTTCCCGGCTTCCAGTTCCTTCACTTCGGTCTTGAGAACGTCTTCGGGCAAGGTGGTCGAGGTCCCGGTAATCCGTACCGGGGTTTCCGCCGCCGAAACAACGGTTTTCTTCGTGGAGAACGGGTTTCCCGCGCAACCTGAGAGCATGATGCGGTCCCCGCCCACCACCTCGAAGGGGGTCTGAATGTCGGCGAGCAGGGTAAATACCATGCGCGGCCGGATGGGATCGTCCGTGACCACGAGCACCCGGCTGGTGAATTCCCCCCGGAATCCCTTCGTGTCCAACGTAACATGAAATGCTCCGGCTTCACCCGGAGGGATGACCCGATCATACCGCGCCACCGTACAACCGCAGTCGGCCTTGGTTTCCAGGATATTCAGAGGCCCGGAGCCCTCGTTGCGGATAAGGAACTCGAAGGGAAGCACCTGGCCTTCCAGCACGGCGCCGAAGTGATGTTCCATCTGTTCGATCACGGCGCGGGGTCCTTCCGCGACGCCCGCCCAGGAAACGGTTCCACACAGCATAAGACAGATCAAGCCCCGTATGATAAAGTTCATAAGCCTTTTCCTTGTGCAAAGAGTTTAGAGAGCCAACCATGCATGAACAAAAGGGACTCGGAAGACATCGTCTTCATTCGAATCCCTTGCGAAGAGCCGCCGGGTTTCATCCGGACGCGGCCCGTAGGCCGCGCCGTTCCAACCCGGATGTTCCCTCTAGAACCAAATTCCGCACCAATACGTAAAGTCGGTGCAGCAGTCGCCGTAAAACTGACACCCTGAATCACACCAGCAGCCGGTGGGACTTTGGGAGCCGCAAATGCCCTGGCAGCTTCCATACGTGGGTGTCCAGCCGCCGCACCACTGGGCATAGTCGGGGCAGCAGTCCCCATATTGTGCACAGAGCGGGTCGCACCAGCAGTTTCCGGAGCCCTGTCCGCCGCATTTGCCCTGGCACGAATTAAAGGCTACGCCGCACCATTGGTTGTAATCGGGGCAGCAATCTCCGTAGAACACGCATTGGGAGTCACACCAGCAGTTTCCGGAGCCCTGTCCGCCGCACTTGCCTTGGCACGAATTAAACGTCACGCCGCCGCACCACTGGTTGTAATCCGGACAGCAGTCGCCGTAAAACATGCACTGGGAATCACACCAGCAACCGCCGATGCCCTGTCCGCCGCATTTACCCTGGCAGGTATTGAAGCCGGGGCCGGGCACCTGACCGCACCATTGGACGTAGTCCGGGCAGCAGTCGCCGTATTGTGCACAGCCGGCGTCGCACCAGCAGTTTCCGGTACCCTTGCCGCCGCACTTGCCCTGACAGGTGTTGAAGGTCATTCCGCCGCACCACTGGTTGTAATCCGGACAACAGTCGCCGTACTGAAAACAGGTGGAATCACACCAGCAGCCCCCGATCCCCTGTCCGCCGCACTTGCCCTGGCAGCTCTTGAAAGGGGAAATACCGCCGCACCACTGGTTGTAATCCGGACAACAGTCGCCGTACTGAAAACAGGTGGAATCGCACCAGCAGCCGCCCATGCCCTGGGAGCCGCACTTGCCCTGGCAGGTCTGGAATCCCGGTCCCGGTCCGGGAACGCCGCTGCACCACTGGTCGTAATCCCAACAGCAGTCCTCGTAAATCTTACACTGGGCGTCGCACATACATCCGCCGTACCCCGGTCCGCCGCACAACCCCTGGCAGGTGATGAAGGACAGCTCGGGGCCGAAGGCGCCGGCCTGGCGGGGTTCTTCGGTTTCCACCAGCGAAGCGGGGAATTGGATGTCCAGAAGATACGGCATACGAACGTCGGCGGGCGTGGTGATGGCGCAATCATAGGAAGTTTCATCCAGTCGGACCATGGAGAGCTGGTATCCCATATCCACGTAGTCATGATCCAATTCGATGCCGTCCGCCCAATTCTCGTCCAGAAATATGATCCATTGTTCCAGGTCCGGGCTGAAAATCAACAACGCGGATCCGGTATCGTAGGTTTGAAGGTACAGATTGACGGCGCCGTCCCGATCTTTGTAAATCCCGTCGATGGTGCTTTCCGGATCCGGGGCGTTGAAGTTCTTGATGAGAGTCCAGCTTTGCTCGCCGCCTTGAGCCAACTCCAGGGTTGCAAGTGCCCGGCTCGCCACATCGAACTCGAGGGTCAGTTTGTGGCCTTTTCCTGCATAATCAAACACTTCGATGGGGTTCTGCCGGAAATCCTCATGGAGAAACACGTACCATTCGGTCTTGGCGTCCGGTGAGATGATAATGAGTAAGGAGCCTTCCCTGTAAGTCTGGACATACATGTTCGTGGACTGATCCAACGGTTTGTAAAGGCCGTCCAGATTAGCCCATACGGATCCGGAAACCAGGCCGCATACCATAAATGCAATGAACATCGTTTTACACAACCACCTGTTCATCGATCCCCTCCCTTTTCCATATCCTGCACTTCCGTTAAAGCGTTGGATGGTTTTATCATTACCGGACTGTCATATCCTAAAGCCAAGTCCGGACCTCTAAGAACACCGCCCTTCCTCTTTCAACGGACTGCGAACACCCTACTCCGGATCGTGCGCAAAGGACGGGACTTTTGTTGTTCCGTTTCCGGTGAGCATCCCGGAAGCGCCGCCTGTGAAGTCTCGATTGCGGCTGTTACCGGGAGCAAGGCGCATAATTCTCACCACCGGGACCGCGTTTTCCGGCGGGCGGAGCAGACGTGCGCCGAACACTATATGGGAACAAAACTGGAAGTACTCTCCCCATCTTGGGCGATGCCACCGGGGCGCGCATGATAGTCGGCAGGATGGGAAAGCGCCGACCTTTTCATGCAGGAGAAGCTTTGCCGGTCAAAGACATAGCATTATTGGACCCCTTCTCCGGCGGGTGGGCCGGAATCAGCGAATCCTCCATGTGATGCATCTTCCTGTATGCATTTTGGCCCGACCTGCCGCCTTATGTCAATTCTAATCGGCCGTTTTTCGACAGGGCCGAACCCCGCGCCCGTCTCCCTCGAGACCATAGTGACCACCGGGTTACGAACCGGTTTCACAAGGGGCGACGGGATGGTACATGGCCAGGCAATCGGCCGTTTCCACCAGCCCCATAAACCATTGGTTCCGGGGACGTCCCCGTTTGTGATCCATGGCTTCCATGGCTTCCGAGAGGGGAATCAGGGATACGCCTCTTCCCTGAAAGCACAGGGCTTGCACTTCGCGGGATCCCGTTTCCAGGGCGTCCACCATGGCGGACGCGGCCGCGTCTCCCATGCGGCTTGCCAGGATCCGGTCAAAGGCCGAGGGGATGCCTCCCCGCTGAAGATGTCCCAATATGGCCGTGCGTACTTCGAATTCCCCTTTGCTCTCTTCTTCCAGCAATTGCCGGATGAAATCCGTGGTGTACCTACGCGTGGCATGCTCGTTCCGGAGATAGATCACCATGCGTTTCCCGCCCCGGAAGCTCTCCTTGAGCACTTCGACGTCCCGGTTGAGTTCGGCCAGGCTGATACCGGATTCGGGCAGGTAGGCCTTTTCGCCTCCCGAGGCCATGGCGCTCATCAAGGCCAGAAAGCCGCATTCCCGGCCCATTACTTCGACGACGAAGGCCCTGCGCGTGGCGCCGGCCGTGTGCCGGATCTTGTCCACCGCCTGAATGATGTTGTTCAGCGCCGTATCCGCCCCGATGGCGAATTCCGTGCAGGGAAGGTTGTTGTCGATGGTGGCGGGAACGAGGATCATGGGGATGTCCAGGGATTCAAAATCCTCCCGGCGCCCCGCCAGTTCGGCGATATTCAAGTAGGTTCCCCAGCCCCCTACGGCGATGAGACCCTTTACATGGAACCGGTTCAGTGTTTCCGCAATACGGGGGAGGTCCTCTTGCTCGAAAGGGTAGCGGGAAGTCCCGATCTCGGAGCCGGGCCGGTTGATCCACCCCACCAGCTCGTTCCAGTCCAGCTCCATCAGGTTTCCGCGCACCAGGCCCGAAATACCCGCTTCCACCCCAAGCACCGTGATCCCCTGATTCATGAGACATCGCGCCGCCACGCTCACTGCCGCATTCATGCCCGGCGCATCGGCTCCCCCCGTCAGCAGGGCCACGGATCCATCCGGGCGGCGTTCCTGTGCGGGGGAGATCCGGGTCAGCTTCTTGATGAGGGAAAGCGTCTTGACAAAGCTTGCCCCGCGCATCTCGGCGGCCCGCCCGGCGTTGCAGTTTTCGATTTCCGCACGGACCGCCCGACTCTTTTCCACGACTTCCACGAGGGGTGTGGCGATGACCTGGTTTTTCTGCAGCCCCAGCATATGGCGGTGATGGAGATCCGGTTCCTTGAGGAGAAGGTCCACGGCGGCGGTCCCCAAACGGGTGGCCATGATCCGGTCGAAGGCCGTGGGAGAGCCGCCCCGTTGCACGTGACCCAGCACCGTGATCCGTATATCGATCTTCAACTGGTCCGCCAGGATCCGCTTGACGTCTTCGCAGCGGATGGGAAGTCCGTCCGGATGGCGGGCCCCTTCGGCCACGATGACCATCTGATGAGGTCTACCCACGTCCCGGCTCCGTTGGATGGCGCGGACCATCTTCTGGTGCCACCGCAATTCCAGTTCGTCTTCGGGAATGAGCACCCAGGATGCGGCTCCCGCCAGGGTAGCCATAAGCGCCAGATATCCGCAGTGCCTTCCCATGGTTTCCACCACGAAGGTGCGCTGATGGGACGCCGCCGTGGACGTCAGATCGTCCACGGCGTGAACGATGTGATTCAGCGCCGTATCCGCCCCGATGGACATGTCCGCGCCGTGCAGATCGTTGTCGATGGAGCCCGGAAGACCGATGACGTGGAGCCTGGAGGCGCAATCCTCTTCCCCGGCCCCTTGCGGGCGCAGAGCCGCCACGTGTTCCGGCCACTCTTCGGAAAGAACGTGGGCTCCCATGAGAGAGCCGTCTCCGCCGATGACCACCAACGCATCCGCACCGCAGTCCAGGAGATTGTCCGCGGCCAGCCTGCGCCCTTCCTGGGTCCGGAAGCGCTCCGAGCGCGCCGTCCCCAGGAAGGTGCCCCCCCGGGAGATGATGCCGCCCACATCCTTCCAGGCCAGAGGACGTATGGAGTCTCCCCCCCGGACCAGGCCTTCGTATCCGTTCCAGACGCCGAACACCTTAAGACCGTGATGGATCGCCCGCCGGACCACGGCCCGCACCGCGGCGTTCATTCCGGGGGCGTCGCCTCCGCTCGTCATCACCACCAATGTCTTCATCATAAGAATACCCCAAGTATGGATTCCGGAGTTGTTGCGAAAACGCTTCCAGGGCGCACTCCCTCCCATAACGGAACGACCTTCCCATTGTCAACGAAATGCCGGAGCGCCGGAAAGGTCGGGCGCCGAAGACCTCCCTCCCCCCGGTGGGACGTGTCCCCGTGGGGGTCTCATGTGTCCCAACTGCGGGGATAGGCCCTGGATTCGCCACGGGCGGGCTGTTGGGTGTCGGCATCGTGGAATGCCTGCTGCGGCTTGTAATTCGTGTCATGCCGGGATAGACTGAACTCACCTGCGCGCCGGCGGGGGTGCGTGGGAAAACCGGGACCGGGGAGGCATCCGATGCGGGTTGTGTTCGTTTCTTCGGAGGTGGTTCCTTTCTCCAAGTCGGGAGGTCTGGCGGACGTATCCCATGCGCTCCCCAAGTTTCTGGCGCTCCTGGGTCACGAGGTGCATCTAGTGACTCCCAAGTATCGGAGTGCGGCGACATGCGGCGCGGCTATGGAGGATACGGGAGTCACGCTCAAGATCCCCATTGCTTTCCGGACGGAAGAGGCCCGGATCTTTCGATCCGGTATCGGCGGACCGGTAACGGTGCACCTGGTGGAAAACGACGAGCTGTACGATCGGGAGGGACTGTACGGCAACGAGTATGGAGATTACGAGGACAACGCCGAAAGGTTTGTGTTCTTTTCGCGGGCGGTGCTGGAACTCTGTGCGGCATCGAACCTGCAGCCCGACGTGATTCACTGTAACAACTGGCAGACGGGGCTCGTGCCGACATACTTGAAGAGCCTGTACTGCGGGGTTCCCGGCCTGGAGCGTTGCGGCAGCGTATTCACCGTCCACGATCTGGGAAATCAAGGACTGTTCGGCGCGTTGGATCTTGCTCTGACCGGTTTGGGTTGGGAATTCTTTACCATGGAACGGCTTGAATTCTATGGGAATCTGAATTTTCTGAAGGGCGGCCTGGTGTTCGCGGACCGGATCGTTACGGTGAGCCGGAAGTACGCGGAAGAGATTCTTTCTCCGGAATTCGGGTGCGGCCTGGAAGGAGTGTTTCAACATCGCCGGACGGATCTCCGGGCGGTGTTGAACGGCGTGGACTATGATCATTGGGATCCGGCCCGAGATCCGTATATCGCAGCCCCGTACAGCCGGCGGGACCCGAGAGGGAAATCCCTGTGCAAGAAGGAACTCATGGACCGGTGCGGATTGGCCCGGGACGGATCCAGGCCTCTGGTGGCCATGATTTCCAGCCTGGAGACCCGCAAAGGATTGGATCTGTTGGAGCAGGTGTTCCCGGGCTTAATGGATCTCGATATGCGGGTGTTGATCATGGGGAAGGGGGAGGATCGATACCACGGTTTTCTTATGGAGATGTGCAAACGGTATCGCGGAAAAACGGCCGTGTTCGATTCGTATGAGTATGAAACGGCCCACCGGATACACGCCGGTGCGGACTTTCTCCTCGTGCCGTCCCGGTACGAACCGTGCGGGCTGGAGCAGTTATACGGCCTTCGCTACGGTACCATCCCCTTGGTGCGCGCCACGGGAGGCCTCGATGAGACTGTAGTGCAGTACGATCCGGAGACGGGTCAGGGAACCGGGTTCAAGTTTCGAGAGTACACGCCCGATGCGTTGCTTACCTGTTTCCATGAGGCGCTCCGAGTCTACGGAGACGATGTCCGATGGGAGCGTCTGGTTCGGAACGCCATGGAAGAAGAATTCCCATGGTCGCATTCGGCGAAGGAATACGAACGTATTTATGATGAAGTGGTAAGACCGGGGTAACGCGTATGCCGGGTTCGAGCCGTATCCGTCCCATCCAGGTCCTGGAGAAGGTGGTTCGCATCGCCAATTCCAGAGTCGTGACGGAAAAGAAGCTCCAGAACATCCTGCAAACCGTGTCCAGGGAACTGGGGCTGGGCCAGGGGTTCATCTTTCGCCTGGACAGGAAGCATCAGGTTCTTCATCTTCACCTGGCCGCAGATCGCACGGAAGACTGGATGTATTCGCACCGGTACGCAGTGGGAGAAGGTCTGATCGGGGAGGCTTGCCTGCGAAGGACCATTCTGCGTGGGACCGTGGAGATTCCGGATCGTTCCGGGCGGAGATCCGGCGACGCCCGAAGGCTGCTGGTGTTTCCTCTGGCGGATGACGCGTTCCTGTATGGGGTTGCCGTGTTTTATATTCCCGGCGCCTTTGCCCTCACCGAGTCCCGCCTGGATTTGGTCAAGACCGTCTGTCTGGAGTTGGCGGGTGTGATGCGCAATTCCAGAATGGCCCTGGAAGGAAAGCTCCGGACCATGGAGCTGAACGCCCTGATGGAGGTGGGCAGGACGATTTCCGCCAATATGGAATTGGAGCCCTTGGCGAGAGATCTGGTGGCTCTGTGCGCCCGCCTGGTAAGCGCCCGAAATGCCCGGTTGACCGTGTGGGACACCGAAGAGGAACAGGAACTCATGGGGGCGTCTTTTGGTGTTCCGCTCGATTCTCGGAGCATCCCCATGCAGGTGGAACTGGACTTGGGGGAAGGGTTCGTGGGCGCCTTGAGCGTGTCCGAAAAGATCCGGCCGGATGACGGGCATACGGTCCCTTTTAATGGTGAGGACGCCCGTCTTCTCCAGACGGTGAGTTCCTTCGTTTCCAGCGCCATCCAGAAATCGCTCATGTTCGGAAGAGTGGAGTCGCTGGCGCGCAGAAACGAGGAAATGGTGGGGACCTTGAGGGCGCTGCACGAGATTTCGGGGGCCATGATCACCACGGTGGATTTTGAAGAAATCCTGAATATTTTTATGAATGCGACGATTTTCGGTGAGGGTTTGCAGTTCGATCGGGTATTCGTGCTGCTCCTGGATGAGAAGAAACAGGTCCTTCGTTTGCACCGGAAGTTTTTCCGGCAGGAATCATCCCCGTGGGATCCCGCGGCGATGGGCGGTTTCTCCAATCCCTCCCACCCCCGGATGTTCGAAGATTTGGTCATTCCGTTTCGTCCGGATGCCGGGGCTGTGGTCCGATGTCTGGTGGAACGGAGACCCCTCCAGATCCTGAATCCGCGGGATCCCGAGTGGACGCCGTCCGATCGGCTCGGTGTCCTACTGTGTCATCCCTACGTAGCCGTGCCCTTGTCGGCCAAGGAGGGGTTCATCGGCGTCGTCGTGGCCGACCACGCCCTGAAAGACCGAGGCGTATATGAAAGCGAATTGAAGGCGTTGACCATGCTGGTGAACCAGACGGGGCTGGCTCTGGAGAACAGCCGATTGGTGGAGTTCATCGACGGGGTGAACCGGGAACTGAAACTGGCCAAAGAACGCTTGATCGAGTCCGAGAAACTGGCCGCCGTCGGGGAACTCACCGCGGGAATCGCTCACGAAATCCGGAATCCCCTGGTGTCTATCGGAGGGTTCGCCCGTCGCGTTTACAACAAGGTGGAGGAGGAATCCCCCCTTAAGGGATACCTCGGGGTCATTGTTTCCGAGGTGGCCCGGTTGGAAAAAATTCTGCACGATGTCCTGGATTTTTCTTCGGACACCACGGGGGGGTTTCAGTACTTCGACTTGAATGAAGTTATCCTGGAGGCGTTGCATTTCGTAAGGCTGGAGCTTCAGGAAAGCGGGATCTCCGTGGAGAAACGCCTGAACCTGGTTCCGAGGCTGCTGGGTGACGCCCGGCAGATTCGGCATCTGTACTACAATCTGTTCTTGAACGCGGTTCAGGCCATGAAGCAAGGCGGTGTCATTTATGTCGAAGCGGTCCCGATGACCGACTGCGGGCGCCCCTTGATCGTGACGGTGGTGCGCGACATGGGCGGAGGCATTCCCCCGGAGATTCTGCACAACATATTCAACCCCTTTTTCACCACGAAGGCCCAGGGATCCGGGCTGGGACTGGCCATGGTTCATAAGATCGTCACCAGGCACCGCGGGGAGATCGAGGTGCATAACGATCCCGGCAAAGGGGTTTCGTTCACCATCCGGTTTCCGGTGTATCCCCAGGACACACCGGAGTGAAACCCGTCCCGTATGGAGGCCGGCTTTCCGCTCATTCGGAGCGGTCCACTATCTCGCAGGTCTTTGGACTTGGAATTCCATGAGAGTCGATTCTGGATGAGCAATCTTGAGGTTGAGCGGAGAAACGGTACGTTCCATGTATCCTAACGGCCCATTGATAAACACTATTGTCGGAAGACCGTTGAAAGACGATGATATGCAAGGCGCGAATCCTGAGGAATAAGGCGCATGTATAAGTACGCCGCGATGACGAAGGATGAAGTCATGCCAAAGGCGTGACAGCAGATCGCGTTTTTCAACGGCCTGCTAAGGAGGAATGGATGACGACCAGTCAAGTATTCTTTGCGGACATGCGAGCTACTATTCGGGAGAACCTTTTTGACAAGTTGAGCCGCTTGTTGGACCTTGTCGAATTGGATCGGAGGATCGAGCCCCGGGACCTTACGGCGATCAAGCTTCATTTCGGAGAGCGGGGAAACACGTCGTACATACGTCCCGTGTTCTTCCGCCGCATCGTGGATCGTCTGAAGCATCTGGGAGCCAGCCCGTTTCTCACGGATGCCAACACGTTGTACGTGGGCGCCAGGGGGGACACCGTATCCCACTTGAACACGGCGATCGAAAACGGATTCGCCTATTCCGTGGTGGGTGCTCCGCTGGTCATCGCCGACGGACTCCGGGGCGCCTCGGCGGTGGACGTTCCGGTGAACGGAAAGCATTTTCAAACGGTATCCATCGGCTCGGAGGTGGTTCATGCGGATGCGCTGATCAGCGTGGCCCACTTCAAAGGTCATGAGTTATCCGGGTTCGGGGGCGCCATCAAGAACCTGGGCATGGGATGCGCCTCGCGGAAAGGGAAGCTCCAACAACACTCCGACGTAGGTCCGAAGATTCGCGCCAAGAAGTGCATCGGCTGTGGGGAATGCATCGAGCACTGCGCCCAGGAAGCCATCCGTCTTACGGAATCCAAGAAGGCGTTTATCGATCCGGCGAAGTGTGTAGGGTGCGGAGAGTGTATCCTGGTTTGTCCCCAAGGCGCCGTGCAGATTCAGTGGAGCGAGGCCATTCCGCCGTTTCTGGAAAAGATGGTGGAATACACCCGGGGGGTATTGGCCGGGAAGGAACAAAAGAGCGTTTTTCTGAATTTCCTCACCCAGATCTCTCCGGCGTGCGACTGCTATGGGTACTGTGATGCGCCCATCGTGGGGGATATCGGAATCCTGGCCTCCACGGATCCGGTGGCCATCGACCAGGCGTCCGTGGACTTGGTGAATCGGCAGGCGTTACTGGCGGGTTCGTGCCTTCACGGCCGGGATGAATGTGTGGAAGACAAGTTTCGGGGTATTTATCCCAAGGTGGATTGGACGATCCAGTTGGATTATGCTCAGGAACTCGGTTTGGGCCGCAGAACCTACGAGTTGGTCAAGCTGGAGCCGCCTCCGGAGAAGAAAGCGTCGTCGTGAACCCGGGAGTCAGGCTTCCGATGGGGATCGAGCCTCCCGCACCCTGCGAAGGGATCGCAGCATCAGGCCCAGTTCCGGCGATTTGAGGGCGTATGATGCGCCCAGAAAGACGATTAGGGCGGAAGCCATGGTCAGAAACAGCCGCCCCGGACCGCCGCCCGGCAGGGGAATTCGGGCGAGCAGGCTCACGGGAATGAGCATGGCCGCGGAGGCCGACAGGGTTTTGGCCAGGGATCGCCCAATGGTTCGACCGTCCAGGCGGGAGGTCTTGGAACGCAGCAGGAACAGCAGGAAGCTGAAATTCAGGATGCTGGAGAGGGTGGTAGCCAAGGCCAGACCGTTGTGGGCCATGAATTGCATGAGTACGATACTGAAGGCGATGTTGGCCCCGAGGGAAAGCACCGCCACTTTGACGGGGGTCTTGGTGTCCTGAAGGGCGTAGAATCCCGACAAGACGACCCGGAGGGCGGAAGACGCCCATAGGCCCATGGAATAGTACAGGAGAGCGCTCGCGGTCTGCGCGGCCGCCGCTCCGCCGAAGGCGCCTCTCTGAAACAGCACGCTTACGATGGGTTCCCGCAGGAGGATCAGCCCTAGGGTGGAGGGTACCGCCACGAACAGCGTCAGGCGGAGGGAATGGGAAAAGGTGTCCACCAGGCCGTCCATGTCCCTTTGGGCGGCAAAGCGCGACAGGCTGGGCAGGCTGGCCGTGCCCAGCGCGATGGCGAAAATGCCCAGGGGAAACTGCACCACGCGATCGGCGTAGTAAAGGTAGGAAACGCTGCCCGAAGGCAGCAGCGAGGCGAGCAGTGTGCCCACCAGAATGTTGATCTGGTACACGGCGGCTCCCAGAGCCGCCGGAGTCATCAGGAACAGGATTTGTTTCAGCGCCGGATTACGGAACCGGAATGACGGCCGTAGGGAAAAACCCTGCCGTTTCATGAAAGGCGCCTGAAAAAGCAACTGGGCGATCCCTCCCACCATGACCCCCCAGGCCAGTGCATAAACGGGTTCCTGAAAACGCGATGCGAAGAACACCATGGCCAGAATCATGGACAGATTCAACAAAGCGGGAGCCAGGGCGGGGGCCGCGAAGTGCTGCAGAGAATTGAGCACCCCCATGCACCCGGCCACTAGTCCGATGAAGAAAATGTACGGGAAAACAATGCGGGTAAGCTCAATGGTCTGGTTCAGTTTGGCCGGGTCTTCCGTGAAACCGGGGGCGATGACCCGCACCATGGCCGGGGCGAACAGCACGCCTGCGACAGAGAGGACGGCCAGTATCACGCCCAGGGCCGTCAGTACGGCGCGCGCCGTTTCGAGGGCGTAGCTTTTCCCCTCGCGGCTCATGGTCTGGGTGAATACGGGTACGAAGGCCACGGTGAACGCGCCTTCGGCGAACAGCCGGCGGAGGAGGTTGGGAAGGCGGAAGGCGACAAAAAAGGCGTCCGCGGAGGCGCCGGTTCCGAAGAAGAAGGCGATGACCATGTCGCGGGCGAATCCGAGTATCCGGCTGATCAAGGTGGCGACACCCACGACTCCCGCCGCGCGGGTGACCCGGTCCGCCTCACGACCCCGGTCCGTTCCGATTTCCTGGGAATCCGTGGACTTCATATGGACGAGCACGATACATGTCCGCTCATGCAGGATCAAGTGATTCGATACAGTGATTGGATACGAATCCGTGGAATGGGAAACAAAGGCGTTGTGTAACGACATGGCTTGCTTTTCGCAAAGCGGATTCGTATGATATTGCGTATGTAAATGGATTTCCCGCGGAAATTTTTCGGTGGAAGTCTTGGCCCTATGGTGGGGGCTTCTCGTCGTGCAGAATGAGGCAGCGCTTACAGACGCCCGTGTGGCGATTTTGAAACGGCATTCTATGATCGCGTTTGATTTGCAGTGTACACAAGGTCACAAGTTCGAAGGCTGGTTCGACAGCGTCCAGGATTTCGAGGACCAGAAGAACCAGGGGATCGTAATGTGTCCCATGTGCGGTGATACCGAGATCCGGCGGCTGTTTTCGCCGTTTACCATCAAAAGCGCGCAGCGGGGCTCGGATCAGCCCGCGGGAGAGTCGGCGGAAGTGGATCCGGCAAAAGTGATGCGGGCTTTTTACCGGCATGTGTTGAACGAATTCGAGGACGTAGGCGCGAGCTTTGCCAAGGAGGCGCTGAAAATCCATTACGGAGTTTCAGAGAAGAAAAAGATTCGGGGAATTACCACGGCGGACGAAGAGCAGACCCTTAAGGACGAAGGGGTGGAGTATATGAAGGTCCCCGTGCCGCGATCCGACGCGTGAGTGAGGCGGCTGTCTCCACGATCCGCCCGGTGTCTTTACCGGGGGAGTCCGTTCAGCGGGGTGTTTCTTCCAGGTCTTTCAACTGATCTTCGTCCGTGTAGACTTTTTCCGTCTCGTCGGTCCGGAGGGCGTCCTGTTCGATATCGCGACGGTTTGATGCGCTTTCGAGGAGTTCGCGGTAATACTCGTGTTGAATCAGGAGGTTCATGATTTCGTTGGTTCCCGTCCAGATCCGGGTGAGGCGCAGATCGCGCACGGCCCGTTCAATGGGATACACATCCGTGTAGCCGATTCCGCCCATGACCTGCATGGCCAGGTTTGCGACGTCCCAAGCCGCATCCGTGGCGAACTTTTTGGCTTCACTGACCAGCCGGCGCTTGTTGGGGGCGTCTTCGTCCACGCTGCGGGCGGCCATATGCACCATGGCCCGGGCCGCATCCAATCGGGTAACGGCGTCTCCGATCATGAAACTCACCGCCTGGAACCCGCGGATCTTCTGCCCGAAGGCCTTTCTACGGTCGCTGTATTTTGCGGCCACTTCCAGGGCTCCCCATACTCCCAGGGCCCCCGCCGCCGAAGTGAGCCGTTCGGGAATCATCATTTGGTTGAATATGGTCGCGCCCATATTCAAGCCCCCCACCAGATTTTCCCGGGGCACGGGCGCATTGCGGAAGACCAATCGTCCCGTGCCTCCCCCCCGGGTCCCCATGAGTCCGTACAGGTATTCGACCCGGACGCCGGGTCCCCGATCCACCAGAAGCAGGCTGATGCGCTTGTGCGGATGGGTGTTGGGATCCGTGTCCGTGAGACAGTAAACCAGGAAGAAATCAGCCCCCTCGGCGCCCACCACAAACCGTTTCTGCCCGTTCAGGAGGAAGCGGTCGCCGTCCCGAACGGCTCGGGTGGCGGCGCCGAAGAAATCGGATCCGCCTCTGGGCTCCGTCAAGGCCTCGGCGCTGATCAACCGGCCCTGGAGCATGGGCTTGAGATACTTTTCCTTCTGCTCCGGCGTGCCGAATACGTGGAGGGCCTCCCCCACGATGGAGGGCATGACGTAGGCGCAACCACAGGCGGTTCCCAGGACCGCCGCTTCCTCGATGGCCGCCGCTTCGCAGGTCCACGGAAGACCCCGACCCCCCCACTCCGCGGGGAATCGAAGACCCAACAGGTTCCGGTTTCCCAAGGCTTCCACGAATTCCCGCGGATATCGAATCTCGTCCCGGTCCATGGCCCGGAGGAAATCGGAGGTTACCTCGTCACGGACGAAGCGGCGGAGTTCATCACGAATTTCCCGCTCTTGCGGGGCGAGCATGAAATCGTACATGATCGGCTGCTCCTTCTTTGTTCCGGGAAACCGCTCCGGCGCCGGAAGCGTGATGAACCTGCATGGTCATAGTCCAGGGGGGTTCCGCGCCGGGACGCCTTAGTCTTCGAACCGAATCCGGACCGTTCGGGCGTGCATGGGAAGACCCTCGTATTCCGCCAGACGAACGACGGCGTCTTTGATGCCCTGAAGACCCTGCCTGGAAAGATACTGAAAGGTCGGCTTCTTGACGAAGTCATCCACGCTGAGCCCACTGAACATTCGCGCACACCGCCCGGTGGGGAGCACATGGTTTGTTCCGGACGCGTAATCTCCGGCGGGTATGGGGGCGAAAGGTCCCATGAAAATGGATCCGGCGTGGCGGATTCGGCCCAAGGTTTCCCAAACGTCCTCCGTCCAGATCTGCAGATGCTCTCCGGCGTACTCATTGACGAAGTCGATGGCTTCATCCATGGTTCGCGTGATCAGCACGGCGGAATTGGCCTTCAACGCGGCATCGATGATGTCGCGGCGCGGAACGGAAGGCAGTATGGCTTCGATGTGGGCGATGGTTTCGCGGGCCAACCGTTCCGAGGGGGTGACCAGTATGGCGGCGGCATCCGGGTCGTGTTCCACCTGGCTCAGGAAATCCACGGCCACCCAGTCCGGTCGGGCGGTGTCGTCCGCCAGAATGAGTCCCTCGCTGGGGCCGGCTGGGGAGTCGATGTCCACCAGTCCGAAAACCGCCAGTTTGGCGGCGGTCACGTACTTGTTGCCGGGGCCCAGGATCTTGTCCACTTTCGGTACGGTCTCGGTGCCGTAGGCCATGCTTCCCACGGCCCAAGGGCCTCCCATTTTGTACAGGGCTTCGGCGCCGGCCAGGTCCGCCGCCACGATGGTGGCGGGGCTCACGGTCATGTTGGGGCCGGGAGGAGTGCAGGCCACGATCCGCTTTACCCCGGCCACCTTGGCGGGAAGGATATTCATGAGTACACTGGAGGGGTAGTCCGCGCGTCCTCCGGGGACATAGGCGCCGGCGATGTCCAGCGGAACGGTCTTGCGTCCTGCCAGGATGCCGGGGGCCACCTGTACGGTCCACATCTCCCGTTCCCGTTGGGCGCGATGAAACGTATCGATGTTGCGGACCGCCTGTTTGAGCCCGTCGAGCACCTGGGGATCCAGTTCGCGATAGGCCTGTTCCACTTCCCGGGGACTGATTTTCAAATCTTGGGGTGCAATGTCGGGTTTGAGTTTCGTATAATGCTTCAAGGTGACGCGGTCCCCGTTTCGCGCAATATCCAGTACGATGGCGCGCATGTCTTCGATCACGGCGGTTACGTCTTCCATGGACCGGTCCATGAGGGCGGCACGGCGTTGGGGCGTCATCTGGTGCAGGAGTTCAGGTGTGAGCATAACTTAGGCCTTTCCGGAATGTGTTGCGTTGCAAGTGCATTGGGCTGTCAACTATCCAAAATATCTATTATATCGCCATCAGGCGTGAATATCAAGCAGGATTGAGATCTGCGAGGGGCGGCATCATGCTTGAGCAGCTTATCCAAAAACGGGTCCTCGAAACCCTGGAACTCATCCCCAAAGGATACCGTTCGCACCCCACCGTCAAAGAAATCATTCGATGTGTTCTGTTCAACATCATTCGGGAAGAAGGATGGATCCCGATTCCGGCTTACCGTACCCCTCGTTTTCCCGAAGGCCCCGTGGACATCGTAGGCATGGATCCGGCGGATGCTTCCATCCGGGTGGCGTTCTCATCCAATCCCCTGGTGGAACTGTCCGATGTCCGAAGCCTCGAGCGATTGGATGCGGAGCGGAAATACATCGTCACTTTCTCGAACATGGAACGCAAGGTCCGGGAAACCGCGTTCTTCCTGAAACCCGGCATCGGGCATATCCACCTCTACGATTCCGGGTCCTGACCGTTGCCGTCGAAGCTCGGCGTGGTGGGTAAGCCGGTGAACATGGCTGGAAACCGGAGCGCGTGAATCTTGAGGCATGAGCGGGACCGCCCCCGTGGGCCTTTTTGCCGGTGGAGCGGAAACCCGGCTCTCTGAAGGAACGGACATGAGGAGCGCCCAAAAGACCAATACGGAAGAGACGAATCCCAAAGATGTCCTTCCCATCCCTGAAATCGAACGCCGACTGGCGGAACTCTCCGTCCGGTTGTTCGGCGACGAAAGGATCCTCCGCTATGAACATTTCCGAATCCGGGCTTTTTCGGAAATCGCCCTTTCAGACCTGGAATACGAGGCCACGGAAAAGGAATCGATCCTGAAACAATTGATCCACGAACTCAAGGATCTCGTGGATCAACTGGCGGTACCCCTTTCCCGGGCGGCCGACTTCCCCCTGCCGGAGATTTTGGAGCGAAACACGGTGGCGGCGAAGATCACGTATAAGCGGGCTTTGTACATGGTCCGGCAGGAAAAGTTTTGCGAGGCCGCCATGACCACGGCTTTCGCCGTGGATTACATCACGGACGCGGTTCCCGTGCTCAAAGACGATCCGGCAACGGTGATCGAGCCCGGCCGCGTCATGGCGCTGGGCCTGCTGGAAGAAACCCTTACGGCCTATATGAATCCGACTTCCTATGTGGCCAGCGACTGCGCTTCGAACTGCGGGTACTGCCAGGATCCTCTTTCCACGGTGGCCAAATACTGTTCGGAAGCCCTGGAAAGCAGCGGCGCGTCGGCTTCGATCACGCGGGAAATCTGGGAAACGGCTGCGGCCATGCTGGGCGCGTATCTCAAGTCCAAAGGCGGCGATGTGCGAACCATGCGATTCGGCGCGCATATCCCTCGACAGGCTTCCTCGGCTTACCGGCTGATGGTGTATAACGAGAAGGTGGACAAGGAAATGGTGCTCCGAAGGGTCGAACACTACCAGGAGAAGCTGCGGGTGTGTCAGATCAATTTGTTTGTCAGCCAATACGGCCACGAAACGCCCGTTATTCCGCACGACTTCTAACGGCGGAGCTTCCTGACGCCGGACCCCGTTTTCGCCCCCCTTAGAAACCGCTTCCGGGGGTTACTTAACGCCCGCCAAAGACTGCGCGACATTGAAGCAGTAGTCCCCGATCTTCTCGAAATTGGAAAGCATGTCGGTAAAGATCAATCCGGGATCCAGGCTGCACACCCCGGTGCGAAGTCGGGCCAGGTAGGCGCCTCGCATTTCCTCCCGCATGAAATCGATGGAGTCTTCCATGACTCGGGCCTTATCGAGAATGGAGGGAGGCGGATCGGGAATAGCCCGGACCACCAGCAGGATCATGTCCTCGGCCGCTTTGCTGATCTGGTGGTAATCTTTCAGACCGTCCTCGGCGAGAAACAGTTCGTTTTCGAACATTTCCTCCTGAAGTTGAGCGATGTTCTCCACCGAATCGCCGATGCGTTCCAGGTTATTGGTGATACGCATCAGGGACGAAACTTCCTTGCTCTGTTCCGGCGTGATGGAACCCTGGCTCACCCGGATGAGGAAATCGATGATTTCCTTCTGCATGAGATCGATGGCGTCTTCCCGTTCCTTCCACTTGCACAACTCGTCGGGATTCCGCCGATCCAGGCATTGGATCACGTTGACGTAGGCCGTATGCACATCCACGCCCATGCGATGAATTTCGTTCCGCGCCTGGGTCAGCGCCACATCGGGAACATCCACGTACTTCAGATCCAGGTATTGAATGTGATGGCGGGTCTCCTCCGCCTTGGGCACGATCCAATAGGCCGTTCGCACCAACTGGGGAAGCAGAAAGAGGAAGATGACGGAGTTCGCTACGTTGAACATGGTATGAGCATTGGCGATGTATCGGGAAATATTGGGCCGCACCCCGTCTATCACGGCATGGGGATCCCCCAGGCCCATCCAGCTTCGGGTTACGGTTTCCACCAAGTCGACATACAACGGGAAGACCAATACGGCGATGCACGCGCCGAATACATTGAACAGGGTGTGAACCCAGGCGGTTCTGCGGGCGTTGGGACTGCCGGATCCCAGGGTCGCCAACTGGGCTGTGACGGTGGTGCCGATGTTGTCCCCTAAAATCAGGGCCACGGAACCCGGAAAATTCAGAAGTCCCTGGCTGGCCAAAGCGATGGTGATCCCCACGGTGGCGCTGGAACTCTGCACCAGCACGGTCATCATCGTGCCCACTAAAACGCACAGGATGATACCGCCGTAGTTCTGGGCTTCGAAGCGGGTGAAGAAGGCTATGAAGTCCGGGTTTTCCTTGAGAGGGGCGAAACCGCTCTTCATGGTGTCCATGCCGAAAAAGATAAAGCCGAATCCGATGAGGACCTCTCCGGTGGAGCGCCAGCGGGGAGTCTTGGCGAAGAACTTCAGGAATACACCGACGGCCAGCGTGGGAAGGGCGTAGTCGGAAATGTGAAAGGCGATAAGCTGGGCGGTGATGGTGGTTCCCACGTTGGCCCCCAGAATCATCCCGGCCGCCTGCGTGAGCCCCATCAGGCCCGCGTTTACGAAGCCCACAAGCATCACCGTGGTGGCGCTCGAACTCTGAATGATGGCCGTCACCAGGGCGCCCACCGTGAAAGCCGTCACCCGGTTTCCCGAGACCATTTCGAGAATACGGCGCAGGCGTTTCCCGGCGACTTTCTGAAGGCCTTCGCTCATGACCTTCATGCCGAAGATGAAAATTCCGAGGCCGCCCAGGGCTACGAAAAATACGGAATGCAGCATGTCGGATTCCTGCGGCAGGGATAAGGCGCACTATCTATTGGAACACTTAGGGAAGACCCCTGAGAAGATGTCGATGGGAACCCTATTCTTTGCGGAGTGAAATGTCAAGATTCCATGACGATTTCATGTCGGTTCGTGCGGAGAAGGACCAGGCTGAGGGGCGGATCTTCCAACCTGGGTGTGGGTTGGACCTGGGGCCGAAGACCGGCCGATACGGCGGGTAAATGATGGGTCGTCCTTTCGGCGGGGTCCGGCGGATTTACCGTTCGGGTATCGAATGCCTGCTCCGGCGCCCTATCGGGCTATCGTGCTTTTTCGTAATAAGCCCGGGCCTTTTCGGGGTCCATGAGCCGTTCCTCATAGATTCGACCCATGATGCGGTATACTTCCTTGGCCCCGGGATCGATCCGGATGCACTGCTCGAACAGCTTCAACGCCTCCTGAATCCGGTCCTCGTCGATTCGGACAACGCCCAGGTTGTAGCAGGCATCGAAAAAGGTCGGGTCCAATGCCGTGGCGTGTTCCAGATGTTCCCCCGCCTTCTGAACGTCACCTCGGACATACGAGATGACGCCTGCGTAATAGTAATCGGGGGCCTGTCCGGAAGACGTCTTCAGGAGTTCCTCAAAAAGGGGATAGGCCTTTGAATGGTTCTCCTGATCGAAATACAGCAGGGCGAGGTTTCTCAGGATTTCGGGAGTGCGGATCCGCCGGGCTCCGGATTCCAGGGACGCGGCGGCGCGTTCCAGGTTTCCCATACCGATCCAGGTTTGGGAGAGTCTGAGCCAGTGCTCCTCCCGATTCGGTTCAAGCCGGACCAACAGTTCCAGAACTTCTTGAGCCTCATCGAGACGGCGGGCGTCCAGAAGGAGAGTGGCCAGATGGGACAGGGCCGGCGCGTGGTCGGGCTCCGACTGGAGAGACCTGCGGTACAAGCGTACGGCCTCTTCCGATTGCCCGAGTCGGGCCAGCAGGTAGGCCATTCGACGCCAGGTTTCCGGCCACTTGGGGTACAAGCGGTCTGCTTTTCGATAGGCTTCCAGGGATTGTTCGAACGCTTCCGTGGCGAAGTACACCTCCCCGGCGAGGTATAGGGCCAGGATATTCTGTGGGCAGTCGGCCAGGGATGCCTCCACGTGTTTCCGCGCCTGGGCATAATCTCCCGCATTAAATGCCTGGACTGCGGCTTCATAGGACTTGAAGAAAGGGGCCTCCGTGATCATGGCGCTCTTCAGGGGGGCGGCGCAGAGCAGAGACCACAGGCAGATCCACGAAAGGATACCGGCTTGGACCCCAATCAACATCGGTTTCATGGCGCATCCTTCAGCTGAAAATCGATGACGATCACCAGATCCAAGTGCTCGTCCGGGAGTTCATGAGGAAATGGAGCATGGGGAGCGGAAGATCGAACGCATCGTACGGCTTCGCCGTCCAGGAGCACATATCCGGAGGAGGCCGCCACCTCGGGATCCCTGATCAGAGAACCGTTGCGGTGAACACGGAAGCGAAGCTTGACGGCGCCTTGCTCCTCACGGCGCACAGCGAGTCGCGGGTACTTTTTATGACTCAGGATCCGGTGTCGGACGGCCGCCAGATAGGCTGCTCGCAAGTCGTCCGTGGAGGCGGCGGGGGCTTCGGTCTCTGGGGCGGTTCCTAAGGGAGACTCCTCCATCCGAGGCGAAGGCTCGGTGGAAGGCTGAAGCAGAACCCGCTTGGGCCGATAGGTGGTAGTTTCCGGAGGAAGATGAAGAGTTTCGGCCCGTTTTTCGGGCAGGGGGAGTTTTCGGATGCTTTGGACGACCGCGGGGGGGGGTGGTGGTGTTGTCGGCTCGAACGCCGGGTCCGTCCTCTGCGCCCTGAACTCGATTTTCCGGGAAGTTTCCTGCTCTTGGAACTGTCTGAGATCGATCCGGAAAGTTTCTTCCCGAAGGGGAGTGCTCGTTCGCAACCCCAGGGCGGCAAGCACGGCGGCATGAACCGCCATGGCCGCAAGAAAGTACATCCAGAAACGGGATTCGCGCTCGAGAATCATCAGGGGACGTAACGATGGGACAGATTGATGTGTTCCGCCCCGGCCTTCTTGGACAGGGACATGACGTGGATCACCATTTCATAAGGAATGCTCTTGTCTCCCTTGAAAATGAGGTCCCTGGCGCCTGTCTGGGCCATCAGAGCCTGCAGGCGGTCCGGATATTCATCGAAAGCCACGCGGTCCGTGTTGAGAAACAGGGTCCGGTTCTCATCCAGGGTTACCGTGATGGGCCGGGGTTCCATGTGGGCCTGGTGTTCCGCTTCGGGTAAGGCCAACTTGATGGCCGGATTCTGAAAGGAGGAACTGAGAAGGAAAAAGATCAGCAGGAGAAAGACGATATCCACGAGAGGCGCAATAGATACGGGGGAACGCACCTTGCGGGCGCGCCGAAATTCCATGGGTCAAGCTCCGGTGACACAGCTCACGGATTCCTCGGATTCCCCGGATTCCGTGGCGGTTCTGTTTCCGAACCCGACGTATTCGTTCAGGTAGGCGATAAGATAGTGCATTCGGGCCTGGACGCGGTCTATCCTGGACTGGAACAAGTGGAAGGCGGCCATGCATGGAATGGCGATGGCAAGGCCTACCGCGGTGGTGAGCAAGGCCTCCCAGATTCCTCCGGCCAAGGCTTCGATGTTGATTTGACCGCCGAGATCCTGAATTCTCTGGAATGCCCGGATCATGCCGGTCACGGTTCCCAGAAGTCCCAAAAGGGGGCTGATTTCCGCGATGAGGGACAGCCCCCGCAGACGCCGTTCCAGAAGTCCGATCTGCTCACTTCCCTCCCGGAACAGAACTTCGTCACGTTCATGCTTTTTCCAATCCGCCGCTTTCAGGTACGTCTTGCACACGTGGGCCAGCGGACCTTTGGTTTGTTCGCTCAGAGCCAGAACATCCGAAACTCTGGAAGCCCGCAGAAGCGCCGTTACATGACTCAGGAAGACCGAGCCCGGTCCCTGGTTACGGGTGAAGTAAAAGACTCGTTCGATGACGATAGCCAGAGCCAGGACGGAACACAGCAGCAAGGGCCATATGAATATCCCGCCTTTGTCGATGAAAAAGGGCATTTAAAGCCTCGCTTCGTGTCCTCCGGCACGGTGCGGTCAAAGTTACCCGGCCGCCGTTGCATCGGAAGCGTAATGAACTCCCTGGAATGTCACGGCAGAATACGTTTGCCCGTTCCCTGTTGTCAAGGCGTCCCGTCTCCTCAACAGGCCGCTGAAAAACATGATCTGCGGTCGCGCCTTCGGTGTGGCTTGCATCCCATCGTTCTGCACCGGCATGCCCGCAATACGGTGTATCGACAAACTATTATGTCGTAAAATGGGTGTGAATTCCCAAACAACGACCCAATTCCCGGAACAGCTCCGTGCCGGTATCCGGTTCCGCGAGAGGGGGGCGGGCGAGAAACGATTCGGAAAACAAGACATTGCCGGCGGAAAGGTAGGCGTTTTGAGCCTTCCACAATCCGAGCCGTGAGGGGAACGTCTTCAGAATTCCCGCGATTTCTACCGCCTGGCGGAGCGGCGATTCGTTTTTCGAATCATCGAGGATCGCACGGATGAGACGGCACATACAGGCGTTCGCCACATAGGAAACCATCTCCATGTCGAGTCGGACCGACCAGTCGCCGGACTCGTTCACGAGGATCTTCAGCTCCTCCGGGTCGGGTGTTTCTGCGGAAAGAACCCGTTGGATCTTCATGTTCAATATGTGTTCCACGGCAACGGAAACAGCACGGGGAAGCGGGATGTTCAGATTCTTCAGAAACCTCATGAGGGGGTAATTACTTTCGAAGATATGTTGATACGAAGTGTCGATCTGCTCGGCAACGGGTTTGAGCATATGTTCAATCAAGATGCGCTGGGAATCTTTAAACAAGTGGGACAAATCGAACTGGTCGCTTCCGAAATAGCGGTCCATCTCACGGATAACATGGGACAGGGAAGGTTGTTCGAAGGCCGCCAGCAGATTCCCGGACATGAGCGCAAAATCCGCGTCGTCTTTGAAGCGGCGGATACCGCAGGAGAAATGGTGGTGCCCCAGGTAGATCGCGGCGAATTGCAGTTTCGCCGTTTCCCGGGTGATTCGAGACTGGATTCGGATATGACCGAGGGCCAGTTTTATGCGGCCGGCCTGATGGATACTCAGGGACCGTTCCGAAGCGGAATAGCAACAGATCCTTTCGGAATCCTGGAGATGTTCGAACAACGAGGCCGCTGCAAATTGGGCTCCCACTCTGAACAGCCCCACGCGTTCCGGATGAATGAACTTCTCGTAGATCGCTTTGCCGTTTTCATATCGATTGCTGGGCGTTTCCTCCAATCGCCTCAGGAAGGAAGACTCCGGCGTGTCGTCACCCAGTTCGCCGGCCAGGTGAAGAACGCGGTCTGCATACAAGAGGTTCTGGAGAGCTTCGAGCCCCGAGATTTCTTCGAAGAACCAGCCGCAACTGGTGAACATGAGCTGCGCGTTCCGTTGAAGTTCCAACAACCGCAGGACCTGGACCTTTTCCGAACCCGTCAGGGTTCGGGATGACATTTCCTCCAGTCGCCGTTCCACGTTTTCGGTGGATCGATCCAGCACAATGTCTATGTACTGGTTCCTGGCTTCCCAGGGGGATTTCAGGTACCGGGAAGCTTGTTCGGAATACAGGCGCTGGGCCTGATCTCGAAGTTCTTCCAAGGCTGTGCGCAACGGTTTGCGCCACTTTTGACGCCAGTCTGGAGTCGTTCCGGATCCGCATCCACAATCGTCCTCCCACCGGGCCACTCCGTGAGGACAACTCCAGGAGGTCCTTTCATGGATGCGCACCATGGTGTCGGGCGGGTAATGCTCCAGAAATTCCCCGTAGTTCGTCAATCGCGCCGCGCCGCTTTCTTCGATAAGCTTGAGGCAGTAGGCCAACGCCATTTCTCCAAAACGATGATGGTGGCCGTAGGTTTCCCCGTCCGTGGCAATGTGGACGATCTGGCCTTCCCGGGTGCTACCGGAGAAGGCTTCCAGAAGGTTGCGGGCGAATACCTCCCCGTTGTGAAGCAGACCTCGGAATGCCACGTCCCTCGAAAGTTCCGAATGGTAAAAAAACAAGGTGATGGATCGTCCGTCGGGCAACGGGCAGCGATACGGCCTACGCGTGTCCAAATGTGCGGGATCCACGGGTTGCCAGGGATGACCGGCCTCTTCAGGCCGTATCTGGGCGGCCTGGTGCGGGGACAGGATGGTGAAGCGAATTCCGTGTTCCGCCAACAATCCCAAGGTCTCTATATCTACAGCGGTTTCCGGGAGCCACATCCCCTCGGGTTCTCTCTGGAACCGGTACTTGAAGTCTTCGATTCCCCAGGTGATCTGGGTCTCTTTGTCTCTCCGGTCCGCCAAAGGGAGGATTACATGATTATACGGTTGGGCCAAAGCAGAGCCATGTCCGGAGAATCGCTCGCGGCTGGATCGATCGGCGTCCAGAATGGCGCGGTAAACTTCGGGATCCCTTCCTTCCAGCCAGGTCAGCAGCGTGGGACCGAAATTGAAACTGATTTTGGAATAGTTGTTCACCAGTTGCACAATCCGGGCCTGGGAGTCGAAAATCCGGGCCGCTGAGTTGGGAGCATAGCACTCCGCCGTAATCCGTTCGTTCCAGTCGTGATACGGCTGTGCGGAGCCCTGGGTTTCCACTTCCTCGGTCCAGGGATTTTCCCTGGGCGGTTGGTAGAAGTGGCCGTGAATACAGATCCTTCGATCCATATCTGTTTCCTCTCGTGGGGAGTGCCTGGTGAAACGTATTGGGGATGCGACTGTGCGGGTGCGCGGCAGGTCTACGCCCCGCATGGGCTGTGCGGGCGCCTGAGGATGGCGGGTTCCATTTCCATCCGCCGACCTGTTTCCGGTGAGACGCCATGGTGGGATGGACGAACACCCGGTGCGGGTGTACCGGATCTCTGAAGTGATCCGACTGGAGGCGGGAATGCGGTCTGAGGAGGACCTTCAAGAAACCGGATCCTCCTCGTCCGTCCGGAGATACCTCACGATTTTTTCCGTCCCAGCTGGGAGGCTACGGCCTCCGTCGCTTTGCGAACGGTCTCCGGATCGCCGAGGTAATAGCTTCGCTCCGGCTTCAGGTCGGAACTCAGTTCATAGACCAACGGGACCCCCGTGGGTATGTTGAGCTCCACGATATCGCGGTCTGAAACGTCGTCCAGGTATTTTACCAGGGCCCGTATGCTGTTCCCATGGGCCGAAACCAGGATCCTGCCCCCCTGCCGGACAGCGGGAGCGAGGGTGTCATGCCAATACGGCAGCACGCGACTCAGCGTGTCTTTCAGGGATTCGCACGCCGGCAATTCGTTTTCCGTCAGATCCCGATATCTGGGGTCATGTTGCGGGTGACGCGGGTCCGTCGTGTCCAAAGGAGGAGGGGGCACATCGTAACTGCGCCTCCATTGATGCACTTTTTCCATGCCGTACCGTTCCGCCGTGTCCGCCTTGTTCAGCCCCTGAAGTGCGCCGTAATGGCGTTCATTGAGCCTCCAGGAACGGTGCACGGGGATCCACATGAGGTCCATCGCGTCCAGGGCGAGCCATAACGTGCGAATGGCTCGTTTCAGGACGGATGTATACGCCGCGTCGAACTCGCAGCCTTCCGCCCGAAGGATTTTTCCCGCCTCCTCGGCTTCCCGCATACCCTGTTCCGTCAAATCCACGTCCGTCCACCCCGTGAAACGGTTTTCCAGGTTCCATATACTTTGTCCGTGGCGTAACAAAACGAGCTTTACCATAATTCACCTTTTGCCGGTTCGGGATCTCGACGTATCCCTCAAGATACCTGTTCGCGGGTTCCAGAAGCGGTGTTCGGAAAACCTATTGAGACTACGCATTCTATCTACTATGCTCTTTGCGGCAAGTCAAAAACAAGCGTTGCAGCGGAAAACGTTTTTCGAGAAAGGATGGCAGGCATGATGGAAAGCACTCTTGGGACCTGCGGAAGGGTGTCCGCGGGAGTCCGTGGGAAGCCGCTGAGCGAAAAGCAGGTGGAGACGGCGCGCCGGCGCATCCGTTCTTCGGGGGTGGTGCTGTTCCTGCTGGCGGTGCTCTGGTGCTTGGCGTTCCCCGCGCCGGCGACCGCCGCGGGGCCGTTTCCGATGGTCGCGGACCTCCTGGGCGTTTCCGAACGGGATCCGGAAAACGCTCGAAAGGCTGTGGAATCGGGGGCGCGGGTGATCAACCTCTCCACCGTGAAAACCTTTTATGTGTACTGGGTTCCCCGCGGATATTCGGATCTCGAGGATCGACGTGTTTTGGTGGTCCTTCATGAATCGGGCGGAAATGCGTATGAATCGATTCTCGCCCTGCACGAGTCGGTGATTGAGAAATCAGTGGCTCTGGCGGCCGTCCAGTGGGAACGTCCCGGTGCTCCGAAAACCCCGGAAGCCACCGCCATACCTCCGGAGATCTTGTTTCCGGCTATTGAGGATTCCCTGGGCCGCATGGGCAAGGAGTACGGCGCGCACGTCCACCGGTCGGCCTGGCTGGGATTGGGGAAGGCGGGGGGAGCGTGCGCCCACTATGCGTTGTTGGATCGAGGTCGAGCGCGGCCCTATTTCGAGTGGTTTGTCAGCGTTTCGGGACCCATTCCCGCCAGGGCCGCAGTGACTCGACGGTTGACGGATGGCTCGTTGGGGTCGGAGCCTTTGAAAGGACAACGGTTCTATCTCTGGTGCGGGGAACAGGATCCCCGTGGGTTGTGCCCTTCCATCGAGCGATCCGGTGACCGGTTACGCCGATGGGGTGCGGCGCCGGTGATCGTTCGTCGAGGACAGCGTTCCCCGGAATCGTTTGTTCGGAACACCAAGGAACAGGAGGAGTTCCGGCGACTGTGGCTGGGATTGTCGCCGGATGCCTCCGTCCCGTGAAGGCGTCCCCGGCGGATCCGAATGCCGCCTGGAAGGCCTCCGGTAACGGACTGTCGGGAGACGCCATCTGCGTCAACCTGTCTCTACGGCGGAATCCGTTTTTTGAATTGTAAACCGGAATTTCCGCGAAAGTCGAATGTGAGGACGTTTATTGGGGGTTGAACTCCCGGCGCAGGAGATCTTCCAAAGGCGTATCCTTGATCACCCAGGGGACCAATTCCGTATCGGCGGTTCCCGCATTCCAGCAAAAGGCTATCAATCCCCGCATCTTGAACCACCGGGCCACAGCGGCGCGGATTTTCATGATGGTTTCGAACTTGGACTGATCCGTGGAGGTGGGTACGATATGGTTCACTTCCGTGACGAGCACGTCTTTATCCAGCATGGTGTCCAGTTCGATGAGTTTGAGTTCATCCTCGGCGCTGACGCTGCCGTGGGCGAAATAGTGGAAATTGAAGAAATCCGTGTGGGACTCCAGACCCGCCTTCAACAGATTCTTGGTTCGGGAGTTGTACTGAGACTCCACGATGCTCGTCATGGCGCTGTTTGTCACCACGGCGCCGGGATCCTCTTCCTTGATGATGGCCCGGACTCGAGCCAGGTGTTGGATATACTGTTCGTTGGTGATCATGGAACCGGTGGGACCCAGGAGAAATCGGTTCGGTTCCCATGCCTCGTTCCATACCTGGTATCCCCAGATCTTGCCGATTCCATACTGCACGATGGACCGTACGTAAGGTTCGAAGCTTTCGCTGAACCAGGTTTCATCCGTGGGTCCTGCCTGGGGGTGATTCGAGATTCGACTCACGTCTTCCAGTCGGACGATCAGTTTCAACGCGTTTCCGGCACACCGTTCTATGACGTTGCGCATCTCCTGGCCGTCTTCGGAACTGTTCCAATAATGCTCCCATATGTTGCTGACCACGAAGTCGCCGATCTCTTTCATCCGGTGGTAATCCTGATCCACCGGATAGGACTTGGCGAGCCCGTTCAGCAGGGGCAGTTGGAGATGACGAACACCCAGGGGAGTCTCATACGAAAAATAGGAATCCGTATCTCGTGGTTCATGGATGTAGTGAACACCTTTGTGAAATCCCTGAAGTGCGGGACCATTGATCATGACCGGATTCAGGTGAAATCCGAAGCCGCTGCGGTCGACGTCTTCGCCGCTGGAACCGCATCCCGGGAGCGCGGCGGCCAGGAAGGCCGCGCCGGTAAGCTTGATGAAGGTTCTTCGATGCATCATAGGTCATTCCTCACGATGGTTTGGGGGACGCGCACACGTCCCGCTGTATCCGGTTTCGGGGATGCACACGGCCCCTATATGGGGCGCCGGGGCCATTAGACTGGAGCCGGTTCATGCAATAGGCTTCGGAATGCCGGCAACGAACCGCGTCTTTGTTCCACGGGGAGACCCTGAAATCGCAAGCATGGCCCGCCCCTCGGAATTATGACTTTGGAAACCGCCCGGCAGCCGGTGAACCAGTGTACCATAGCAGCCCGTAGATAAACAATATTGCGGGACAGGCCGGTCAAAAACGATGAGATGCAAGCCGGGCGAATCTTGAGGAATGAGGCGTACAACCAGTACGCCGCAATGACGAAGGATGAAGCCCAACGACGCAGGTCGCGTTTTTCAACGGCCTCATTGGGCGTTCTGCAGGGAAACCACTTCATCCGGAGAAGGATATGTGGAACATGGAACTTGAAGGAATTCCTCGATGGCGCCGATGTCCCGGGTGAATTCTTCAGGCGGTGGCCGCGGTTCGCTTCCTTCTCAGCTCGGCGATGATGGGTGGGAGGTTTTTCCTGCACTCTTGCCTTTTAGCGCCTGTCCAGTTAGAGTGAAAACGGTGGCCAAAGGAGAAATGGCACCCGCTGACGGCCGAAGGGGACGCGGGTCTGTATTTCAACGCGTCGGTTTGAGGGGAGCCGTGAGTAAGAGACGGTGTACGTCTCGGCTTCCGTACGGAGCGCCGCCGAGTTCGGAACGAAGCGGTGAAAAAGCACGCGCATGGGTATGAGGCAGTGCCTGAAGCGTGGACGGCCGTTTGCTTTCAGGTTGGGGTAAGCCCATAGGGTTGTGCTGATTCCGATCTTTCGGGCGCCAGGGTGTTCAATTCCGTTGCACGGTCGAGGTCGCCGCGGCGACGGGTGGTATGTGCAGGGTCGAAGCCGAATCGGAAACCTTGGAAAAAGGAGAATTCTATGCGTATCGTGGTCATGGGTCAAGCCCCATTTGGAGCCAAGGTATTGGAGGCGTTGGTACAGCGGGGTGATACGGTCGTTGCGGCCTATGCGCCGAAGGACAAGGCCGGAGCCAAGGAAGACCCGCTCAAGACCGCCGCCCGGGAGCGGAACATTCCGGTGTTCCAGCCCGAAAGGTACAAGGATCCCAAGACGTTGGAGGAATTTAAGGGACTGAAGCCGGACTTGCTGATCATGGCCTTTGTCACGGATATCATTCCTCCGTCCTTTTTCGATGTGCCGAGCAAAGGTTCCATCTGTTATCATCCATCCCTTCTGCCCCGGCATCGCGGAGCCAGCGCCATTAACTGGGCCATCATCATGGGGGATATGGAAACGGGGCTCACGATCTTCTGGCCGGATGCCGGAATCGACACGGGTCCCATCCTCCTGCAGAAAAAGATACCCATCAAACCGGAGGACACCACGGGTTCCCTGTATTTTGACCATCTGTTTCCCATGGGAGTGGACGCCATCTTGGAATCCGTGGATCTGATCCGGGCGGGAAATGCCCCCCGCATCCCCCAGGACGAGGATGCGGCCACCTATGAACCCATCTGCAACGACGCGGTGGCGCGCGTGGATTGGGGCCGGCCTGTCATGGAAGTATATAATTTGATTCGAGGCTGTGATCCCCAGCCGGGAGCTTATTCCAGGATGCGCTCGACCCTGGTGCGGTTTTTCGGCGCGCAAGTGAAGCCGGGCGACACGGGTAAGCCTCCGGGGACCCTGGTTTCCGTTGATGCGGGCGGAATGGACTTGGCGGCGTCGGGCGGGCTTGTGCGCATCAGCAAGGTGCGGGCCGATGCTGGAAAAGTGAGCGCGTCCGAGTTCCTCGCCAAACTGGGTGTTCAGGTGGGGGAACGATTCGAGGAGAACTGATTCGAAGGGTTCCTCGATCCGGTCCTCTATGGGATGGACACGGCATGACCGGACGAAAGCCGCCCTCTCGGCTTTGTGGGAGGAAGAAAACGGCCTGCAACGGCGGAAGTGGGTGGGAACGCCCGCCTCGGCGCGTGAAGGCGGGCTGCTTTGACGGGCGGGCATACGCGTGGATGGATCCAATCAGTTGGAGGGTGGGCCGAATCCGCAAGGAACAAAGCCGGATCGGGACGTGTCGTCCACCGAAACGGCGGATTAAATGAGCGATGGAGCATCAAAGCCGCGGGGTCGGATCCCCGCCTCAGGAGAGCGTATGGGTGGCGTACAGGCATGTGAGCTTATAGCTAAGGCGCTGGTGAAGGAACAGGTCCAATATGTATATACGCTGAGCGGGGTTCCTTCTTTTGGAGTCTATGATGCGTTGGTCCGCCATAACATTGGAATCGTGGATGTTCGTCATGAGCAGGCCGCGGTGCTCATGGCCCAGGGATACGCACGTGCGACGGGGGGACCCGGAGTGGCCTGGGTGGTGCCGGGACCGGGCGTTCTGAATGCCATTACGGGAGTGGCCAACTGCTACTATGGGTCGGCTCCCGTGGTGGTCCTTTCCGGACAGAACAAGGTGGAAGAATTCCAATTGGGGGCGTTCCACGAGATGGATCACCTGGCCCTCGTGCGTCCTGTCACCAAATGGTGCGCCACCGTCTACCAGCCTCACCGAATGGCGGAGTATGTTTCCATCGCCTTCCGCGAAGCCATGAGCGGCACTCCGGGTCCCACCTTCGTGGATTTTCCACAGGATGTGCTGGAAGCCGAGCTCAGTGCGGACGCGTTGGTGGCGCCCGAACGGTACAGGAGCGACCGGCGGGCCTATGGAGACCCGGCGGCCGTGGCGGAAACGGTGGAGATTCTGGCGGGAGCCGAGCGCCCCCTGATCATTTACGGGAGCGGCGTGCTCTGGAGCCACGCCTGGGAGGAACTTCGGGACTTGGTCGAGGCGATGCGCATACCCGCGGTGCCGACGCCCCTGGCCCGCGGTTGCCTGCCGGACGATCATCCCCTTTCTTGTTTCACGTCCAGGTCCAAGGCCATGGCCCAGTCGGATGCCATCCTGTTTGTGGGCGCCCGCCTGAATTTCATCCTGAGTTTCGGGAGACCTCCGCGATTCAATCCCGCCGCCAGAACCATTCAGGTGGATCTCAATGCGGCGGAAATCGGCCGGAATCGTCCCATCGACATCGGGATCGTGGGGGACGCCAAGGCGGTTTTGTCCCAGCTTCTTCAGGCTTGGAAGCGCAGGGGGTTGTCGGGGGACGGGTCCTGGGCGGCGGAACTGAAACGGAAAGAAGAAGAGAAAGTGCGCGGTTGGATGACTTGGACATCTTCGGCGAACCGGCCTATCAATCCTATCCGGCTCTGCCATGAAATCGCCCGGTTCCTGGATCGGGATGCGATACTTACGGTGGACGGCGGGGAGATCCTGGATTTCGCCCGCAATCTCATTCCTTCTCATACCCCCGGATCCCGCCTGAATCCGGGCGTCACGGGACTGTTGGGAATAGGCATTCCGTATGCCATCGGAGCCAAAATGGCTCATCCGCATCGTCAGGTCCTATGTTTGTGCGGGGACGGCGCCTTTGGATTCAACGGACTGGAAATGGATACGGCGGCCCGCCACGGTGTGCCCATTGTAGTGGTGGTGTCCAACAACGCCTGCTGGGGGGTATGCACGAATGCCCAGAAAGGGATGTACGGCCCCCAATGCACTCCCGGGACCGTACTATCCCAAACCCGCTATGATCTCATGGCCCAAGCCATGGACTGTTACGGCGAAACCGTGGAGAATCCCGACGAAATCCGTCCCGCCCTGAGTCGGGCGTTTGAATCCGGCAGGCCTGCGGTTTTGAACGTGATCACCGACCCGGACACGCTTACATATTCCATGTCGGGCCAGTTGCGGGACTTCTCCCATCGATCCTGATGGACGGGATCTCGGAAAAAATCAGCGGCTTACTCTGTTCGGGCGCCGCTTGAACTCGGGACGCCCGGCGGGGAGATCTGTCTCATTCGATCCACGCAAATTTCCATGGAGCGGATGATCTGAAGCTGCATGGCGCGGTCCGGTCCGAAACGGTATGCTTCTTTGTAGGTTTCCAAAGCATCCTTCCATTGGCCCGCGTATTTCAAACAGTTGGCCGTTTCCAGGGTCCCGTGGAGTCGCGATCGGGGACATTCTTCCATGGAACGCCGGAACCAGTGGATCGCTTCTTCCCCCCGTCCGATGAACTCGAGCCTGCGTCCCACATAGTACATGGAGTTCAAATCGCTTTGCGAGTTCTCATAAAGCTGGGATCCGGCCATGAGGACGAATACGGCCGGGATCCCCAGCACCGGGTGAGTGATATTGATTACCAGGGGCTCGAATCCGATCCGCATCAGCGCGGACGTACAGGATTGAATTTCCTCCAGCATGTCGTCCGAAGATACATCCGGGAGGGACTGAATGGACACGGGCTCGCCCGGATCAAACAAATACAGGGCTTCCCTGGGATTTCGGAATTTAGGTAGAATGCCCCCCGCGTAATAATCCTGTTTAAAGTAATCTACGGCCATTTGCTGGATTTCGGTCAATACCCGGATCAAGGCTTTTTCCGGATGAGTGGCCGTACCGGCGCAATACACGACTTCACTGTCCGGAAAGCTGGCCGGGTCGAAGGCGATGGCTCCCACGGTGGGAATCCCCGTGTTCAGCGAAAAGTCCATGCACAGAAGCTCGATTCCGTTTCGGGAAAATTTGCCGAGCAATTCGCAAGCCGTCGTATCCCGCACGGTCCGGAGGTCGATGAGGGGAAGGGCGCGCCGCGTGTGGTTGATTACGGCGCATACATGTCGCTCCACCACCTCGCAAAGGCCCTGGAGTACGGTTTCCTCCAGCGTGTTTCCCGCGCTCAATCCGTTGGTGCCCTGGATATCCGCGAACCATTCATAAGGAACGAGGAAATCCCGATGGTGCGCCAGGCTGAACGCGGGGACCCAGGAAAAGGGGAGTTGCCGGAAGGCTTGTTCCGCTTCCTGGAAGGATCGTGCTCCCATGCCGGGGATGCGGAAGAAGTGATCTGCGGGCAGGGTGTCCTGTCGGATTTCCGCCGGCGTTGCCTTGCGGTGTGTCTCGGGGCGCGGGAAATTGGCATGGCTGAACCGTTCCACCATTTCCATGAGGGCGCTGGCCTCGCTCTGATCGGGTGAAGGACCTTTACCCATGGTCTTTGGGGTGGGTGTATTGCAGTCTTTGCCCACAACACAGACATACACGGGAATGTTCAGCCGGCCCGAATCGATTCGAACCGTTTCCCGGACCAAATCCAGGTTCAGATCGGCCAGGAGCCTTTTCAAACTTCGGACCGTTTCCGAAGGATGCACGGCTTTTTCCAATCCGGCGACGTACCCTTTGGGACTCGATTTCAGGTGAACATTGGACGAAAGCGGATTCATGGAATAATTCTTTCCCGGAGGTGCGGCGCACATTCACGGGCCGCCCCCCTGCCTTCCAGCGGTTGCTTCTCCGAATTACAGGGTTTGCAGGATCCTTCCCCAAGTCACCAAGGCGTTGGCTGCCGCCGCCCACAAGTGGGCGGATGGAAACATCGGCACACCGACTTCCTCGATGGCTCTGGACATTTTTTGCGTATAGGGCCCCCCGGCGGCTCCGCACAGAATGGGCTTTTGGGACTTGCGGTTCATCGCGTCCAATACGTGGACGATGTCTTCGTCCAGCGGTGTGTCCTGAAACACGAACCAATTCATGATGACGTGAACGGCCGGATCCCGGTCCAAGCACTCCATGGCGAACCCGTAGTCGTCCGAACCGGCGGAGCCGGTCACATCCACAGGGTTCTTGCAGATATAGAATGCCGGGTAGTGGTCTTCCATCTCTTTGATGGAGGCGTCTCCGATGCGGGCGATTTCCAATCCATACGTATCGAACAGGTCTATGGCGTTGACCATGGGACCGGCGCCGTTGCTGATCATGGCGATTCCCGGGCCCTTCGCGGCCGGCTGCAGGGCCATCGCCCTTGTCACGGCCACCAGTTCTTCGTACGAATCCACGGAAAGCAGCCCGGCCTGCTTGAAAGCTCCCGCATATACCCCGAACGTGCCCCCGTAAGCGCCCGTATGGGACTGGGCGGCGCGGGCGGAACGCGTGGTGCGCCCCGACTTGTATACGACAATGGGCTTCTTCCGGGATGAAACAATGTGATGCGCCGTGTTCAGAAACTTTCGGCCGTCACCGAGACCTTCGACGTAGGAGCCGATGACGCGGGTGTCCTCGTCGCCTGCGAGATAGGCGATCATGTCCGCTTCATCCACGTCCACGCGGTTTCCGTAAGAGATCATCTTGGCGGCTCCGACGGCGGCGCATTCCTCCAGAAAGCTGGCCCCGTATGTCCCGCTCTGGGTGATGAAGGAGATGTGGCCCGGTTTGGGACGCACCATGCGTTCGTGCACCTGAAAGAAGGCATCGAACCGCGTTCGCGCATTGAAGCACCCGATGCAGTTGGGCCCGATCACCCGTATTCCGTATTCTCCGGATCGCCGCTGGATTTCCTTCTCCAGTGCCGCTTGCTCGTCACCCAGTTCTTTACCTCCGCCCGAAACGATCAACATGGCGGGAATGCCCATATCGCGGCATTGATCCAGAAGGTCCGGCACCAGAGCCAACCCCACGACCACGACCACCAAGTCCACGGGCTCCGGGATGTCCTGAAGGCGCTCATAGCTCTTGACGCCGAAGATTTCTTTTCCCCCCTTGGTAATGGGAAACACCTTCCCCTCAAAATGATGGTTGATCAAACTGTCCGCAACGGCATTCCCGATTTTGCCCGGCGTGGTGGAAGCACCGATGAGGGCGACGTTTCGGGGTTCAAAAAACTTATCCAAATGGGTGAGGTCGGCCTGCTTCGAGCTGACCGTGCTTTCACACGCTTCCGCGCGGAGGACGATCTTGGCGTCCAGGACCACCGCTTCCCGCTCATTGAGCAGTACCGGGTTGAAATCCACGGAATCGTAGAGGCCGGATGCGTCCAGACCGAATTGCCCTATCCGGAGCATGGCCTGCACCAGGGCGGCTTCGTTCAGGGGGGCATGCCCCCTGAAACCCTGGATCAGAAGTTTTCCCCGGATTTCCTGAATCATTGCGAGTACATCCGATTCGGATACTGGCAGCATTCGAAAAGTCACGTCGTGCAGCAGATGGATGAATATTCCCCCGGTGCCGAGCATGAGCACGGGACCGAAGCATGGGTCGTCCTGAAGTCCCGCAATCAGCTCCAGATCTCCCTGGACCATTCGCTCCACCAGGAATCCATCAAGAGGCTCTCCCCGGAGCGAAAACCGTTGGGCCATGTCTTCACAGGTGCGCCGAACATCCTCCGCGGAGTTCAGATTCAATACGACCCCCTGAAGCTCGGTCTTGTGAAGGATGCCTGGTGAAACGGCCTTCACCACCACCGGGTATTCCTCGGCTTCCGCGAAAGCGACGGCTTCCTGCGGTGTTGCCGCACGAATGCCTTGGGGGACCGGGACTCCGTAGGAGCGGATGATACGCTTGGATACGTCCTCCGGAACCGTGGCGGCTTTCTCGGAAATATACTGAGCGCACAGAGATCTCATTTCAGCCTTGTCCATGGTCGTTTCCCTTTCCTTGATGAATACCCGGTGTTCCAGTTGGCGTGGAACGCGGTCTTTTCGGAACGGCAGGCCGGGAGCCGGCCTGCATGGTCGAACAGCCTTCTACCTATGTGAATCCGGGCCGTATGTCAATAAGCTGTCGATGAAGCGTCCCGGACGCGGCGCGTCATTCGCTGTCCTTTCGCGGCCCCCGGTTCAGGAGTGTTTCCGCGTCGACGCGCCGGTCGTCCTGCGGCGTTCGGCCCCCGTATGGATACCAGCTCCATCGTCGAGCTTGCCGTCGTTGATCCGTACGTGTTTCTCGGTTATCATGGTTTGTATAACCGGGTCCCGGTCTGCGGGGATTCCCTCTCCCGACGGCCGCAGAGTCACCTTTACCGGGAGCATCACATGCCGCCAGCCGTTTTCTCCGTGCCTCGGCGCACCCTGTGTTTGATTTTAGGGTTGCTGTCACTGTGGATCGCGCACGCGTGCGCACTCTCTCTTGTGGAAGCTTCGGAGACGCGGGCCATTCGAGTCCAGGCCCGGACCCCGGACGGATCGGCCAAGGAATTCCAACTGTATTCGGGGTATTACGCCCTTGTCGTGGGAGCGGGAGCCTATCAATCCGGATGGCCCAGGTTGCCCAACCCTGTCAAAGACGCGGAAGAGGTTTCCAAGGCGTTGAGCAAGCTGGGGTTTCAGGTGGAACTGGTCAAAGACCCCGACTCCAAGACGTTGCGCAGAGCGCTCAACCGGTTGGTGGCTCAAGTGGGACAGGATCGGGAGAAAGGCATCCTGTTCTATTTCGCGGGTCACGGGCACACTCTGACCCGGGCGGACCAAAAGAAGCTGGGCTATATCGTGCCTGTGGATGCGCCCGATCCCGAATCCAATCTCCTGGAATTTATGGAACGGGCTATAAGTATGCAGGAACTGGAGCAGCTAAGCGTACTCATCGCTTCCAAACACGTGATGATGGTGTTCGACTCCTGCTTCAGCGGGGCCATTTTCGCCCTGAGCCGCGCTAAACCCCCTAAACACATCGAGGAACAGGTGACCAAGCCCGTCCGCCTGTTCATCTCCGCCGGCAGTGAAAGCGAACAGGTCCCGGATCAGTCGGTGTTCAAGGTGAATTTCCTGCAAGGACTGATGGAAGGGTATGCGGATCTGAACAAGGACGGATATGTGACCGGACAGGAATTGGGCTCCTATCTACAGGAACGGGTGGTGAACTATTCGGATGGTGCGCAGAATCCTCAATTCGGGAAGATCCGGAATCCCGAACTGGACAAAGGGGATTTCGTGTTCGCATTGGGAAAAACCGCGGCGCCCGCGCCTGCTCCGCCCGTGACGACGGCCAAGTCCCCCGATTCGCCGGGTTCCCTTTCCATAACGTCAAAGCCGGAAGGAGCCGCCGTCTATGTGGATGGTCTCAGAGAGGGAACCACGCCGGTGACCATAGCGGACCTTTCGGCGGGACCGGCGACGGTTCGGGTGGCTGTAAAAGGATATTCCGAAGAGGAGGAACGGGTTCGGATCCGATCCGGGCGGGAAACGCGGATCCATTTCGACTTGAAGGCCCTCAAGCAGGTGGGCGCCATCGCGATTCAGAGTGAGCCGCCTAATGCCGGGTGGTACCTGGACGACGTGTATGTGGGAACGACCCCGGACGAGGCCGCCGACGTGAAACCCGGCAAGCGGAAGGTAACGGTTAAGCTGGAAGGATACGACGACTGGAGTCGGACCCTGGACGTGAAGGCGGACGAGCGGACTACGATGCACGCGCTTCTCAGTCCCCGGACTTCTCGGGACGGGGTTCCGGAAGGCAGAATCGGAAGCCCCGAGACCGGGCGCAGGGACATTTCGCGGGAAGATCGGATGGGAACTCCCGAGACGGGCCGAAGAGAAGTTCAACGGGGAACCCGCTCCTACCAGGATCCTTCGGGAACCGTTTCCGTTCCGGTTCCAGAGAACTGGATCTTACCGGATCCTAACGTGTTCCAGCAGTTCCAGTCGTTGGCCCCGTGGTACGTATTCAACGCTGTGGACCCGTCCACACGGTCCGCGGTGGACGTGTACCTTTTCGGTTCTCATGATCCCCAGCAATGTCTGAGCATGCTCCTGGGGCTTTCGTATTCTCTGGGGATCGCCTTCAGCTATGGTCAGGGCCGGCCCTTCACCGTATCTCAGCGGTCGGCCTACCTGTTCCCCGTATCCTTTACCAACAATCTGGGAGCCAACGAAGGGGAGTTGGTATTGGTTCAGACAGGTCGGGGCTACGTGGGTCTGTTGTTCTCCTCGCCTATGGGGTATTACCGTAGCGTACGTCCCCTGTTCGAGCAGATGTTGGGTCAAACCCGTTTTTCCCGCTGATGGAGCTTTTCGGGAACAGGAGATCCCCGTCCGCCGCCATTCGTCCGGCTGCTCTCCCCTCGAAGAGCCGTGCGTCCGGGCGTGCGGACGACACGTTCTAATTGTCGACCGGCCCCGTGAGGAAAGGTGAACCTTGCAGAGGATGTGATTGGAAAGGATCGGCCGTTATGGATTTCGAGGAGTTGGCTTCCCGCTACGACCGCTGGTTCGAGACCCCCCTGGGATCGTATGTGGATACCTGGGAAAAGCGCCTCACCTGGGGACTGGCCGCGCCCCGATCCGGAGAACGGGTCTTGGATGTGGGTACCGGAACGGCCCTGTATCTTCTGGAGCTGGCCGAGAGAGGTCTCCAGTGCACGGGATTGGATATCAGTCCTCTAATGATGCGGGCGGCCCGGGGGAAAGCGGAGCGGCGGGGAGTCCATCTGGATATGGTCATGGGGTCGGGCGACCGACTGCCGTTCAAAAATGATTCCTTCGATCTGGTAATGTCGGTGACCGCTCTGGAGTTCTTCAAGTCTCCCGAGAGGGCCGCCGCGGAGATGGTGCGGGTATGCCGCCGCGGAGGGCGCGTAGTGGTGGGAGTCCTGAATCGCTGGAGCCCATGGGCCATCCGAAGAAGAATACTCAGTCTGTTCCGAAAAACGATCTTTTCGGAATGCCGGTTTTACTCTCCTCCGGAACTGCGGCGATTGTTCGGTGCGCGGAAGACGTTTGCGGCCGTGTATGCTCCTCCGGGTTGCCCCCCGATGTTCCTGCCCTGGTTCCAGCGCCTGGAACCGTTGTGTGAAAGATGGTTGTCTCCTTTAGGGGCTTATATAGCCGTCCGTGTGGATGTATGAGGGACAGTCCGGAATCCGGGGTGATGCGGGCATCTCCGGTCCACCGTCCGGGAACCCCTGTCAGGCTGTTGAAAAACGCCATCTGCTTTCACGCCTTTGGCGTGACGCTTCATCCTTCGGCATTGCGGCGTACTTATAGGTACGCCTCATTCCTCAGGATTCGTGCGCCTTGCATCTCATCGTTTTTGAACAGCCTGCCCCAAATGCTGTTTTTCAACGGGCCGATTCCGGGGGATCCTTCTCCTTATCTCCACACCGGTCGAAAGGAGCACCGTGGGTAAGGAACACCTTTTCAGCCTGGCCGGATTCGCGGGATTATTGTTTCTGGCATGGCTCTCGTCTTCGCACAAGAAGAGATTCCCGGTCCGCACGGTTTCGATTGGGGTGGCCGTCCAATTGGCGTTGGGCGGCCTGATCATGCATTCCCGCATGGGCAGGGAGGCTTTGCTCCTCTTGAACGCCGGGGTCATCCGGCTTCTTTCTTTCTCCGAGGAGGGCATCCGGTTTCTGTTCGGACCGCTTGCCGTCGGGCCGGGAGAAGCGTCGAGCCTGGGGTTTATTCTCGCGGTCCAGTATCTTCCCACCATCGTGTTTTTCATGGCGTTGATGGCTCTGCTCTATCATATCCGAATCATGCCGCTGGTGGTGCGGTTGTTTTCCAGAATGTTCGTGCGATTTCTGAAAACCAGCGGGGCCGAGTCCCTTTCCGTGGCATCGAACATCTTCGTGGGGGTAGAGTCGGCGGGAGCTGTGAGACCGTACTTGAGGTCCATGACCCGGTCCGAACTCATGACCATGCTCACCGCCTGCATGTCCACCGTGGCCGGCTCGACCATGGCCGTGTATGTGGGTGCGCTGAAAACCGTGTTTCCCGAAATCGCCGGCCATCTGATTTCCGCATCGGTTTTATCTGCACCGGCGGCGGTGGTGATGGCCAAGATCATGGTGCCCGAGATGGAGGAACCGGCGACCCTGGGGCGGGTGCCTCGAATGGATGGGGAGCGGTATTCCAATTTCTTGGAAGCCGTGATCCGAGGCGCCATGGACGGCGCCAGACAAGTGTTGGGGATCGGCGCCCTGCTCATCGCTTTTTTGGGTCTTGTGGCCCTTCTGGACGGCATGGTGGGGGGAATCGCGGCGGTGTTAAGGCCCGGGGAAGGCGCCTTCTCGGTCATGACCCTGCTGAGGTGGACATTCCTCCCGTTGGCCTGGATGATGGGCGTTCCCGCTCACGAGGCCTGGCATGTGGCGGGGTTGCTCGGGGAGCGGGTGCTGCTTACGGAAATCCCCGCTTACGTGCATCTGGCGGATCTCATCCGGGAGGGCTGGATCACGGATCCTCGAACCGTGGTCATCACCTCCTATGCCCTGTGTGGATTCACTCATGTGGCTTCCGTGGCCATATTCGTCGGGGGAATCGGCGCCTTGGCTCCGGAGCGCCTCAGAGATCTCAGCCGCCTCGGGTTTCTGGCGCTTTGGGCCTCGATACTTGCGACGGCGGCTACGGGATGTGTGGCGGGCTTGTTCTTTTCGTCGAGCCGCGGACTCCTCGGTACACCGTAACCACAAACGCCCGGTGACCCTTTTTGGGCTGGCGCCTGCGGCCCGGAAGGGGCCGCAGGTCGGACGGACTACAGTCTCGGAATCTTCATCAGGCCTCGATCAACGATTCCAGCTTCTTTACAATGCGACCCGGTACCATCCCACCCACAGAGTAGAGTTTGAGCAGTTGGGCCGGAATCTTGGTATGCTGTTCGATCTGCTCGAGGGATAGGCCCTTTTCCTTAAGTTTCTCAATGACTTGCGTCAGGTATTCAGCGTCCATGGATTCCCTCCTTTTGGGCATATGTTGAACATTCTTCTACTTCCCGTTGCCTAGGCGTGTCAAGGCCAACCTGAGCCTCCCCTCGAATCTCCATGAGAGGTTCGGGACTATGTGGACTTATTTTCGCAGTCGCTCAGATGCGTATGGAATTGGACTGCTTTTCCGAGTATGGGATCTTTCCATTCCGCGAGGATATGGATCGAAGGGATTCTTCCCTTCCCGATTGAAATTGCCGGGAGGTCTTCCGGGAAGAAGAGTTCCCGTGTGCGGATAGGAAGTCGGTCTTAAACCATTTGGAACGGCCGAAAGGGGTACTATGGAACTGGGGAGTGAGATCGGGTCAGCTATGATATGGCCGTTAAGGGGTCGATTTTCATTGCATCTATTTCTCCCTGCGTGGTAAAAAATCGAGATAATTGTTTACCTAATTCATACCCGGTGCAGGGGAAGGAGGTGAGCCACGCCGCCACAACCATGGGACTACTCCCACGATTTGGATGCCTCTTAACAAGCTGTTGAAAAAAGCGATCTGCGGCGTTGCACTTCGTCCTTCGTCAGTGCGGTGTACTGTATGTGCGCCGTATTCCCGGGGATTCGCATGCCCTGCCTCTCATCGTTTTTCACCAGCCGGCCCGGAATGGTGTTTACCAACGGGCTGTTAAGATCTTCCAAGGTGCTCCGGACGGCACCGACGTCTCCAGCGCATAGCGGGGGCGGTATCCGCAGATCAAGATTCAAAGGAGTGAACGTATGAACGCGAGCAAGTGCTTGGCCCTTTGCGCGGCACTGTTTCTGGCTGTCACGCTGTTTGCCTCACCGGTTCTGGCCCAGCAGGCAAGGCCTACGCTGGACAAATGGAAACCCGATTTCGATCCCTCCACCGCCGCCTACAAGTTCATAGTGTCCAATGTGTCCCATCCGGCCATTAAGGGCGTGTATGCCGGTTTCGCCATTCGGGATGAGCTTTGGAAGCGGACCGACGGCCGGATGTATCTGGAATTCATTCCATTTTCCATGCTGGGCGGAGAAGTGGAGGTTTTGAATCAGTTGCAGATGGGCGCCATCCAGGGCATGGGCGTTTCCTCCGTGGCCTCCACCAATCTGGGTCCCCGTATGGGCGTGGTGAACCTGCCCTTCCTGGTGGATTCTTTCGAAAAGCTGGATCGGTTTGCGGGCAACCCGGAGTTGTTCCGGCATTTTCTGGCCGGTATGGAGCACCAGGGAATCATAGGGTTGGACATTACGGGGTACGGCAATTATGGGTGGGCCACCATGACCCCGGTACGAAACCTGGCCGATGCCAAAAAAGTGAAAATTCGGATCGCGGAGGCTGCGGTCAACCGGCTTTCCTATGAGTCCTGGGGATTCAACCCGGTGGTCATGCCTTGGCCCGACGTTCCCGCCGCACTCCAGCGGGGAGTTATCACGGGGTTGGACCATACCCCCATTGTCTGCCAGCTCACCAAGAAATTCGAGGTCTGCAAGTACTTCACTCAGATCAATTATGCGCAAGGTCTCTTTATCTGGATTTTCAACAAGGCCTGGTTCGAGGGTCTCCCTGAGGACCTGCAGCATGTGTTCAGAGAAGTCGTGCGGGATGTGTCCGCGGACATCCGTGCTCAGAGCGTACTCCAGGAAGATGAGGAAATCGCCAATGCCAAGGCGGCTGGGGTGGAATTCATCCGACTTCCCGAGGAAGAGATGAATTTGCTGCGCAAACAGGCCAAGGCCGTCCACGACCGATATGCGAAGGAGATCGGAGAGGAGTACCTGAAGCAGGTGCAGGAATTCATGGGCTATACGACGGAGTAGCGCCGCACGGCGGACCATAGCAGGCCGTTGAAAAACGCGATCTGCGGTTTTGGGCTCGGTGTTTCATGACTGCGGTTGATTCTTCCTTCGTAAGGATCGTGCACCGTGCGCCTCATCGTTTTTCAATGGTTCGTCGGCCTTACTGGTTTGGGAGGATGCTGAGCATCCTCCTTATACATGCCTGGGATGAGGACACGGAGTATGCTCGGCAGGATCCTTCGGGCCATCGACAAAGGGCTCTCCTTTTTTGAAGAATGGACGCTTTACGTCACCGTGATGGTCGCGTTGATCGCGCTTTTCGTCAACGTGATCTGCCGGTACGGTTTCAATTATCCATTGGCCTGGTCCGAGGAGTTGGTCCGAGAAGTCATTATCTATACCACGTTTATCGGATGTAGTGCGGCGGTTCGGAACCGCACCATGATCAAAATCGATGCGTTGGCTCAGGTGATGCCCACGCTCAGAATGCCGCTCAATTTTTTCAGTCACCTGGCCACATTGGCGTTCAGCATTTTCATCACGTATTATGGCTGGGGCTTTGCGGCCCTCCAAGTGGCCACGAACCAGAAGACCATTATCCTGCGGATACCTCTCGTGTATCTGGCCGCCATCCTTCCGCTCATGGGAATTATGATGTTTTTGCGCACCATGCACATCCTATACGAGGACGCCCTCCACTGGAGGGCGTCCTCCGGGAGTCGGTGATCTTGCCGTGAACGATACAGGGATTCGGAAGGGCGGGCGTTTATGGATTTGAGCACCATCATCATCCTGCTGATTCTGGTCGGAGGGTTGGCCGCCACCGTTCCCGTATTCATGGCCCTGTTTTTCACCGGGGTGGCGGGATTCATCCTCTTCACGGACCTGCCTTTGATGGCCCTGGCTCAAACCATGTTCCGGAGCATGGATAAGTTCGCGCTGGTGGTGGTGCTTTTTTTCGTGTTGTGCGGGAACATCATGACTTCCGGCTCCATCGTGGACAAGCTCATCAAAATGGCCAACGTGGTTGTGGGATTTTTGCCCGGAGGTTTGGCCATGGCGGGGGTGATCGCCTGCGGCCTTTTCGGGGCTATTTCCGGATCCACGGTAGCCACCGTGGTGGCCATCGGAGGCTTCATGATCCCGGCCCTCATCGAGAATCACTACCAGGAAAGATTTTCTCTGGGAATCATGACCACCGCCCCTATTCTCGGTGTCATCATTCCGCCCAGCATTTCCATGATCATGTACTCCATGATCAGCATGGTGTCCCTGGAACGGCTGTTTCTCACGGGATTTTTGCCGGGTATGCTGATCATGCTCGGTTTTTGCATCTACAGCTTTTTCTTCTGCCGCAAGCGGCCCGATTTCCATCGCAGGCCCAAGCCTACGCTGGGCGAGGCGGTGCGCGTATTCCGGGAGGGAATCTGGTCCCTGATGCTTCCCGTCATCATTTTCGGCGGCATTTTCTCGGGAATGTTTACCGCCAATGAAGCGGCGGTGGTGGCGTGCGTGTATGCGTTCATCGTGGAGATCTTTATCCACAAAGACATGAAACTCAGTCAGGTCAAGAAGGTGGTGGTTTCATCCGCGGTAACTTCGGCCACGCTGCTCATCATCGTGGCGGGCGCCACGTGTTTCGGCTTATACCTGACTCTCGAAGCCATTCCGTCCAAAATCACCGAGGCCGTACTGCGAAACATCAGTCAACCGTGGGTTTTTCTCCTGACGATAAACATTCTGCTCCTGATTGTGGGCATGTTCATGGATATCATTTCGGCCACTCTGATCCTGGGGCCCATTTTTCTTCCCATGCTGCACGCCTTCAACATCGACCCGTTGCATTTCGGACTCCTAATGACGATCAATTTGGGGATCGGCTACTGTACGCCTCCTCTGGGTGTGAGTCTCTACATCACCGGCGCCCTGGCGAATCGAGACTTACTGTATATGACTCGAGCCGTGCTCCCTTTCCTGGTGATCCAATTAATCGTGCTTTTCATGATGACCTACATGCCCGGCCTGGTGTTGTGGCTGCCCAGGTTGGTGTACGGAGGCTGACCCGACCGAGTCCTGAAACGCCCGGACCCGGACGCCTCCCCGGCTGCAGCGGCCTTGCCCGGCTACCGGAGAGTTTCGCGCAAACTCGTTGACGGAATTTCCCGCATATCGCATAGTTCCGAATATCCTCCAAACCTCATTACCGGTAAGGGCCGCGCACCGTCCCGATCCCGGTCGCATTATCCCACAGTCCGGCCTGCGCTTGGCGGCCCGTTGATAAACAGTGTTGTGGGCAGGCCGGTGTAAAGCGATGAGATGCAAGGCGGGCGAAGCCTGGGGAATGAGGTGTGCCTACGGTACGCCGCAATGACGAAGGATAAAGCCCAACGACGCAGATCGTGTTCTTTAACGGCCTGTCAGGGGCCGGCCACGGGATACGGAAGTGCTCGCCGTATCCGAAGTATCGTTGCATGAAAGCGTTTCACCGGTTTTCCATCATATTGGGGATGATTCTCCTTGCGGTCCTCGTCTGGAGGATCGGGCCGGGCTCCATACTGGCCGAGCTGAAGAATATCGGCTGGTGGATCTTGCCCTTGGTGTGCTTGGAAGGAGTGGCCGAAGGGTTTCATACGCTGGGTTGGCGCCGGTGTCTGTCAGCCACTCAAGAGAACGAACCGTTCCACCGTCTCCTCGGTATCAAACTGGCGGGATACGCCATGAACAATCTGACGCCCACGGCGGGTATCGGCGGCGAAATCACCAAGGCGGCGCTCCTGGCTGAAAAGGGGGGAGGGGCCCAGGCTGCGGGCGGAGTCCTGGTGGGCAAAGCGACGTATGTGCTGGCGCAACTGATTTTGGTGATTATCGGATCGCTGGTGACATTGTGGTTTCTGGATGTTTCCCCCGCCTTGTGGGCGGCGGTGACCTTGACCGGCGGCCTCTTGTTGTCGGCCCTGGGGTTTTTGTTTGTGTTGCAGAAACGGGGGCGGCTGAGTTCCATGGTGGGATGGGCGGGATTCCTGCCCATTGGAGGAACGGGACACCGGAGGCTCCGGGGCGCTTTGGAGGCCGTGGACGGAGAACTGCGCGCGTATTACAACCGAAATCCGTACGGCTTGTACCGCGCCATGGGGTGGTACGGCGTCGGTTTTGCCTGCTATATCCTGCAGATATGGTGGTTTCTTCATGCGGCCGGGGTCCAGGCATCCTTCATAATGGCGGCGGGTCTATGGTGCCTGGCCGGGTGGTTTGAACTCGTCGGATCCGTGGTGCCTCTCCGGTTGGGAATTCAGGAGGGCGGCCGCGTGATTTCCCTGGCGGCGTTCGGGTATACTCCGGCTCTCGGCATGGCCTTGGCCGCGTTGATCCGAATCCAGGAACTGATCTGGGGTTTGGTGGGCCTGTTGATCTATCCGTTCCTATGCTCTCGGGAGTCTATGCGGCGGACCCCGGGGGAAGATCCCTGTCCGAGGAGGCCCTTCGTCCCATGATCCGGGGGATTGGGATTCGGGTATGGAAAAGACGAGAGCCGAGCGCATTCTTATTCCCGTACTGGATGGGATTCTTACCTGGACGCTCCGAAAGCCCCGGGTCACCTTGGCGGTGGCCTGCCTTCTTGCCCTGACTTCCTGGGTGTACACCGTTCGCAACCTGGATTTTCTCACCGGTCAAAACGATCTCATCTCTCCCGAACATCCGCTGGTTCAACTGGCGAGGGAGCTTAAGCCCTTGGACGATCGGGACGATTTCGTGGTGGTGATCCGGGGCCGGGATCGTGAACAAAGCCTCGCGTTCCTGGAGGTCCTGACGGCGCGATTGTCCGAGGAACCGGATACCTACGCGGACCTGTTTTACCGGGTGGATCCCGGTTCTTTTCGTCCTTGGAGCCTACTGTATCTCGATCGGGACGAACTGGCGCGACTGACGGAAAACCTGCTGGATAGACGCACCTCCATCGAAGATCTTCGGAGTTCCCCAAACCTGAACACCGTCTTCGAACTGATCAACCGGGAAGTGACCTCCGCGATGATCGGCGAACTGTTCACCGGGTTCCTATACGAGCCGGATACGAAAGACACGGCCGACAACCTCCCGGAACTGTCCTTTCTGATCGGGGTACTCGAGGCATTCCGCGCCGCGCTGGACGGTGACTTGACGCAGGAGGTTCCCTGGGAATCCTGGCTGAGCGCCGAATGGAACGAGGTCGAATCCGGGGGGTACTTCTGGACGGAAGACGACTCCCTGGTATTGATGGTGACTCCCCGGCGGCTGGAAAAGAGCTTCAATGCCACGGGACGCGCCCTGAAACATCTGAGGGAGACGATCCGGGGAGTTCAGGGACGCTTTCCGGAGCTGTCCGTCGGCGTCACCGGGCGGGAAGCATTGGGCGCCGATGAAATGAACGTGGCGTTGGACGATATGAGTGTGGCCACGGTCTTGTCTCTGGGGGCTCTCACCGTACTGCTGATGGTTTTCTGGAGGGGTGTGCGCAGACCCCTGCTGGAGATGGCGGAACTCACTCTGGCGCTAAGTTGGACCTTCGGAACGGCCACCTTGCTGGTGGGTCATCTGAACATCCTCTCGGTGGTTTTTGCTCCTTTGCTCTTGGGCCTGGGAATCGATTACGGGATCCATTGGCTCGCGCGGTTCGAGGAAGAACTGTCGGATGCCCGGGATCGGACGCTGGAAGAGATGGTTCGCTGCACCCACCGGGAAGTGGGACCGGGGATAGTGCTTTCCGGACTCTGTGCTTCGCTTTCGTTTCTCCCGTTGATGCTCACCGGATTCCGCGGGTTGGTGGAGTTAGGGATCATTACCGGTGCGGGTATGATCCTGACCACTCTGAGCACGACGTGCGTCCTTCCCTCTCTGGTGATGTGCTTCGGGCAGGGGAAGCCTCCCACTCGGACCCGTTCGAATGCCGGGAAATCCGGCGGTCTCCTGTTTGAGACGGGGACCTCCCGAATCGTGCTGTGCGTTTCGGCGGTGGCGCTGGCTGCAGGCCTCTGGACGCTTCCTTCGACGCGGTTCGATCTCAACGTGCTGCGCATGCAGCCGGACGAGGCGGAGTCCGTGGTGTGGGAGCACAAGCTCATGGACGGAACGGCGCGATCCGCCCTGTCCGCGGCCGTTCTGGCGAATTCCCCGGAAGAAATGCGGGAGATGACAGGGCGATTCCAGGAGTTGAGCGGTGTGGCGGAAGTGTTGAACGTGCTGGAGTTCATCCCGGGATCGCAGGAAGAGAAGCGTTCCGTGATCGGGCGGCTGGAAACCATGTCACCGCTGTTCGCGGAGTTTCATGCTCATGGGAATATGGACGCGGCTCTATTGAACCAAACCTTGGGTCGGATCCGGTTCAAACTGGATTCCCCCTCGGCGGATGAGGAAGACCCGGAGATTCGAGGGCAACGAATGCGGGCGGCGAACCTGCTGGGTTCCATTCGCCATCGGTTGGATTCGGAGGAGAGCGGTGTTTTGTCCGAAAAACTCCAGGAATTCGAACGACGTCTGTTCTCCGGGTTGAGCGAGAAGTTGGACCACATTCAGGCGAACCTGCAATCCGGTTCCATGACCTGGCAGGATCTTCCGCACGAACTGATTGATCGGTATGTACTGCCCGGCCCCAGGTTTCTCATCAAAATCTATCCCGAAGGCAACGTGTGGGAAACCGACGCCCTGAGCGCATTCGTGAGAGGGCTGCAAACGGTGGATCCTCACGTGGGAGGGGACGCCGCAACCTTGTATGTGTTCACCAAGGCTTTTCGCGAAGCCTGTATTCGCGCCGCGTTCTATGCCGCGGCGGCCATTGCTTTCTTCCTGTTCGTGTCCTTCCGGAGCGCGGGCATCGTGCTGCTCGCGTTTGTCCCTCTTTTGGTGGGCACCGTCTGGATGGTAGGTCTCATGCGGGTGTTTCAGGTGGACTTCAACCTGGCCAACAGCCTGTTCCTGCCCCTCATCGTCGGCGCGGGTGTGGAGTACGGAATCATCGTGATTCTCCGGTGGCGGGAGTCCGGCGGCGGGCGCCTGCCTTTGAGCGCCGTCAAGGGAGTGACTCTGGCTGCTTTGACCACTGCGGTGGGTTTCGGGACGCTAATGATTTCCGCGCATAACGGTATCCACAGCCTGGGAATACTCGCCACTCTGGGAAGTCTCTCCATTTTGGGATCCGCCGTACTCGTTTTGCCGGCGCTGATTCGGGAATGGGATCACCAGAAAAGACATGATTCGGACAGGTGAAAAAGCGCATCCAACGGGGTGAGGCGGGACGTGTTGCCGAGTCTCTCAGGGTTCACCTTTTCGGCCGGTTTCCCGAGAGTTTCCCACTTTGAATGTGCGGTGCCGCTTTTTCGAGGAGCCCCATCGGGAATCGGGGACTTCTCGTCCGGCGGCCGATTGATCCAGGACATCCACCACGTTGAGATCCACCCGATCTACATGCATGCCGGTGATCTGCCGGACCTTGGCAAATACGGTGTGTTGAAGGTGGTTCAGGAAGTCGGGGAGGTTCTCTTTGAGACCCACGGCAAGTTCGGCATAGACTTCCATCCTTCCATCCCCCTGGCCGGCCCGTACCTGTCGCACCTCCACTCCGGTCTCGAATTGCTCCACCACGACTTTGATAAGGGACTCGAGCGCACTCTCGGAAATGGATATGCGCCCCAAATGGTAGCCGGGTTGGACGATGGACTTTTCTAAAGCGCGGGGAGGATGCCGGTGCATCCGATAGGAACTGAATAAATGGGATATGGACGCCACAATGGTGTGGGAGAAGACTTTCTTCACTTCCACCTGCGGTGCGGGAATTACGTGCCGGCCCTGGAGCATGCGGCTGTCCCGGGCCATCTGGAGCTGCTCGGGAGGGGCGAATTCTTCGATCCGGACCATCTTGGCGGGGAGGGGAAGACCCAACCGGGTGCAAATGCGCTCGGTCATTTTCTCGGAGGTCCCCAGGATCATGATCCGATCCGCCTTCTCCTGGCGGATCACCTGGCGTACGACTCGAGCATGTTCCTCGTCGGAGAAGATGGCTCGCCGTACCGCTTTGAGAGGAGATGTCTCATTCTTGGCGGTCTTGCCCGCCAGGATTCGTTGTTCGCGGATGAGGAGTCCGTCGTCGATGAGATACCGGCAGTTCAGCAGGGAGGCGATGGAATGGGCATGGTAGCTCTTGCCGGTGCCGCTTTCACCGATCAAGGCGTACGTGCGTATCCCCACCACCCGCAGGCGCGCCCGATCAAACAGGTCGCGCAACGATTGCGCCCAGGTACTGAGACGTCCCGGACGGTATTCCGGATTCAGTTCGGTCTTAGGGACGAAGGCATGCATCGTTTGACCAGGTAGAAGAGAATTCCGGTAACCACAAGAGCGGGAAGCGATGCTCCGAAAACGAATTCGGCACGCAGGGCCCACTGATAGATGACAATCCCCGCCGCCCAAACTCCCAGAGCAAGCCAATCGAATTCCTTTTCCCACTTCACCTCGTACTCCATGAAAAGATACTGGGTCAATACCATTCCGAACAGGGGTACGAAGAACGTTCCGATGAGAAGCAGGAAGGATTCGTATTGTTCCATGGGCAGGATCATGGCGATTCCGATGCCCAGAAGTCCCGCGGCAAGGATTCTGGGAAAGACGGGTCCTCGGGAACTCAGATTCAGGGAGGATACGGCCGTCGAGTAAATGTCCAAGAACGTGGTGGTAAACGTACTGAAGAGCACGATAATGAGGGCCGGCATGCCGAACCAAAGGGTGGCGAAGGCAAGTATGGGTTCGGGTTGATCCAGAAGGATACCGCTGCCCAGACCCAGTGCGAACATCCACGAACTTCCCACGAAGTAACCGAGGTAGGTGCCCCAGAAGGTTCCTTTGCGGGAACGGCCGAATCGGGAGTAATCCGCAACCAGCGGCAGCCAGGAAATGGGCATGGCGATACACAAGTCCAACCCCGTCCCGAAGGACATGGCGCCGGTATCCGCGGCGGACGGTTCAGAGGAAGAGGAAAAAAAGTGCAGGAGCAGCATGACGGTCATGGCGATGCACAGGCACCCCAAAGCGGTTATGGAAAGGCGTTGAAGCCACTTGAAGGTCGATTTGCCCATCAAGGCCCATGCGGTGCATACGGATCCGGCCAGGACGATCCACAACGATTTCGAGCCGAGGAGACCGTGGCCTGCCAGGGCCTGAACCGTCCGGCCGCAGATGATGAGCATGATGGCCGTCCACCCGACCAGTTGAAGTATGTTGAGTACCGTGGCCAGGTATGAGCCCCGCCGTCCCAGGGTCGGTCGCAGCAGGACCATGGTAGGCAGGCCTTTCTCCTGGCCGATGAGTCCCCCCAGAGCCAGGGGGAGGTTTCCTATGGCATGCCCCAGAAGGATCGCCGACAATCCCAAGGTCCAACCGAGAGGAACGAGAAGGTTTCCCGCATACATCTCCGCAATGGAAATGGAGGCGCCGAACCATAGGATGAGTAAATCGCTCGTTCCCCAATGTCGCTCAACGAGAGATACAGGCTGGAGTTCCATGGATTCCCCTTCTCCGTTCGCTCGAGCGTTCCTGGTGTTGCACGTTCATACAGGATCCGGAGCCTGGCTCCGTCCTGAAACGAAGCGAAGGTATGATCGGATTGGGACGGTTCCGCGGGCGGCCTGCGCTGCGGGTCAGCGGATCGTGGAAAACCGTGATCCGCGCTCACGCCGACGGCGCGCCCTGCATTTTATCGGTTTGGACCGGCCGGCGCAAAGTGCGGTTTGCCTGGGGGGAGAGAGTGTATCGCTCCGGCGGCTATATTCAGGATTCGCCCTCTTGCAACGGTCGGGACGGGGTGTCCCGAATTATGCTCTTGATTCCATGGGAATCGTTGTGCTTTGATGGAAAAGTGGAATCGAGTCTATGGACGCCTGCTTCCAGAATAAACCGAACCTACCACAATTCGTCTTTGTTTTCAAAACCGTTGAACGGGATCGCGACCTGGGCGGCATCCGCCGAAACGGGATCGGATTCGGCGGATGCAACGAGATCGTAATTCTCCTTTGCCGGGGAGACTCCGGGAAGAGGATCCAAAACAGCCCCTTGAAAAACCGCATTTCGAGCAGGCTGGTCAAAAGCGATGAGATGCAAGGCGTGCGAATCCTGAGGAATGAGGCGTACATAGAGTAGGCCGCAATGACGAAAGATGAAGCGCAGTCCGGCGGATCGCGTTTTTCAACAGCCTGATAAAGGTGATTGAACATGACGGATTGGCGAACCGAGTACGAACAGAAGAAAAGAGACTACAAGAACGCGCTTCGGAGCATAAAACCCGGCAACCGGGTATTCATCGGCTCCGGTTGCGGCGAGCCCCAGTATCTGGTGGATAAACTGGATGAGTTGCGCTGGGAGCTATCGGATATCGAAATCGTTCACGGCCTGTCCATAGGAAAGAGTTCGTACACCAATCCGGAATTCAAGGGTCACTTCCGCCTGAAGACGTTCTACATCGCTTCGGGATCTCGAGAAGCGGTATCCGAGGGGCGGGCGGACTACACCCCCATCTATCTCCGGGACATACCCGCGTTGTTTCAAAGCGGTCGATTGCCCATTCATGTGGCGTTGATCCAGGTTTCTCCTCCGGACGTGCACGGGTACTGTTCATTGGGTGTCAGTGTGGACATCACCAAGGTGGCGGCGCAAAACGCTCGGATGGTGGTAGCACAGGTAAATCCCATGATGCCCAGGGTATGGGGGGATAGTTTCATCCACGTGAGCGAGCTGGACGTAATCGTGGAGCAGGAAGCGCCCTTGTTGGAGTTCCATCTAGGATCATCCACCAAGGTGCATCATGCCATCGGCGAGCGTATCGCGAAACTGGTGGAAGACGGTTCGACCGTGCACGCCGGTATCGGCATGGCCTCCGCTACCGCCTTGCGCCATCTGGTGGACAAGAAAGACCTGGGAATTCATACGGATGTTTTGTTCGAGCCCTTCCTCGATCTGGTTCATGCGGGGGCCGTGACCAATCGAAAAAAGCGCAACCATCAGGGAAAGATCATCGCGAGCCTGGCCATAGGCGCCAGGCGCATGTATGATTTTGTCCACGACAACCCCATGGTGGAATTCCATCCCACTCAATACGTGAACGATCCCTCGGTCATCGCATCGAACGACCGCATGGTTTCCATCAATCCGGCCATTCAAATCGACCTTACGGGGCAGATCTGCGCGGACTCGTTAGGACATCAGATCCTGAGCGGGATCGGCGGATACGTGGACTTCATGATGGGAACCCGTATGTCCAAAGAGGGGAAACACATCGTGGCGTTGCCTTCCACGAGTTTGGACGGCAAACGCTCGCGCATCGTTACTCATTTGGATGAGGGCAGCGGGGTCATCATAACCCGAGCATCGGTCCAATATATAGTGACGGAATACGGAGTGGCTCACTTGCACGGCCTGACTATCCGGGAACGAGCGCTGGCTTTGATCAGCATTGCGCATCCTAGGTTCCGGGAGCAATTGTTGGAAGACGCCAAGAATTTGAAATACGTGTACGAGGACCAGATCATCCAGACCGGGGAGGGCGGTATGTACCCGGATCATTTAGAGATCTGGCAGACGTTCAAGGACAATCAGCAATACTTCTTCAGACCGATCAAGCCGACGGATGAACGGGCTTTGCAGGAATTCTTCTATTCCCTCCCCAAAGAAGACATTTACTACCGATTTCTGTCCAATATGAAGGTGTTTTCGCACTACGACACGCAATCCATGTGCAATATTGATTATCAGAACGAAATGGCCATCGTAGGCTGCACGGGTTCTCAGGTGGGGGATCAGATCATTGCCATGGGAAGGTACATCGTAGAGCCCAAATCGGATATGGCGGAAGTGGACTTCACGGTGAGCCATGAACTCCAGCGCCATGGCATTGGAACGTTCCTGCTTCACTACCTGACGGAAGTCGCCCGGGAGAACGGAGTCAAGGGTTTTACGGCTTATGTGCTTTCGTCCAATCGGAAAATGCTCAGCGTTTTCCATCGGACGGGATACAGGATCAACACCCGCATGGATGATGGGGTTTTCCGAATCTGGTTCCGCTTTGACGAAAAAGTGGATCAATGCTTGCTGGAACCGGAAGAATCCTGACGGCTCGGATGAATCCGATCCGCCGTCCAAGAATGGAATCCGCTCTATCAGGCCGTTGAAAAACGCGATCTGCGTCATTGGGCTTCATCCTTTGTGATTGCGGCGCACTGCGGGTACGCCTCATTCCTGAGGACTCGCCCGCCTTGCACCCCATCGTTTTACACCGGCCTGCCTGCAATACGGTTTTTGTACGGCCTGTTCCGCGGGTATGTACGCGCCTTGCGTCCGGTCGTTTGTCAACGGGTATCCGGAACCTGTTCGTAAACGGGCTGCCGGAGTGAATGTATGCGGTTAGAAAACCATCAAGCGAGGTGGAGGATATGGTGGCAAGGGTGCTGACGATTGCGGGGTCGGATTCCGGCGGAGGAGCGGGGATACAGGCGGACCTGAAGACCATCACCATGATGGGTGGATATGGGATGAGCGCCCTGGCGGCTCTGACGGCTCAGAATACGGTTCAGGTGGCGGGCATTCACGAAGTTCCCCTGGAGTTCATCGCCCTCCAGATGGACGTCGTGCTGGAGGATATCGGTGTGGATGCCGCCAAGACCGGCATGTTGCTGAACTCGCGGGTGGTCCGTCTGGTGGCGGACAAAGTTCGGGAGCACGGGATTCCCAATCTGGTGGTGGACCCGGTCATGGCGGCCAAAAGCGGGGACGCATTGCTCCTCGAGGAGGCGCGGCAGGCGATCAAGACGCACCTTCTTCCCCTGAGCACGGTATGCACGCCCAATATTCCGGAAGCGGAGATTCTTTCCGGACATTCCATTCGAACCCATCAGGATATGAAGGACGCGGCCAGAATGATCCATGACTTGGGCGCGCAACATGTTCTCGTGAAGGGTGGACACCGGCTGGATAAACCGGTGGACCTGCTTTTCGACGGTCTGGATTTCTTCGAGTTCGAGGGTATCCGGTATGACACCCCCAATACCCACGGTACGGGATGCACGTTCTCCGCAGCCATCGCTACGGCCCTGGCGCAAGGATTCTCCGTCCCCGAGGCCGTGAGCCTGGCCAAAATGTACACGGACCTGGCCATCCGTTTCTCGCTGGACATCGGAGAAGGTCACGGTCCCACCAATCATTACGCTCCCATGCTGGTTCTCCAGGCCCAAAAAGACGTACTGGGCGCATTGGAACAAGCCTTGGAACTGCTCCAGGACCTGAACTTGGGGTTCCTCATTCCGGAAACGAACTCGAGTTTGGTGTACGCCCTTCCGAAAGCCCGCACACGCGAAGATGTGGCCGGGTTTCCGGGCCGCGTGGTACGCTATTATGAGTCTGTGGGCACGGTGGGTCCGCCGGATTTCGGCGTCTCTGAAGACGCGGCGGATCTGATCCTGGCTGTGTGTGAGTACTTTCCGGAACAGCGATGCGCTATGAACCTGCGCCGGGTTTCCGGCTTGGACGATGGGGTGTACCGGCTGGGTTTGCAGGCGGTTCCGCTGGAGGGGTTGCCCGGAACGGAAAGCTGGAAAACCTCCCTGGATCGTTTGCTGGATTCCCTGGATAGGGCGCCGGAGATCCTCTTCCTGGAAAGCCCATCCCTCCGGGATTCCCAGGTGATGATACTGGGACCGGACCCGGTGTTCGTGGCGGAGACCATCGCCGGCCTGGTGGATTTCCTTCAGGAGCATTCTCCGGAATGATGGATTCCGGGGGTCCGTCTCTCCCTGTCTTTCTCTTTGCAACGTCGGAGGAGTTCTTGCCCTTGCCGCTGCACTGAAAGAAGGCAGGGAGGATCGTTTTCTTCCCTGCCTTCCGGTGATTTCTTTCTTCCTGTGAGCCGCGACGGTTCCATGGCCTGTTAAGGTATCCTCGGGCTGTTAGGGGCCGAGTATGTCTCGGACCCCGGCCGGCGGATCGATGCTCCACCTTCGAGCACTCTTCAGGCGCCGATGAATCGCGCCGAGAGGAAGTATCCTTGTTCATCATCCCGAAACGATTCCACTGTCAGTCCGGCGTCGGTGAAGAGCCGTCTCATTTCCGGTTCTTCCGGAATCATGTCGTCCTGGACGGCGGTGCACGCCTTGCGGTGAAGATCGTTGATCCACCAGGAAGGCATGAAGTGGAACACAATGAAGCGGCCCGATGACTTCAACGCGCCGGCGAGGCATCGAACCGCCGCACTCTTGTCGTCGAAGTGTGGGAATACGTTGTGGCAGACGACACGGTCAAAAACTTCCGGTTGCCAGGAAAACGTTTCGGCCGCCGCCATTCGAGTGGTCACATTGGTCATGGAAGACACGCGATTCCGGCACACGTCGAGCATCTGCGTGCTGATTTCGAAAGCCACCACGGACCCTTCGGGACCCACGCGTTCGGACAACAGCCGAGTCAGCCTGCCGGTTCCACAACCTGGCTCCAGAACGTTCATTCCCCGGGAAATGTCGCCCTCCCTGAACAGGGATTGAATCTTGAGTCTTTCTTCCTGGGAGTACTCTTCACAGGCCCAGGGTTGATCCGCTTGATTATCGAAAAAGCGTGCTTTCCGTCGGTTCACAGCGTCTCCTCATGTACGTGAATGTGCATGCCTGCTCGGGCCGAGTTGCGTTTCGTGATCGAAGCTCTTTTATAGAAGACAAGCACGGACGAGGCGGCGCGGCGCGCTTCCCCCAAAAAAAAACCACCCAAGACTCCTGTCCCTTTCCAGGGAACCATCGCCTTCGTGGCCGAACCGAATCCATCCGATGGATCAAGCGTTTCGAGGGCTTCATACCCCCGATGCCGTATATACGGAGCGGCCTCCGGCCTGTCAAGGGCAATCCGACAAGCCGATTTTAGTGTTGTTTTTATCTTGACAAGTTGATCGCATGAATACATAATAACTTAAAATCAAATAATCCAGATCAAGCCAAACCCGCCGTAAGACGGGGACGGAAAGCCACGGATCTCGATGGAGATGGCCGGGTTACCTGGAGACACGGTAGCCCGGCTTTTCTGTTTCCAATCTCCGGAAGGGTTCGGTGCGGAAAAGAAAGACGGGCGCCAAGGGGGGCCGATCCTTGGGATCGAGGAACCCACGAACCGCAGAAGAAAGGAGGAAGCGATTCGGGTGATTTCGGGCGCGCGCCGGGCGCCTGTAACAGGTGCGGTGCGTATGGGCTGTGTTCTGGTGCGTCTTGCTTCGGCGGTAGACGCCCCGTCTTTCGTCAAGGAGAAGCGACATGAAGCGTGTACTTTTGAGCAGCGTGGTGGTGTTTTGTATGCTGCTGGCGCCGTTGGCCCACGCGGCTACCATATTGGATCCATGGGCGCCGGATGTTCCGGGAGAAACAGCGGAAAAGAACCTGTATACAATCTATAATACGCTTTTTGGGACCGCCGTTGCGAGTTCCCAAAATATTCCGGGTTTGGTGGCGGAGCCTCTGGATTTCATGTGGATTCCGAGCGACCCGGTAACGATATATGCCCGAGGGGGCTATGCCGGCTGGAGTCAGGAATTGGGATACAGCACGGATGGGGGCGACTTCACATCCATCGCGTCGGGTTTGAATCAAGGTGATACATGGCAGTTTTCTCCTTTATTCGTAAATTTGGGAGCCAATTTCAGCTGGGTCGAGAAGGCCACGCCTGATGGTGAGCCCACCAAGACCTTTTATTCTAACAGTAATTGGAACCCGATAACGACGCAGGATCATTTTGCGGCTTTCTTCATACCGGCGGGTGATCCTCGTCTGTCTTACTATAATGCGAACTCGGGAGCCGGAAATCCGTTGGACACAACTCTTCCCGCCTACTTTATGGCGTTTGATGATTTCGGTTCATCTCCCGATTTTGACTATAACGATCTGTTTTTCGTGGCTCAAAACGTAACGCCCGTTCCGGTCCCGGGCGCTGTGTGGTTGCTGGGCGCTGGTCTGGTAGGGCTTGTGGGATTGCGGAGGCGGTTCGTCCAGTAATTCCGCGTCCAATGATAGGATACTCAACGATGCGGCTCCGGGCTGGAGGGGCTCATCGCCTTTCCGCGACGGCCGGCCGGCTGGACACCGGATGCGGCTCATGAGAGGAAGCGCGTTCCTTGCGGGATGCGCTTCTTCTTTATCCATTGTCGGGAGCCCGCAAAAAGGCGGTCGTCGCAGCCGGGACTGATCCCGGCGGAACCGGTTTGCGACCGCCGAACAGGGAGAAAATCGGCCCACCCGGAAGGATGTCCCAGGTGAGCCGGAATTCGGAGGAGCAGACCTTTACGAGGCCGTCCAGAGGAGGCTGGCCGACGGTCTGCTATCGGAGTTCGAAGGGGTACTTCTCCAGTTGCGTGATTCGTTCCGCCAATCGGCGCCTGAGGGCCAGGGTATCGATGGGCTGGTAACGGCACAGTTTCTTCACCAGCACCAATTGCGTCCTCAAGGTTTCCCCCTCTTCGATATGGGCCAGGGCCTGCTTGGCCCAGGTTTCGATCTTCAGCACCGCGTCGTTTACGTATACTTCGACGGCATCCACGTAAGGCTGTGCTTTTTCCGCACCATACTTGTCCAGCACCTTCAGGGCGCGAAGCAGGCCGCTTTCCATGGCGAAGATTTCGATGACCATGTCGCTGATAAGGGCCAGGAGTTCCTGCTCCCGTTCCAGGTTCTGCAAGAACTTTTGGGCGGCTACGCCGGCGACCATAAGCGCCGTCTTCTTCATCATGCGAATCATGTGTTCCTGCAACGCCAGGGGAGAGTCGGGCAATTCCACGGCCAGAGGAGAATACTCCATCACTTCGGCCATCAGGTTTTGGACCACGGACATCAAGGGAAGTTCGCCCTTCATGGCGCGGCGCATCAGGGTTCCCGGCACGAGGAGCCGGTTGATTTCGTTGGTTCCCTCGTAGATGCGGCCGATTCTGGAATCCCGGTAGGCCCGCTCCGCCGGATATTCGCTAATGTAGCCATAGCCTCCCAGCACCTGGACGAATTCATCGACGACGTAGGAGAGGACCTCGGAACCATAGACCTTGTTAATGGAGCACTCGATGGCGTATTCGCCGATGGCCGTGGCGTTCTTTCCCCCGTCTTTCTTGTCCTCTTCGTTCAGAGTGCCCAATTGGTCGTCGAACATCCCAGCGGTGCGGTAGATCATGGACTCCGCCATGAACGTCCGGATGGACATTTCGGCGAGCTTGGACTGAATGAGTCCGAACTTGCTGATGGGCTGCTTGAACTGAATGCGCCCGTTGGCGTATTTAGTTGCTTCCTCGATGCATTGTTTGCATCCGCCCACCGCGGCGGCCCCCAATTTCCAGCGACCGATGTTCAGGATGTTGAAGGCCACCTGGTGCCCCTTGCCTACCTGGTGAAGAACGTTCTCCACTGGGACGTGGACGTCCTCCAGAATCACGGTGCGGGTGGAAGAACCGTGGATCCCCATCTTCTTTTCCTCGGCCCCCGTGGAAAGGCCCTGAAACCCTCTCTCTAAAATGAATGAAGTGAACTCCTCGCCGTTGACCTTGGCGTATACGATGAAGGTGTCCGCCCATCCGGCGTTGGTGATGAACATCTTCTCGCCGTTGAGGATGTAATGCTTCCCGTCTTCCGAAAGGACGGCCTTGGTTCGGGCGTTCAACGCGTCCGAACCGGCGTTGGCTTCCGTGAGGCAGTAGGCTCCGCAAAGCTCTCCGCTCGCCAGGCCGGGCAGGTATTTCTGCTTCTGTTCATGGGTTCCGAAATATACGATGGGCAATGTGCCGATTCCGGTGTGGGCTCCATAGGATACGGCAAAGGAACCCGCGCTTCCCAGAGCCTCGGTGACCACCGTGGTGCTCACCTTGTCCAGGCCCATTCCACCGTACTCCTCCGGGATGTCCGTGGAGTTGAATCCCAGTTCGCCCGCGGAGGAAAGAATGTCCCGTACGACGCCCTGATCTTTGGCCTCGATGGAATCCATTTTCGGAGCGATCTCGTTTTTCACGAAGTCGCGGGCCGTGTCCAGGATCATGCGGTGTTCATCGGTGAAATCCTCGGGGGTGAACACGTCCGCCGGCGACACATCGGTGATCAGGAACTCGGCGCCTTTAAAGACTTTTCGATGAGTCATGGCTGCTTCTCCTTGTTAAGGTGTAGTGATTCCATTCTTGCACCGGGTCCGGAGAAAGAATGCGGGTAGTACCGCGCCTTCGGCATCATCAAGGCTCGCGTTCGAATACGCCCGCCGCGCCCATGCCGAATCCGACACACATGGACACGATTCCGAACCGGGCATTCCGGGCTTCCATTTCGTAGACCAGCTGTGTCGTCAGCTTGGCGCCGGTGCATCCCAGAGGATGGCCCAGTGCGATGGCGCCGCCGTTGACGTTGGTAGTCTCCGGGTTCAGCCCCAACTCCCGCATGCAATAAATGGCTTGAGCCGCAAACGCCTCGTTCAACTCCACGAGATCCACCTGGTCGAGGGTGAGGCCGGCCAGTTTAAGAGCCCTGGGAATGGCGACGGCGGGACCGACCCCCATGAATTCGGGTTCCACACCCACCGCCGTGAATGTTCGGAAAACGGCCATGGGCTTCAGCCCCAGGGAATGAGCCTTGTCCCTGCTCATCAGCATGACCGCGGCCGCCCCGTCACTCATCTGGGAGGAGTTCCCCGCGGTGACCGTGCCGTTGGGTTTGAAGGCCGGCCGCAATTTGGCGAGGCTCTCTCGTGTGGTCCCGGGGCGCATTCCTTCGTCCGTGTCGAACACGTGCTCGTCGAACTGGAAACGTCCCTTGGGGGTCTGCTTCTGAACCTTCACTTTCAGAGGAACGATCTGTCGCCTGAAACGGCCTTCCCGGATGGCCCGTTCCGCGCGCTGCTGACTCTGCGCCCCCAGGACATCTTGTTCCTCCCGTGTAATATTGAATCGCTCGGCCACGTTCTCCGCGGTAAGCCCCATGGGTTCGTAGGCTCCGGGCCTGACCTCTACCAGAGCCGGATTGGGGGAGAGGTTACACCCCCCCATGGGGATAAGACTCATGCTTTCCACACCCCCTGCAATGACGACGTCCATGGAACCGCACATGATGCTTTGGGCGCCAATGGCGATGGCCTGAAGGCCCGAGGCGCAGAAACGGTTGACGGTCATCCCCGGGACCCTGTCCGGCAAGCCCACGGAGCTTACCAGAACCCGGCCCAGGTTGAGTCCTTGCTGGGCTTCCGGAAAGGAGCAGCCGATGATCACGTCTTCGATTTCCTCGGTGTCCAGGCCCGGAGTTTTCTGAATCAAATCCTTCAGGACGGTGACGCCCATATGCTCGGGCCGGGTCCTGCTCAAGGCGCCTTTGGGTGCTTTTCCCACGGCGGTCCGGCAGGCGCTGACAATGACGGCTTCTCTCATCTGTGAATCCTCCCATGGATGGAACCAAGTATCCCGTTTTCCGGATACCGTGTGTACGGGAACGGTTCCGTGATTGGATGCGCGCAAGCCTCCAAACCGAAGCGCTTAGTTGCGGAGAGGCTTACCGGTCTGGAGCATATGACGGATACGCGCCTGGGTCTTCGGGTCCCCGCACAGGCTCACAAAAGCCTCACGTTCCAAGTCCAGCAGGTATTGCTCCGTGACCAGGGTGTCCGCAAGTACGTCTCCTCCACACAGCACCCAGGCGACTTTTTTGGACACGGTGAGATCGTGATCCGTGATGTGTCCCGCTTTGTGCATCGTATAGAGCGCATAGTTGAATACGGCGATACCGTCGGCGCCCAGTACGCGGATTTCTTGTTTGGGACGGGGCGGCTTGTATCCTTGCATGTTCAGGGCCAGGACCGTCTGCTTGGCGTCGTGGATCAGGTAGTCCCGGTGGATGGTGATGTGGTCGTCCTTCCCGAGGAACCCCAGTTTCTTGGCTTCCGGGCCGCTGGTGGCCACAGTGGCTAAGGCGATGTGCTCGAATGCCCTGGCCGCAAAGGGAAGCAGATCGATCTGCTTGGGATATATGCCGCCCTTGCGCACCTCAAAGAGATGTTCCGTGTTGCGGAGGAGCATCTCTTTGCAGCCGCCGCCCGCGGGAATCAATCCCACACCCACTTCCACCAGTCCCATGTAGGTTTCGGCCGCCGCCCGGATTCGGTCCGCCGCCAGGCAGATTTCGCATCCGCCCCCTAAAGCCATGCCCGCGGGAGCCGCCACCACGGGTTTGTCCAGGTATTTGAGTTTCATGGTGGCCTTCTGAAGATTGGACACCTCCCAGTGCAGGTCGTCCCATTCTTCTTCCTGGGCCGCAAAGAGGATCAGATACAGGTTGGCGCCCGCGGAAAAGTTGACGCCGTGATTGGCGATGACGAGTCCTTCGAAGTCCCTGCTCACGATGTCGGTGGTTTTGTGAAGCATGGAGATGATTTCAGGTCCCAGGGCGTTCATCTTGGTATGGAATTCAAGGCAGACCACGCCGTCGCTGATATCCACCAGGCTGGCTCCCTTGTTGCCGGCCACGAGTTTCTGGCGATCCTTGAGAGAGGGAAGCAGGATGATTTTGGGAGACATGACCACTTCCCGGTATGTTTTCGCGGCGACGTCGTAATAAAAAGTGGTTCCGTTTTCCGTCTTGTAGAAGGAACCGACGCCCGCCTGAAGCATCTCCGACACCCAGGACGGGATGGTATATCCGGCCTGTTTCATCCGCTCCACGGACTTGGCTAAACCGAGCGCGTCCCAAGTTTCGAAAGGACCCAAGTCACGCCCGAAGCCCCATTTCATGGCGTTATCCACGTTCACGATGTCGTCGGCAATCTCGGGGATCCGGTTCGCGGCGTATACGAGGCTGTCGGAAAGGGTCTTGAACGTGAATTCCCCTGCTTTGTCCTTGGCGTAATAGAGGGCCCGAAGCTTCTCCGGGAGGGATTCGAGATTCTGGGCCGCTTCCAGGGAAGCAAGACGAACTTTCTGTTGAGGCCTGTACTCCATGGACTGTAGATCGAGGGACAGGATAGTCGTTTTTCCGTCCTCTTGAACCTTTTTGTAAAAGCCGCCCCCGGTCTTGTCCCCCAGCCATTTGCGGTCGATCATGTTCTTGAGGATTTCCGGGACTTCAAATTCGGATCGGCATTCGTCGGTGAGGGCGTTGTCGTATACGTTGGAAGCCACGTGGGCCATGGTGTCCAAGCCCACCAGGTCCGCCGTGCGAAAGGTGGCGCTCTTGGCGTTTCCCAGAACGGGTCCGGTAAGCTTGTCCACGGCTTCCAAGGTCAAGCCGAGTTCCTGGACGGTGCGAATGACCCGGAGCATACTGTGCATGCCGATGCGGTTCGCGATGAAATTGGGGGTGTCCTTGGCATGCACGATACCTTTTCCCAGGACGGCTTCGCCCAGGCAGGCTATGCGCTCCAGGACTTCGGGAAGGGTATCCGGCCCCGGGATGATTTCCAGCAGCTTCATATACCTGGGGGGGTTGAAAAAATGGGTGCCCAGGAAGTGTTTTCGGAAGTCTTCCGAGCGCCCCTGGCAGAGGGAGGCGATGGGGATTCCGGAGGTGTTGGTGGTGACGATGGCGCCGGGAGTGCGCACGGATTCGATTTTTTCGAACAGGGACTTCTTGATATCCAAGCGTTCCACAACGACTTCGATGATCCATTCGGCCTCTCGGATCCACTGCAGATTGTCTTCCAGATTACCGGTGCGGATGAGCCGTGCGTTCTCGGGGACATAGAAAGCGGCGGGCTTGGCGTTCAGTGCGTTTTGAAGGCCCGTCGCGGCGAACTTGTTTCGAAATTCCGGGGAATCGGGTGTAAGTCCCTTCATCTTGTCTTCATCGGTGCACTGAGGCGGCACGATGTCGAGCAAGAAGGCGGGGATATCGGCGTTGGCGAGATGAGCGGCGATGGTGGCGCCCATGACACCCGCACCGATAACGGCGGCTTGTTTAATGGATTTAGGCATGCCTTCCTCCCTGTGTTGAAGGAATCGTCATTCCGGTTGTGGTAAGGGGGCCTTTCCCGGCTGTACGGGGAAGGGGTGCGCGGTGCACTGAATGAGCTATCATTCATTTGTTCCGAATGTACCACACCCGTCCGACGCAAGTCAACCGTTTTCAGGACGGCCGAATAAAATCCAATAAACTGCTTCGGAAAACACCGCCCGTGCGCCTCCCACGGGCAATGCCCTTGGATTTCCCGCCAAGTCATGGTATCCTAATTCCAAAACGAGAACAAAACCGATGTGGGTCTTGTCTCCGGATTCGTAACCCAGCGAGCCGGACGTGAACGTCCGGCTCGCTGCTTGCCTTTTTCCGGATGTTCCCGGCGTCTCGCGCCGCCGGTGCTCGACGGAAATCTCGACACGCATTGCACAGGAAACCGCTTGTCAGGCTGTTGAACGGGTTTCTCCCCGCGGAGAATCTCCGCGGTTTCCCGCCGATGGGTAACAGCCCGTTGAAAAACAGCATTTCGGACAGGCTGTTGAAAAACGATGAGATGCAAGGCGCACGAATCCTGAGGAATGAGGCGTACAACCCGTACGCCGCAATGACGAAGGATGAAGCGCAACACAGCGGATCGCGTTTTCCAACAGCCTGGTAAGGGGCGGCGCCGTAAGGCGCTTTACTTCACAACGAACCATGGAGGGTTCGGCTGCATGAAACGAGAAATCCAGCCCGGTTCCGAGGTGGACTCCTTTTGCACCAAATGCAAACGAGTCACCGGTCACCGGGTTATGGCGATTCACGAGGGCGCCGTCAAGAGGGTTATCTGCCTTTCCTGCCAGGGGCAGCACAACTTCAGGCCCCCTGCCAAGGAGCCCGTGCCTCGGCCCGCCAAGACGGCCGCGGTGAGAAAATCCGGGAAGAACTCCGGCGTCCGTGCTCCGTCTGCCTTAAAGGATTGGGTGGAGCGAGCCGCTGGTCTGGAATCCATGGATCCTCCGAGACCTTATTCCATGACCGCTTCGTACGCCAAGGGGGATGCGATTCTCCACCCCAGCTTCGGTGTCGGGTTCATCCTGGGTGCCACCGAGAACAGAAAGATCACGGTACTCTTTGAACACCAGGTGAAAACACTCGTCATGAATCGGCAAGACCCTTCCGGAACGGGAGGATGAGCCGCGTCCCAATTCCTTCCTTCCCCGAATGTCCTAAAGAGTTTCGTATTGACCCCGCGCTTTCCGTGCTTATGTAAAATGCATGCGCCGGGTATCCCGAGGATAAGGGGGGAAGACATATATGACCGGATGGGAAGAGCTTGCCGGACGGAAAGACTGGATTAATGCCGTGGACTGGGACATGACCCCGGAGGAAGCCGTGACCCTGTATCTCGAATGGGGGAACAATTGGTCCCATGGGCGCATGGTGCGTTCCAAAAGCGACGAGTCTTTCTATTTCGTCGTGAACACGTGGAGTGACCCTCCCATGGTCTATCTGGTCCATCGCAACTCGGAGGCGGCGGTGGAATTGGCAGGGTTCGAGCTTCCGGAGGAACACCGCCTTCGATTTCTGGGAAGCGTGGCGCGCAGGCCCGGAGTGTATGCTCCGGACGAACCTCTGAAAGATTGGCTGCGAGAACGGCTGGAAGCCTGATCGGCCTTGGAAAACGCCATCCGACGTCACGCCGACGGCCAGACCCAAAAGGCCGTTGAAAAACGCGATCTGCTGTTTTCTATTGATCCTTCGCCATTGCGGCGTACTGCATGTACGCCTCATTCCTCAGGATTCGCGCGCGTTGCATCTCATCGTTTTTGAACAGCCTGCCCGCCGTGCTGTTGATCATCGGGCTGTTACCGGGTGTACAGAAAGGGAAATCCTTTTCTTAAGACCTTGGTGTCCGGAGAGGCGCCGTTTCCTGTCAGCGCGCCGGGCGCCCGTTCTTCACGCGGAGCGTTCGTCCGGAGGAGCGAAGTCCACATCCGTGGGTTCCGTCCCCTGCTTTCGTGCTTTTCCCCCCATCGATGCTCCTGGGGAGCCGGGTTCGGGCGGGGATGTCTCTGCGGCGCCGGGCATTGCCGGGTGCATGTTCTTTCGGAAGCGATGATAGAACGCCAGCCCCGCGATGAGGGTGCCCAGGGTGATCAGGTTGGCGATGACGATGACCGGATCGGACCTGCCCAAGCCATACAAGGCCCACAAGGACACTCCGGCGGAAAACTGAAGGAAGGTCCCCAGGCTGACATCCCGTACGCATCGGGTTCTCCACATTTTTCGTATCTGGGGCAGGAAGCCGAAGCTGGTCAGCGCCGCCGCGGCGATACCCACGGCCGTCCAAAAAAGCGACATGGAAACTCCTTTGCCTTGAACCGATCCGTGTCGTCTGAACGCGGTGTCTTCAGCGTCCGGATATATCCCGTCGGGGAGTGCGTTCATACACTTCCGTGAGATCGCGCAGCCGCTCCCGGATTGCTCCGGTGAGCATACGGGCGGTGAAGCGCCACTCCCAATTGCCTGAGGCGGTTCCCGGAAAGTTCATGCGTGCTTCGGTTCCCAACCCCAGGACATCCTGAAGGGGAAACACGGCCAGTTGCGCCACGGAGCGCAGTGCCGCACGAATGAAATCCCAGTGGATTTCCCTTCCGTCCGTACCCAGGTATTTCAGTGTGTAGCGGCGTTCTCGCTCGATTTCCTCCCGGGATTGAGTGGTTTGCGTTCCCGGCTCCGCCGTGAACCATCCCAGGGTGGTATTGTGGTCGTGTGTAGCCGTGTACACGGCGCAGTGGGTCGTGTGCGCATGAGGGCGGTATTCGGGCGCCTTGGGGTCGTTTCCGAACGCCATCTGCAGGACCCGCATGCCGGGGAAACCCAGCTCATCCCGTAGCGCATCCACCTCGGGGGTAATTACGCCCAGGTCTTCTGCGATCATCCGGATGTCTCCCAACTCACGTTGGACGGCGCGGAACAAGGCGGCCCCCGGTCCCTTGACCCAACGACCGCGCACGGCGGTGGGTTCGTCGGCCGGGACTTCCCAGTAGGCTTCGAAGCCTCTGAAATGATCCAGGCGCACCGTATCTACCAGGCTCAGGTTCACTCGGAATCGATGGATCCACCAGTGAAAGCCTTGGCGGGCCATCTCTTCCCAGCGATAGATGGGGTTTCCCCATCGCTGTCCCGAGGCGCTGAAGTAATCCGGAGGGACGCCGGCCACTACCAGAGGCCGGCCGTGATCGTCCAGATGGAACAGCTCCCGGTTTGCCCATACTTCGGCGCTGTCCTGGGCGACATATACCGGGATATCCCCCACCACGACGATGCCCCGGCGATCGCAATAGGCTTTGAGCGATTGCCACTGCCGGAAGAACAGGTATTGTACGAAGGTCCAGAATTCCACCGGGTCGGATAACCGCTTACGCCATTGAAGGAGAGCGTCGTTACGGTGTTTGGAGGCCGACTCCTCCCAGCGGGTCCACTCCATTCCGCCGTGGGCTTCCTTCAGGGCCGTGAACAGAGCATAATCCCCCAACCAGCGCGCGTGGGTTTCCAGGAATTCGTAGAAGTCGTCGGGACATCCGGAGGCGTGACCATCTCTGAACCGCTGGAAGGATCGGGCCAGAAGGTTCGTCTTGTAAGCGATTACGGCGCCGTAATCCACCCGTTCCGGGGGGAAGGCCGGTGGCGCGGCGATGTCTTTCGGCTCCAAAAGCCCTTCCTCCACCAGGAGTTCCGGACTGATGAGATTCGGGTTGCCTCCGAACGCGGTCAAGGACATGTATGGAGAATTTCCGTAACTCGTATGGCCGAGAGGCAGAATCTGCCACAGCGTTTGTCCCGTTTCCACCAGAAAGTCCACGAACCGGTATGCTTCGGGACCCAAATCTCCGATGCCGTAGGGACCGGGAAGCGATGTGGGGTGGAGCAGAATTCCGCTGACCCTGGATGAATCCATGGAGTACTCCGTATTATAATCGGCGGATTGTTCAACCCTGCGATCCGCCGCCGCAGAGACGACGGTTGCTGCGGCGCACCCAAATAGGCCGCATTTTGCAGGATTGGAGGGATCGGCATCCGATCCTGTTACACCGGCCCACCGCTAATGCTGTTTGGAACGGGCGAAGCGGTATGCGGGCCTAAAGCCGCTACCTTGTCGGGGAACCGAACACCGTCGAGGCCAGATTACCCGTTGTGTTCGGGGAGGATCAAGGCCGGAATGCACCATACCATGTCGTGGGCGGGTTGGCGGCCGATTCCGGCCGTGGCGAGGGATTGCCGGGAATGGCTTTATGACGCTCAGGCAGGCTCCGGGCGCGGTATCCTGGAAGCGTCCCTGTCTTCCGGAACGGATTTCCTCATCCTTTGGGGTCCGTTTCCCTGGATTGCCGGGCAAACAGTTCCGCCTGACCTGGTCGCAGGTCGATTTCGAACGGGATTTATCACCGGGAACAGCTCTTGAGTCGGTCCGGGTGCGAATGCTCAATCTAATCGTCGGATGAAACAACGAACCGTTTTCCTCAGACCGGTATTCTCCATCTTAGAATTTCCAGAAGTTGCTCCGGATTCAATGGCTTGCCCTTGGAAACCACCTGACCGTCGATCACCAGTCCCGGAGTCGAATAGACCCCCATTTTCATGAAGTAATCCACGTCCGTTCGTTTCCTCACCTGGACCCGGGCGGTGGACCCCAGAACATTCAACACCTTGAATATATTATTATAAAGGGTCTCGCAGTTCTTGCAGCCGGGACCGAGGACTTCTATGACCAACGAGGGACGTTCCGCCCCTGCGTCATGCTTGAACGCCTCTTCCATCCACGACAACACCTGTTCCCTGGACGGAACGCTTCCCTGATGAACCATGCGTCCCGCCAGGATGAGGACCGGGGTCATCATAATGCCTACGCCGGGAGCCCTTTCTTCGCAAGGACGCAGTGCTTCGTCCAGTTGCGGCGTCCATTGCGCGCCCGGGCCGGCCGGACAGCAGCGTTCGGCGGCGGAATCTCCAGACGATTTTCCGGATTGTTCAATCAGCTGATAAATTCCGTCCCAATCCATCTCAATGCCGGCTTTCGCGGCCACTTCTTTTGCCGTTCCCGGTTCGAGCCCCAAGGATCGGGCGAACTCTTTCGCCTCGGCGTCCGTATAAGCCAGGTGCCTTACCCGCAGCGGAAGATCCAGTTGAGCGACCAGATCATGGAGCATATGAGTCAGGTAATCGCAGCGCGGGCAAGGCGGATCCGTTCCGATGACCCAAATTTCATTCGAAAAGGCCATGGCTGTCCTCCTGTTATAACGGTCCGTTGATAAACACCATGGTGGGCAGGCCGGCGAAAAACGATAAAATACACGGCATGGGATCTTTCAGAGGCGAAGGAAAAAGGACCTACGGAATACCGTAAGTCCTCGATTTTCCGTGGTGGGCGATGCGCGACTCGAACGCACGACCTTTGGTTCCGGAGACCAACGCTCTATCCTACTGAGCTAATCGCCCGATAGCGTACTATGTATAGAAACCCTCGCGGGATGTCAAGCCATTGAGCGGAATTCCCTTCTGTTTCGGTTTTCCTGGACATCCAATCCGAATAGGAGAGAATGCATCCACGGAGGATTTCTTATGGTTACTCGGGCCATGCAGGTTCTGAAGCAGCGCGGTATTCCGTTTCGGGTACAAACGTACGATCATGATAAGAAGGGAGCGGAGTTCGCCGCGGCGGCATTGGGGTATCCGGTGGAACGAACCATCAAAACGCTCGTGGTGGAGCTGACACCGGGCGGGTTCGTGTTCGTGCTCATGCCGGGTCACCGGCAGCTGGACCTCAAGATGCTGGCCCGGTCCGCCGGCGCCAAGAAAGCGGCCATGGCCGAGGCCGGCGCCGCCGAACATCTTACCGGGTACCGGGTGGGCGGTATCAGTCCTTTCGGCGGCAGACGCGCTTTGCCTGCGTACATGGACGCCGAGTTACTGGAGCACGCGGAAGTGGCCGTCAACGGCGGCAACCGGGGGGTCATGCTGCTCCTGTCGCCCGCGGACATTCTGAAGGTTACGGGAGGCCGGATCCTGGGCGGAGCGGGAACCGCCGCAGGGACGTAACCGGGGTTCAATCGCCGGGACAGTTTCGGGGCAGGCAGGAGAGGGGAAAGGGCAACCGCCTTTCAGCCGGTTGATAAACACTATTACGGGCGGGCCGATGCAAAACGATGAGATGCAAGGCGGGCGAATCCTGAGGATTGAGGCGTACATCCAGTACGCCGCGGTGACGAAGGATGAAGCCCAACGACGCAGATCGCGTCTTTGACCGGCCTGCTAGTCCCTGGAGGTGGAATCGAGGTCTTGGTGAGAGTGCTCCTCCGGAGGGGTTTCCGGAGCTGGTTCGGTCTTCCTGAAACGCCGGACCACGGCCCCGGCCAGGAGGGCCAGACTGATCAGAATAATCAGGTTGGATGCAAAAAACGTGAGGATGAAATAGGGAACCTGTTCCAGGGAATAGGAGCCGATGAGAAGGTCTACCCCGAAGACGAGAAACACCACACACAGGGCCGCCTGTACTACGAACTTGAGGTTTCGGGTTCGTTCAGAGTCCATGGGAATATCCGCACATCGCATCCAACCGCTCGGACATCCGGTTCAATCGACGTTCCAATATGCGGGTGTATTCGCCGACTACGGAGGCCCCTCCTCTGGGAACAGGAATGGGGTCTCCCACCCATACGGTGATCTCTCCAAACGGTTGGGGAAGCATGGTGCGGTCCCATGTCTTCCGGAGAGTCCAGACGTTTCCGCCGGACCACACGATGGGGAGGATGGGAACCCCCGTCATCTGAGCCAGGAGCACCAAGCCGGGTTTGGCCTTGAAGGCCGGACCGCGGGGGCCGTCGGCCACCGTGGCCGCGAACCGTCCTCCGCTCCGCAGGTGTCGAACCATACTGCGGAGCGCCTCGCTGCCTCCCCGACTGCTGGACCCGCGCACCACCCGGGCGCCCATGGAGCGTGCGAAACGCGCCAGGAGTTCTCCGTCCCGGCTCCGACTGAACATGATCATGGGTTGGAGCGAGGACAGCAGGTAGACCAGGAAGATGGCGCAACGGTGCCAAGTGGCTCCGATATATCGGCTTTCCGGAGACACCAGCCCGTTTTGGGTGTACACCTCGTTGTCCAGAAACCGTACTCGGACCGTGCCGAACCAGAGCTTGAGCAACGGGGTTCCCAAAGAGACGATGAGGCGCGTCCTGGCATCCGGCGGCATTCGAGTCACGGGAACGCGTCGTTCTTTCGAGTGAACCGGAACTTGCGGGAAAGAGGATGACTTCACGGATATGGTCGGGGCGAGAGGATTTGAACCTCCGTCCTCGTGCTCCCAAGGCACGCGCGCTAACCAGACTGCGCCACGCCCCGATTGAGTCTCTGATGAAAATGCGGAAGCGTCACCCGCCGTCCGAAAACGCCGTCGCGGTCCTGCGTTTCCAGGTTCCCGCCTTCCGTGCCGTACCGGGAACAGCCGAGTCGCAGGTACGTTGCTGCGGCTCGCGTGGGACTTCATTCTTACCGGCCTGGATGCACGGGCGGCGGGCGACAAGCGACTGATGCCGCGCACCGGACGGCCTGTCCGCCCGCCTCTGGAGGGTGCGGAAGCCGTGGAAAAACGCCCGGCTCCTTCCGATAAGACTTTACATACTAGCACAGGGGCCGCACAAAATTCAAGCACTTCCGACCCGGCGACCCGGCCGGAAGTCCGGGGAACGGTATCCCGTCGGGTGAAGTTCGGGACCGCGCAGGGAGGTCGGATCCGGCGCCCGGCAAGGTCGGCCGCGGACTTGACTTGTCCCGAGGGTCGATTTATTTTGAAAAAACGCCTGAATCCATCCGGCTTGACAACCCGGGTAAAGACGGCTAATCACCTCTCTTTACACAACAGACCATCCGCGAGAGTGGCGGAACCGGTAGACGCACTGGATTTAGGATCCAGCGGGGATGCCCGTAGGGGTTCGAATCCCCTCTCTCGCACCACAAATCGGATATCAGAGGGTACGAATGAGAGTCGCCGTAGAAGACGTGAGTTCCGTCAAAAAGAGAGTCCAGGTGGTGCTGCCCCGGGAGGATGTGGAACGGGAGCTGAACGCGTCGTATGTCACCGCGCGTAAACAGGCTCGCATCAAGGGCTTCCGGCCCGGCAAGGCGCCCATGAGCATGATCGAGCGGTTGTACAAGGAAGAAGTGGAAAACGAGGTGGCCGCCAAACTCATCGGGGAGTCCTATGCCAAGGCTTTGGAGGAACAGGATCTCCGTCCCATAGGGAATCCGGCTTTCGAGAAGGGGACCCTGTCCAGGGATGAAGACTTTTCGTATACCGCCGTGGTGGAAATTCCCCCCCGGGTGGATGTGAAGGATTATTTCGGGTTGGAGCTGGAGAAAGAGGAACGGCCGGTCACGGAGGAACAGGTTTCCGAGCGGCTGGAGCGGATCCGTCAATCCCACGCTCAGCTGGTGAGCGCCGGAGATCGTCCCGTTGGGGAAGGGGACATCGCGGTCATTGATTACGAACAGTTCTCCGAGGGAACGCCTGAGGGAGAAGGCAAGCGACAGGGCATCCATATCGAAGTGGGCAAGGGCGTGGTTCCCGACCTGGAGAACGGCCTGCTGGGATTGTCCCGGGATGACGAGCGTGAGTTGGAAATCGCCTACCCCGCGGATTATCCGGCGGCGGCCTATGCCGGCCGAACGGTGACGATGCAGGTACGCGTGATGGACATCAAGGAAAAGCGCTTGCCGGAGCTGGACGACGAGTTCGCCAAGGATTTGGGTTCCGGCGTGGAAAGTATGGAGGCATTGCGCCGGAAAGTGAGAGACGATCTCTTGGAGCAGGAACGCCGGCGGGTGCAGGCTTCCCTGAACAAGCAGATTGTGGATCGGCTCCTGAGTTCACATCCCTTTGAGGTGCCCGAGACTCTGGTGGAATACCAGCTGGAGTCCATGGTGGAAAACTACGAGAAAAATCTGGCCCGAAGGGGATTGAGTCTGGAAGCCGCGGGTTTGGATCCTGCGCAGTTGCGGGAATCCTATCGGTCCGAAGCCGTGGAGCGGGTCCGCACGGCGGTGCTTTTGAACAAGATTGCGGAACATGAAGGGATCGAGGTCACGGAGGAAGACCTGGACGAAGGATACGCCCGTATCGCCGAACAGGTGGCCCAGACCAAAGAATTCGTCCGGAGTCTGTACCAGAAGAACCGCATGGTGGAAGGATACAAGAGCCAGCTCCTGGAGGAAAAGGTTTTGAAACGGATTTGTGACCATGCTATTATAAAAACAGGGATCTTTGAAGAAACCCAAGGTCCGGAAGAGGCGCGAGAAGGTTAATATGCTGGTACCCATTGTCATTGAACAGAGCAGCCGGGGCGAGCGCGCGTACGACATTTATTCGCGATTGCTGAAGGATCGTATCATCTTTTTGGGGAGCGCCGTAGACGAAGTCGTTTCAAACCTGGTCATCGCCCAGTTGCTTTTTCTGGAATCCGAGGACCCTGAGAAGGATATCAACCTGTACATCAATTCTCCGGGCGGCGGGGTAAGTGCGGGATTGGCCATTTATGACACCATGCAGTATATCCGGTCTCCCGTTTCCACGATCTGCATGGGCCAGGCTTCCAGCATGGGGGCCCTGCTTTTGGCGGCGGGCGCCAAGGGAAAGCGGTATGCGTTGCCGCACTCGAGGATTATGATTCACCAGCCCATGGGGGGCTTCCAGGGACAGGCCACGGACGTGGATATCCAGGCCAAGGAGATTCTGCGTCTCCGGGAAAGCTTGAATCTGATCCTGGCCCGCCACACGTCCCAGTCGCTGGAGAAGATCCGGTTGGACACGGAGCGGGATTTTTTCATGGACGGCCGGCAGGCCAAAGAATACGGCATCATCGACGAGGTGATCACCAATCGACAGGTGACACCGCAGAGCTGAGTTTAGGTCCGGACCTGTGGAGGACGCCTGCGATACCGGGAGATGCGGGCCGGGACTCGGAAGTTGTAATTATACGAATACAAGGCTGAAAGGTCTAAGTGATAAACGGTGGATGAACCGCCATTGGGAGTGTGATCGATATGGCGAAAAAAGACAGCGGCAAGAGTTCCGACCTGTTGTGTTCTTTTTGTGGGAAGAGCCAGGAGGAAGTGAAGAAGCTGATTGCCGGTCCGTCCGTATACATTTGCGACGAATGTATTGAATTGTGCAATGAGATCATTGCGGAAGAGCATGAGCGGGAAGAAGCTGAAAAGGGCGGATCAAAAATCCCGAAGCCTTCGGAGATCAAGAAGATCATCGACGAATATGTAGTGGATCAGGACCGTGCGAAGAAGATTCTTTCCGTGGCCGTCCACAATCATTACAAACGAATCGAAAGTAATGTGGATCTGGATGGAGTGGAGCTGCAGAAAAGCAACATCCTGCTCATTGGACCCACGGGGTGTGGAAAGACTCTGTTGGCGCAGACTCTGGCCAAGATTTTGAACGTTCCTTTTACGATTGCGGACGCCACTTCTCTTACGGAAGCGGGTTATGTGGGAGAGGACGTCGAGAACATCATCTTGAATCTCCTGCAAAATGCGGAATACGACATCGAGCGGGCGCAAAAGGGGATCGTATATATCGACGAAATCGACAAGATTGCCCGGAAATCGGACAATCCCTCCATCACCCGGGACGTATCCGGTGAGGGAGTGCAACAGGCCTTGCTGAAAATCATCGAAGGGACCATGTCCAGTGTGCCGCCCAAAGGGGGGCGCAAGCATCCCCAACAGGAGTTCGTCAAGGTGGACACCACGAACATCCTGTTTATATGCGGCGGCGCGTTCAACGGCCTGGAGAAGCTCGTGCAGGCTCGAACGGGTTCCAAGGGGATTGGTTTCGGGGCCAATGTGATCTCCGCCAAGGAGCGGCCCCTGGGTGAGATTCTGGAGCAGATTCAACCCGAGGATTTACTGAAGTTCGGACTCATTCCCGAATTTGTGGGCCGCCTTCCGGTGATCGCCACCCTCTCCCCTCTTACGGAAGATGCCTTGGTGCGTATCCTTACGGAACCTCGGAACGCCTTGGTGAAGCAATTCCAGAAGTTGTTCGAGATGGAAGACGTGACCCTGAGGTTCACGGACTCTTCCCTGAGAGCCATCGCCAAGGAAGCGCTCAAGCGGGAGTCCGGCGCCCGTGGGTTGCGGGCCATAATGGAAAACGCCATGCTCGATATCATGTACGAACTCCCGTCCCTGAGTGACGCTCACGAATGCGTGATCAACGAGGACGTCATTCTGCACGGCTCACCGCCGATCCTCATGTACGAAAACCGGGCGGAATCGGCCTGATATTCCGCCGGAGCACCGGGATCATTCCTCGGATTCCGGTGCGCGGACCCGACCGATCCGGGGGGTGACGCCGCCCACGAGAGGGTGATTCCACCCCTTTGTGGGCAAGTCTTCCTTCCCGGTTGTCCTGGACCACCCGAATTTGCGTCTATCGAAACCGTAAATCCTGCCGATTAGAAGACGGAGAGGTGTGCGTTCGGAAAAGGGCGGGGTGACCGACAGGCGGAGATCCTGTTCGGTGAGCGGCCGCAGGTTGACTTCCGGTGTTCCGTTCTTAGGTTACGGATACCGACGAAACGACAACCAAACAACCTTACCTTAGGAGAAAGAGGGATCGCTATGTTTCCAAATCCCTTACGAAACATATTGGGAAACAAAATGGAAATTCCGTTGCTGCCTTTGCGGGACATCGTCATTTTCCCCCACATGGTGGCTCCCCTGTTTGTGGGGCGGGATAAGTCCATTCAGGCCCTGGAGTCCGCCATGTCCAAGGACAAGATGATCTTTCTGGCGAGTCAGAAAGATGCGTCCGTGGACAACCCCCAGGAGAAAGACATTCACGCGGTGGGTACCATCGGAACCATCCTGCAGCTCCTCAAGCTGCCCGACGGCACGGTGAAGGTGCTGGTGGAGGGCAAGGTCCGGGGGATGGTGAAGGAGTTTCTGCAGGGCGACAAGTTCTACCTGGTCGAGGTGGAACGGATTATCGAACCGGAGAGTCCCGACGTCGAGTTGGAGGCGTTGTCCCGGAGCATCCATGAGACCTTCGAGGAATACGTCAAGCTCAACAAGAAATTGCCCAGTGAGATTCTCCAGGCGACTCGGAGTATCACGGATCGCTCCCAACTCGCGGATACTATTGCGGGGCATCTCACTCTGAAGCTTTCGGATAAGCAGGTACTCCTGGAGATTCAGGACGTCGCCCGCCGCATGGAAAAACTCTATGAGTACATGAAGGGCGAGATCGAGGTCCTTGAAATCGATCAGCGCATCAAGTCCCGGGTCAAGAAACAAATGGAGAAGACCCAGAAGGACTATTATCTGAACGAGCAAATGCGCGCCATCCAAAAGGAAATGGGGGAAAAGGACGATTTCAAGAACGAGATTCAGGAACTGGAACGGCGGCTGAAACGGAAACGGCTGTCCCAGGAAGCCAAAACCAAGGTGCGTCACGAACTGAAGAAACTCAAGATGATGTCGCCCATGTCGGCGGAGGCCACCGTTTCCAGAAATTACATCGACTGGATTCTGTCATTGCCCTGGAACGAAAGGACCAAGGATCAGATCGACATCGAGGAATCCAGCCGCATCCTCGAGGAGGATCACTACGGTCTGGAAAAACCCAAGGAGCGGATCCTGGAATATCTGGCCGTTCAGAGTCTGGTGAAGAAGATCAAGGGCCCCATTTTGTGTCTGGTGGGTCCTCCGGGCGTGGGCAAGACTTCTCTGGCCCGGTCCGTGGCGCGCGCCATGGGAAGAAATTTCGTGCGGCTGTCTTTAGGCGGCGTGCGGGATGAAGCGGAAATCCGCGGTCACCGCCGGACGTACATCGGCGCTCTTCCCGGCAAGATCATCCAGAGTCTGAAGAAGGTAAAAAGCACCAATCCCGTGTTCTGCCTGGACGAAGTGGACAAAATGAGCACGGATTTTCGGGGCGACCCTTCCGCGGCGCTCCTGGAAGTGTTGGATCCGGAGCAGAATTTCGCCTTTAACGACCACTATCTGGATCTGGATTACGACCTGTCCGAGGTGTTGTTCATCACCACGGCGAATACCCTGTATTCCATCCCTCTGCCCTTGCAGGACAGGATGGAGATCATCCGTATTCCGGGATATACGGAATACGAAAAAATGTATATCGCCAGGGACTTCCTGATTCGAAAACAGATGGAAGCCAACGGATTGAAACCGGAAAACGTGGAATTCTCGGAAAACGCCGTTCTGGAGATCATTCGGCGATATACCAAGGAAGCCGGCGTGCGTAATCTGGAACGGGAGATCGCCAACGTCTGCCGAAAGGTGGCCCGGGAAGTGGTGGCCGGCAAAGACCAAGCCGCCAGGATCCGCGTAACGTCCAATGCCGTGCCCAAGTATCTGGGGGTGCCTAAGTTCCGGTACGGAAGGGCTGAAGAAAAGGATGAGGTGGGTCTGGTCACGGGGTTGGCGTGGACGGAACTGGGAGGCGAACTGTTGCAGACGGAGTGCGTGATCCTGCCCGGAAAAGGCAAGCTGACCAGTACCGGCAAACTGGGGGAAGTGATGCAGGAGTCCGCTCAGGCGGCCCTGAGTTATGTCCGGTCCCGGGGACTTCAGTTGCGGCTTCCGCGGGACTTCTACCAGAACGTGGATATCCACGTGCACGTTCCCGAGGGGGCCATTCCCAAGGACGGTCCATCGGCCGGAATCACCATTGCCACGGCGCTGGTCTCCGCACTGACGCAGATTCCGGTGCGCTCGGATACGGCCATGACGGGTGAAATCACCCTGAGGGGCCGGGTGCTGCCCATCGGCGGGTTGAAGGAAAAGCTGCTGGCCGCGCACCGGGGCAACATCCGCCGCATACTCATTCCGGAAGACAACCGCAAGGATCTCAAAGAGATTCCCGGTAAGATTCTCAAGGCCCTGGAAGTGGTTCCGGTGGCGCATATGGATGACGTGCTGCGGGCGGCCTTGGTTCTGGAGGATCCGGAGAGCCTGTTCGTGGAACCGGCCGAGAAGATCCCCCCCTATCTCGCCCTGGAGAGAAAGCCAGAGTCCAACGGGGCCGTGGCGCATTGACCGGGAAGAAGGGTTTGAGGCATACAGGCGCTTGAAACCCGTGACGAGATTAGGGTATAACCCAAACCTCTTCGTGAAGGCCACGCGGGGCCTTGGAGAGGGCGGGTAGCTCAGTTGGGAGAGCATCGGCCTTACAAGCCGGGGGTCGCAGGTTCAAGTCCTGTCCCGCCTACCAGCCAATTCAAGGGGTTGCACGAAAAAAGTGCGACCCCTTTCCTTTGTCTTAAAGATTTTCCAACCGTACTATCGGTGTAACAGGGAACATGAAAAAAGCGATTGTAATTGGAGGCGGTTCTGGAATCGGGCGCGAGTTAACCAAACTATTGGCTGGAAAAGGTTATGTAGTCGGGGTCATGGCTAGAAGGGTAGATTTGTTGAATACTATGAATGTCATCAGCGATTCTTGCTCCGGTCTCGAAGTCGCTGGATAACATCCCCGGCAGGCTGGATCTTGCCTTCCTCAACCTGACGCGCGCCGAGCGCAAGAATCTTCAGAAGAGCCATGGTCTCCTGAGTTTGCTCATAGCTTTCGATGTCCTGCATCACGACCTTGGCTTCGCCGTTCTGGGTGATGATTAGGGGTTCTCCTTGGCCCGACAGATTGCGCACGATTTCTGCGGCATGGGCCTTCAAGATAACTGATCGGTTTGATTTGAGTCGATAGTTTCATCACCCTGTTCCTTGCATAGCCAAATATAGTCCGAAAGCAGGTCAACTGGCAATCTGAAACGCTCCGGTCCGCCGCAGAGGGGAATCGGAAAATTATCCACGACGCTCTCGGGGGGCCTTTTCTTTTGCGGTGGTGCGGCGAACACCGTTACTCCTTGCGGTGGATGACCACCGCACGCCTCTCCTTGACAGACAAGGCTTTCTCGCCTGGTCCCGGTGGTAAATTCGGAGGTCTTACCCCCTATGATATTTTTTTCAACCCACCGATCCCCTAATCCGGGGACACCTTACCTATTTCCAGGTGTTTTGCTTTTCTTCCCGCCTTGCGCGGCCGTAGCACACGGCCGGGCATGCCTTCCAATCGATGGAGGAAATACACGCTTCCCAGGGGCCGACCCGTGCGCTCATGCCGTTGCAACCGCCGGGCGTGTGCTTTGTCCACACCCCGAGAGAGAAATCGGCGCCGATCCGGCGCCATGTCCGCCGGCGGGCAATCAGTAAGCAGGCGATGGTCCTTTCCGGACGGATGAGCCGCCGCACTGCTTCCTGTATACGACCCCGGATGGTCCCAATCCCCGCTTTAACGGGATTGAGTTCACTATAACGCGTAGCGGGGAGAAGATCAGGCTCGTCCGTGGGAAACGAGGCTCATCGAGCCCGCCGCAAATGGCCGCGCCGACCTTCTCGAAAATGGATCATTCGTGTGCGGCGCCTGTGGGCCTCACCGACGGCTCTGCACAATCTCTCGCTGGATTCCGGAACGGCGATCCAATGAACAAAGTTCGGCATCAGGCCATAGGCCCGAATGCCGACAGCCAAACGCCCGCACCATTCGCCCATCACATCGAGATAAGCCTCATGATCCCTCTCGGGGGAAAAGATGGCTTGGCGGCGGTTGCCTCGCCGGGCGCCATGATGCGGAAAACCGGGCGCCACTACCCGTGCGAGTCCGGGCATATACGTTTTCTATAAAACAAACCTCCCGCTGTCAAAAATAGATATGGTGTCGCCAGACTCCAGGTGTGCCCAGATTCCAAATAAATTCGCTGGTTCTTAATAGATACGGAGCATAACCTATTTCATGGATTAATGCGATCTCAAAATCCAATTCTTTCCGATAAGAATCGCCGGAAATATTCCTTTTACAATTGCGCCCGAAAGACGAGAGGCGTAATTCCATGCCTTCGATGCATCGGCGGAGCAACAGGTCCCGATGCTCTATGCGGAGTTCCTTGGCATAGATACGGACGATGAGGTTCCCGATGCCGCCCGACTTGTCAGCGCTTGCCATAAGGTCGACTCCTTTGGTTCGGCTATGGATGGAAAAGGCGCTTTCTGGTACAAACTCCGAGATAAGGCGTTGAAGCAGGCTTTTGATCGAGCCCAAGTCTTCTCCGTTTAGACGGATTCCACCGAAGTTCTCTTGATTGCGTGCTGGAACACTTTGTAGAAGTAGATCAAGTAAGCGAATCCCAGGGTGATCACGGAAAGGATGAACCAGATGATCGCGTGGCCGATCTGACTCCCCAAATCCAAGTCGCATTTCAACCGGCCGACCCGACGATCCTGCGCATCCACCAAGTAGGTCTTGTTGATGACCGTCTTGGTGAAGGCGTAAGGAAACAGAAACGCTCCGAATCCTAACGTCACAACCATGATGATGAACCAGAGAACCACATGACCCAGGGCGCCCGTAACGTCCAGGTCCGTATCCAACTTTTTGATGTCCAAATCGTTCATTTCCGACCCCCTTTTCCTTTTGTCCATTCATTGCCAACCGACCGAGATTGCGGATGCTCAGCTTCAACGCCTTTTTAACACGGGCACGAGAGTACACTGGCAATATTCCATATTTCGGAACGTTCCAAAATTTTTTCCCGATTTCCAAATTCCCTTTTCAGAGTCGAAAACAGCCGAGAAGGGAATCATTGTAGAGCAGTAAAGATTCTTTCATCTTGTTCAGAGACGGGCGGAGACTTCTCTCCTCTTTTGAGGGTCGAGTCACCACCCGCCCGGGAATTCCACCCGATGTATTAAAGGCGTTAAACCCTTCAAATGCCTCTCCAATTTCAGCAGGAAAATAATCTTTTTCGGTTCCGTAATCTGGAACGAACCTGTTTGTGCTGTTCACTGCGGCCAGGATTTAGCGCGTTGGACTCGATTTCATCAGGCCGTTCAAAAACGCGATCTGCCGGCGCGGCCGAAGGCGCGGCTTGCATCGCATCGTTTTGCAACGGCCCGCCCGCTGTACGGAGTATCAAGGGCCTGTTATTCGCCGAACGCGCCTCTTTTGCGCTTGAGTACACAGGGGAAGTATCCTGCATCTTTCACGCAATAAGAACACGCGGCCGGCATCCGGGAAGCGCCTTCGGCGGAGAGGCTTGAAGGTGTATAAAGGGTTTCCTTACCGGCGCCTTACGCTCCTCCCTACCTCTCCTGAATCGGCGAAGAGGCTTTCCATTTCGGCTTCGTCACGCGTCAGCGGGGCGAAGCCCGCAGAGGGGGTCCGGGGGAAGGTCGTTCCCCCGGTGAGCCCGTGAACGGATACGTTTCAGGAGGTCGGTGAAGGAGATACCGAGCGAGTGGACGGGGGTGGGGCCGGTTCCGCCCCGCCGGAATCCGTGGCCGGAACACCCCGCGTCACCGGCGCTGAGCCCCGCCCACCCCAATTACCGCTTCGTTTCGGCGATCCGGAGTCGGGGGCCCTCGTGAAAGGGCGCGGCATGGAGGTCGTAGCCCAGCCGATACTTGGCCAGCGCTTCCAAAACCACGGCCGTCGTGAAGGCCTTGGAACGCCAATGGGTCATGTCGCCGAAGCCGCCGGAGAAGAACACGCCCTCATCCCAGCAAAAGCCCTCTTGCCTTGCGTGCAATATCCCGGCCGCGGCAGTCCCGCTCTGTGGGTGCAGGTTTCGGCTGCCCGCGATACTGTGATGTCTCCGGCAGAGCAGATAACGGATGCAGCCTTCAAGGCACTCCTCAAAACGAGCGGTGAGCCCCATCTCCCGCGCCATGCGCCGTCCCACGTTCAGAAGTGTGGCACACCCCAGAGCCGTGGAGAGATCACGGCTCTCATCGTTGGCGTCGGGGAACGAGGCGACGCGTTCCCCCCGGAGTTCTCCCGGCTCCTGCATCTCCAACAAATCCAAAAGGAGCGTCCCCATGGCCGCGGTCATGACGGGACTCCGCGCACCGCCGTCGCGATATGCCCGCGAGGCGCAATAGGGGAACATCATCCGCTGAGGATAGTAGATCCCCGCAGCGGGCCAGTGACGTTCCCGAACTACTCTTGCGAGCAGAGTCTCACAGTCCGTGTAGCCCGGAGCGTCCTTCATGTCGTTGACGGCAAGTGCGAACAGGCAATTGGCATTGGTGACCGCGTCCACGTTGTTGACCCCCAGCGGCACGACGCCGTCTGCGGGATCCCCGTACAGGGGAGCATCCTCGTCACGCAACCAGGTCAGGTAGGCGCCCGATTCGCCGCGCTTCCACGTGTTGCGGTTATCTTCTTTGGCGCGGTTGACGTCTCTGTGAAGAATGACGTGTCTGAGCGCGGCCGCGTCGGAGGGGGGCGCCTCCCTTCGCACGCGAGCGTAAAGCGTTTGGGCGGCTACGATCACGGAAGTATCATCCGCGTCGTTGGGCACGTTGAAAAAGGTATAGGCTCCAGGCAGGTTCTCATGGGACGTACTGCACAGCCTAACCCAATCCATGACCGTGGAGCCCAGGAAGGATCGGAGCTTTGCCAGCCAAGAATTCCTACTCCGGCTGATCAGCGCTCCGGCCACTTTGTCCACCAGCCGGATGGGCAGGTTTGGGGGGCCCACAACGGGATAATCGCTTCGTCCCGGGGGTAGGGGCGGCCAAAAACCGTATGCGGCGCCCCGTTTGTAGATGGTCATGGAACGCATGGCCCGGGCGAGCATGGGCTCCACCGCACCCGCGCCCCCATCGTCTATCAAGAGCAGGGCGTGGACGATGGATGCCGTTACAAAAGGGTTACTGTCCTGCACGAAGATGGGAAGGAACAGAGAACGGCGGTGATTCGGGAAAAAGTGGATGAAATTGGGCCACTCCCCACAGATCCCCAGTACACGAGAATTCCACAGTCGCGACCGGTACAGTGCGGGCCATCCCGGCAGAGGGTCGAGGGGAATTCTGCAACCGCCTGCGCACTCTAAGGTATCGGGGTGGTGCAGGCAGTGTTCCGTGGGGGCCTGAATCTGAGCGTCGCGGAGATAGACCAGGGCGCCGGCTATGGCGTCGACGAGGGCCTGATGCCGGATGGAGCGACCGGCACGGACAGCAGTAAGATTATCTAAAGGCTCTCGCACGAAATCGCTTCTATTTCAGGAAGAGGATGAGGGCATCTTTTCCACCGGCCTGCCCGCAATGCTGTTTATCAACGGGCTGATAGTCGTCGTTTTGCGGATTCAGGTCGAAGATAGCAGCTGATTCGCCCCCTGCCAATGTCAAACGTGTCTCTTACCAGCCTGTTACAACCGGATATTCCTCACAGTGCGCCCGGACGACGGATTTTGCCGGTCCCGTGCTCATCCGGCCCATCCGGTTTTTCGTTGTTCCTGGCGCTACCGCGTGCTATTCTAAAAAAAACGTTTCTTGCCGGTCGGTTCCGGACAGGCCGGGATGCGGCAACCTGCTTGTACGGGCTTTTCCACCGGTAGTTTGTGTTTCCTCCACCCGGCTGTTTCCGCGCCGATGTTCATGCACCTGGGCTTTGGAGTTCGGCCCCGTTTGTTTCCGTGAGGTCGTCATGAAACGACTCCTTCCCCTTGTGGTTCTGCTGTTGATCCCCGCACTGGCCTATTCCGCTCCGGCTCCCCAGCGGGGCATCCAGGTCAAGTTGCGTTCCGGCGAAGTGTTGACACTCTATGAGAACAGTTACGCCCTGGTCCTCGGTATCGGCAATTACACGGCGGGCTGGCCGAAGCTTCCCAACCTGTCCAAAGAACTGGACCCGGTCGTGGAGGTGCTCCAGGAACAGGGGTTTCAGGTAGTCCGGAAAGACGACCTGAAGGGAGCGGAACTGGAGACTGCTTTCCGCGATTTCATTCATGATCACGGCTACGACCGGAATAACCGTTTACTCTTTTTCTTTGCGGGTCATGGACACACGATGAGGGAGGGTTCCAAGGGGTATCTGGTGCCCAGTGACGCCCCGGATCCCCAGGAGGACGAGCGGGGATTTCTGCGGAAGGCCCTGTCCATGGATCAGATTCTCACGTGGTCCCGGGACATGTCCGCCATACATGCGCTGTTTCTGTTCGACAGTTGTTTTTCCGGGACCATTTTCAAGGCCCGGGATTTGCCGGAGGTCCCGCCGGATATCGGCCTGCTTACCATAAAGCCTGTTCGCCAGTATTTGACCGCGGGGGATGCGGGGGAGCCGGTACCCGCCAAGAGCACGTTCACGCCGGTATTCGTGGACGGGCTGAGGTATGGATTGGCGGATATGGACAAAGACGGTTATATCACGGGGAGCGAACTGGGTTTGTTCCTCCGGAAGGAAGTATCCAAACGTGAACGCCAGACGCCCCAGTTCGGCAAAATCCCGGACTATGAATTATCTCGGGGGGATTTCGTGTTCGTGGCGCAACAGGGAGCCGAGTGGGACGAGCCTTCTCCAATGGCGGATGCGGGACAGTTGGAGGTTCGGGCCGATGTGTCCGGGGCCCGGGTGTATGTAGGCGGAAGGGATGTGGGGCCGGTTCCGGCCGTGGTGACGGATCTGAAGGAGGGAGAGCATATCCTTCAGATCGTGAAAGAGGGGTACAAGCCCTGGACGAGCACGGTGTCCGTGACGGGGGGACGCAAGCGCATTGTGCGGGCTTCGCTGGAGGAGGAAAGGCCCGGGAAGGCGCGATTGTATGTGCGGCCGGTTCCTGCCGGTGCAACCGTGCGGATCTTGAATATCGGTCCCAGGTTTGAGCAGGGCATGGAGCTGGATGCCGGGCGGTACCATGTGGAAGTGACTTTGAACGGATACGAGGATCACAAGGAGTGGATCGAGCTTTCGGCGGGGGATGATCGCGATCTGGAAATACGGCTCACTCCCGTTGCGCCCCCTGTGGTTTCGACGGATAAGGCCGGTCCGACTATTGTGGACCTCGTTGCGGGGGTTGAATTCACGTTTGCATACATTCCTCCCGGGACATTTATGATGGGGAGTCCGTCCGCTGAGCCGGGACGGCTTGATGATGAAAGGCGGCGCCCGGTGACCCTGACTCGGGGCTTCTATATGCAGACCACGGAAGTGACCCAGGGGCAATGGAAGGCGGTGATGGGAAGCGATCCTTTTGACTTCAGTGTTTATAGGCAGACGACGGAAGTGACGCAGGGACAGCGGAAGGCGATGATGGGGAGCAATCCGTCTCACTTCAGTAACTGTGGAGACCATTGTCCGGTGGAGCAGGTATCCTGGAACGAGTGTCAGGAGTTTATCCGGAGGTTGAATCTGTTGTCGGGCGCCCAGCGGTATCGGTTGCCGACTGAGGCCGAGTGGGAGTACGCGGCGCGGGCGGGGACGACGACGCCTTTTGCATTTGGAAACTGTCTTTCGACGGATCAGGGCAATTATAACGGCAAGTACCCGCTGTTGGGATGCCCCGAAGGGCAATATCGTTGGAAAACGGTTCCCGTGGCGGGTTTTTCTCCCAACGCCTGGGGTTTGTACGACATGCACGGGAATGTGTCGGAATGGTGCCAGGATTGGTATGGATCCTATCCTTCGGGGGCGGCGACGGATCCCAAGAGTCCCTCGTCAGGCTCCTACCGGGTGAATCGCGGCGGCGGCATGCATAGCTACGCGTGGTACTGCCGTTCGGCGAGTCGCGGCAGGGATACGCCGGACTACCAAAACCGCGACCTGGGTCTCCGCCTGACGCGGGCGGCGCCGTGAAAACCCACTTGGATGCGCAACTCGGGGGGATCCACTCTGAAAGCGGGCTATAAGCCCCGCGTTTGTTACAAGCCCTATCGGTCTCTCGATACACCGTGTGGGGGGCAGGCCGGTGCAAAACAATGAAATGCAACCCACGCCTCTGCGTGGCGAATCCCAAGGAATGAGGCGTACAACCAGTACGCCGTAATGATGAAGGAGGAAGCCTCACGCCAAAGGCGTGCCGGCAGATCGCGTTTTTTAACGGCCTGGTAAGACATGATCCGGGGGGTGTGCTATGTTTAAGAACACGACGGCGGTTTGCCGGTTGATTGTCGCGGTTTTCTGCCTGGGTCTCATGGGCCCGTATGCGCCCATTAAGGCGGAACCGCCCCCGATATTCGCGGCTTACCGGGTGCAGGCCGCTGCCATCGCGCCCCAAGCGGAAACCGCCCTTGCCAACGGGGCGCCCTTCGACACTTCCCTGAATGCCCGCAGTTATTCCAATGTATACATCGAGGCGCCGGCGGACGCCGTCCGGCTTATCGTCACGGTGTCTAATGGAAGCGGAGATCTCGATCTATACATGAAGTACGGCGCTCCCCTGCAGGGCGGCACCGTGGCTGAACTGGACGCGGACACGCATTTTATCTCCGACGGTCCCACGGCGTCCGAGCAAATCGTGGTGACTCCCGCCGATACTCCCCCGTTGCAGCAGGGCAAGTGGTACATAGCCGTATTGAATCTGAACACCCAGCCCACCTCTTTTACCATCACCGCCACGTATGAGGTTGCTCTAGAGCCCACGCGCCATGAACTCACTCTGGAGGTGACGCCCGATCGGGTGGCGCCGGGGGACCCGTTCACCTGGACGTACGCGATTACACCGGGGACGGTGGAAGGCCGCGTGGATGTGGTGGCGGCCGTCATGCTTCCAGGAGGCGCTCTGCTGTTTTTTACGGAAAACGGCCTGTCCCCGGAACCCGGCGTGTTTCAGTGGGGCATGGATCTTTCGAAGCAGAGCGCGGGGACGATCCTGCACGAATTTCCTTTTCCCTCCAGCGTGCCCGAAGGCGACTACGGGTTTTACGCGGTGCTGGTGCGGGAAGGAAACGTGATCCTGGACGATCGCACCTGGGTCAGCAACCTGAGCGGCGTTCCGGTGCGGTTTTTTCACCGTTCTCCGGATCAGGACTGGTTCATGACCCACGAAGGGGTACCCAACGATTTTGTGAAGACCTTCAGTGAGGACGAAGGCCGGATACGGGTGGACGAGACCTGGGCGTATGCGGCCAACGGACTCCATGTGTCCTTCGTCAACGCGGACTTCGCCGGAGATCAGCCCATCCCGCAGCCGGCGTTCCACGGGGTGGCTTCTCCTTATCGGCCGGATTACTATCACTTCGATACCACGAAACAGGACGCGGCCGCACTGCACGGACCGGCCCAGGCCACGGGACGATACGCCCTATGGGACGGGGAATTGGAGGTGCTGGTCTATGACGGCATCGTCTTCGGATTCCATAACGACGGCCTGGCGGCCGTTGTGGCGGGCCCGCCGGCAGGCATGACCCCGTCGGACGTTTCGGGGACGGCGTCTCTCCAATCTCCGCCGGGGCTTGAGTTCCAGTCGTCCCAGGCGTTGGCTCCGGCGAAGAGGGCCTACCTGTTTTCCCTGGCTTCCGCCCTGGCGGGCGCCGCCTTGAGCCAAATTCCAGGAGCGGAACCGGTGTGGAACGCATGTCTTTCGGGGTTCCAAACCGGGACTCCCACGGAGGCTGACCTCCAGTGCCTGCAGGGGGCCTTGGGAGGACTCGTGAATGGCGCCGCCGCCGGGTTTCATGCCGCGTCGTGGAGTAACTGGCTTTCGGCCGCCTGGTCCGGCCTGAAGGCCCATGTAGGGACCAGCGGGAAAGACGCGGGCCAAATCACCAGTCGGGATCATAAGACGGGCTGTGCAGCGTCTGTCAAGCCCGCCTCCGTCAAGGCCCCGGGCGCCGTGGAGTACCGGCTGGACGTGTATTCCCGGCTGCGGGATCAGGTGACCAGTGTTCCGATACGGTCGGACGGCGGATGGGCGACGGCGTGGCAGGATACGATGAGTTTAATCGGTCTGAACCAGGGCGCGGACTTTCACTGGACATTCCAGAAAGCCATTTCCCAAGACGAGCCGGAGGCTATAAAAAGTGTTCGTATGACAGCCTATTCCGGTACGGCCTCTATCTGTAATAGAGGTGTAGCCTTAGATGTTCGTAAGCCGGTTCCTCCGGTGGTGACGCTCAAAGTGGAATCCAAAACGGCCCGTGCGCCCGCCATGTTTTCGTGCAGGACCAACGTAAGCGGGGGGGTAAAGCCCTTTACGCATACATGGTCCGATGGACTGACGGGTCAATGGGGAGTGGCAAATCGGTTTTACACAATTTTGGAACCCGGAACATACGCCATCGGCGTATCGGTTACCGATGCCAACGGCGACTATGACTACGACTCGATCCAGGTTATCGTCACTCCTCCGGAGGTAAGACTCACCTTTATTCAAGCCGCGACGAAAATCGAGATAGGCGGAAGCGGCACATGGCATGTGAACGCATCCGGCGGAACGCCGCCGTATTCCTATGCGTATGCGTTCAGCGACGGGCCGTCGGGTGGTGGGGACATTTTCAGCCGGTGGTTCGATACGCCCGGTACGCGCACGGTAACCGTAACGGCCACGGATTCCGGCGCGCCGCCGTCGACGGCCACCGTTACTTCTTCGGTCTGGGTGCCCGCACCGGAACCCAAGCCCTGCGCGCCCCCCGACTGTTGCCCGGAAAAGCCCCAGGTGTGCGGTCCCCACTGTATACCGGCGGGAGCGGTTTGCTGCAATTGGGGGACCGGAGGCTACTGCGCCCCGTCCGAAACCTGCTGCGGATCGGGCTGTTGCATTGCCGGAGACTACTGCTGCCCGGATCAGGCCGGATGCTGCAAAGTGGGCGATCACTGTTGCACGGGCGGAGGCTGCTGTCCCGCTGCGGCCCCCAAATGCTGCTATCCGGGTTGCTGTCCCGAGACCTCCACGTGCTGCGGCAGCGGCTGTTGTCCTCCGGGATCGTTCTGCTGCGCGGACAAGACGGGCTGCTGTCCGAACGGCTACGAATGCCTCCCGGGCGGCAAGTGCCGCCCCATCGGTACCGGAGCGATGGCGGACTTTACGATATACCAGTACTTCGAATCCCAGCTCCCGAAGACGGAATCCCCCTGGATGGATTCGCTGGAATAACGGTGGGGGAATGTACCGGGAGCTGAAATCCGGTCGTGGAGTCCGGGTCACACATTGTCATAGCGCTTTTCCGAAAAATCCTTCCCGGAGAGGAGAATCCTGAACTTCTCTTCCGATTCGGAGCAGGGGAAAACGGCAGGGCGAAGGAGAATCCGCCCGAGCCTCTACGGCTTCTCAAACTCCCCAGTCCCGGAGGATCGTCTCAAAGGCGGACCGGCCGCCGTGCAGCACGCCCGCATATCCGCCGCCGGGATTTCCCCAGGCGCCGGCCAGATAGAGCCCCTGGACGGGTGTCTTGTTGGGGATGCGATTCATATACGCATTTTCCAGGGACTGTTCAAAACCGTAGACGGCTCCTTCCGTATTGCCGGTGAACCGCCGATTGGTCAGCGGCGTGGCCGCGTCTTGAACCTCTATCATGGACGAAAGTCCCGGAATCAGGTCCTTTTCCGCGCGACGGATGAGCGTTTCCGTCCAGCGGTCCTTCTCGGCCTGATATGCGTCCTTCCGGCCCGCCTCATAATCGGTTTCAAAAGGCCGCCAGGGTTCGTACCCACACAGGGAGAGGATCATCAGGGTGGAACTTCCCGGCGCGGAGTATCCTTCAAACAGATGATCGTAGAGGGTGACGCTGTAGGAAGCGTTCTCGATGTCGCCCGTCAAAGCCGACTCGTAACATTCCTCGGGCGAACGATGGGATTGCACGTCGGTGCTGTATCCCGGAACCTCCCGGGTTATGGATCGGTTCAACCCAAGCCAGACGATGAAACTGGATAGGCTCGGACGGTAGGATTCCAGTCGGCGCAGGTAGTCGGCCGGTACGCTCTTTTCGGGCAGCATGCGCTCGAACAAAGTCGGCGCGCTGCCGTTGCAGACCACCGTGCGAGCCGGAAGGATCTTGCCTCCGGAGACGGATACTCCCGATACGGCGCCCTTCTCCAGCAGGATCCGCTCGGCGGTGGTGTTGTACAGAATCTTTCCTCCCGCGGCTTCGATGGATTCGGCCAAAAGGTCGCTGAGTCGTTGGGAACGATCCTTTATGTAGAAGGAACCGTTCTTCAGATAATCGCCGGTGGCCACGGCATAGTAAAAGCCCGATAATTTGGAAGGAGGGAGCCCGTAGTATCCCCACAGAAAGGAAAGCAGGCTGCGGAGTTCCGGTGAACGAATGTGCTCGGCCAGCATGTCTTCCAATGTCTTGGTTCTCACCTTCCACATGTTGCGATAGAGCAAAGGGAAGAACGGCTTTGTCACCGTCTTGAATGCACTTCCTTTTTTTCCGTAGGCCTCCGTCTCGTCATAAACGGCCAGCAGGTCGGAAACGAAACCGCGGATACCATCGGCCTCTTGAGGAAACCTCGTGGAAAGTTCCCGGACCAGACCTTCGGGATCCGCTTGCGGGATTATCACATCGCCGGACTCGGTTTTGATGCGGTAGGTCTCGGGCAGTGGGACCAATTCCAGTTTGTCCAGAATGCCCAATTCGTCCAGGATCCGGGCGGGTGTATTGTTGTGAATAGAGGTCCCGTGGAGCGACACCTCGAAGATGTATTTTCCTCCGGCGCGATCGAAGGCGGTGGCATATCCTCCGGGTATGGAATGCTGTTCCACCACGGTTACCGGAACGCCCCGGCCAGCCAGGTAGGCGGCACAGGTCAACCCGCCCAATCCCGCGCCGATGACCACCACGGGGTATCGCCCCTCATGCTTCTTGTCGTCCGCGTAGACCGGCAGCTTTCTTGAATTCAGGGTGAGGGCGGCGGCGCTTATTCCCGCCGCCGCGATGAAACCGCGTCGCGATATTCGGTGTGCCGGCATGTCCGTACCTCCTCATTTGTGATGTCCTACGACATGATCATCGGCTTAAAATATTAAAATATTCACTTTTAATCTAGACGGAAGTCTCTGGCAGGTTCAATTTCTTTTCCGCCAAAAGGTGAGAAAGCGATCTGAAAGCGGGAATGTTCTTTGGTTGACACGCGGATGCAGGAACGTGCAAAATAACAACGGACGTTCGTTCTGTTTTTGCGGCGAAACGTGAATTCACACAGTTTGCCGTGTAACCTTAACGTGTCGGAGATCCGGCTACCGGAAACGAGTGGTTTCGAAACGCTTTCCGGCATCGCAAACCTTCAGCAACACGCGATCCCGTCCGGTTCGCTTCAAGGAGTAATCATGGCACGCAAAAAGCACAGAAAGACAGCCAAGGATGTGGTGGTGGTAAGCGCCGTTCGAACCCCGTACAGCCGGTTCGGAGGGGTGCTGCGCGATGTGGAAAGCGTCGAACTCGGCGCTCAGGCGATGCGGGAAGTCCTCCGGAGGGTGAACGTTCCGGGGGAGGCGGTGGATGAGGTGTTCTACGGTTTGTCCATCCTCTCGGAACCGTATCAGGACGGCAAGGGCGACGTTCCGGATCGCAGAGCCGTACTTCGGGCCGGGCTTCCCGAGGAAACGCTGTCCATGGCCGTCAACAAGGCCTGCTGCTCATCGCTGGTAGCCGTGCAAATGGGGGCCCGAGCCCTCCGGGTAGGAGACGCGGAAGTCGTCATCGCCGCGGGGGCCGATAACATGGCGCGCACGCCTCTCATCGTTTCGGCGGGCGTGCGCTGGGGGAACCGAATCGGGAACATTACGGCGCAGGACACCCTGTTCGAGCTGGGATACAAGGACTTCAACCCCGTCTCGGTGGACGCCGGGGAAGTGGCGCTGCAATACGGAGTGTCCCGGGAAGAACAGGATCGATGGGCCTTGAGGAGCCAAATGCGCTATGCGGAAGCGGAAGCGGCCGGCAAATTTGGGGAGGAGTTGATGTCCATCGAGGTTCCCCAGAGAAAAGGGCCGCTCTTGGTACTGGATAAGGATGAGTGCCCCAGACCGGACACCACCATCGAAGGGTTGAGCAAGCTTCGGACCGTGTACGGCAGCCCCACGGTAACGGCGGGCAACGCCCCCGGTCTGGATGCCGGGGCGTCCGCCATCCTTCTTATGACCCGCAAGAAGGCGGAGGAACTCGGGGTGACCCCACTGTGCACGGTGCTTTCCACCGCCGCCGTGACCATGGCGCCCAACATGATCGCCGCGGTCCCAGCCCCTTCCATCGAAAAAGCGCTTCAAGCGGCGGGCCTCACCCTGGACGACATGGATCTAGTGGAAATCAACGAGGCCTTCGCCGCCATGCCGCTGGTGTCCAGCAAGATTCTGGCGCAGTCCTGTTACGGGGGAGATCCGGAGAAGCTCGAGGCGTTGCGGGAAAAGATCAACGTCAACGGGGGATGTATCGCCTGCGGTCATCCCGTGGGGGCCAGCGGAGCCCGGATTCTCATGACCATGACGTACGAGCTGAGGCGCCGCGGAGGAGGCCTGGGAGTATGCGCCATCTGCGGCGGGCTGGCTCAAGGCTCCGCGGCGGTCATTGAGGTTCCCTAATAGGGCCGTGTTTCTATCAGTGATGGGATGGCCTCCTTCATGGGTTTTTGGCTACGCCATGATACCCCTTCGAGAAGGGCTGGGCCATCCCATCACTGATAGGCGGGTTGGGGGTAACCGCGGGCTGTCTCCGTTCTCCGGGTGGGTGATGAACTCTCCCGGAAGGGTTCTTCCAGTCCCCCCATCCGAACGCCCGGTTTCGGCATGTTTTCCTCGTTACACCGATCCGGCGGTGTAACGTTTTTTGGGGGCGCTCCGCTCCCCCGGAGCCGCCGACTCGTTGAATCTTTGGTTGCCGCCGGGTCGTTGGAAGCGCCAAGAGGGGGCGGAGTGCCATCCGGAGAGAATTTTGCGGACTCTCAGTTCTCCACGAAGAAGGACTCGTCCTCCCCTGCGGAAGGTTCCGGCAGTTCCTCGACGCCGATTTCGGGGTCTCTGCCGCTCACCATACGCACATCAAGGGCCTCCAGGAGGAGGCGGATCCAGGTCCGTAGCTTTTCATCTCCGTGTAGAATAGAAAGGGTCCTCTGGAGCCATTCTTCTTCTTGTGGAGCCTGCCAGCTGTAGGCCGAAGCGTGCAGGCGGATGATTTCTCTGAGAAGTCCCAGAATGGGTTCCCGGGGCGCCGGCTTGAGCGTAAGACAGTAATCGCCGGAAGCCATACGGAAAAAACGTAGCATTTCCTTCTCGGCGTCCCCCCCGTATCGTTGTGCGGCCAGTTCGGGTATGGCCGTGCTTTCTTTGCGCCGGCTCCTGGTTTCGTCCCGCCACATCTCCTCCAGGCTGGAAGCGGCGGCGCACAGGGTATAGATGGGAAACGGCATGTCTCCGGACCAGTTCAGCAGCCAGTTCAAGTTGCGGTAGGCCTCGAGTCGTTTGACTTTTCCCAACCTGCCGACGAGTTCCATCTCGTCCACCAGGATCATCCAACCTCTTCCACCGCACCACCGAACCAGGTCCGCCAAGACCCCGAAATAGGCGGAAGCGTGCTCCGCCTGCCTGAAGCGGGGCATGTTTTGCAGCAAAGGGGTTTGGCCGACCCGTCTAGCCGCCTGGCGGATTTGAGAAAGGGTGAGATAATCCCCCATCAAGTCGTTGTACAGGGCGAAAACTTCCTCTTCTCCGGGGTATCTCAGCAGCAATTCTACGACGACGGCGGGCCGGGGGTGACCATAGCGAAGGACATCGCTGAGGGGGGATGAATCCAGGTCTTTCACGAGTTTTTTCATCAACGGTTGCAGAAGTCCGGGTACTCGGGAATGGGGAATCCGGACCGCAGGGGCCACGCGTTGATAAAAGCGGTAGAGGTTGTCGCAGGAGACTTCGCGGCTGAGCGTGACGTAGCTTACGGCGAAACCCATGTCCAAACCTAGGTGTTCCATGGCCGTTAGAAAGTGGGATTTGCCCTGACCGTAAGCCCCCCATAGAATTCGACCTTTAGGAGCTACTCCGGGTTGAAACGTTTCCAGGTCCCGCCGGATGACTTCCGTAAGTTCGGGGCGCAGTTCGGGAAGCTTCCGGGTAGACAGTCGGGTGGGTACCCCGGACCGCAGGGACTCCACGATGTGAACGGCTTCCAGCCGGTCATCTTGATACTCGGGCATCTATGACCTCACTTTCTGCATCATCCCGGCCGTTTGCTTGACCGCCTTCACAAGGGGACTGTCGTGATCCGAAGGTTCGACGCGCGCGAAGCGAAAAACATATCCGTGGGCCTCCATGGCCGTTCTCAGTCGTGATACTGCGGCCTCCGGGAATGCATCCCCACCCGCAGCCCGATTATGGGACTCCAGATCCACCATGTCCGCCAAGGGGTTGAAACAGGAAGTCTGGATCAAGCCGCTCTGTAAACGCATCCACAGGGCCTCGTAACTGCGTATGCCGCGCTTTTCATCCAAGACCGCTTCGGGCCTCACGCCGATGACCAACAGAAAATGCTCGAGCAACTCCACGTCGTCGATCAACTGCCGGATCAACTCAAAAGCGTCTTTTGCGGCGTTGGGCGTATACCGAAACCTCCCTGTTTCCGGGTCTCTTTCCGTCAATGCCTCGAAGTCATCCATGAGGATAACCAATCCGGTCTTGCGGGAGAGCCGGAGCAAGCGGATCAGAGAATAGAACCAAACTCTCGCGGATGGCTTGGTAAGACGGTCGAAAAGTTTGGTCAGATTCCGCTCGGCGGGGTCCAGTTTTTCTCCGAGGATCCACTTCCAGCAGGCATCCAGAACCGCCTGCTGATGGTCCATCATGTGATGGGCGATGATGGTGTAGAGAAACGTATGGAAAGAAGCAGTCATGTCACCGCCTGCGAAAGCCTGTCCCGCAGCTTTACGGATTTCTCGTCTTGCGATCTCAATGGGATGGCGTTCCTGTTCCACCATGAGAGGAAGAATGCTCCCTGAACCGTCATAGTCTTCGGGCCCATATCCGAGCCGGCGGGCTACAAGCAAAGAGACGCCGCGCAGCAGCTCTTCCCGATCTATTTGAGAGGCAATCGCCCTGTACAGGCTTACCACGTCGCCCAGCCTCCAGGTTTCCTCACGGGCACTTAGAAACACCGCCGTGTAGCCGAGCTTTATGGCTTCGTGCTGAATACGGCGGAGCATATGAGTCTTGCCGCTGCCCCTGGGGCCGACGATTACCTTGACTTTGCTTCCCCCCGAGGGGATGTGTTGGTTCAAGTAATGCTGTACGAAAGGGTTCAGCCAGACTTCTTCGCCTGCAGTCATTGCTTCGAGCAGTCCGGGATCCATGGGGGGTGCCCCCGATCGCAACCGCTCCAAATCGGCGGCGGAAACTTCCTGCATCAACCTTCCTCCCTGTAAATGGTCAGGCTGCTGAATCGTTCCTCGTGTCCTGTCTGCCCGAGCAAGGGAACGCGCATGCTGCGTCCGGCTTCACGGGAATACCCGAATTCCGCCCGGTAACCCTCCCGCTGGTATTTTTCCTTACGAAGCCGGGCGATATCGAAGATGAAATATTCCCTGGGGTATTCTTTTCGGTTTTCTCTCCGAAGGGTGAGTAACGCGAACAACTGGGCCAACTGCACAGGTCTTCCCCAAAGCACCTCTCCCTTTTCCCTGCTGTAAGCGAGGCGATTGGCGATCTCATAGGCGGAAAGCAGATTTTCGAAAAATCTTTTAGCCTGAAAAGGTCTGTTGAGAAGAGCATTATAGCGTTTCCTGACCCAACGCGCCATGGCCGAAGGTTCAAAAAACGACTTCTTTTCGATCTTACGGCTGAATACTAGGCGGACCTGCCCCAGGGTCTGATCCATGGGAAGGTCGATTTCCAGTCTGAAAGGTGCGATTTGGTAGTTCGGAAATGTTCCTTCATAGGGCAGGCCGACATCGGACAGGGCTGTCTCGAGTCTTGCCGGATAGCTGCCGTCGTGCAGTTCGGTTCGTAGCTTTTCCATTTCTTGCCGTCGGGCTTCCATTTCGCGATCATACAATTCCGGGAGTGGGATGATCTGATCGGGCAGGGTGCTGCTCAGCCGATCGAACGAAGGAAAGTCCCATTCCTTTTGAGCTTTGTCCAACTCCGTGATAATTCTACCGGCTCGCATTATGTTCTTCTTGAGTGGCATGATAGCTCCCTACCCAAAATCAAAGGTCCGTTTATTTGAGTCATTTTGTATATCTTATTCACATAGTCTTGGCAAAAATCAACCGAAAATCGGGTGTGGAGCGATGTTGCCTTTTTGGGCTTGCCGTCATGATGAAAGAGGATAGTGGGGGCGAGTTCCCATTGAGGTCTCCCGATGTTGAGGATGACGTCATGTATCACAATCCGGACGGTCCCGGCTGAGGCGATTTCCAGTGCTCCCGAATTCCCACGGGCAAATGCGCCGGAAAAGATCCCGATTCACAAGAACTCGAACCGGTGATAAGAATAGAGAAACCATGAACCCGCCGCCGGAGCGGACTGCGGGAAAGTCGGCGAAAGAGGATGGGAGGTGCGATACGAAAATTTCGAGGGATGAAGTGCACGGTTCGTACGCCGAAACGAGGGAGAAAGAAGCGTCACGCCGTTGGCGTGACGGCGGGTCGCGTATTTCCAAATCCTTTTGGTCAACAGCCGGTGATAAACACCATTTCGGGCAGGCTGTTCAAAACCCAAGATCGCGTTTTGCGCCGGCCTGTTAAGGAGGGGATGAGCCATGGGGATGATTCAGGAGTTCAAGACCTTCGCCATGAGGGGCAATGTGGTGGACATGGCCGTGGGCATCATCATGGGCGCCGCCTTCGGCAAAATCGTTTCCTCTGTGGTGGCCGACGTGGTCATGCCGCCTATCGGGTTACTCATCGGCGGGGTGGACTTTTCGGATCTGTCCATCATCCTGAAGGAGGCGGCGGGAGACGCTGCGGCCGTCACGTTGAGCTACGGAAAATTCATTCAAACGGTGCTGGATTTTTTGATCATCGCTTTCGCCATTTTCATCCTCATCAAAGGCATCAACTCGTTGAAGAAAAAGGAGGAGGCCGCTCCACCGGCGCCGCCCGCTCCTTCCAGGGAGGAAACGCTGCTCACGGAGATCCGAGACCTTCTGAAGGCAGGACGATAGTTTATCGCAGCGTGTGACCCCCCAACCCGTAGCAGGCGTGTGCAACACGATGGGATGCAAGGCGGGCGAATCCTGGGGAATGAGGCGTAGATACGGTAAGCCGCAATGACCGAAGATGAAGCCCGACACAGCAGATCGCGTTTTGCACACGCCTGCCCGCCATGCGGTTCTTCGACACGCCGGCACGGGAAGGATGGGCTACAGCGGGTAGGTTGGTGTTGCGCCGTTGCCGCTAATTATCGGAGTGCGTCCACAACCCGGCGGACGTCGGGCAGGCATCAGCGGCCCCGAGGATTCTTTTCGGCGCAGGCGCACCGATGCTCTTTTTTGGCCTGCGCTATGGATTCCAGGATCACAGACCGGCCGTTTTTCCGGAAATCCTGTTCGATATCGGCGGCCGTGTATCCGAAGCAATGGCAGACGACATCGCTTCTGCGGGGGAGGAACTCCGGCTCGGAGGGCGTGTCCGCGGAAGTGGGAGCGTCCGCGCCGTCCTTCGGGGTGGCCGTGTACCCGGCGCGACGCAGTTCCTCGCGGATCCAGGCCGACGTGGTCCGTTGCGGATCGTAGAGGACGACCGCTTGTCGTAGGGGAAAGGATGCGGAGATACGATGAACACCCGGGAACTCTACCAGAGCCCGAACGACCCTGTGCTCTCAGGCCATTCAGGTCATTCCTTCCACATGAAGCACCACCCGGCGCTCGGTTTCCTGCCGGATCATTAAGGCTACCTCCTCCCCGTGGCCTGGGTTTATGGGATACGGATTCAACCGCGATATTCGTTGATCCAGGCCAGCACGTCTTCGACACGTGGGATCCTGCCCACCAGCTTGATGTTTCCGTTCACCAATACGGCCGGGGTCATGGGTACGCCGGACCGGGCGATTTCCAAGCGGTTGGAGATCTTCACCACGTCCACGGGGATGCCGCTTTGGGCCACGGCATCCCGGACTACGGCCTCGGCGATGTTGCAGTTGGTGCAGCCGGTGCCCAACACCTCGATTTTCATGGCGGACGCTCCTGTGAGACAGCTATGAACCGGGCAACCACTCTGTGAGCCGGTAATTCCGGGAAAACGATGCAAACATTCTCTGGACCGCTGTCGACGCACGGATGTCATCCCGGGGGGTTGCCAGGAACACTATACTGGTTAGACGGCTTTTTCAAGGGGGATCCATCCCCGACTGGTCGGCGAAAACCGCGCCTGGTTCCGGGCGGGCTAGAACATCATCCGTTTGGTCTGTGGAGACCCGTCCGCCCCCGGTTCTTTTCGGCGCAAGACGGAATGATCCCTATCAGCCCGTTGAAGAACGGGGCTTGATGAGAACGCGAATGGAAATAAATCTTGAGCCGATAGCCCTCGTTTTACTGGTTTGTATTGTCTTCGAGGCCGTTTTGGAGCCAAAGACACAAAATGGCCAGGCAATAGACGTAAAATAGGGCCCATAACCTCCAACCCTGGAGGCTGCGCGGGGTTCCAACCCCAAATAGCGCCCTCATGAGCACGCCCAGGTTATAGGCCAACGCATGCGCCAGGTAGCGTTTCTGAACATGGACGAATCCTCGGAGATACACGCGTCGAAGCCCCGCGGTTTCGAGCAGGTGTGCGAAGGCTCTCTCTACCAGGTTGGCCCGCTTGCGTCCCAGAGCCTTTCCATGCGATCCCCGGCAGCGTGCTCGATTGGCGTGGAACGCGCGGCATGCCTCCTTGTCACCGTTCCAGAATCTCCATTGTTCCGGGTTTCGCTCGGGGAAATAGGTGGCGATCTTCTCTTTGCGGTTGAGTTCAACGATAAGATCCGTATCGTGATATCCTTTGTCCGTCACGACCCTCAGCGGTCTTCGGTCTTCCGATACGGTTCTCAGATTCTCCCTGGCGGCATCCAACGCGCCTCGGATGGTCCTGGTATCGCCCTGATCCGCCGGTGTTATGCGCCCGGCCACGATGATGGCGCTTTTCAAGTCAACCGCGTTCTCCGCTTTGTAGGCCATATGGGTTTCGCCGTTTTTCATCTTGGCGATACGGGCGTCCGGATCCGTTGTAGACTCCCATTCTCGGTTGGACAGCTTCTTGTCTTTGCGTTTGCGGTCGAAGCGAACTCGATCTTCCCTCGTGGCATGAGGCTCTCCGGCTTCCTTAGCCAATCGCCCGATGTACGCATCGTACCCCTCTTCGGTGTCTTTGCGAACGATGCTTTTCATGGCGGCGTTGGCCTCCAGCGTTGTGGAGTCCACCCCCAACGTCTTGCCGTCTACCAGGCCGTGGGCGTTGACCAAGCCAAGGACCCAGTCGAACACCTTTTGGAAAACCTCTTCATCGAGCCGGTGT